>Ga0255356_1001162_pt1 | contig 16859 bp, 3 predicted proteins | sample HBST100metaG_FD_189944 | JGI IMG/M metagenome (GOLD analysis project Ga0255356, IMG submission 189944) | Peat soil microbial communities from Stordalen Mire, Sweden - H.B.S.T100 | ecosystem: Environmental > Terrestrial > Soil > Wetlands > Peat | place: Sweden: Norrbotten County, Stordalen Mire... | reverse complement strand
ATTAAAGACGAGCAGACAGGCATCACACGGAAAGCGGTCAGCGATAGCCTTGGAGCCTTCGTCTTCTCGTCGGTGATCTCCAGTACTTCGTACCGGATTGAGGTTACCGCGGCGGGTTTTCGTGCCTGGCAATCGCAGTTGTTCGCTCTTCGGCCAGGCGACCAAATCAACTTCTCCGATATCCGTATGCAAATAGGCGCTGCGGCGTCGGAGTCGGTGATTGTGGAGGCCGAAAGCGAGGCCGTCAAGGCACTTGACTCAGGCGAACGCAGCGACGTGATCAACGCTGAGGAGATCAAGAACCTGGCCATCATTGGCCGTGACGCTGGCGAACTGGTAAGAACCCTCCCCGGCGTGGCGATGTCCTCGGGCAGCATCAACAACACTGAAGGGTACAACTCCGCCGTCATCGGCCTGAGCGGACCGAGCGGGAGTTTCTCTTCGAACGGCACCGGAATCAACGGAATTGCCGTGGTTTGGGACGGCGCCTCGCTTACCGACATCGGGAGCAATGCCGGGACCGTCCAGAGCATCAACATCGAAATGATCTCCGAGGTAAAGTTCTCCACGGACTTCGGTGCTGAGTATGCCAAGGGGCCGGCGGTCGAGAATGTCATTGGCCAGGCAGGATCTCAGGCCTTCCATGGCGACCTTTATCTGGTCGCTCGCAACAATGCCCTCAACGCCAACGGCTGGTACAACAACAACCTTCGCGAAACACGCCCTGAGGGTAGTTACTACTATCCTGGCGGCAAGCTAGGCGGCCCGGTGCTCCTGCCGTTTACCGAATTCAATCGCAGCAGGGACAAGGCGTTTTTCTTTGTTGGCTTTGAGCCGTACAGGCAGCACTGGCAATCCGCCGAGCTTGCGAGCTGGGTTCCGACGATCGCGGAACGCAAGGGCGACTTTAGTGCGGAATCGCTCAACGCGCAGCTCTGCGGCGCTCGCCCGGATGGGAAAGCTAATCCAAATGCCATCTTGCCGATGTGCTATACGCAGAACTATCTCCCCTCGGGGGAACCACTCGACAGCAGCAATATTTCGGCCTATGCCAATTCGAGCGGCGCCGCTCTGGTCAACTGGTTGCCGTTGCCGAATGCCGATCCGTTCAGCAATGACAATGGGTACAACTATATCAAGAATGTCATGCAGGACCAGAACGGAACCCAGTTGCACGCCAGAATCGACTACAACATCAACGACAAGAACCGGCTATTCCTGGCGTGGGGAAGACAGTCGCAGATCACGCAGGATCCGGTCAACCTGAATTACATCCCGACTGCTTCCATGGAGTATCCGGGCGGCGTGACCAGCGGCGATCTTTCGAATATCTTTTCGGGCAGCTATACGCACTTTTTCAGCGCGACGGTAACGAACGATCTCACTGCCGCGATGTCCTATATATCGTCCCCAGGCAACATGGGCACTCCTGCAAAGGTCGACCGCTTCGACCTGAACGAGTACAACTGCTCCGATCCGACCGCCCGCGCTGCGGGAACCTGCGGCGGAACTGGCGGATTCAATTACCTCGGGATGTACAAGAACGCAGGCGATTATTCCGTTCCTGCCCTGTCGGACTACAACAGCGCTGGCTATCCGCAGATGCTGATGGCTGGCGGGTTTTATAACAACAAGGTCCGCATGAAGAAGGCCGTTCCCGACGTTCAGGACACAATCACTTGGTCGAAGGGCCGGAATATTATCAAGGGCGGTATCTACTTCGAAAAGGCCATCCTGAATGGACTGGCCGATTTCAACGCTTATCCGCAGGGCGAGTTTACCTTTAACCCAGGCAACTCCTATTTTGAGTATGCGTCGGGGCCCAGCAGCGAAGCGCAGTTCATCGGATGCCAGAATCCAGACTTGGCCGGCAACGAGCGACTGTCTGGGGCGGCCTATCTGGGAAGTTGCATGAACGGCGTGGCCATGATGTATATGGGATATGCCGATACGTATACTCAGGCGAACTTTTCGCCAACAGTCGATATGCAGTACACGACCTTGTCCGGCTTCGCTACCGACTCCATCAAGATCGGCCGCGTGAACATCAACGTGGGCGCGCGCTTCGAGCATCTCGGCCCCTGGAACGACCGCCATGGCAATGGCATAGCAACGTTCTCTCCTTCCGTCTATGAGAGTTCGTGCACCGGCCGGAACTGCAGCGGATCGGGAAACCCCGGCATCCTTTGGCATTCCCAGAACTCGTCGGTAAGTAACTCGGTCAACTCTCCGACGACCGTTTATGTCTCTCCGCGCATGGGTGCGGCCTGGGACATCTTTGGCAAAGGGAATACGGTTCTGAGGGGCGGATGGGGCATCTACCGCGCGGAAGAGGAATTCAATCCGTACGCGTTGGCGGCTGCAACGGCGCAGGGATACAAGACCAGTTTCCTGCAAGGCACGCTGACCTTCGACCGGATCGACAATAACTCGCCAACGTTTCCGCCCGATTTCAGCGGCTACACGATCTCGCAAACCGACAAGGATCGTCCGGTGCACTACGTCTATAACGTGGGCATTTCTCAGCACATGCCTTGGAAGTCCCTGCTGGAAGTGGCATACGTGGGCAGCGATAACCAGCACCTGAGCTCATACAACAACGGATCGTACAATAGCGCCTCGGATTTGAATGTCATCTGCGGCCTGATTACGGGTTGCGCTCCGAATACCAACCCCGAGAATCTAACCAACAACCTCTTCAATGTGAACCTGGGCGATCTGTGTAATAGCGTCGATTGTATGACGGGGGATGGCAGCGGAGGCGACCTCAGCTCACTGACCACAGCCGAAGTGGACTTCTATCGGCCCTATCCTTTCTACCAGCACATTTATCAGCTCAAACACAACTTCTACGCCCGTTACAACAGTGTGCAGGCGAGTTGGAACAAGTCCGGTAAGCGGCTGAATTTCAATACGAACTATACGTTCTCCAAGAACCTGGCGGTGGCGGCTTCTTACTCGAACGTCATACCCGATCCGGTGAACATGCGCAACGACTACAACCCCGTACCCTACGATCGCACGCATGTGCTCAACGTGGTCTACACGGTTGATCTGGATCGTTTCTATCACCACCACAACGGTCTGATCAACGAAGTGGCAAACGGCTGGAGAATCTCCGGTATTTCATCGGTGCAGAGCGGTTTTCCAATGGCTTCCGCTCAAGGGCAGAACTTCGGATTTGGCTATGGACTGATTACGCCCGTCCAGGTCGAGTACAGGAACCAGATGAATCCGAGTATGTCGAAGACCTGCGCGGAAACATATGGAATTCCCGCGGACTCGAACGGGAACAAATATTGTGTGTCGTATTTGAATCCGGTTGTCTGGCTCGGCTCGCCGGATGTGCAACTGATGCCCACCGTCTCTTGCCGAGGGGCGGGAGGGTCGGCCAAAAACCAGTTTATTGATCCGACTTGCTTTGGTGTGCCGATGCCGGAAACCAACGGCCAGTATCGTTTGCCGTACATCCATGGGCCAGCCTATATGCGCCATGATCTTTCCGTGATGAAGGACTTTCACGTGAAGGAAGGGAAGGGCCTGGAATTCAAGATGACGGGATTCAATTTCCTCAATCATCCGTTGGTCTCGTTCGACAGCAATAACACGAACAACTTGCAACTGCAGGTTAACGGTGCTACGCCGGGACAGGCGCTCAAGACGTCGTATCTTACCTATCAGAACTTCGGCGTTGCGGGTGTCAAGTATGGCGCGCGCATGATGGAAATGGCGGTAAAGTTTAGCTTTTGATGAGTAGTTTGCTTCAGGTTGGCCGGTCACGCGGTAGGGAGTATTCCGGATAGCCTGTGAAAACGGTGAACAGAATTCGAGGGTGTTGGCTGATTGCCAGCCGCCTCTCATAAATCGGTTGGATGGAGTTTGGCTCTGGAGGAAGTATATGGCCATCAAGTCTGCGGCTTTACCCCGTCGGTTGGCGCGCACCGGGTCATTGGTTTGGATGATCGCCTTGTGCCTCTGCAATATGGCCATGACGCAGCAGGTGTCGGTAACGTCGGGTTCGGTCGTGCCGTTCCAGCACAGCATCGTGTGGAACGACATCTCGCATGCTTTGGTGGCGCATAACGGCAGCGTGCTGTTCATGGACTGGGCCAACCAAGGCGAGCTCTACCAACTGTCACCCGGCTCCACAACGCCGACAACAGTGATGGCGCCGATCCTGTCTTCCAGCACTCATACCTGGTGGACGTTTGGCATGGCGCTCGACTCTCATGACACGCTGTATATTGCCGACACATATAATGACGCTGGCAATCAGTTTTACTGCGTGCCCTACAACCCCAGCGACTATACGTGGGATATGACGCGCAGCGCGGGGTGGGGCGGTTCGGTCGATGGAGGCGGCGTGGAGCCGCTGGATATTGTCATCGACGATAGCGATGCTCTGATCGTCTCCACACAGCCCGGAACCATCATCCGCATCCCGGTGACACAGCCGAGCACCTCCGGCACGTGCGGAACACCGGGCACGCCCACTACGCTGATCAAAGGGCTCAAGGATCGTGCGTTAAACATAGCCGTTGATCATGCCGGCACGGTGTATTTCATTGAGGACTCTACCGATAGCACGCGCAGTGACGTGGTTGAGGGCGTGTATGAAGTCCCTGCGAACAGCCAAATAGTGGGCAATGGCGACGGCAAACTCGAACCAACCCTGACGAGACTCGATCCGCCAGCCGGCAACTATAACTTCGATGGCATTGCCGTTGATGCTGCCGGAAATCTTTATCTCAGCAGCACTACATCGAGCCCTGGAGGGAATTTTAACGGGGTTCTCAAGGTGCCCAATGAGGGGACACCAACAGCGCCGAATCTGGTTTGGAATGATGCCGTGATGGTGGCGCCCATTAGCGCGCAAGGAGCCATCGGGATCGATGCGAAGCGGGGTGTGCTTTGGATTCCGACCCCAGGTGGGAAAGACGGCGGGTGGCAGCCTACAGGCTCCAATGTGTATCCGGGAACCAATGGCGTGGCGGAGTGGATGCCCGGAGGCGTCAATCTGGCATCAACCTCTATCGGAACTCCCGGTGCGGCAGGAACAGTGTTCTATAGCTTCAGCAAGAATACAACGCCGGCCTCCATCACCATTTCGCAGCCAGGCAGCACGTCTGACTTCTCGGTCTCGACCTATCCATATCCGTCGAGCACCGCAACGACGCCGACTCCCTCCTGCACCGCCGGCACGCAATACCAGGCTTGGGCTGCTGCAGCCACAGACAGTACGGCGATCACATACTGCGGTTACTTTGTGGCGCTCAATCCTTCGCTGCCTGGCGGGGCCTCGGGCGAACTGCAGATGTTCGATTCGAGCAGCAACCTAATCAGTGGCAGCCTGAGCTTCCTGACCGGCGTCGGCCAGGGACCAGCGGCCTCGATCTTAGCTCCGGCGGCGGAAGTGCAGGTAGCCTCAGGCCTGAGTTCTCCACAGCAGGTTGCGGGTGACAGCGTTGGCAACTCCTATGTGGCGGATTCGGCGCTGGGTGAGATTGTGATGTTTGCCGCTGGTTCCAGCGCCTCGACTGGCACTCCGATTCTCTCTGGTTTGACAGCGCCGACCGGTGTTGCCGTGGATGGATCGGGGAATGTCTACGTTGGGGCCTCAGGAAGTGTCTATGCCATTCCGTATGTCGGGGGAAAGTTGTGGCCTGCGAACAAGATGACGCTTGCCACTGGACTCGGCAATCACCTCAACCTCGCCGTAGACGGCGCGGGCAACGTATATGTGGCCGACGCGGATAATGCTCGCGTGGTCAAGATCCCCAACCAGTCTATGGAGATGCTACTCGTTGATGCTTCGGCTGTCACCGTTGGTTCCGGCTTTAAGAGTCCTTCGGCTGTAGCGGTGGATGGCTCCGGGGATCTGTTTGTGGCAGACGGTACGGACTTGGTGGAAATACCTTCCGCTGGGGGGCAATCCTCCATCACCAGCGCTCTAGCGGGATCGATTACCGGCCTCGTCGTCGATCCGTCCGGTTCGGTCTTTGTGGCTGAAACCGGAGGCATCATCCGCATTCCCTCGGAATCGGGCGTGCTGACGATCAATGATGCGGTCAATGTTGCGCAAGATCTCGTTACCAGTCCTTCTGGTCTGGCCATGGATCGGCTTGGCAATCTTTATGTCTCCTATGTTTCCAGCGGAACAGCTTACTTGGCCCAGGTGGGCGTCAACGGATCAATGAACTTCGGACAGGTAAGTCCGTCGGTGGAAAGTGACCCGCAGAACGCGCAGGTCTTCAACATCGGCAATACAGGGCTGACATTCACGACAGCGCCTGTTCTCACCGGACCGAATCAGGATGAATTTCAGTTTGTCTCAGCCAGTTCCAATGCCTGCGACACAACCGGCAGCACCTCGGTTACTGCTGGATCCTACTGTGTATTCTCGGCAACACTGACGGCTCTCGACGTGGGCACGCGGACGGCGACGGCTACCATTGCAAGCAACGCCGCCAATGCCCCTTCGCTCGCGCTCGCGCTTACGGGTACATCGGTCGGCAATTTGACCAAGAGCCAGACTGCCCTCTCCATCTTGCCGTCAGGCTCGTTGAGTTATCCGGCGAATGTGACCATCAGTGCGCAGGTTTCGTCTACTCTGGCAGGTGATACCAACGTTCCCACTGGGAAAGCGACCCTGACGTTGAACGGGAATGCAGTAGGTTCAGCTCAGAATCTGCAGAATGGAAGTGTCAGCTTCAGCCTGTCTAACCTGAATGGCGGAACTTACACGGCCCAGATCAGTTATAAGGGCGATGTGAACTTCAGCGGCAGTGTGGGCACGTTGCAATTCACCGTCAATCCGGTCAAGCCGACCATTACGTCGAGCACGCCGGATACGTACATCCAAGTCGCCACGCGGTACATTATCACCGTGAAAGTCGCTTCTACCGTGGGCACGCCCACTGGCAGCGTAACCTTCATGGAAGGTTCCAAGGTGGCCGATCCTACGCAGAGTTCCGTCACGCTGGATGCAAGCGGAAATGCGACCTTCAACACTAACAATCTTGCCCTCGGCACGCATAACATTACGGCCGTTTACAGCGGGGATGTGAATTTCGCAACGGTTACTTCCGCCCCGATCACCTTTCAAATCGTCAATCCAAGCGTACTGATTACGGCGTCGCCATCCTCCATATCGGTCACTGCCGGTGTGGTGGGTTCAACGACCCTCACACTGCAGCCGGTGGTCGGGTTCTACGGCCAAGTTGACATGAGTTGTGTCTCAAGTTCTCTGCCTACCTACTCGGAATGCACGTTTGATAATCCTGTGCCGACCGTGGGCTATAAAGGGGCCAGTGCAACGGTAGTTGTCACAATCAGTACAAACGTGCCCGTGAACGTGGGCTATGTTCCCAGTTTGCGTTCGGGGCCGCTCGGTATTTCGCTGGCCGGCCTGTTCGGAGTGGGTCTGTTCGGTCTGCTGCGAGCCAGGAAACGCGGGTTCCGCTCCGGCTTATTCAGCATGCTCTGTCTAGCAATCCTGTTGCCGGTCGCGATGATCGGTGTTTCGTCATGCAACAACAGCGGCTACACGAAGACGCCTCCAGCGCCTCATGTAACTACGCCGTCCGGAACGTATACGGTAAGTATCATTGCGATCGACCCTCAAACCCAGAAGACCGTCTCGCTGCCCTTCACGATGTCCGTGACGGTGAAATAGGGGTAGTTCGTTGAGGCATATGCACGGAACAGCTTGTGCGGGGAGCGAAGCGGCCCCACACAAGCTGGCAGCGAAGGTTCAAATTACCGGGTGGGGAGCCACTCGCGATGCTTCTTGATACGAGTTCTTTGGGAGGAATGCTATGGCCACCGCGTCGTTTCACTCTCTGCGCCGGTTACTGGCAAGCATGCTGACATTGTTGTTGGTCTGTGTCTGCGTCGGGCAGAAAGCGGCACCGCAGGGAACGCCGCAGGTCACGTCCACTTTCGTTACCGCAATGACTCACCCCGCGGGGTGGGGGCAGATCGTCGGCACAGCCATTACCACTGAAGGCGACTTGTTGGTCAACGACAGTGTCAATGGGGCACTCTACGAGTTTCCCGCCAACGGCGGGGCGATGATCACGCTGGTCGCGGCAGGTGGACTTGGGAGCTATTGGAATACTGATGTTGCTCTCGATTCCCAGAACACGATGTATCTGACTGGCAACTGGAGCAATTGCCTGCTCCGGTTCCCCTACGATTCTACGACCAAGACATGGCCGACTCTTGCCTCCATTACCCCTAGCGCGCCCACAAGCAACTGCACGAACGCCTTCGTGCAATACAACTTGGGTGGCCAGTGGCCCGACGGCGAATGGGGAGTCCAGCCGGTCGGTCTCGCGACAGACATTAATGACAACATCATTATTGGCGATACAGTTTACAACGATGGATACATCGCCAAGATTCCCGTTATCATCTCCGGCGGGGTGGCGACTCCAGGTACTCCCACGATTTACGTCCACAGCTTGAGTTCAACTCCCTACTCGATCGCTGTCGATCAGTGGAACAACCTCTATTTTGTCTTGCAGGGCGTGCTTAATGCTGTCTACGAGATTCCTGCCGGCACTGCCGATCAGAAGACCGAAGCTGGCCTGCCGAATGTGAATCCTAACCTCTCCTATGTGGAGGGAGTCCACGTCGACTCGGCCGGCAATGTGTACATTAGTGATGCAAACGAGGGAGTGGTTATGCTCCCGAGCGCCGGCGGCGCGGGCAATGTTCCCCAGACCTCTGCCGCTGTGGTCATTTCGTCTGTCTCCGCACTGGGGCCCATCAGCATCGATTGGCAGCGGGATATCCTTTATGTGCCTACTAGGCCAGCAGGCTGGGGTGGCTGGTTCAGCTATTTGGATGTGGTTTCGGCCAATCTGAATACGGCCGAACTGGGAAGCACTCCTGTCGGCACTCCTATTACTTCTGCTGTGTATTACGCCTTTAGCGGCAGCGTCACCCCGGCGAGTTTCGTGGTCGAGGAAGCTGGCTTGAACCCCGCAGATTTTGTGATTGCCGCCGGCGGAAACTGCCAGGTGGGATATACATACAGCGCGGGTAATAGCTGTTTCGCGAACGTGACCTTGAATCCGCACGTTGCCGGTGGAGTTTCCGCCAAGCTGCTGGTTCTGGATGCGTCGGGCAATGTGTTGTCCTCGATTGTGTTGCACGGTACGGGGCAGGCGCCGATGCTGGCTTTTGCTCCAGCAGTTGAAACTGTAATCGGCGGAAGCCTGATGACGCCAAGCGAAGTTGCCGTAGACGCTGCTGGCAACACCTATGTTGCCGATGCAGGCCTCGGCTCGGTCCTGATGTATGCGGCGGGTGCAAGCGCATCTACGGTACCCGTAAGCGTTGGCACTGTGAAAACTCCTACCGGCGTGGCTGTTGATGGTGCTGGTGATGTCTTCATTGCTGACTCTGGAAATGTGTATGAGGTGCCGAATACAACGAGCGGACTGAACACTGCTGGCCAAATTACCTTGAAGAGTGGGCTCGGCACGAATCTCAACCTGGCAGTCGATGGCGATGGAGATGTTTATATCGCTGATCCTGACAATCAGCGCATTGTAAAGCTCAGCAATCCAGGTGGCACGTTTAGCATCATGGCGCAGACGGAGAGCGACATCACGGGCTTTAATGCTCCTTCCTTAGTCGCGGCGGATGCAAGTGGCAATCTGTATGTGGTAGACGGCGCCAACCTGATCCAGGTTACTCCTGCCGGCGTGCAAACGACGCTGACGAATACTTTGAGCAATGCCACGGGATTGGCCTTGGATTCATCCAGCGCACTGTATGTTTCCACAGCATCAGGTACCAGCCGCATTCCGTACGTGAGCGGCGCTTGGGTGCCGGCTAGCATGACCTCCGTCGCGGCAAGCGTCACAAACCCGAAAGGCCTGGCTATTGATTCTTCAGACAATATCTACTTGGCTGATGGAACGGCTGAAAACATCCACGTCGTTAGCACCAGTGGATCGTTAAACTTTGGAACGCTGGCGCTTGGTGACACTCCTTCGCTTAATGCAATTCTCACGAACGAAGGCAACGCGGCGCTGAATATCACCGGATTCACCAGCACAAACACTCTGGATTTCAGTGCATCCGGATCAACCTGCACTTCAGCCGCCGTCGCCCAGGGAACCATGTGTGACGTGACGGTCACGATGTCCCCTGGACCTGGTGAACAGGGTAGCCTGTCCTCGCTGATTGGAGTACAGGGCAACCAGGCAAACAGTTCGGTGACCATCGCTGCGGCAGGCGTGGGCGCTGCACTGGCCAATAGCGTGACGTCGATCTCTGTAGCCACAACCGCTATCGTGACAGATGTGCCTGTGACCGTGAAGGTCGCTCCGCAGAGCGGCTCCGGCGTTCCCACTGGAAACGTAACCCTCACGGTCGACGGTGGAACTCCGACCACGATGGCATTGACGAACGGTAGCGCACGATTCGACCTCATGCCCATTTCGGCCGGAAGCCACACGTTCAGCGTCGTATATCAGGGAGATCGCGCCTATGGGCGTTCCAATGCGTCAATCTCCGCTACCGTCGCTAAAGGTTCCGTTACCATGTCTCTTCCAGCCCCGCCCCAGTACGTTCTTTCCAACACGATAGCAGTGAACAACGACGCGGGTACGACCCCGTACTTCTTCACCTACACAATGCAAGTGAAGGCTTCCGCTGGGATACCCACTGGCACGGTGACCTTCATGGATGGTTCCGTTCCTATCTGTTCTTCTGCTGTGGGTCAAGGTCCAGCAACGGTGAAACTGGACGCCAACGGATATGCGTCGTTTGCGACAGATTGCCTATCAGTGCCTACTAACACAAATCCAACAACGCTGATTGCGACGCATACCATCACGGCAGTTTACAGCGGCGACAGCAATTACCAAGGGTTTACCGGTAATTCGATTACCTTCAATGTACTTCGCAACCCGAGCGTGGCCATTACCGCTATTCCCCCTTCTGTGAGTGTGACAGCGGGATCGACGGTAAGTTCCGCCCTGACCCTCACGTCTGTGCTGGGTTACGGGAGTTCAGGCGCGGGTTCGCCAATCTGGAATTACACGCTTCCTCTCGCCCTCGAGTGCAACGGACTGCCTGCACACGCGACTTGCAGCTTCAGTTCTTCTTCAATCAATGTCACCACAACCGTGCCGGGAACGGCCACTGTCACCATCCAAACCAACGTCCCCGTGGGGACGTCAACTGCATCAATCCAGAATAGCCAGAAGACTCCATTCGCTTACGCAGCTTTGTTTGGAATTGGTTTCTTTGGGCTTCTTGTTCGCGGCAGGCGCAAGAGCCTGACACGCTACTTTGCGCTCCTATGCCTTCTTGCGCTGGGCGGGGTGTTGACAGGAATCACTGCTTGTTCAACAAACACGCTAACTCAAAGTAGTGCAGACTCCCTTAAAACGCCTGCAGGAACTTATGCGGTTACTATTACAGCGCAACAGGTAGGAAGTGTCACCGTCCCTGGGTCGAACGGCACACTAACTACTGTATATGGGAGTCACGACCAGATATCGCTTCCATTTACTCTCAACGTAACGGTGCAATAATGCAATAGCCGCATGGAGCGAGGCCCCATTGCTTCGCTCCATGCGGAGATTAGCTAGCAGTGTTTAGTTTCCTGAGTTATTAATTATTCACGAACTGCCTACGAATAACCCTGCCGGTCGAGACTGGAATATTCCACAAACTTTTCACCATTTACGCTATTCGGTGGCATCTTCGCTAGGTATCGGAATTGACACCATTGGCCAAATAATTATCCAGCGGGTGACCCCATAGACTACAGCGCAAGTTCAGTGGGTTTTCTACAATATTATTCTCAGGATTCTGGAGAAGGTCCGCCGAAACCAGGGAGCGGAGCGCGGTCCTCTCCTTGAAGGCTCCGGGAAATCTGGCCTGCTACCCGGATGGAAAACAACTGCATCAGCGCAACCACCGGCAAGGCATATTTGAGCGCGGCGACTCCAGACCCCCAGTGGGCAATTGCCAGGAACAGAATGCAGCCCAGGCAGCGTCCCGTAAACAGCCCGATTTCATGATTGAAGAGATAGGCATATTCATTCCGCCCCTCCATGCGCGAGACCACATCCACAACCTGAAACTCGATTGGATTATAGGCAAGATCCAGCAGCGGCTTGGCCAGCACCAGGCAGCCGATAAAAATCAGCACGCCCACGGCATTGAAAAGCAGTGCATTGCTGATCGCTCCCAGGAGGAACAGCAGCAGCCCGGTGGCAAAGACAATTCTGCGATGGTGAGGGGCTGTGACGCGCCCGACCGTATAGAGTAGACAGGCGGATAAGACGCCGCCGATGGCCTGCGTTGCGCCCAGTGTCCCCTCCTCACCGACCAGCAGCATAATAAGCATGGCGGGCGCCGTCAGCATATATCCCTGCGCCAGGCCTTTGAGCAGCGCCAACTCGATCATCCTCTTCCATAGCGCATGAAACCGGAAGAAGACGAAGCGCGTACGGGCAGGATTGCGGAAGCTGCCTCTTTCAAGCACAACAGCAGAGAGAACAGTGAGGCCGAGAACGGCCATTGCGATGATGCGGTAGGCGCGGTTGGCACTTCCATCCAGCCAGCCGGAACGCGTGGCGCTGCTGATGAACCAGCCAATGAGCGCCGGAACCACGACAGCGGCCAGAGTGGCAACGAACAGCTCGACCCCATAGTAGTAATTGCGGTTCTCGTCGTTGGTGGTGGCCAGCGCCAGAAATCCGCGGTTGGCCCAGAAGAGGCCGGTAGCCAGGCCCATGGCCAGGCCCGAGGCCGCGATGCCGATGGGCGTCAGGACGCCCGACCGCATCAACAGCATCATCGCCACCCCTGACAGCAGCATTCCGGCGGCGTACAAATGCTTTACTCCCACGCGGCCCAACAGCAGGCCATTCAGATAGAACGCCACAGGCGTGGCTACGTAGACGGCCAACTGATAAGTGACGACCTTGCTGACAGCGTGCGAATTCCGCATGACGTAGGCCGCCACAAAGATCTCAATCACCGGCAGCACCAGGGCATAGATCATGTTGGAGACGATCAGGACCCGCATGGAGTGGGAGCAGCGCAGGAAGACTTCAAATTCGCGGCGCAGACGGTTCATGCCCTGGTCCCCCGTGGGGGAGCTTGGTGTTTGCCAACGATTCGCCGCTCGAAACGCGCGCAATCCCTGGTATGCGGACAAGAGAACATGGCTACAAGCATATTGGACCAACCCGCCAAGTCGGAGAACGCAGCCGGTTTTCGTCGTTTCCACCCTCTCACCTATGTCACAAGGGGGCCGTTCCACGTGCGGGCCAACGAACCGCCGCGCCATGGGTCGGAGCTGGGCGGGCGGTTATTCGAAGGGGTTTAACCGTCGCGCCGATCTTGGAAGGTGCTTTCTCGCGACCCTCTTGAAGGCAACATGGAGGTGCAAGACAGCTTCTAGACCCCGGTGAAAAGAATACAGTTGACAGGGAAATCTTGACGGTAGTATCAATATTCCGTTGCGCAATCGATTGTGCAGATCGATTTTGACCAGACGGCGCTTCCAAAAAAGCGAATGATTCTACCGAAACACCGCAACCGATTCTCAGGAGACCACAATGCAACTAAATGATTCAACAAACGGTATCAACCAACGGCGGGAGGGAGCAGGGTGTTCATCTGCCCTGACCTTCTGGTGGCCAGCCGTCCTGCTGCTGCTGGCCTTTTTGGCCGTTCCGGCTCAGGCCCAGTACAGGACATCCATCCAGGGTGTCGTTACGGATCCGCAGGGAGCACTCATTCCCGGTGCAACCCTCACCCTCAAGAACGTGGCGACCAACGAGACGATTGTTCGAACAAGTAATGATGCAGGCGTCTTCAACTTCAATGCTCTTCCTGCCGACCACTTCACTCTGTTGGTCGAGAGAGAAGGGTTCAAGAAGAAGGTTCTCAATGACCTGCAGTTGATTCCCGAGCAGGCCAACGCATTGAACGTCCAACTGGAGCTTGGCACAGTTACGCAGACAGTGTCCGTGAATGCGTCGCTGGCGCCGGCCATGGATACACAAACTGCGTCCAACAGCATCACCATCTCCAGCGACCAAGTCGACCATATGCCCTCGTTTCAGCGCGATGTCTTCCAGCTCACCCAGCTTGCACCTGGAGCCATATCCGACGGAGCGCAGGCAGGCGGCGGCGGCACTTACAACCTCCCCGGCTCCCAGGGACCGGGCGGAACGGCCGGAAATGGCCGCAACGTCGGCATCTTTCAGACGGAGAATGGTCCCCAGGCGGATGCCAATGGCCAGCAATATGAAACCAACAGCATCACCATCGACGGAGTCAGTACGGTCAGTGCGGTCTGGGGCGGAACCACCGTCATTACGCCGACAGAAGAATCGGTTGCCAACGTCAAGATTGTCGTCAACGCCTATGACGCCGAGAATGGCCGCTTCAGCGGCGCTCTGACGCAGGTCACCTCCAAGAGCGGCACCAATGCCCCACACGGAAGTTTCTTCTTCCAGGTGAACCGTCCCGGTCTCAATGCCTATCAGCGCTACAACGGGCCGGCGTTTTATAACCCATGCACGTCGTCGCAGCCTTGCGCAATTACAAAGGGATTGCTCAGGAATTCGCAGCAGTTCAATCAGTTTGGCGGCAGCGTGGGCGGACCGTTCTGGAAGAACAAGGTCTTCGGGTTCTTCGCATATGAGACGGTACGCAACAATTCGAATTCCACCGGAACTGGTTGGTACGACACGGCGGACTTCGACAAATTGGCGTCCTCCGCAAGTATTGCATCAAAATTCCTCTCATTCCCAGGAGCAACAGTCGTATCCTCGGGGATTATTCCTGAAACCTGCACAGAAGCCGGTCTTATCGAGGGCACAACGTGCAATACCATTGCCGGTAAGGGGTTGAATATCGGTTCACCGATGACCTCGGCTTTGGGAACGCAGGATCTTACGTGGACCACTAATTCAAATACTCCCGGAGTCGGCGGCGGACTATCGACTACTGTTGCCGATATTGCTGATTATTCCACTGTCAATCCAACGTCTGTCGTTGAAACTCAATACAACGGGCGTCTGGACGCCGATGTTACCGGGAACGATCATATGGCTTTCGCCATCTACTGGGTGCCGATCAATCAGACTAACTACAACGGTGGCGATCGCGCCTATAACCTTTTCCATCACAGCCAGATCAATGAGGCGCTCTCCCTCATCTGGAACCACACATTTTCGCCCAATCTCCTCAATGAAGCGCGCGTGAATGCGGGTGGATGGCGCTGGAACGAAATTACCGACAACCCTCAGGCGCCGGTAGGCCTGCCCCAGGTGAACATTAACTCGCCTGGCAGTACGGGTTTGAATTCCTTTGGTTCAGCCTTGGGAAGCGATTTGAATCAATGGACGTTCGGTTATAGGGACGTGGCGACCAAAGTGGCCGGACGGCACACGATCAAGTTCGGTGGCGAATTAACCAAGCTGGAGTACCTCAATAATCCGATTGGTCGCCCCGGTTACAACTTCTTCAACATCTGGGACTTCCTGAACGATGCTCCCAAAACCGAGTTTGGCAACTTCAATACTGCGACAGGCCTGCCAGGTGGAAGCCGTGCGGACGATCGTGAAAACCTGTGGGGCTTCTTCGTTCAAGACGACTGGAAGATCGCGCCGAATCTCACCGTCAACATCGGATTGCGCTACGGGTATTTCGGTTCACTCTATGACAAGCAAAACAATCTGAGTGTGGCGCAGTTCGGTACCGGGTCAGCCTATCTGACCGGACTCAACCTCAGGCAAGGCGGCAATTTGTGGACGCCTCAGAAGGGCAACTTCGGTCCTCAGGTCGGGTTTAACTGGAGCCCGGATGCATTGCACCAAAAGTTGGTCGTGCGCGGGGGATACGGCCTGAACTACAACCAGGAAGAGATTGCGATCTCTGGAAACGCGAACAACAACCCGCCGACAGCCGGTTGGTATTGGTTTGACAGCGATAGCCCAACCACCATCAACCCGAATATCGTCTATGGAATTTCGAGCAGCGCAACCTCTTTGTCCGGCTTCGCGTCGAATCCGCATACAATCACAACCTTTAACTCCAATCATCTTCCAACAGGCGGGAGCGCTAGCGTTACGGCGGTTCCCAACAATCTTCCCACAGCCTATTCCGAGCACTACTCCCTGGGAGCCGAATATGATTTAGGCCACCAGCTAGTGGCGAATCTTGGATACCAGGGAAGCTCATCGCACCATCTCATCACCCAGTACCAGGAAAATGTAGTGGGCGCGGCTCAGGGGCTGACGTTGAATCCGCTGGTCACGAATGTGGACTTTTACGGAAACGAAGCCGCATCCAACAACAACATGATGCTGGCCGGGTTGAAGCACCAGTTCGCGCATCAGTTCTCAGCAGAGGCGCAGTTCACATGGGCGAAGAGCATGGATTACGGTTCCGGTCCGTATGAAGAGGATCCTTATCCGTACAACCCGCACTATGCTTATGGACGCTCGGATTTTAACGTCGGCAAGTCCTTCAAACTCTTCGGGATGTGGCAGCCGGTAATTTTCCATGGCAGCCAGAACTGGATGGAGAAGGTGGTCGGCGGCTGGTCGCTGAGCGGAATCTTGAACCTTCACAGCGGCTTTGGATGGACGCCGACGTACTACGCGCCCACCCTTTACTACAACGGTTCAGGCTACGGGTCGTTGCGGCCTAAGTATCTAGGCGGCGCGGGGAGCAGCACCAGCAACGACGCTTTCAAGTCCGGTCCGGGCGTGGGGAACGGTCAGAATCAAAACTTTCCGAACATTCTTACGAATGTGGTTCAGACCGCAACCTCTTATTCCAACAAGTATTTCTCGGTGCCGGAT
>Ga0255356_1001159_pt1 | contig 16879 bp, 15 predicted proteins | sample HBST100metaG_FD_189944 | JGI IMG/M metagenome (GOLD analysis project Ga0255356, IMG submission 189944) | Peat soil microbial communities from Stordalen Mire, Sweden - H.B.S.T100 | ecosystem: Environmental > Terrestrial > Soil > Wetlands > Peat | place: Sweden: Norrbotten County, Stordalen Mire... | reverse complement strand
CCCATATGAGCTCGTCCCCAGGCCGTGCGTTTTCGATATGCAGATGGAGAACAACTCCCGTGCCGTTCGCCGGGGGCGCTGCTTCGAGCACCATTGCCGTTGGCCCAAAAGCATGGTCCTTAAGCTGCCATTCCATGCGATCCGGCCTGTATTTGGACGTGGTATCCGAAAAGCTGTGCAGCCATTTTGCCTGGTTGCCACGCACAAACGCCGCCATGAACGTCCCGTTTTCCACCGCCCCGCTGCCAAACCTTATCAATGGCCGGTCGCCCGCGATAACGAGAGCGTTGCTCTGGTTGGAGTACAGAGGCCGGTTGTTGAACCTGTCGCCATTGTGCCGGACAATCGCGTCACCTTCCGCCGTGTAAATCGGCGTCACAAACATCGTCGGATCGGACTTCCCGGAGCCTGCGTGAGCCATGCACTGCGGCAACGCAATTGCCATGCCTAACGCGAACGTAACCCAATATCGTGTCATGGCTGCTTTGTCGCACATCTTCATAGTTTCTCGGCCGTCACGCTCTTTGCTTCGCCGTTGATTCGCACTGTCAGAGGAGGGCGCTGGCCTGCGGCCGCTTTCTCGCATCCAGCTCCAAGCGGAGATAGTCGTACATCACGCCGTCGGGCCATGCGTGAGCCTGTTTTGTAAGCTCGATCAAATTCGTCCCAGGCCTCAGCAATGACGCATCGAACGTGACGTCGCGCTCCACCTCGATGCCTCTGATCCCGTCTCGGTGCATGACGCCGTCGTTGGGCAATTCTCCCGTGCTTCCGACCTCCTTGCCGTTTACCGACACAAGAACCGGCCCGCCCCGCGACCCGCAGATGGCAAGACGTAATGTGGCAGTGCCCGTTGTTGGGGCGTTCGTGTCAAAGCGAATCCGCCATGTCGTGCTCGTCCACCTCCCGTTGCCATCAGGGCGTGGGGGCTGTGCGTAATTCCAATCGCGACGGTAATCGCTCTTGCCGATGACATAGTCGACGTCGTGGGGAAACTCTGTCGGGTAAAGCTGGTAAAGTCCCCATTGCCAGTAATGGTCGCCGTGACGAAACTCTTCGGCGCTTCTATTGGGGATTCCAATGTCCCAAAGCTGGCGCCCGAAACGTACAGGCACCCAAGTTAGGTCGCCCAAGTTGGTGACCTTCCCTTGCTCTACGTGAACATCGGCGTGGACGTAGTCTCCGAGAACTCCGTCGTTAAATGCATAAAGCGAGTAATCGCCAGGGCGGACGTTCGCAATTCTAAACCGTCCCTTGGCATCGGCACGGCTCCAGTACTGGTAGTATTTGCCGTCCGTCTGCCAGTCGATGGTCACCGGACCGCCTCGATCGAACGTTGCTTGGTACGGCGCATGTGTCAATCCCACCCACGCACCACCAGCGGTTGCACCGGGAGCTTGCGGGTCCTTCACCACAAGCGTGCCGCTGGCGCTTCCACGCTGCTGCGCGTGCTCATATCCAGGCGCATCGGCCCATGAATAGGGCCATGCCTTCTGTTCTCGCGCCGCGCGAGCCATTGCGTCTTGCCACATGGCTTCTGGGCTGCCACCATGATCGCAATATAAGAGGATCGGGCCGATCACTTTTGCCCACGTGTCAGTCGCGTTCACTTGAACGTCCTGTCCGCCGTAGTGATTGCTGTGCCAGACAAACAAGAGAGTGGGATCGGCTGGCAGGGACGGCTTGACATCGATATGCCCGGTCAAGTCCACTTTGATCGGGGCGCCGATAATGTACTCAATGCTGGGATTGACCACGAAGAGGCCGACATTCTTTGTGGTGCTGCTCCAGCCATACGCCGGGGTCCGCGAGAACATCGCCGAGTAGTCATATTTGTGCTCGACATCACCGGCGTGAATGCCGGTAGTGATCCGGCGCGCCTCCCACAGATTTAGCTGTTGCCCCTTCACCCAATCCGCGGCGCTGACCATATGCCGTTGCCGCCGGCTGTCAACTGAAAGAAAATCGAATATGTCGGGGTTCAGTTTCAGGCAGATGGTGCCTGCCTCGATATTAAAGCCAGGATTCGGTGGGTCGTGACGGGCAATGGTCCACGCATACAATCCGGACGCGCCTCGAAGCAACGTGTAGCGGATCTCGATATCCATCGGCACGGCGCCCTTTTGGCCGTGGTACGGGAAGCGAAGCGCAATCTCGCCGAGTGCGCCGCCGTTTTGGGCGGGATCCTCGGTAATGCGAAATTCGGACGGCCCTGGCTTGTTTTGCGTCTTCGGCTGCCCGGTCGTTTCACCGTAGAGATTCATGTAGCCTTGGCCCCGGCTCAGCAGGTCCATGCCGCGATACTGCAGGGACATCAGGTTGCCGTTCGCCTTGTTGACAGTGGCAGTGACAATGCCGTTGGTCAGTTTCGCCGTGCCTGCGTCTTGGCTGAGCGCTACAGGAGCGTCTTGCGCGGACACGGGGACGCCGATTGCGAAGACAAGAATGAAAATCAGTCCAATTGTGAACGGCCGGTTAGCGGCTCTCTTGTTCATAAGCACTAATGCGACGCTTGCTGCGAATCAATCACCCGCTGGGGCGCACCCCGAAAACGAGACAATTGGCTAACGTCGGGTTCTCTTCTATTTGCTGACGGTTTTGAACGCGGAAGGGTCATGTAGGCTTGGGGCGAATACAGGCGTTCTTTGTTTCAGGCATCTTTGACAAAATACCTGATCTCTCCTCTCGATTCCGCCAGCTTTCCCTATTTGGCCTTGAAGCTATCGGGTAACGCGTGGTAAGGCAAGAGAACGGAGGTATAGTCTGCCGCCGATAGCGAGCAAGGACTTGCCGCACTGTGAACATGCCTTGTATAGCATAATCATTTCTATAAGTAATGCTCTACAAGACATAAAATAGCGGCATATTTATGCCTTATGGGGTATATTTGAATCATGAAGGGAAGTTATGCCGTCCGGAATGCAAAGAGCGGGTCCGTTGGACGCAGGCACTTGGACCAACGCCTCGGCGCATTATCCGAGCAACTGGGCCATTCGCTCGTCAAAAGTCTGGCACGACCACAGAAGGGATGGATAAAGGCCATTCGTGAGGCACTTGGAATGTCGAGCAGCCAGCTAGCCCGCCGAGCCGGGGTCAGCCAATCGGTACTCTACAGGATTGAATCCTCCGAGATTGCCGGGACCGTCAAACTCGAAACGCTTGAACGGGTAGCGGCGGCGCTGAACTGCCGTCTCGTTTACGCGCTGATACCAAATGAGCCGCTCGAAGAAATGGTTCGCAAGCGGGCTCTCGCAGTCGCCGGCGGACATCTTGGCGCAGTCGAACATACAATGCGTCTCGAAAACCAGGCTGTTGACGACGACAGCGCTCGCCGTGAGCAGATCGACGCATTGCTGTCCGAGATCGACACGCGGAGGCTGTGGGATTAGCCATGCCAAGCGATAACGCCAAGGATGATCCGTTCGGCCCAGAAGACGACGGCTCCACGCCTCTGGACGAGGACGAAAAACAGGGCCTCATTCCGTCATGGGTCACATTTCGCCACGAACTTAACGAAGTTGAGCAGGACAAGATCGCCCGAGCAAGGATTTGGGCCTTTCGGCAAGCTCGCAAGCGTAGCACGGAGATTCTGAACGAACAGTTCATTAAGAGCCTACACAAGCGGATGCTTGGCAGTGTTTGGACGTGGGCCGGTACGTTTCGAACCACCGAAAAGAACATCGGTGTCGCACCGTATCAGATTGCCCCAGACCTGAGGAACCTTCTGGACGACGTAAAAGTCTGGCTGGAGTACGGAACCTACCCGCATGACGAGCTGCTTGCTCGCTTTCACCATCGCCTTGTTGCCATTCACCCCTTCTCAAATGGCAACGGACGACATGCCCGCCTCATGGCCGATCTCCTGGCAAGCCGCCTGGGTGTCGCACCGCTATCCTGGGGCGGCCGAGAGCTCACGCCGACAAGCACACTACGCACCCGATACATCGGCGCCCTGCACTTGGCCGATCGCGGGCAATACGGGGCCTTGATCGACTTTATGCGGTCATGACGGGAAAGCGCACGCGGCAAAATGGCGATAACGTCCACGGCCGCGACAATGCCCTCAGACTCGCAGTTTATGACCCGCCGGCTCTTGTCGCCGTAGCGGATCGTAGATCTCGGGCGACGCGTTTGTCAGGCGTGCTGCGATGTGTCCCGCGGTCAGGCCCACCAAGTCGCGAAGCACGGGAATGGGGCCATGCTCGACGAAGCTGTCCGGCAGGCCAAATCGCAGAACTTGGGTTGTGACGTTGTGATCGGACAACAGCTCGAGCACCGAGCTTCCAAAGCCGCCCATCAAGACACCGTCTTCCACAGTGACTATCTTCGCCGCGCGGCGAGCGGCGTTAAGGATGGCTTGTTCGTCAAGCGGTTTGCAAAATCGCGCATTGATCACCAGCGACGTCATCCCTCGCGCCGCAATCAAGCCCGCCGCCTCGCATGCGATGGGAACGCCTGCGCCAAGCGCTATGAACGCCACATCAGGCCGTCCCGCAAAGTCGACGAGCATCTCGGCACGGCCGAGCTCGACAGGCTGCCCGCGTTGCGGCAGGGCAGGGCTCCCGCCGCGCGGGTAACGAACAGCAATCGGGCCGTCGTCGTACCTTAAGGCGAAGCGGGTCATTTCGCGAAGCTCATGCGTGTCCTTTGGCGCCAGCACCACCATGTTCGGCACACACCGCAGGTACGCCAAGTCGAAAACGCCATGATGAGTGGCACCGTCGTCGCCAACGAGCCCTGCACGGTCGATGAAGAATCGAACCGGCAGCTTCTGCAAGGCCGCATCGTGAATGATCGGGTCGTAGGCCCGCTGCAAGAACGTGCTGTAAATCGCGCAGACCGGCTTATAGCCGCAGGCTGCGAGGCCCGCCGCAAAGACAACGGCATGCTGCTCGGCAATTCCCACGTCGAAGCAGCGCTCGGGATGTTCCCGCGCGAATCTTCTGAGCCCCGTTCCATCCGGCATGGCCGCGGTGATGCCCACTATGTGGTCGTCGGTTGCAGCTTCGGCGAGCAGCGTGTCCACAAAGGCGTCGGAATGCGTCTCCTCAAACGACTTCTTGACTATTCTGCCATCGTCGGCAGAGAAAGGCGAAACGCCATGATACTTGCGGCTGTCAGCCTCAGCATAGGCCAGTCCTTTGCCCTTTACGGTTAGAACGTGGACGATAACGGGGCCCTTGAGCCGTTTGACATGGGAAAAAACGTCTAGGAGCGCGTCGATATTGTGCCCGTCGATCGGGCCGATATAGGTGAGGCCGATCTCTTCGAAAAAGAGCCCTGTGTGCATCGGCGTCGCCCAGTGCGTTGCCGCATGTTTGACGCCTCTTGCGGCCTTCATCGCCAGCTCGCTGCCGACAGGCAGGTGGCCGATCATATCCTTCGCATGGCGCTCTGCCCTCTGATAGGTCGGTTGCATCCGCAGTCGCGCCAAGTATGTCGCCAGCGCTCCCACGTTTTCGGCAATCGACATCTCATTGTCATTCAGCACAATGGTTATGTCGGTCTTGCTCTCAGCCGCATTGTTCAGCCCTTCGAGCGCCAGCCCGCCCGTGAGCGCGCCGTCGCCGATCAAAGCAACAACGCTCTCCGACGACCCTTGAAAATCACGCGCCTTCGCAAAGCCAAGAGCTGCCGAAATTGCTGTGGACGCGTGGCCGGCACCATAGACGTCGTAATCCGATTCTTCGCGCCGCAGGAATCCCGATATCCCCTGGAACTGTCGAATCGTGGGAAGCTGGTCGCGGCGACCGGTGAGGATCTTGTGGACATATGCCTGATGGCCGACGTCCCAGATCACCTTGTCGCGCGGCTGGTCGTAAATCTTATGCAGGGCGATTGTGAGTTCGACAACCCCAAGGCTAGGGGCAAGGTGACCGCCTGTCTTAGAGATGCAGTCCGTGAGATACTCCCTGATCTCTTCCGCGAGCACCTTGAGCTGTTCGATATCCAAGGCCTTCAGATCCGCAGGACTGTCGATTCTTGATAGGTACTTTGTTGTTGTCACTGAACGGATCTGCCTTTCGACACTAAGTGAACAGGCATCGTCACGCCATAAGTTCCACGTAAGATACCTGCGCGCGGCTTCTTTGTCAACGCAAAGAGGTGACGAGCATGCAGGATAATCGTCGCCAAATCGTGAAGATCGGTGTCGCCATGTCGTTTAAAAACCCCGGGACGGCCAATATCGTCTTCTGGCTCTTTGCTGCGGCCGTGGCAACTACTGCTGTTGCGAACGGCATTCACGACGCGTCCATATGGGTTGAGAATCCGCACATTGTCTCCTATTCTCGCCAGCTCCCGCTGAGGGACGGCATGGACATTCCTCCCATACTCGCGTCCTTGGCAGAAAAGCACACATTTGGCGACACATGGAGCTGGTATCGCGAGTCGTGGCAAAAGCCTGTGGCATACTGGCGGCCGCTGCTCATGCAAACATGGTGGATCGAGAAGCACGTCTTCACGCTTGACCGATACGACTGCTGGGTCTGGCTGAGCATCGCCGCAAACACCGTGTGCATAGGGATGTTTGGGTGGGTGGTCTTCTTCTGGAGCGGACGACGAGATCTCGCGCTGCTTACGACCGTGCTTTATGCCATTCCTGCCATCAATCCCGGGCACTTGACCGATCTCGGCCAACCCGGCAACGCCTGGGTCGCAGTCACGAACTGGAAAGACCAGCCCGACGTCTTCGCGGACGGCCTTGTTTTCGGGTCCATGCTGGCCATGTTGCGGGGGCGATATGTGCTTGCCGCACTTTGCGCCGCGTTGGCCGTGGGATTCAAAGAGAGCGGATGGATGGCGTTCCCGCTGGATCTCGTCGTCCTGGCGACTACGGATCGCATCAAATCCCTGCCCCGTCGCGTGTGGATCATGAACGTCGCCGCGGCAATCGTCCTCATCGCGTTTCGCGTGTGGGCCGGACCAGAGATGTTCGTGAGCTATGGCGCAAAAGACAACGCGAGCTGGCCCTATCGGTATCTCGGCGTAATTGGCGGCGGATATCCTCTTTTTCTTACCGAATACACCGCAGGAAGCGTTCTTGGCCATGCCGTTTACGTCGGCGTTCTCACGGGATGGAAGAGATCGCTTTACTTGGGCCTTGCCGCAGGGCTCGCCCTCGCGCTTGTCGCCGTGCTTGTCTTTCATCTCCAGGAAGGAATGTCGCTCGACGTGGATTTCGCGGCACTGATGGATACCAGAACCATGTACTTCAAAGGGGCAATCTTCACGGCCCCGTGGCTGCTCGCATTGACATTTGCCGCCTATGACCCAGCCCTGCGCCGCTGGCTGCCCGTCAGTGTGCTTTGCAGCATGCTCGCTGCGGTTCCCTACGCGGCACCTTCGCAGATTCATGTTCATGTACTTCACCAGGCTTTTGCTTTTCAGGGTCTGTTCGTTGCTGTTCTGATCTTGTCCACATGGCGTGCCATCGTTCCGACCGTGGCCAAAGCCGTTGCGCACGTGGGCCAGCAAGCAACCGTGCCGCTGGCGCATTGCTAGCGCCGTGCAACGTATCAGACCACGCGATCGGACACGATCGCAGAGAACTTTATAAAACAAAGTATACTGCGTCCCAACTTGGTTGTCAACTCATTTGTACAGCCGTCCATGCGCGATTTGCCGACAGGGCGGCTCATGTCCGGCCACCCTGTCGGCAAATTCTTGCTACACTTTGAAACGCACGTGGAGGATGTCGCCGTCTTGGACAATGTACTCTTTTCCTTCGAGCCTGAGCTTGTTCGCGTGTTTGGCTGCATCCCAAGTGCCAGCGGCGATGAGGTCGTTGAACGCCAGTACTTCCGCGCGAATGAAACCTCGCGCAAGGTCTGAGTGAATGCGCCCCGCCGCCACAATTGACGTGCTGCCGACAGGGATGGTCCACGCGCGGACCTCGTCTTCTCCCACCGTGAAAAAGGACATCACCCCGAGTGCCGCATAGGCCGCGCGGATCAGCCGGTCGCTGGCCGGCTCCGATATGCTAAGTGCCGATAGGAACTCGGCCTGCTCCTCAGCCGGAAGCTGCGCCACTTCCCGTTCGAGCGACGCACAGAGAGCCAGGAACTCAGTGCCTTCGGCGGCACACTGCGCACGCAGGTCGGCGATCACAGGAAGAGCGTCCGCATTGGCGACGTCATCCTCGCCGATGTTCGCCACGACTATGTTCGGCTTCAATGTCAAAAAGTCGAAGTTCCGCACAATCTTGCGCTCATCTTCGGTAAGCGTCATGCTGCGCAGAGGCACAAACTCATCGAGCGTCTCTTTCAGCCTCAGGAGCACTTCCTGTTCGATTACTTCGGGAACGAGCGCACCCGCCTTGCGGGTCGCGAGCTGTTTCTTGATACGTTCGAGCCGATTCTCTATCACCCCAAGATCGGCCAGCAGCAGTTCTTCGCTAATCGCGGCCGCATCTTTAACCGGTGTCGGTGCGTCGCCTGTAATCGGGTCTGGAAACGCCCGGACCACCTGCACGATGGTGTCGACCGATCGTATCCCGACGAAAAAATCACTGGCGAACTTGCCGCCCGATCCGGTGGCGCCCTTGCCCACTTGCGCCGCGCCGTCAATGATCTCGATCGTCGCCGGCGTCCGCTTCTTCGGATGAAATAGCTCGATCGCAAAGTCGTAACGTCGATCTGGCACGGGCACAACTCCCACAAGTGCCGAAGATCCGCCCCCAGCGGCACCGTGGTCCCCACGCGTCATCGCCTCGAACAACGTGGTCTTTCCCGCGCTCGGCAGACCAATCAATCCAACTTTCAAGAATTACTCCCCCTAGGCCAAGCCGCCGTAGCGACCTGTCGGCCGCATAATGCACGGCACGGTATGTACACAATGATAATACGCGCTGCCACCGGCTTGCCGACTGCGGCAGCGGGACGTCAGCGCGAAAGAAGTCCAAAAACGCCTGGCTTTACTGCAACGGACGTACGTGCATGACGATCAAGCCGGTGGTCAGGGCCCACAGGGCGACATTGACAAGCAAGGGCTTGTCCTTCAATAGCACCTCGTCGGGGGCCTCGCCCAGACTGTGTCGATGAATAAGGTAGATGTACCTGAAAATCCCGTAGAGGACAAACGGGTTCGTCGCCATCAGGTAGTGGTGCTTGAGGGCCGACGGCGACTGGATCGTGTACAGCGCATAGGACATTACGAGGGCGCTGGTAACGATGGTGCCCATTTGATCCAGCATGTCCGCCGTGTACTCTTCAAGAATCGGCCGCCCCGATTTTCTGCCCGCAAGCACGGCGACCAGCTCGCCGCGACGTTTTGAGATGCCGAGAAAAAGCGCCAGCTCAAACGTGCATAGCACAAGCCACGGTGATATCGCAACCGGAATAGCCCAGGCACCCGCTACCGCGCGCAGAACAAAGCCCAATGCCAATGAGATGACGTCGAGAATGACAATGTGCTTGAGCAGAAACGAGTACGATAGCGTTATTACGAGATAGGCACCGGCTGCGGCCTCGAACCGCAGCCCGAGCATGCCTGAGAAAACCGCAACGACGACGATGAGCGCTATCGCGAGGATAATCGCCTGCCTGGCACCCAGCTCGCCAGCGGCGATTGGCCGGTACCTCTTTGTAGGATGACTTCGGTCGCGCTCGACGTCCACCACATCGTTGATGAGGTAGGCCACACCGGACAGAAGCGAGAACAGCACAAAGCCAAGTGCGGCACGCTCGAAATCCCTTAATCCGTGCCGCTGGTCGAGTGTGAACAACAGCCCTGCAAAGAGCAGCAGGTTTTTGGTCCATTGCTTTGGCCGAAGCGCCACGAGAGCCGCAACAACCGCATTTCGGCGAGGACCCGGCGGCGTCGGCACCTGTCGTACGGCGTCGTTCATTACTGCCAACGTTATTGGGACTCCACTTTGACGGTGACAGTTGAAACAGCGGCCTTCTTGATCCCGTCGACGTCATCGACCGTGAGCGTCACTTTATACGTTCCAGCCTTCTTGTACGTGTGGTTGACGGTTCTGCCTTCGTCCTGATCCACGAATTGATCTTTCGTGTCGTAGTCCCATTGGTAAGTCAGATTGGCAACGCCGCCGTCCGCGTTTGCCTCAAAGCTCACTTGGTCGCCGGGGCTCACGCTCTGATCGTCACCGGCGCTGCACGTTATCGGCGTATCGTCGGTAAGAAGGTCCACACCGCCGAGATAGAAGACGCTCGGCGCATCGCCGGCGACCCACATGGACTTGAGCTTCAAAGCATCGGTAGTTCCCTGCGGAATAGGAATTGCAGCCAGGGGGATGCTCACATGCACCCAGTTTGGATCCGTGGCCGGCGCAGGAACGTCCCGCATCATGTCCGCCTTCATGCCGTTGTCAAAAAGGAACACGATGTGGATACGAGGCACAGCGCTGGTGGGAACGGTGGTGTCCGGCGGTGTCGCCGCAGGTTGGTCGTTCTGAACCGTAAAGACCCGGGCCTGAGCGTCGGTGTCAAGGGACGCGAGACGGGCAGGCGGAAACTCTGACGGCAGTGAGACGTTTTGATTCGTCGTGTCCGTAGGTGTCGATGTGTCGGGAGTCTTGGGGGCTGGTTGATCGGCGACAGGCGCGATGATGCGAAGCACAAGAAACCTGTTGGGATTGGACGAAAGCACGCCAAGATCTGTCGGCGTTGCGAAGTCGATGCGGGCACCTTCATAGGGACCGCCGCTTGTCACCTTCATCGAATACTTGCCGCCGCCGAAATTCTGCTTGTCAGAGAACTCGACCTTGCCGCCGCCCCACCCCACAGCGGTGAACCCAGGGTCGTCCGAACCTTGCCCGGCGTACACGGGCACAATATCCCGTCCAACAGCAAGAGCGGGCTTAGCAATCACTAGGCCGACCATAACAACAAAAAATATACCGAACCACAAATAGTGCTTCATTTACTAGAACCTCATGCAGACTTATCGTGCATAGTCTATCGCGCGTGTCTCTCGAATGACCGTGACCTTAATTTGGCCAGGAAATTCCATTTCCGATTCTATGCGTTGCGCGATGTCGCGAGCCAGCTTCAACGCACGCGCGTCGTCAATCAGCTCCGGCTTCACCATGAGTCGGAGTTCCCGGCCCGCCTGAACCGCATACGTCTTCTCAACGCCCTCAAAGGACTCTGCGATTGTTTCCAGCTTTTGGAGGCGCTTGATATAGGAATCGAGCTGCTCGCGCCGTGCTCCAGGCCGGGCTGCCGAAATCGCGTCGGCAAGCTGGACGATCACATCTTCGATTCTCTCGTGCTCCAGATCGTTATGGTGGGCGCCTGCGGCGTGCGCAGCAGCCTTGTCCTCGCCATAGCGAAGCATCAGGTCCCTGCTCACCAGCGCATGGGGAAGCTCCGCATCCGCAACGACCTTTCCAAGGTCGTGCAGCAAACACGCGCGTTTTGTCAGGGACAGGTCGGCCCCTAGTTCGGCGGCGAGAGACGCTCCAATATGGCAGACCTCGATAGAGTGATCCAGCAAGTTCTGCCCGTAGGAGAGACGGTACTTCATTTTCCCCACAAGCTTCATCAGCTCTGGATGAAGGCCGGTCACGCCTGTTGCAAGTATAGCCTCTTCGCCCGCCGTCCGGATACTCTGTTCGACCTCTTCCTGAGCCTTGGTTACCATTTCCTCGATACGTATCGGATGAATCCGGCCGTCGATGATCAAATTCGTGAGTGCAATTTTGGCGATCTCGCGGCGGACGGGATCAAACGCCGACAAGACCACCGCTTCCGGTGTATCGTCGATTATAACGTCTACCCCGGTAAGCGTTTCAAACGCCCGGATGTTGCGGCCTTCCCTGCCAATTATTCTGCCCTTCACATCGTCCGACGGCAACGGAACGACCGACACTGTCGTTTCCGACACATGGTCGATGGCGAGACGCTGAATGGCAAGCGTCACAATGTTGCGAGCCCGTCGCTGACCCTCGACGCGAGCTTCTTCCTCGATTTGGTGTATTAAATGTGACGCCTCATGGCGAGCGGCCGCCTCCATTTCGTGGCGCAGCAGGCTGCGAGCATCGTCTTCCGTCATATGCGCGATTCGGACCAGTTCGGCCCGTCGCTCCTCCGAAAGCGCCCCCACTGCCAACCGTTCCAACTTTATTTCATGGTCACGTGCATGCAAAGCGTCACGTTCGCCCTGCAGCTCTCGCCGTTGTTGCTCAAGCACTTCCTCTTTATCGATCAGTCTCCGTTCGAGCCGTTGTAGATCCGCACGAACGGTGCGGGTTTCCTGCTCGACTTCAGCGTGCATCTGCAACGCCTCATCTTTGAGCTGCAATAAAACGTCCTTGTGCCGGTCCTCATGATCACGTTCCATCCGCTCCTTTGTCTCTTGCAGCATCCGGCGCTCCGCAGCCAGTTGCATCCGCGATTTCTGGATCGTTATCCAGACGACAATCGCTCCGATCACCAAAGTGATCAGCCCTACAATCAGATCCGAATAATCAAATTTCATCCCGTCTCTCACCCCCAATCACTTCTGGATTTGTCAGGCAAGAACAGAGACCGTTATAGTAAGCGGACACGCAAAAAAACGGGCCGCAGTTAGTACAGGAAGTTAGCTATTGATATTATTGCGTATCTCGACCGTATTCTCCTGCATCTCCCCCCACATCTGCGCCAAACCGTTCCGCCACAACGGTCCGAACAATGTCCCAGGAGAATCCGCGCCGCTGCAGAAACGATATTGCCCGTCGTGTCCAATCCCGCAATGCCTCTGTGTCCGAAGGTGAAACGGAGATGCCACGATGCCATTTCGAGATTGCCGCCCGTGCAAGGCTGAGATCGTCACTCGCCTCGTCCGCCGCGAGCGCTTCGTCGACAATGTCGCTTTGGACGCCAAAGTGGGCCAGCTCCGCCTTTCTTGTGCGTTGGGACGCCGGTCGGGCGGCACCGCGCTGCTCCACCCAGTCGCGGGCAAATTTGGCGTCATCGATCATTCCCGCCTTTTCAAGCTTTCCTACCGTCGCCTGCACTGTGTCCGGCGAAATTCCCCGATCCATCATCCTGCCGACGATTTCCGCTTTGCTTCGAGCGCGGACGTTCAGCAGGCGTGCGCACATTTGAAGCGCTTGGCGTGATTCGATCTCTGCTCGTTTATCGAGCAGTCTTGCCCGGTCGACACCGTCGCCTACCGTCAGCCGAAGAGCGTCCGCCACGCGCTTGGACAGAACGGCCCATTGCTCGTGATCTATTTCGACTTCGACCAGCCGCGGGCCCCGACATGTCAACGCAGTTATAGTGGCCACGATTCTCTTACTCTGCGCTGACGCCGGCAGTGAGAAGTGTCGTCGCAGCCTTGTCAGATCGGATCTTCGTTTCCAGCTCGTTCATCATATCCGGATGATCCTCCAAGAACTGCTTCGCATTTTCGCGTCCCTGGCCGATCCGCATGTCACCGTACGTAAACCACGAACCGCTCTTCGTCACCATGCCCATCTCGACACCGATGTCGATAATGCTGCCGGAGCGGGAAATGCCCTTTCCGAACATGATATCGAACTCAGCCTGGCGAAACGGCGGTGCCACCTTGTTTTTGACCACTTTGACTTTGACGCGGTTTCCAACGATATCGTTGCCCTGCTTGAGGGATTCAATTCTGCGGACGTCAAGCATGACGCTCGAGTAAAACTTCAGGGCACGTCCTCCGGGAGTGGTTTCCGGATTTCCGAACATGACGCCAATCTTCTCGCGAATCTGATTGATGAACACGGCCGCCGTGTTCGTTCGGGAGATGGACCCGTTCAGCTTGCGCATTGCCTGGCTCATCAGGCGTGCCTGGAGGCCCATGAACGAATCGCCCATTTCTCCTTCGATTTCGGCTTTTGGCACAAGTGCGGCCACAGAATCAAGCACGACCACATCAACTGCGCCGCTCCGCACCAAGGCGTCCATGATTTCGAGAGCCTCTTCGCCGGTTGCCGGCTGGGACACCAGAAGCGCATCGATGTCCACTCCGAGGTTGCGAGCGTATTCCGGGTCGACGGAATGCTCGGCATCCACGAACGCCGCAATTCCGCCAGCCTTTTGCGCTTCCGCAATAATATGATAGGCAAGCGTCGTCTTGCCCGATGATTCCGCACCATGGATCTCAGTGATGCGCGCCCGCGGGACACCGCCAACGCCAAGCGCCAAGTCGAGCGCCAACGATCCCGTGGAGATGACCTCGACCGACATGCGCGGCGACTGCCCCAGCCGCATGATCGATCCCTTGCCAAATTGCTTCTCGATCTGGCCCAATGCCGTATCGAGAGCCTTCACTTTATCCAATACAGGCTCCTTTCAAGGGACGCCGAACGAGCATCCCGTCAAACCTCTTTTAATTCGAACGCACGTACGACAGTATACCTTGCAGGTTGCGCCACGCGCTCTGCCGCACTCGTGTTGCGCATCAACACGAGGGACGTTGCCCAAAATGGCTCAAACAACGGACCTGGCAGCGTGAAGCCGTGCAATTGCGCTTTGCTCGCACCGTCAATCCCGCCTGCAGCACGCGGAAATCTCGCGGCGCTTTGGATCATGCGCCCAATCGTAATATGAGGACAGTAGGGTCGCGGGTCGCGCTTGATGCCTGCCGATGACGTGGAGACATCGATTTCGCGGGCGACATGCACCAGCTCATCGGTTGCCAGGACACCGGCATAGACCACTCTCGGCCGATTGGCGTCTGGGAAGAATCCAAAGGGGGCAGGCAAGACGTGCAGCGGCGGCGTTCTGGCCGCTATCTCGGCAATGCCGGGGACCATATGGTCAACGACACTGTCCGGGCACTGCCCGAGAAACTTGACAGTGACATGGTAGTCGCAAGCGAGCGTCCACTTGCAACGGAATGTCCGTTCGCATTCTTGTCGTAATTCGCTTGAGCCGTCACAGACAGTGGCGAGGGCTGGCCCTGGAAGAGGGATCGCGACAAACCAATTCATACGATCAGTTGTTCGCGGACCCATGCCAGCGCGAAATGGGCGGAGCGACGCTGGACGTCGGCTCTGCTGCCTGCGTACTGCTGACGTTGGCTGGTGACGCCACGACGTGTTGCGAGCCCCATGTAGACAAGGCCCACCGGCTTTTCGGGGGTTCCACCGGTTGGGCCAGCGACGCCGGTGAGGGACACCCCGAAATCCGCGTCATCAATACGGCGGACGTTTTCTGCCATGGATTCTGCCACTTGGGCGCTTACAGCCCCATATGTTGCGATCAGATCGGCAGGCACACCCAATATCTTGTGTTTTATCTCATTCGAGTAGCTGACAATGCCGCAATGGAAGACATCGGACGCGCCTGAGATCGACGTCAATCGGCTGGCAACGAGGCCCCCCGTACACGACTCCGCTACCGCCAGTGTCTTCTTCTGGTCCTTTAGCAGATCGACGATCACAGATTCGAGGGTGTCGTTGTCAACGCCGTAGACAGCAGATCCAAGACGGGCACGAAGGGCTGCTTCGGCCGGGGCAATAAGCGCATCCGCTTCGTCCTTACTGGCCGCCCGTGCCGTAATGCGGAGATGGCACTCGCCCAGCTTGGCGAGCGGAGCGATGGTCGGGTTATCGCCGAGAAGGAGATCCTTCGTGAGGTCCTCTGCCTTGACTTCGCCGATGCCAATGATCCGCAAAACGCGCGATTTGATTACCATCGGATGGGGCCCTGTTCGCTCGGAAAGCCAAGGCACCACGCTTTGCTCCACCATGGGTATGAGCTCGTTTGGCGGGCCAGGCAGGCAGATTGCGATTTTACCGCCTTTCTCAACCCATACGCCCGGTGCCGTTCCCACCGGGTTTGGCACAGCGCGGCCGTCGTGAATCGGCACAAGCGCCTGCTTCCAGAAGCTTTCCGGCACGTTTAGGGCGCGGGTGGCAGCGAGAGCTCTCAATTTCGGCTCTTCGACAGGGTCCGGCGCAAGCGGGACCTTCAAAACCTCGCACACCATCTCCTTTGTGAGGTCGTCCATCGTTGGCCCGAGGCCGCCAATGGTAATGACGACGTCGGCACGGGAGAACGCAAGCTCCAACGTGCTTTTGATACGCTCGGCGTTGTCACCCACCGTTGTCCGGAAAAAGACGCTGATGCCGAGTTGAGAGAGTACACCTGCCAAGTAGGCGGCGTTTGTATCGATGATTTGACCGAGCAAAAGCTCGGTTCCAACAGAGACGGTTTCGGCTATCATGGGCTATACTTACAATCTAAATGAAGCTAACGCTTGCAACATGGAATATTAGGCACGGCCTGGGCGTCGACGAGAAGATCGACCTGTCCCGCACCGCGAACATTGTTCGCGCCACAGGGTGCGATATCCTCTTTCTTCAGGAAGTGGACTTCCGCCTTGGCAGGTCGGACGATGCGGAGCAGGCGAGGGAAGTGGCGGAACGGCTCGGCATGAGCCATGTTTTTCACGCAAATTTTGGCTCACCGCCTCAGTTTGGCATGGGAAACGCGATTTTGTCGCGTTCGCCGCTCTATTTCACGTGCAATAAGGGGCTTCGTTACACGGGAGAGCCTCGCGGGCTCCTGATGGCAACCACTGAGGTCGCCAACACGCAGATGACACTGATGTGTACGCACTGGGGCCTCACAGCCGAGCAGCGGGTTCTTCAGGCGGAAGATTGCGCGGCGGCCGTTGCGGCGACGCACGGCGCGGGATTCATCGCAGGAGACTGGAACTGCACGCCGGAAAGCCCCGAATTCCAGTATCTGACGGCTAACACGACTTTGACAGACCTGCCTTTGCGCCGGCCGACATACCCCATGGCCGTTCCCACGGTCAGCATCGATTCGATCCTCGCAACCCAGAACGTCAGCGTTCTTAGGACGAAGTATGGCTATACGGACGCGAGCGACCACGGAATCGTAGTTGTAGAAGTGGAAATCTCCCCAAACTGACCCGTGCCCGATATCCT
>Ga0255356_1001157_pt1 | contig 16890 bp, 10 predicted proteins | sample HBST100metaG_FD_189944 | JGI IMG/M metagenome (GOLD analysis project Ga0255356, IMG submission 189944) | Peat soil microbial communities from Stordalen Mire, Sweden - H.B.S.T100 | ecosystem: Environmental > Terrestrial > Soil > Wetlands > Peat | place: Sweden: Norrbotten County, Stordalen Mire... | reverse complement strand
GCTGGCCAAGGACAATGCGGCTCCATCAGCTGGCTACAGGTTGTTTACGAGCTATGATCCTGAAGCGGTTCTTTGGCTCGGTTTTACCAGCAAAAATGCGACCATTCAGGAGCGTTTCAACATGTTCCTGAAGATTTGGCCCGGGCTCAGGCAGCAGATTCCGTACGCGTTGATGCAAGAAATGCGTATTACACCGGAATTGGCTGGATATGACGAGATTGTGCATAAGGTGTTTCTGGAACTGATTGATGGCCGACTGGGGACGCCGGAAGAGATGCGCACTTACTTGGAGCCATATTCTCCTCCTGCTCCGCTGCTAGTGACGGTCAAGAGGCCACGGGTCAAGCGCAATGCTGAAGCCAAACTGAAGGAGCATTCATTTGACGAAGACGAAGAGTCGGAAGATGACTTGGATGTAGACGTGGATCTGGATGACATCGGTGGCGAGGATGATGATGTCGATTTGAGCCTGAGTGTTCCGAAGATCGCGCTGGGCGACGAGACCGGAAGCGACGAGTCTGCTGATGAGAAACTGGATTCGGAGGATTCCGAACCGGTTCCCCCTGCGGTGAAGCCCCATGCCAAGAAGGTCCAGGAGCCGGTGTCTGCCCCGGTGAAGACGCAGAAGCCAGCAGATAAACTTGCTGCGAACAAGCCGGTAAAGGCTGGGAAGCCTCAGCTCAAGCCAGTGCCTAAGCAGCCAGTTCCGTCGGGCAAGGCAAAGACTATGCCAGTCAAGCCCAAGACTGCGTCTAAAGGGAAAAGTGTTGCGCCTGCAGCAGTTGCCGCCAAAGCGAGTAAGGCGGCAGCGCCTCCGGCTAAAGCTCCCTCAAAGAGCGTGGCCAAGAGCCACGTCAAAGCTCCGGTAAAGCAGAACCCTTTACCAGCATCAGCTTCAAAAGCGGGCAAGGGATTGCAGGGCGCAAAGGCAGCCAAACCAGCTAATAACAAACCCGCTTCCAAGACGGCAAAGAAGCGTTAGAGCTGTTCTCCTATTGCTGTAGAGCAGCTTTGAAAGGGCGTGGCTTTAGACACGCCATAAAGCACCAGCAATCTCGTGGGCTTTACAGGCTGCGGAAAAACTCACAGGTCTGCTGGCGGACACGGATTTTTGTTTGGATTTGGTTTATCAACGAATCATGCGTGGAAACGATCAGCAGCAGGCGGCGATGTTCAGCTATTTAACCTTGGCGCAGCGCATACCAGCCGACCATCCGGCACGTCAGATTCGCGTGTTGGTGGATCGTGCGTTGGAACGGATGGATGGCGAGTTGGAGAAGCTCTATTCCGACACGGGCCGTCCGTCCATCGCCCCCGAGCGTCTGCTGCGTGCCACGTTGTTGATGATTCTTTACTCGATCCGCAGCGAGCGGCAGTTGATGGAGCAGATGAACTACAACTTACTGTTTCGTTGGTTCGTGGGCCTGGAGATGGACGACGCGGTGTGGGATGTGACGGTTTTCACCAAGAATCGCGAGCGGTTGATCGCCGGAGCGATCAGCCAGCAGTTGCTGGAGTCTGTCCTGGTCGAGGCACGGGTGCACGACTTGCTGAGCGAAGAGCACTTCACCGTGGATGGCACGTTGATTCAGGCTTGGGCGGCGGCGCGCAGCTTCAAGGAGAAGAGTGATCCTCCCAAGCCTGGCAAGGGTTCCGGACACAAGGGCGAGGTGCTTTTGCGCGGCAAGGTGGAGTCGGCGACCGATCCGGATGCGCGTTTGTACAAAAAGGCCACGGCGGATAAGTCGGTTCCGGCCTATCAGGGCCATGCGTTGACGGAGAATCGTAACGGCCTGGTGATAGCCGCAGAGGCCAGTCTCGCCGCCACGATTGCCGAGCGCGCAATGGCGCTGGTGATGCTGGATCGCGTGGTGGAGCCGAAGGACAAGCGCCGTCCGGAGCAGAAGATCACGTTGGGTGCCGACACGCAGTATCAGGAGGAGAAGTTTATCGAGGCGTCGCACGTCTCGGAGTATGTGAAGGGCAATCTGGAAAAGAACAGCTTGACCGAAGCCGAGCGCAGCGACAAACGACGGCCGATCAGCCAGCGGAAACGCAAGCTGATCGAAAGGGTCTTCGGCTGGAGCAAGTTGGATCGCCCGATGCGCCAAGTCAAGTTACGCGGGCTTGCGCGGGTGGATTGGTTCTACCGGATGACGATCAGCGTGCCGGGAATGGCTACGACAAAAACTTCTGTTTTTTGCAGTTGGTGATGGGCTACCTGATTGGGCGGGTAGTCGTAAGCTTCGTGTTTATTCCCCAGTACTTTCGTGGCGATTTGGTTACCGCATACCAATTGATGGAGCGCCGCTTTGGTCAAAGGCTGCGGACTCTGACTGCCGGAATGTTTCTGGTGACGCGTGCGGCTGCCGAGGGTGTACGCGTTTTTGCCGTGGCGATTGTGGTGCGGGTTGCACTCGGCGCCATGCTTACTGGGTTGAACGATTTTCAACGCGACTTTTGCGCTATCGCCATCGTGACTCTGCTTACTCTGATCTATACATTTCAGGGCGGCATGACGGCGGCGATTTGGACCGATGTCGTCCAACAGACGATCTATGTCATTGGAACTCTGGTGGCTTTTTTCACCATCCTGCACCTGGTGCCTGGCGGATGGAAAACCGTGTGTACCGTTGCTGGGCAGGCCGGCAAGTTCCGTGTGTTTGATTTTTCCTTCAACTTCACTACGACGTACACTTTCTGGTCGGGCGTAATTGGCGGTACTTTCCTTGTCACTGCCAGCCATGGAACCGATCAACTTATCGTGCAGAGATTGCTTTCGGCGCGCAGTGAACGTCAATCGAAGATCGCTCTCCTCTCCAGCGGAGTCGCAATCCTTTTTCAGTTCTCGTCGTTCCTGATGATTGGTGCAATGCTATTTGTGTTTTACCGCCTTTTTCCACCGGCCATCGCCTTCACTTGCACAGACACGATCTTCCCGACGTGTGTTGTCACCCATATGCGCATGTCATCAGCGGCCTGCTGATTTCGGCGATACTCGCGGCAGCCATGTCCAACTTGAGTGCCGCACTGAACTCGCTTTCCACCACTACCATCGTTGATCTTTATATGCGTCTTCGCCCTGACTCGACCGAGAAGCGCCGCATGCAGCTTTCCCGGTTTGCGATGGTCGCATGGGCTCTGGTGCTGTTTGGCTTGGCGCTGATTGCTCGGCATGGTGGTAAGGTACTCGAAGTAGGGCTGTCGATCGCGTCTGTATCTTACGGAGCTTTGCTGGGCGTTTTCCTTCTTGGGGTCCTTACGCGCACGGCAACGGAGCGTGGCGCGATGGTCGGCATGATCTGCGGATTTACCCTCGATCTCTATTTGTGGCTATGTACCAGCGTAGCGTTTACCTGGTACGTGGTTTTAGGCTGTAGTATGACGTTCATTGTCGGATACTGCGCAAGATGGATTCTGACTCGAACTCGTCTGAACCCATCTTACTGAGGAAAATGGAATGCAATTAACGAAACTGAAGACAGAGCGTCGCAATCGAGCAACAGAAAATCTTGACGCCATGACGACACTTGAAGTGGTGTCGGCGATGAACCGCGAAGATGCGACTGTACCGCGCACCATCAAGCGCGCCTTGCCGGATATAGCCCGCGCGGTCGATGTGATTGCTGATTGTTTTGCTAGAGGCGGACGCCTGATTTACGCTGGGACAGGAACCAGCGGACGTATCGGCGCACTGGATGCGTCGGAGTGTCCTCCGACCTTTGGCATTAGTCCGGAGATGGTGCAGTTTCTCATTGCAGGTGGCGAAGGTGCCCTGGCGAATGCTACGGAGTCCAGCGAAGACTCTGCAGAACTGGGACGCAGCGATATGGCCGCAATGAAGCCCGGCAAGCGGGACGCAGTAGTGGGAATCGCCGCAAGCGGTCGTACCCCATACACGATTGCTGCGTTGGAGTACGCGGGCCGCAAGGGTGCCGCCACGATTGCCATCGCTTGCAATCGAGGCTCCGCGCTCGGGAAAGCAGCCAGTATCCGAATTGAAGTTGAGGTCGGGCCGGAAGTTTTGACGGGTTCGTCAAGGCTTAAGGCTGGTTCTGCACAGAAGCAGATTTGCAATATGTTGACGACTGGCGCCATGGTCAAGATGGGCTATGTCTACAGCAACCTGATGGTCAACATGCAACTGAGGAATGAGAAACTGGTGGAGCGCGGTATCGCGATCCTGGAGTCTCTGGCGCACGTCAGCCGCGAAACCGCGCTTGATGTGCTGAATAAAGCGGGCATGAGCCTGCCGGTTGCGCTGGTGATGCTACAGGCGGATGTGAGCAAGAGCGAGGCTGCGAAGCGGCTGCGCAAGACCAAGGGTAATGTTCGCAAAGCGATTGAGGCTTAATATGAAATGCTGCTTGAAGAATGCTTGGCTGGGCCGGAAGTTTCTGTACATTTTGCCGATCATGTTCGCTGTCTCAGGTTGGGGCAGGCTTCCTGCGCAAACACGAGATTCGTTGCCTGTCCAAGCCGTTTCCAGGCAGCCGGGCTTTGCTGCCATTGACGCGCTCATGCAAGAGGCCGTTGCTAAAGGGAATATCCCTGGCGGCGTTGTGTTGGTCGGACACAACGGCAAGGTTGTCTACCGCAAGGCGTTCGGATCGCGCTCACTTGAACCGTCGCGAGAGGCCATGACGGTGGACACCATCTTTGACATGGCATCTGTTACTAAATGCGTCGCGACTGCGACGTCGGTCATGCAACTGATTTCAGAAGGCCGCGTGAGGCTCAATGATCCGGTTGCCGTCTATCTGCCCGAATTTGCGCAGAACGGCAAAGGGGATATCACAGTACGAGAACTGCTGACCCACTTCTCCGGTCTGGCTCCCGATCTGGATTTGAAGTCGCCCTGGCATGGCCGCGACGTTGCCTATGCAATGGTCATGCAGGCAAAGCCGATCTACTCGCCTGGCTCGCATTTTCTGTACAGCGACATCAATTTTGAGACCCTTGGCTTCATCGTTGAAAAGGTTTCAGGCATGTCGCTTGACGAATATGCAAGCGCTAAGATTTATGCGCCGTTGGGCATGAACACTACGCGCTTTCTGCCTCCAACCGATTGGTCGCCACGCATTGCACCGACTGAGTATGACGAACAGGGCAAGATGCTGCGCGGCGTCGTCCACGATCCGACTGCGCGGCGGATGGGTGGCGTGGCCGGACATGCCGGTCTCTTCTCCACAGCCGACGATATGGCAATCTATGCGCAGGCGTTGCTGACTGGTGACAAAATCCTCAGCCGTACTGCTGTCGAAAAGATGAGTACGCCGCAACAGCCTGCATCGGCCGCCAGTTTGCGTGGGTTGGGTTGGGATATCGATTCGCCTTTTGCCAGCAATCGCGGGGAGCTGTTGCCCGTGGGCTCTTTCGGACATACCGGTTTCACGGGAACCTCGCTCTGGATCGATCCGGTAACCAACACCTACATCATTATTTTGACCAATGCGGTGCATCCGCGTGGGCAAGGGTCGGTGGTGTCGTTGCGCGCTCACATAGCCACTGCTGTCGTTGCGGCGCTTGATCTGACTGTCAGCGAAAGCGATAAGCTGCGGCTTGCCCGCATCACCGGATACAACGAGTCGATGATGGCTGAGCGGCGCATGCGTGTGCGCAATGGCGAAGTGAAGGCCGGGATTGATCTGCTCGAAGCGCACGCATTTCGCGAGCTTCACCCGAATCCGGGCAGACTTGTCCGAGTTGGCCTGGTGACCAACCAGACCGCTGTCGATGCGCACGGGCAGCGCACTGCCGACGTGCTGGCACATGCTCCTGGGGTACAACTGGCAGCAATTTTCAGCCCTGAGCATGGTGTTGCCGGGGTTCTTGACACGACCGCAATCGGCAACTCGCAGGACGCTGCCACTGGCGTTCCCGTCTACAGCGTCTACGGCGATACGGACGCAAAACGTCGTCCTTTGGAAGCGCAGCTTTCCGGTGTGGATGTGCTCGTCTACGATATCCATGACATGGGCGTGCGCTTCTACACTTACGAAAGCACGCTGGGGTATTTTCTGGAAGCAGCGGCGAAGTCGGGTAAGCAAATTGTGGCGCTCGATCGCCCGAATCCGATTGGTGGCGTCTACGTGCAAGGGCCCATCGCCGATCCGGGGCGCGAGTCATTTGTCAGCTATTGGAAGACTCCGGTGCGTCATGGCATGACCATTGGAGAGCTTGCCGGGATGTTCAACAGCGAGCGTGCCATCGGTGCAAAGCTGACTGTTGTGAAGATGGAAGGCTGGATGCGCGGCGACTGGTACGACTCGACTGGTATTCCATGGATCAATCCCTCTCCGAATTTGCGCAGCCTTACCGAGGCGACGCTCTATCCGGGCGTCGGCATGATCGAAGAGAGCAATATTTCTGTCGGTCGCGGAACCGATACGCCCTTTGAGGTACTGGGTGCGCCATGGATCGTTCCTACGGCTCTTGCTCAATATCTCAACGCGCGAGAGATCGGCGGAGTGCGCTTCGTACCCATCAGCTTTACCCCCAGCGCATCCAACTATGCGGGTCAAAAGTGCGGTGGCGTCAACATTGTTCTTACTGATCGCGATGCTCTCGATGCGCCAGAACTTGGACTGGAGATTGCTGCGGCGTTGCATCGTCTTTATCCAAGCGAGTACAAAGTTGCTGCGTTGGATGCGCTGATGCGCAATAAGGCGTCGCTTGATGCGGTAGCCGCAGGCCAGGATCCACGTCGCATCGCGGAAGATTGGCAGGATGCTCTTGTCGGTTTCCAGGCTCTGCGCTCGAAGTATCTTCTCTACTGATTCGTTCAGAGAATCGAGCGCTGATGCAAGTAAGACGCAGATTCAAGCGTCTATACTCTTGGCGTATCATCCATTACGAGGACGAATATGGCGAGTTCATCGAATTGCGCTTCTCGTTTCCATGGCCTTGCGTTGCCCAAGAGCCACAAGCCAATATCCAGCCTGATTGTGCGTCGTTTTCTGTGTTCCGGTTTATGGCTCATGGTGCTGTCGATGCTCATGACGAGCCAGGCTTGGGCGCAGGTGTCCGTTCCCCATGCTGACTTTGTGGTGACAAAGCCCGTCGTCAATATGCTTGCCAAGCCGACAGCGGAGAGTGAGGTCACTTCGCAGGTCATCTACGGGACCGGCGTACTTTTGCTGGAGAAACAGACGGGTTGGTACAACATCCGTACTGCTGACGGATATACGGGCTGGGTCTCCGCATCAGATTTGAAGGCTCTTTCTGCCAAGCCGTATGCTCCCAACGGAATGTCGGTTCGTGTTGCAGGGCTCAGCGCCAACATATATCGAGAGCCGGACGTAACAAAACATGCTCCCGTGCTGCAACTTCCGCGGGAGGCGCGTCTGGAATTGGCCTCTGGAAAAATCGATGACAACGCTCGCTGGCTCCAGGTTCGGCTCGTCGATGGACAGACGGCTTGGGTGCAGAATGGCGATGTTGACAAGGGCTCTATCCCGCTGACCATCGAAGAATCACTTCGGCTGGCGCGAAAATTCCTTGGTATTACCTACACTTGGGGCGGCGTTTCCAGCTTTGGTTTTGACTGCTCCGGCTTTACCCAAATGGTGATTAGGCAGCGCGGAATTGTAATGCCCCGCGATGCGGATGTGCAGGCTGCCTGGAATGGTGTAACCGCCGTCGAGCGTAAAGATCTCCAGCCCGGAGACCTGCTGTTTTTCGGCGCTAGCGCTGCCAAGATTACCCATACTGGAATGTACCTTGGCAACGGTGAGTTCATCCATGACACAACGCACGACCATCCCGGTGTTCAAATTGGCAAGCTGGACGAGATGCCATGGACCAAGCTATTGGTCGCAGTCAGGAGAGTGAAGTGATGAACCGGCGAGATATGTTGAAATTTGCAGGCGCGGTAAGTGCGGGTAGCGTCCTTCCATTGCCGTCCTTGGCCAGCCAGTCACTAACTTCGCAGGAGAAAAGCGAAGTTCAATGTGGTTTGAAGCGTCTGACGCTGCGGCACACCTGGACGACAACGATGTCTTCGAGCAGTTATCGGGATACCGTCCAGATCCAGTACAAGCGGGACGGCATTACCGGTTACGGCGAGGGCGCGCCAATCGTTCGCTACCAGGAGTATCCGGAACAGGCCAAGAAGGCTATTGAGGCAATCAAGGAGCAAATTGCTTCGGGCGATCCCTGGAAGTATCAGAAATTTCTTGCTCAGGTGCGTCGTTCGCTCGGCAATGAGCAACATGCCGCCATGGCCGCCGTCGATATTGCGGTTTTTGATTGGCTTGGCAAGAAGCTCGGAGTTCCCCTTTACCAGCTTCTGGGGCTGGACTCTGCGGATGCACCCTTCACCGACTTTTCCATCGGCGTCGACACGCCAGAGATCACACGCCAGAAAACACGCGAGGCCGCGGATTTCCCGGTGTTGAAGGTAAAGATGGGCCTGAAGACCGACGAGGCTACCATCGCGGCCATACGCAGTGTGACAAACAAACCGATTCGCGTCGATGTCAATGAAGGATGGACCGACAAGGAAGAGGCTATTCGTAAGATCAATTGGCTGGAAACCCAGGGTGTCGAGTATGTGGAGCAGCCCATGCCCGCGCACATGCTGGAAGAAACAAAATATGTGCGCAGCAAGGTCCACCTGCCCCTTATCGCCGATGAGGCCTGCACGGATATCACCATGATTCCGCGCTTGAAGGAAGCCTACGACGGTATCAATGTGAAGCTCGACAAGGCGGGCGGAATCCTGGAATCCTATCGCTGGATACAGGTGGCCCGTGCAATGAAAATGAAGGTCATGATCGGCTGCATGGTTTCCAGTTCCTGCACCGTCACGGCTGCTGCGCACCTGTGCCCATTAGTCGATTACGTGGACCTCGATGGCAATCTTCTGGTGGCGAATGATCCCTGGAGCGGCGTCCGCGTTGAAAAGGGAAGGCTCATACTGCCCAAGGGACCTGGGCTGGGCCTCACTGCGGCATAGTTGGTAGTCTGTGATGGAAGTTCGTCCTTCGACTGCACAAATTCTGGCGGATGCTGGCTAAACATGGGATGATCCCGGCTCCGCCGAGCGGGTAGCAGGAGTCTGCTATTTCTATCCACTCGGCAGCTTGATTTTGTACCACCATTGGGTGCCCCAGGTCTCGATTTTGAGACATGGGAAAGCACAAATTCAATGAAACTTCTTTATCCGGTCAGAGACCAGTTCCCGTTCACGCAGCCAAGTAAAGATTACGGGTGTCACAATCAGCACATGAATGAGGGAACTCAGCATTCCGCCCAGCACAGGGGCTGCAAGCGGCTTCATGAATTCTGCGCCGGTACGTGCTGACCAGAGCAGCGGGAGCAAGCCAGCAATCACTGTGGCCACGGTCATTACTTTGGGGCGAAGCCGTAATAGCGCGCCCTCCATTACAGCGGCGTGCAGGCTTGCACGAGTCAGTTTGCCATCGGCGGCTTTGCGGCGCGTGACCGCGTCTTCCAAATAGATCACCATCACCACGCCGGTTTGCACTGCGGTTCCGAACAGCGCGATGAAGCCAACCCACACTGCGACGGAGAAGTTCAGCCCCATCGCTTTCACAAGGAATACTCCTCCGGTAAGTGCAAAGGGAACAGCCAGCAAAACGTGCGCGGCCTCCTTTACGGAGCCGTACGTGCGATAGAGCAGAACGAAGATCACCAACAGAACAAAGGGAATAACCATCTCCAGGCGCTTGCGCGCGCTGATCTGGTTTTCGTACTGACCGCTCCACTCGATGTAGTAGCCAGGCGGCATCTTCACGTTGGCTGCAACTACACGCTTGGCTTCATCCACGAACCCGCCTACATCGCGACCGCGCACATTCAGAAGTACCGAGCCGCGCAACAGGCCGTTTTCGCTAGAAATCATCGAGGGCCCCATCGTCGTGTTGAGTGTGACAACTTTGCTGAGTGGAACCTGAGCGCCATTACTTCCGGTTACCAGCACGTCTCCGAGCTGCTGAGGGTTCTGGCGGAAGTCGCGCGCATAGCGTACACGCACCGGGAAGCGCTGCCTTCCTTCGATGGTGGTGGTTAGATTCTTGCCGCCCACCGCTGTTTCAATCACGTCTTCCACGTCAGCGACATTCAAGCCATAGCGGTCCGCAGCTGGCCGGTTCACGGTCATCTCCAGATAAGGTGCGCCGGTCGTGCGCTCAGCGTAAAGGTCGACCGCGCCTGGAACCTGGCGAACGACATCCTTGATCTCTTCCGACTTGGCTTCAATCACGCCCAGATCAGGTCCGAAGACCTTGATGCCGACTTGCGTGCGAATGCCTGTTGAAAGCATGTCGATACGATTGCGAATCGGCTGTGTCCAGATATTGGTGACGCCCGGGATCTGGAGCTTTTCATCGAGCCTTGCCAGGATTGCATCCTTCGTAAGGCCCTTGGGCCACTGATCCTTGGGCTTGAAGGTGATGGTGGTTTCGCTCATGTTTACGGGGGCGGGATCGGTGGATGTATCTGCCCGGCCTACTTTGCCTACAACCATTGCAACGGCAGGGTCGGCCGAGATGATTGCATCCTGCTGGCGAAGGATCTCCGTTGCCTTGGTGAGTGAGATGCGCGGATCGGTGATGGGCATGAAGAGCGCTGTCTCCTCATTCAGAGGTGGCATGAACTCGGAGCCGATAGTGGTGGCTGTATAGATGGCGGCAAGAAACAAAGTCAGCGCGGAACCAAGCGTGATGAGTCTGTGGCGCAGCGCCCAACTGAGCGTAGGCCGATAGATTGCGCGTAGCAAGCGCATGATGGGATTATCTTCTTCGCGATGCAGCTTGCCGCGAATCAGAAATGTGCACAAAACTGGCACTAGTGTGATAGCGAGAATGGTGGAACAGGCCATGGCAAAGGTCTTGGTGAAGGCCAGCGGATGAAACATCTTGCCTTCCATGCCGGTAAGCGCAAAGACCGGAACAAACGCCAGGATAATGATGACCATGGCAAACGAAATGGGCCGTCCCACAAGTTTTGCGGCGTTGAGCGTGATCTCCCAAATGTGTTCGCGATAGTTGCCGTGTTCTTCCTCGTATTGCTCCGCCTGGCGTATGACGTTTTCCGTCATCACAATTCCCGCGTCAACGAGCACGCCGATGGCGATGGCGATTCCACCCAGCGACATGATGTTCGACGAGATACCAGCCCCCTTCATGAACAGGAATGCGCCCAGCACCGCGAGTGGCAATGGGATGGTGACCACGAGGATGCTGCGAAAGTGCCAGAGAAAAAGTACGTGCGCCAGCGTGACTAGAATGATTTCCTCAATCAACGCGTGGCGCAGAGTATCTACCGCATGATCGATAAGGATGCTGCGATCATAGAAGGGAACAATCTTCACGCCGGTGGGAAGTCCGGGCTGAATCTCGCTGATCTTCTTTTTGACGGCGCTTATGACTTCTCGCGCATTGGCGCCGTAGCGAATGACGACGACTCCGCCAACTGCATCCTTGCCATCCTTGTCGAGAGCGCCGCGGCGAAACTCCGGCCCCAGTTGGACGCTGCCCACATTGCCGACAGTGATGGGCGTGCCGTTGTAGACGCCTAGTGAAATGTCTTCGATGTCCTTCAGCCCGCGAATCAGTCCAATGCCGCGCACCATGTCTTCTGTGTCGCCAACCTCGATTACCTTGGCGCCGACATTGTTATTGCTGCGTTCCACCGCGGCCACTACATCCTTGAGAGGAACGTTATAGGCACGTAGTTTTATGGGATCGAGATCAATCTGGTATTGCTTTACAAATCCACCAGCGCTGGCGACCTCGGCGACTCCGGGCACGGAGTTCAATTGGTACTTGATGAACCAATCTTGGATGGAGCGGAGCGTGCCGCTATCATAAGGACCTTCTACCGTGTACCAGAAAACCTGACCCACTCCGGTTGCGTCTGGCCCCATCATTGGCGTTACGCCTGCGGGCAGGAAGCTGCCGGCCAGGCTGAGCCGTTCCAGTACGCGGGTTCGCGCGAAGTAAATATCAACCGAGTCCTCGAAGATTACGTTCACCATCGAGAAACCGAATGCGGAGGAAGAACGCACTGTGCGCACGTGCGGCAACCCTTGCAGGTTCACGGTAAGCGGATAGGTGATCTGGTCTTCGACTTCCTGCGGACTGCGGCCCTGCCACTCCGTGAACACGATGACCTGGTTCTCACTCAGGTCAGGAATCGCATCGATGGGCGTGTGCAGCAGCGCCCAGTATCCCCACACCGCCAGCGCGGCATAGACGGCCAGAATCAGCCAGCGATTTTTCATCGAGAATGCGATGATGCGGTTGATCATTTTCGTCTCCTACTTCGCACTGAGGTGTGTGTGGAAGGATGCGATCACACTGCCGTTTTTGCGCGCATCCACAAGAACGGTCCAGGTTCCTTCCATTCCCGGCTGGCCCTTGCCCATATACATCTGGTGGCCTGCTGTCCATGGAAGGATGAATGAACTCTTCATCTCCGGCATATTCATTGCAGGCATTGCAGGCATGATCAGCGTGACAGTTACCTGTGCGTCGCCAATGGGTTTTCCACTGGCATCGGTCAGCTTCACGTGGAAGGTATTGTCCTGGCCGGCCTTCATCGGATCGACATCCGCATGGAATTCGATCTTCGCCGTGCTTGCCTCCGTGCTCTTGTTTGCCGCGGAATTAGGCGTTGATTGGCTTGCGGAAAATTCTTTCGACCCGCCGTAGAGCCCCGACATGCCCGCGCTCAAGTGCGCCTGTGAGTCGATGAGGAAGTTGCCGTTGATCACAACTTTGTCTCCGAGCGACAAACCGCTTGACACTGGGAACAGATCCTCGGAGGGCGCACCAACCTGTACTTCGCGCGCTTCGAAAACGCCATTGGGCCTGGCCAGATATACGATTTTGCGCGTGCCTGTATCCAGCACTGCCGAACGCGGAATTACAATCGTGCTCTGCGCGGCGCGGCTCACAAATGTGGCGTTCACAAACATACCGGGCAACAGCTTCATGCCGGGATTGGCTAAGTGGACATGCACGGGAACAGTGCGTGTCTGCGGGTTTGCCGCCGGTTCAATAAAGTCCACGCGCCCGTGCAGAGTCCGGTTCGGCAGAGACTCAGCCGTAATATCCACGGCCTGTCCTTGGCGAATCTGCGGCAACTGTTCCTCGTACACATCGGCCTTGATCCACACTTGGCTGAGGTCGGCGACAGTGAACAGCGTATCGCCCGCGTTCACATACTGCCCTTGCGTTACCTTGCGATCGACCACCGTTCCGGAGGCGTAGGCGTAGATCGTTACGTGGGGCACACCGCTGCTTCCCGGCGCATCAATTTGTTTGTTTGAAATGCCCCAAAGCTCCAGCTTTCTCTGGCTTGCCTGTACCAGCGCATCCGCCTGCTGGCGCGCATAGGCGTCGTCGGATTGGCGCAGATGATTGCGGTTCTCCTGGGCTAGTCGATACTCCTCAATTGCGGTTGCGACTTCCGGGCTGTACAGATCGGCAACCGGCTGGCCACGCCGCACGCGCTCGCCGGTGTACTTCACGTTGAGTTTGTCCACGCGTCCGCCGATGCGTGTACTCACAGCGGCAAGCTGCGCCTCGGGCTGCTCCACGCGGCCAAACGCAGCAATCTCCGTTTTCAATGCGGCTGTGCGTACCTCTGCAATCTGCACGCCAGCCGCGCTGATCTCGGCAGGGCTCAGTTGAATCGTCGTGCCCGGTTGTGTGCCTTGCTGCTTGTCGCGGCTCATGTCAGGCTGCATGGTAGCGGCAGGCTTGGCTGCGGAAACTCCGAGCATGGATGCGAACGAAGGTTGTTCCCGCACCATCAAAATTCCAACCACCAACGCTGCTGCTAAAACTCCCGCACCTGCTCCCAATGCGATCAACTTTTTCTCTCTTGCCGTCATCATTTGCTTGTCCTTTCTGTGCCGGGCTCAATAGGCAGAGGCGCGCCCATCGCGCGTTCCAACTGGGCAATGCCTGCATCGGTTGCCGCCGATGCCTTGTAGTAGGCGGTTTGAATATCGAGCAACAGGCTTTGGCTGTCGATCAGATTTTGGAACTCCGTTCGATTGTTCTGGTACGCGGCTGCGGAGGCCTTGAAAGCCGCTTCGGCTTGCGGCAGCAGCGTATCGCGATAGAGCTTGATGCGCTTCTCTGCGGAGAGCACTTCGATCTGCGCTTGCCGAATCTCGGAGAACACAACCGCTGTGCGTGCTTCAAGTTCGGCTCGTGTCACATCCGTCGCCACGTCAGCTTGCTTTGTCTCTCCGTCGTGGCGCTCGCGATTCAGCCAGGGAAGGTTCATTCCAAGCTCTGCCATATACGCGTTGCGCGAAGCGGATCCGGCGGGCATCACCATGTATCCCAGTCCTACGGTGAAGTCCGGTTTCATGGCCAGTCGCGTCAACTGCCCTTGATCCTGTGACCGCGCGATCTGCTTGCGCAGACCGGCCAGTTCCGGGCGATGTTCGATGGCCATGCGCTCCAAATCGTCGATGGAAGGAAGACGCGTAGGCGTTGCGTAGCTGCCTGCAATCTCAACCACATCGTCCGCGCGCCGTCCAAGCAGCGTATTCAGTTGCGTCCGCGCACTGTCTCGTTCTTCTTCGAGTTCGATCAGGTGTTCATTCAGCCGGGTTAGCGCCATTTGCGCACGCAGCACGTCAGCCTGAGGAACCTTGCCTGTGGTGTACTCGGCCAGCGCCGCGGCCAAAGCTTCTTTCAGCAGAGCCGATTGGCGATTGTGCAGCTTTATCTCATCGGCATTGCGCATCAGGTCCGCACAGGCTTTGCGGACGTTGGCGTCAACCTCCTGGTGCAACGCCTCAAGCTCTTCAGCCGCTACGCCCACATCGTCCCCGGCAATCCTGGCGCGCAAGTCTCGCTTTTGCCGGCTAGGAAACGACTGCTGGAGCATGAACATGAGCTGTGCTTGGTTCAGATCCCAGGGTTGCCGCAGAGGCGTGCTCCAGTCGCGCACCTCAAGCATGGGATCGTCGAGGCTGTGCGCGGTTTTGATTTTCATCTGCGCCAGAGACAGACGTCGCACCGCGGCTCGAATCTCAGGGTTGTTCAGCCGCGCTTCGGCAACCGCTTCATCCACAGACAAAGACGCTGCGGCTCCACTTGAACCCGGGACGGAGGGTGGCAACGTCTGGCCCTGGCAAACAATAGACAGCGCCGCTAGAAGCAGCGCAATTCCATAGATATGCTTCACTCTTCAACTCCGCGAACCAGCGGAATCAGAGTCGATTAGCCTCGCAGTCAAGCCACTTGCATGGCTTTGACCTACAGCGGAACCAGAATTGATGTATCTGGTTTCACTCTGGTCTCTGACAGCTTGAAGTTGTACCAACGACGGGTGTCCCAAGTCCCGAATTTGGGACCTGGGAAAGCACGAACCATAGGTACGAATTATGCTGTCAGAGACTTGGCGCTCTCACTCTTCTTCCGCACCAAAAATGCTGAAGGGGTTATTCCAGGGTACACAAACGCGCAGCCCGGAAAAACGAGGGCGGGAAGTGAAGAGCTAGATTCTAAGAATTGAAGTGCGACCGGGTGGAGAATATTGTGGGATGATGGACATGACCGAAACTTCGCGTGGTGAAGCGGCCTCACTCGCGGAGAGGAATGCGCTCACAATAACCATCGGCGCGGAGCCTTCGGAAGTCTGCACAACGATGGCAACGGGAGATTCGCTACGCGCGGTGCAGCAGTCGGGACGGGTCATTTTGCCGGGATGCGAAGCGTGTGAACAGCAACTGTGTGTTGTTCGATGCGTCCGCTGCAGGCAGGTTCCAAACGGCGCAAGCAATGCACCCATCAATACGATGGCCACCGTCGCGCGTTGGAAAAATCCACTCCGCATGAGGGCAGTCTACCACGGAAGCAGATCCATTGTGTGATACATGTCGCGACAAATTTTCGGGACAGATGAGGTCTGCTGTGGTTTCCGCTCTGGATGCTCGCCTTTGCCTACCCTCGCAAGTATATGAATACAAACGAGCGCCATCCTCGTTATTACGCAAAAGAACTTTTCGATGGAGTTGTAGTCGGGCGAGTAGGGCGGCAGGTTGTGCTGGTCGATGTTCACGTTTCATCAATGATTTTCTACATCCATCCCCGGCAATGCTTCAGCCCATGCTTGCCGCGCTTGCTGCAGTCCTCGCGCTCTTGCTCGCTGGAATGTGGAGTTTTTTTGAAGGTGGGATTCCATTTGTTCAACTGATGCCCACAGTGCACCGGGCTTGATGAAAGGCGCCTGCGCCCGCCATCTCGCTCCGAGAACCAGATCAGAGTCAACTCGTAGAGATGCTTGCCCTTGCTGCCCTTGTCGGTCGAAAGCGGTTACACTTTATCAGGCCAACTTGAAGGAAACTCACCGTCGGTGTCTACGGAGGGCAACGGCGTTGGATCAAAATCACAAATTGAATGCCTGATTATTTTGTTCTTGACAATACTTTAGCTGCGGAATTAGTTTTTCTGTCAGTTGAATCGAATTTGAATCGATTCAAATTCGATTCAAAATTTAACTCATTGCTCGCGATTTGAATCGATTCATAAAACTTCTGATTTGAGGGAGATGCCATGAAACGCACCATCATTCTAGCTCTATTTGTCGTTCTAGCCTTTGCCTCCGTACAAGCCTTCGCACAGGCCGTCGGCTCCATCTCTGGCACTGTCTTTGATAGCGACGGAGCCGTAATTCCTGGAGCCAACGTCACCGCAGTTAACCAGGGTACGAATGTCGAGCGCTCCATAGTGGGAGACAACTCGGGCTTCTTCGTGTTCACACAGCTTCCCATCGGCAATTACACAGTCCGTGTGGAGCGCGATGGCTTCCGGCCAACGTTCTCGAAAAATATTGCGCTTGAAGGCCAACAAAGTGTTCGGCTCGAGTTCAAGCTTTTTGTCAGTTCTGTTTCCC
>Ga0255356_1001156_pt1 | contig 16922 bp, 20 predicted proteins | sample HBST100metaG_FD_189944 | JGI IMG/M metagenome (GOLD analysis project Ga0255356, IMG submission 189944) | Peat soil microbial communities from Stordalen Mire, Sweden - H.B.S.T100 | ecosystem: Environmental > Terrestrial > Soil > Wetlands > Peat | place: Sweden: Norrbotten County, Stordalen Mire... | reverse complement strand
GCGCGCAGCCCCAGCCGCGCAAGCAGCAACAGGATGGCCCGATTGCGCAGCCCCACGGGCGTGCGCCATGCCTTGCTCTCGTCCAGAAGCCGGCGAACGCAATCGGCCGGCATCGCCCTGGGGATAGACGCCATCGACCATCCGGCGACGCTGGGAACGACCGCGGCAAGATCCGTTCGGACGTAGTCGCGATAGCGCGCGAAGCGGAAGAAGGAACGCAACGACGTGACGATGTTCTTGGCTTGCGAGAAGGTGCGGTCGCGCGGCGCATTGCGCCGGATATAGTCAGTGACCTGGCTGGCGCTGATACCGGTAAGACGCGGCTCATCGGCACCGCAGGTGCTCGTCAGAAAGCGCCTTATGTAACCAGTGTAGTTCTCTATCGTGGACGGTGCCAGGCCACGTTCCTCCCGCAGCCAGCCCGCATATTCCTGCAATATCGCCTCGATGCCGGACGGCCCGGTCGAAACGGCAAGCTCGTTGTCGATGACACCCTTGTTCTGAAGCCAGCCCGTTATGCCCCTCAGGGAGATCGTGTCGCCGTCCTTGAGAATGCGGTGCGCGGCGCGGTCGCGCAGGAACGCAGCTTCATGTTCGGCTGTGATCTCGCCAGCCGCAATCCGCTCCTCGCCCAGCCACCGGCTGAACTCGCTGATGAGGAAGGTCTTCTTCCAGAAAGAGACCTGCGAATATCCGCGATCAGCGAGGTATTCAGCATATGGCTCGAAGTAAGGAGCCAGCGGACCCTCGACCCGAAGCCGGGAGCGCCTCTTTCGACATGCCCGTTGCATAGGCCGAACCCACGCCGGCCGACTCCAGTCGTACAAAACTATGCCGACCGGCTCCCGCATTTTTACCACAGGAGAAGCCAAGATGCACGCAGAATTCAGCATAGTTCCGAACTCGGCATATGATCTGGTATTCCGTTAACGGAATACCAGGTCGCGATCGACAATGATGCGAAGCGGAAGGCCGGGCCGATCGGTCAGGGTGGGCTGGATGTTTAGGTTGCGCTCGACGATCTGCTGGCCGGTTCTCATCGGCCAGGCGTGGATCGTCGTCCCAGACTGTCAGGGAGGCGGTGCAGTACGCCTCGCCGATCGCGTCCGCACCTAGCTCCTGCAAGGCGGCATCCGCGTCCATCGCCTTGTTGTGGGCGTCGGTATCGAGCAGCGTCGATGCCTCGTTGGTCATCACCTCCTTCAGGATGGCGGCGATCGATTTGCGCTTGGCGAACCATTGCCGCCTGATCTTGATCAGCAGCTTGGTCGCATCGGTCTTGTCGAGCATGATCGCGCGGGTCGCCCAGCGGTACGGGAAGGCGAGCCGGTTCAGCTCATCGAGGATTCCCGGCGTGGTCGCGGTCGGAAAGCCGATGATGGTGAGGACACGCAGATGTGCCGGCCCCAGCATCGGCTCCAGCCCGCCGGTGAGCGGCTGATCGGCAAGCAGCGCGTCGAGATACATTGGAATCTCGGGCACACGGACGCGCTGGTGCTTGGTCGAGATCGTGGAATGCAAGTAGGTCAGGGTCTCGACATCATCGACCCAGTCACTCTCGGGCATGAAGCCCTCGACGAGCTGGAGGATGCGATTGGTGCGATCGATGAACCCGTTCAGCACCGTGCGCGCGTCAACGCCTTCGCCACGCTCCGGGCCTTCATAGAGAAAGCGTTCGGCGCGGGCGGCATCCTCCGCCGGCGGCAGGTAGAGGAAGGTGAGGAAGTAGCTCGACTCGAAATGAACGCCTTCCTCTTCGAATTCCGCTTTCCGCTCGGCATCGATCAATGCTGATGCTGTGTCCGCAAAGCTGCTGGACGGATAGGCCCCAGCAGGATGGCGCTGCGCCTCGACGAACACGGCCCAGCCAGAACCCAGCCGGCGCAGCGCATTGTTGAGGCGGCCCGCCACGCCAACCAGCTCGGCCGGCACCGCGCTATCGAGATCGGGGCCGCGGAACCGTGCCGTGCGCTGGAAGCTGCCGTCCTTGTTCAGCACCACGCCGGGCGCCACAAGCGCCGCCCAGGGCAGAAAATCCGCGAGACGGCTGTAGGAATGGCGGTACTCGGCGAGGTTCATCATGGCAAACGCCTCAAACGGAGAGATGACCGGGCACGCGCAAATGGCGGCGCACCACATCGACGAAGAAGGGATCACGCTTGGCGGCCCAGACCGCGGCGGCATGTCCGAACACCCACAGCGCCAAACCCGGAATCCAAAGCCGCAGACCGAGACCGAGCGCGGCCGCGAGGGTGCCGTTGAGGATGGCGACGGACCGAGGTGCGCCGCCGAGTAGGATCGGCTCGGTGAGGGCACGGTGGACGGGCGCCACGAAACCGGGGATCGCCTCGTCCATCACACCAGTGCTCCGCCGCCGAAGCTGAAGAAGGACAGGAAGAAGGAACTGGCGGCGAAGGCGATCGACAGACCGAAGACGATCTGCACCAGGCGCCGGAAGCCGCCGGAGGTATCGCCAAAGGCGAGCGTCAGGCCGGTAACGGTGATGATGATGACCGCGATGATCTTCGCGACTGGCCCCTGGACGGATTCCAGAATTTCGTTGAGTGGCGTCTCCCAGGGCATGCTTGAGCCGGCCGCCCAGGCCGGCGCTGCCAGCAGGAATGTCGGCGCGGCGGCCAACAGCGCCAGCGCGCGGGTGCCGAACGGGTAGACGCGAGAACGAAGTTTATAGGTCATGGACGGTCTCCTGCGGGTGAGAGGGCGTAGTCGCCGGCCGGTCCGAGCTCGGTGACGCTCATGAGTTCGGCAAGCCGCCGCGCGGCGCCGCGGCCGGACAGCACGGCGACGACATCGATCGTCTCGGCGATGATGGCACGGGGGACGGTAACGACGGCTTCCTGGATGAGCTGTTCGAGGCGCCGGAGCGCGCCCAGCGCCGTGCCGGCGTGGATGGTGCCGATCCCGCCAGGATGGCCGGTGCCCCACGCCTTCAGCAGGTCGAGTGCCTCGGCGCCGCGCACCTCGCCGATCGGAATGCGGTCCGGCCGCAGCCGCAACGAGGAACGCACAAGATCGGAAAGGGAGACGACGCCATCCTTGGTGCGGAGCGCCACGAGGTTCGGCGCCTTGCATTGCAGCTCGCGCGTGTCCTCGATCAGCACGACCCGATCCGCGGTCTTGGCGACTTCGGCCAGCAGCGCATTGGTCAGGGTCGTCTTGCCGGTGGACGTGCCGCCGGCCACGAGGATGTTCTGGCGGCTGGCGACGGCGGCACGGAGGGCCTCGGCCTGATCGGCCGCCATGATGCCGGCCGCCACATAATCGGCGAGGGTGAAGACGGCCACGGCCGGCTTGCGGATGGCGAAGGCAGGGGCGGCGACGACGGGCGGCAACAGCCCTTCGAAGCGCTCGCCCGTTTCCGGCAATTCGGCCGAGACGCGCGGGCTGCCGGGATGCACCTCCGCACCGACGTGATGCGCGACCAGGCGCACGATGCGCTCGCCATCGGCTGCGGACATCACGCGACCGGTATTCTCCAGGCCGCCCGAAAGCCGGTCGATCCAGAGCCGCCCATCGGGATTCAGCATCACCTCGACGATCGAGGCATCTTCGAGAAACGCCGCGATGGCGGAGCCGAGGGCGGTCCGCAGCATACGCGCGCCTCGGCTGATCGCTTCGGATTGCTGATGAAGATTTGCCATCTCATCCCCTCACCGGCTGACCGCAAATGGCGGTTCCGGATTGGGGATGATTAGAAAAGGCAGGAATCAGGTCATGGCAACAAGCAGGAAGTGCTCATCGCGCCATGGCGAAGAAAAGACGGCAATCGGCGATATTGAATAATCAGGCGATGCCATGCCTTGGTTCGAATTTCGGGTCTGGGGGGAAGGCAGTCTGTCCGCTCGCGGACCGCTTCGCTGGAGGGTAGACGTTCGCCGCGCACCCATGGCTGACGAACAATGGGCTGTTCTCGACCATTGTGGGACATGCGCCGCCGATTTTCGGCTCCCCATAACCGGACATTTATCATCTCTGCTATTGCTGGCTGGCCCAAGCGCTTGTGAGGCGACCAAACGTGGAGACCCGGCGTAAGTAACCTCAGTGCGATGTAGGGTTCGCCTCGATCTCGATAGACCACGAGTCGGCGAATACTCGTACAAACTCGCTCAGACGGAACTTCTGATAGTTCTGGAGCACATCAGCGGGAGTGGCCCAGGAAAGATCGGGACAATTTCCGTTCTCGTTCGTTATTAGGAACATATCGATATCCAGGTCTCGGATAAAAATCAGCGTTTTGACGCTATTTTCAGTGAGGGTGGTCAGAAAATCACAGCCGAATATTGTCTCGGCTACGTCCGCCCTATGGCGAACGGCCGCGACGATCGGAAAAGAAGAGTGCTTATCCATCGGCATCATAGCAAGCATCGTGAGCATCGCTCCCGGCTTTTCCAACATGTTGGTTGCCGAGAGCTCGTATGGTCTCGAGAACGCCCTGTGTAGAACCTCTGCTTGGATGTCCTCCCACGATCTCCCCTCGGTCGGAACATTGAACTGCAGGGCCAACACGTTGAGGTCCTTGGGTCGGCGTGCCTTCCAGTCGTCTGGATTAAAAATCCACTTCGGACACTTCTGCAGATACCGCTTCAAGATGGGCGTGCCAGACCAATCCTGGCTCAAGAGGACATATCGTTGGATGACGCCGAAGAGGTCCACATGGCAGAAGAGCCTGTTGTCAAGCGAGAAGAGGGTGAGCTGATGGTTGGGAGGGAAGTCGTCGGTGTCATACCTGTCGGCCTCGTAAAGCGCCTCGCACCACCCCGTCGGGAAATAGGGCCGGACGGCGCATCTAATCTTTGGCTCGTCCCTGGTGATGTCACGGTTGTTGACAACGAAATGGCGGATTAGGGCGGGCTCCACTCCTGCCTGCAGCGCAAAGGAGACGGCAATTTTGATGATACCCCGGGCAACGTCAAGGCTATCGGGACAGATCTCGAGCGCGACCCGCTCGACGAATTCGCCTATGCTGAAATTGGTGCCGATGGTGTAGCCACCTTGGACGAGCTTCCTCACCGCCGGCGATTTTTGATAGGCTATCACCTGCTTGGCGGTGGCCCCGAAGATGTGTGCAACCTTAGCTACGTCGTCCTTCACCATCATGGGAGCAAGCGGCGTCGGGTCGCCGCCATGCTCAACGGAGAACTTAGGTTCGGGAGGGTCCACTGAGAACCCGCTCCTGATCGTCACCCGCGCCGGTACGGCGATCCGACCACCCCGGTCCCGCCGGATATCGAAGACAGCGCACAGCGCCCTGAGCGCGACATTAAACCCCTTGTCGACGCTATCCCCCAGGTTCGTGCCGCAATTCTGGCACAAGATGCTCGTAGCGATCAGCCCCCCGCCGATTGCGTTATGGATCACGTGCTCGCCATGGTCGAGCACTATGTCGCCGTCAAACTCGCGGTCGCAGATGTAGCATCGTTTCAAGTGGGGGTGTTCCGCATCGTGGTCGTAGGAGAGGACGGCTTGGCATCGCCCCTGTCTGCATATTAGTGAGCATCTATCATGGCAACGGCAGCTTTGGCCACGTTCGTGCTCCAAAACCGATCGAGTACAAGGTCCCACAAGCGGGAGCAGGAGATCGGAAGGCGGGCGTGCTCAATGTCCGCTTCTGCGGAACGGCGTAATTGGCCTGACGGACCGACTCGGGTCGGAACCCAAAATTCAAACTGAAATGTCATCGCTCCCAGCTCCTCCGACACTCTGTCCATCATCTGCCATGCGGGCCCCGACAAGATCGCGCGACAGCTCGTTGAGGAATCGATCACCTTTGGCCAGCCGGCGGCCTAGTGCCTGCACGAAGCCCTCGAACCGTTCGGCGCCCTTGGCCCTGGCGGAGGTTTGCGCGCTCTCGGACAAAGGCGGCGTGATGGTGAGCCAGAAGCGAATGAACATCGAGACGGTCTCGCCTAGGATGGCGAGATCCTCATCCACCCCATCGATCTGCCGACTGAGCTTGTCCATTCGGCGCGAGAAGACGGCCTCGAGTTGCTCGGCGGCATCTCCGGATAGGAAAGATGCCACGGCGGCCTCGATCACGGCGGATTTGGAGACGTTGCGCCGGAGCGCCAGCGCCTCGACCCGGTTCAGCAACGCCGGCTCGAAATACACGTTCATGCGGGTCTTCGTCTGCATGGGGCGTCCTACATCTCAAGCCCGTCGGCGGGGTCCATCGTCGCCTGTCGCGCGAGAGCATCGACGGCCTGCTGCATCGTCTGTGCCTTGGCTGCGTCCACATCAGGCTCGTCGTCCAGGATATCGAACTCGCGCTCTGGCGTGGGCCGCTCTGGGACGATCTCCTCATGCTCGGGCAATTCCGGTTCACGCCGGATGCCGGCATTTGCCGGATCGGTATCCGCGGGTTCGTTGCCCACGCACGATGCCGCACCCGTGGGTGACTTTACGACTGTGGGCCAATCTCCGTCGTGGCCTTGCGGCTGGTTTCCAGAACGTGGGCTGAGCGTGGGTGGTGGCAGGATGCGTTCGGCCAGCCGAGGGTCCTCGTAATAGCGCGCTTTCTTTGCGCGGATGGGATAAACGCCCGAGACAAGTAGCAATTCCTCACTGGGAGGCAACTGCATCACCTCGCCCGGCGTGAGCAGAGGTCGCGCGGTTTCCTGCCGCGAGACCATCAGATGCCCGAGCCAGGGCGACAGCCGGTGCCCGGCATAGTTGGTGGAGTCCCGCAGCTCCGTCGCGGTGCCGAGCGCATCGGAAACACGTTTGGCCGTGCGCTCATCATTCGTGGCGAAGGAAACGCGCACATGACAGTTGTCGAGCACGGAATTGTTCGGACCGTAGGCTTTCTCGATCTGGTTCAGCGATTGTGCGATCAGAAAGCTTTTGATGCCGTAGCCCGCCATAAATGCGAGCGCGCTCTCGAAGAAATCGAGCCGGCCCAGTGCGGGAAATTCATCGAGCATAAGGAGAAGACGCTGGCAGCGGCGTTTATCATTCAGCTCCTCGGTGAGGCGCCGGCCGATCTGGTTGAGGATCAGCCGGATGAGCGGCTTGGTGCGGTTGATATCCGATGGCGGCACAACGAGGTATAAGCTGACGGGCCGGTGCCCAGCGACAAGATCGGCGATGCGCCAGTCGCAGCGCTCCGTCACCTTCGCTACCACAGGATCGCGGTAAAGCCCGAGGAACGACATCGCGGTCGACAGACGCCGGACCGCTCATTGTCCGATTTGTTCAGCAGTTCGCGGGCCGCGGACGCCACGACGGGATGCACACCGGCCTTGCCCAGATGCGGCGTGGACATCATCGCGCGCAACGTCGCCTCCACCGGGCGCTTCGGATCGGACAGGAAATTGGCGACGCCGGCGAGCGTCTTGTCAGGCTCGGCATAGAGGACGTGCAGGATCGCACCGACCAGCAAGCTGTGGCTCGTCTTTTCCCAGTGATTGCGCCGGTCGAGAGCACCTTCAGGATCGACCAGGATGTCCGCGATGTTCTGTACGTCGCGGACTTCCTTGTCGCCCCGCCTTACCTCCAGCAGAGGATTGTAGGCCGAAGATAGGGCGTCGGTCGGATCGAATTTGAGCACGCGGCCGAAGCGGGACCGGAAACCAGCCGTCAGGGTCCAATTCTCGCCCTTGATGTCGTGAACGATGCAGCTTCCGGCCCAGGTCAAGAGCGTCGGCACGACCAGGCCGACACCCTTGCCGCTCCGCGTCGGGGCGAAGCATAAGACATGCTCGGGACCATCATGGCGGAGATAGGTGCCATGATGGCTCCCAAGCACAACCCCATCAGGGCCGAGGAGACCGGCCGCCTGGATTTCCGGTTCGGTTGCCCACCGGGCTGAGCCATAGGTCTGGACATTCCTCGCCTCGCGCGCCCGCAGGATCGACAGAATGATGGCGACAGCGGCGGCGACCAGCCCGCCGGAGGCGGCGATATATGCCCCCTCGATGAAAATCGAGGGGGCATAGGCATCGTAGGCATACCACCAAGCAAAGAACGTGAGCGGATAATAGACCCGCAGGCTGTGAGCCAGATCGAACCAGGGGCGTCCAAGCTCAGGCTGAAAGCCGAGGCGCCACGCCGTCCATTCGGTCGCAGCCCAGACCGCCATCAGGATGATGGCGAAGACGATAATGACCTGTCCCCAAAGGACACGAGTTCCGGACATGGCACCTCCGACCGGCAAGCGATGCGGAACCGATCAGAGAATAAACATTCGAGCGGGAGGCAATCCGAAAATCGAGCGCGCGGACTATCGGATATTGTAGCGCGCAAAACGGCGTGGTTGACTGGGGCCGTCAGGACGATGGCTGGCGTGCCTCCTCGACAGCCTGTTCGAGGATGCGGCGATAGCCATGCCGGGTCATCCAGCGCGCCCGGGCCAGATGGCTTTCCCAGCACCGTCGTGTCCGTTCCTCCTCCCGGACTGGGTCGCGGTGCAGGACGATCCGGGCCACCTCAGTCCAATCGGCGCCCTCTCGCGCCGCATCGAGCAGGCGCAGATAGGTCACGAAATGCAGCTCGTCATAGGGGGTGATGTCCGGGCTGTCCGGGGCCTGGTCATCGACGTCTGGGTCAAGTGCGGGCTTCACGCGCATGGAACGCCGTCCCTTTTCCTCGGAAAATCAGTAAGTATCCTAAAATGGGATAATCCTAAAATAGGATTAGTGGAACGGCTTTCGTCCTTACCAGAGCCCGCTTCCATATGCCGAAATCCTTGCGCACACCACGACAGCGGCAGCTCCAGGCCCTGCTCGCCGACGCCCGCAAGGCAAAGGGCATGACCCAGGCTGCGGTCGCGGCCGCCTTGGGGCAGCCGCAATCCTTCGTCGCCAAGTACGAGAATGGCGAGCGGCGTATCGACGTCATCGAGTTCATCGACATCGCTGCTGCCCTGGGCATTGCACCCACGGACGTCCTGGCACAGATCGGGCCGCCGGAACGCACTGGCCGACGGATCACCCGCCGGTCCGCCCAAGCATAGATTCTGTCGCATGCTGCCCATCGACCTCGCTCAATCAGCCTCCCTGGTCTCAGGGGCGTACCTCGCCCGGCCACGTGGCCCTTCGCTGATCGACAGGAATAACACAACTTCGGACGAATCGGAACGATCGTTCCTGGAAGGATCGTTCCTGCTCTGCCTCCCATCCTTTCATGGATCTCAAGGAGGTCATGGCAGCCAACTTGCGTCGGGTGCGGCATGACAAGAAGATGACGCAAGAGGAACTGGCCGAACGGGCGGGGTTGAGCGCGCGCTATATCGGCGCGATCGAGCGGGCCGATGTATCTCCCAGCGTGACGGTCCTGGGACAGATTGCCGATGCTCTTGCGATCGAGCCAGGAATGCTACTCCAGCGCCCCGTAATCAAGGGAAGATCTGGCCGTCAAGGAGCCATCCAAAGGCGGCCGCCTCCAGACTGATGGCCGCTATCACTCGCACTAGGACCGACCGAGATGCGCTCTTCTCAAACCGAGGCCAACACCACGCTCCTCCGGTCGCCCGTCAAGGTGACCTTCGACACCAACACCCTGTCCGGCGTCGTCGACCCGGATCAACAGTTCGGGGCGCCCGACCATGTGGCCTATCAGGCGGTCCACGCCGCAGTGAAGGTAGGGCAAGTCCGCGGCTTCTTCAGCGAAGGGGTGATCACCTTGGATGCGATCGGCCGCAAAGAAAAGGCTGCGGTCTTGGGCGCCGCCCGCTTCGTGTCCGAGGCCACCTCGACCGCGCCGAACCAGATCACGATCACACTGGGTCCCTGCTGGAAGCATGTCGATCTCGATCCTCGGATTCGCGCACGAATTGAAACCGCGCGCGAGATGGCGATGCGCGCATTGATCGGCCCCCGCCGCTTCGGCGACAGCCTAGTGGTGCGAGGGTATGGCGAGGGCTTCTATGAGCCCTATCCGTCCGGCGCAGCCTTCGTGGCCGCGGTCGACGCCACCAACGCCCTTGACGCGGCCATCGTGGCGCGGGGTCTCGGTCGGGCGCAGGTGATCGAACTCGCCAAATTCTTCAGCGAGCGCGATGGCGCCGCCGGCGAATGGTGGCCTCAAGGGCTGGAGCGGACTCGGAACACCGCTGAGAGCAAGAAAGTGCGCTTGGCCGTCAACGAATGGGCGGATGGTGAAGCCCTGGCGGCTCATCTCGGCTACGGTAATGACCTATTTTGTACGGACGACAGAGGTGGTGACCTGGGCGACAGGTCAGTCCTTCATCCTAGTCATCGCGCATGGTTGTCGGAAACGCACGGGGTGACCTTCGTCAACATCGCCGAACTGGCCGAACGCCTGGCGACGACGCCGTGAAGGTTGAGCAGCGAACTTGGGCTTGTCTTCGCTCCTGGTTCCTCTCTGGGTGGCGCGCGCCCGAAGGCTTCGATGGTCGACCAACACGGGCACCTCTCCATCGCCAAATTCCCGAAGGAAACAGATGACTACAGCATGGAAACCTGGGAGGAGATCGCACTCCGCCTGGCAGGTCAGGCTGGCATCACTACGCCCAAGCATGAGCTGATCGACGTTGCCGGGAAGAAGGTCTTGCTGTCACGCCGCTTCGATCGCCATGGCGCGATCCGCATCCCGTTCCTGTCGGCCATGGCGATGATGGGCGCCAGGGACGGCGAGCGCGGCAGCTATCCCGAGATCGTCGACGCTCTCGCGGAACGTGGCGCGCAGAGCAAGACGGATGCGCATGCCCTTTACCGGCGCGTCGCCTTCAATGTGCTGGTTTCCAATGTGGACGATCACCTGCGCAACCACGGCTTCCTATGGCTTGGAAAGGCAGGATGGTCGCTCTCTCCTGCCTATGACCTCAATCCCGTTCCGGCCGATCTCAAGGCGCGGGTGCTCACGACGAACATCAATCTCGACGAGGGCACCTGTTCACTCGATCTGCTGGAGGCCGCTTCCGAGTTTTTCGCTCTGACGCTGGTGCAGGCCCGTGCGATCATCAGAGAAGTCGCGACCGTGACCGCGACATGGCGAAACACCGCGAAGACGGTCGGTGCGCGCGCGGCCGAAATCAACCGCATGGCCAGCGCCTTCGAGCATGACGATCTGAAGCGGGCGCTGGCCCTATGACGAGAACCTTTGTGCTTCGATTCGCTGGCAAACAACCTTGGTTATATGCTCGGCTTATGCGGCCGGCGCCGGAGCCATCAACTGCATTGCGGGCGGATAGATCGTGGGCGTCCGCTTTTGGCCAGCAATCCAGGCATCAACCATGTCCGCCCACTCCTGGAGCATGTGGCGACGCTGCTGCTCATACTCGGCCTTGTTATAGACACCGCGTGATGACCGCCCATCCTCGTGAGCGAGGCATTTCTCGATCCAATCGCTGTTGAATCCTAGCTCGTTCAACAGCGTCGAACCTGTGCGTCGCAAGTCATGGACTGTGAATGGCTCAAGCGGCAGTCGTGCTTTCTTCGCCCGCTCCACGATTGAGTAGGTGATCCGGTTAAACGTGGCGCGGGACATCGGCGCATCGGCTTCGTAGCGGGACGGCAGGAGGTAGCGCGAGTTTCCGGCGCATGTCTTCAGCGCGATCATGATGTCGAGCGACTGCTGGGACAAATAGACGTTGTGGGCCTTGGACCGCTTCATGCGTTCCTTGGGAACCGTCCATACAGCGTTCTCGAAGTCCACTTCGTCCCAGATGGCATCAAGGAGTTCGCTTTTACGCACCATCGTCAGGAGGATCAGCCGCAGGCCAAGGCGGATCGTCGGTAATGTCGGAACGTGTTCGAGCTGCTGGAATGCAATCTGGATTTCAGTCGGCGAGAGGGCGCGATCTTTCGGAACGAAGGTAGCAATCGAGGCCGGTCCGACATCGTCGGCTGGATTGGGCACCTTCTCCCCATGGAGGATGGCGAACGCATAAACCTGTTTGACGATGTCGCGCACATGGACGGCGGTGGCCGGCGCACCGCGGTCCTTCACCTTTCCGCAGAGCTGCCGGAGATCGTCCGGAGTGATTTCGCTGAGCAGGCGGTTCTTCCAGACCGGCAGGACATCCCGGTCAAGGATTGCCTTACGCATCGACCGGGTGCTCTCCGCCATGCGCGCTTCCTTGAGCCAGAGCTTGCTGACGGCATCAAAGGTCTGCGCGACGGCCAGTCGCCTTTTTTTCCCGCTGCTTCTCATGCGCAGGCGATAGCCCGTCCGCAACCAGCTTCCTGGCGGCCATGCACCGATCCCGGGCCTCCGCCAGCGAAATCCCATCCTCGCCATAGCGGCCAATGGTCAGAGTCTCGCGGCGGCCGTTCAGCCGGTAGTCGTACCGGAAGGTGATTTGACCTGAAACAGCCACGGAAACGTACATACCGTCGCGGTCCGCGACTTTGTAGATTTTGTCCTTTAATTTCAGCTTATTAAGTGCGAGATCGGTTAACATGGAAGCCAGCTCGTTGATGATGTGGATTGCCTGTTTGTCCTCGATTTTACCGTCAAAGATTTTACCGTCAACCATCCTGAAAAATGAATATACATCAGTTAGTTAAATTGATCCTGGGTCATTCTCTTGGTCGAGAGGGGCTGACGGTATGGATGAAATCAGGGCTGAGGCCAAAAACGCATGCCGTCGCCCATACCGTCAAAGCGATCCGCTTTGGGGCGATCGCTGGCGATAGGTCTTGAGGTGATTTGTATTGACTTACAAAGAGTTAGGTGGCATTATCGATAGGTAGCGATAGTCCGAAAAGGACGCCAATTCACTCCCACTCGATTGTGCCGGGCGGCTTGCTGGTGATGTCGTAGGTCACCCGATTGATGCCGCGCACCTCGTTCACGATGCGGCTGGCCACCCGGGTCAGGAACCCAGCCTCGAACGGATAGACCTCCGCCGTCATGCCGTCGGTGCTGGTCACGGCGCGCAGCGCGCAGGCCTGCTCGTAGGTACGGCCATCCCCCATTACGCCCACCGTGCGCACCGGCAGCAGCACCGCGAACGCCTGCCAGATCGCGTCATACAGCCCGGCGCGGCGGATCTCATCGAGGAAGATGCTGTCCACCTTGCGCAACAGGTCGAGCTGTTCGCGGCTGATCGCGCCGGGGATGCGTATGGCCAGCCCCGGGCCGGGGAACGGATGCCGCCCGACGATCGCCTCGGGAATGCCCAGCTCACGGCCCAGCTTGCGCACCTCGTCCTTGAACAGCTCGCGCAGCGGCTCAACCAGGCGCATGTGCATACGCTCGGGCAGTCCGCCAACGTTGTGGTGCGACTTGATGGTGACGCTGGGACCGCCGGTGATGCTGACGCTCTCGATCACGTCCGGATAGAGCGTACCCTGAGCAAGAAACTCAGCGCCGCCGATCTTCGTGGCTTCCTCCTCGAACACCTCCACGAACAGGCGCCCGATGGTCTTGCGCTTGGTCTCCGGGTCGCTGACGCCGGTGAGCGCGCCGAGAAAAAGCTCTGCGGCGTCGCGGTGCAGCAAGCGGATGTTGAAGCGGTCCTGGAACGTGCTCACCACCTGCTCGGCCTCGCCGGCGCGCAGCAGGCCGTGGTCGACGAAGATGCAGGTGAGCTGCTCGCCGATCGCCGCATGGATCAGCACCGCCGCCACCGATGAATCGACGCCGCCCGAAAGTCCGCAGACCACCCGTCCGTCGCCCACCAGCGCGCGGATGCGGGCGATCTGCGTATCGCGGAAGCCGGCCATGGTCCAGTCGCCGGCGCAGCCCGCCACCGCGTGGGTGAAGTTGCGCAGCAGTTGCGCGCCGTTCGGCGTGTGCACCACTTCCGGATGGAACTGCACGCCGTAGAAGTGACGGCGGTCGTCGGCGATGGCGGCGAACGGCGCGCCCTCGCTGACGGCGACGACCCGAAAGCCGGGCGGCAGACGGGTGACGCGATCGCCGTGGCTCATCCACACCGGTTCGCGCGCGCCGCGTTCCCAGACGCCGCGGAACAGCGCGCACGGTGCGATCACGTCCACGAAGGCGCGACCGAACTCGCGCTTATCCGACCCCTGCACCTCGCCGCCGAGCTGGGCGCACATGAGCTGCTCGCCATAGCAGATGCCGAGCACGGGGACGCCCGCCTCGAACACTTCCTGCGGCGCACGCGGGGCATCCGGCTCGGTGACGCTGGCCGGGCTGCCGGAGAGGATGAAGGCACGCGGGGCAAAGGCGCGGATGCGTTCGACATTGGCGTTATAGGGCCAGATCTCGCAGTAGACCCCGCTTTCGCGCAGCCGGCGGGCGATCAACTGGGTCACTTGGCTGCCGAAGTCGAGGATCAGAACGCGGTGCTCGGCGGCAGCGGCGTCGGTCATCGGCAAGTCCTCTCGGTCATGCTGCGGCGCTTGCAGCACGCCTGGAGGCGGGCCGCAAGGGTTGGCTGCGCAGGGCGGTGTCCCACATGAGTGGCTGGCTTGAAGTCCGGTTCGGCTGAATCTAGGTTTGTTACCACGACCAAGGATGGGTGGCCGAGTGGCTTAAGGCACCGGTCTTGAAAACCGGCAACCCGCAAGGGTTCGTGGGTTCAAATCCCACCCCATCCGCCAGGTGCATCCCCCTGTGACCGTGCCCTTGCAGCGCTCCGGCCTCGCGCGTTGAACCGGCCGCTTCCCTTCCCGGCCGAACCCAGCCGATTGGGGTCGCCGCCGGCGCGGCGGATAGCCTGATGCACCTCGGCCAGGAACGTCCTCGGGCGCGGCCGGACGGCGCGCGTGGTGCGCCCGCCAGCACGGTCGCGGACCCGGCCGGGACGAATGCGGAAATGGTCTTCGTCGTTCGCCATGATTTGACGATTGGAAGATAAAACGGCCGACACAAGGTCGAAAATGACGGCATAGGGCCGTGGCGTAGAAATACTTGCTGTAGAGTAAAACCGGCGGAACGGCGCACGACGCACATTGGCGGCGCCACCCACAATGCCATTGAAAACATTGCAGAAATCGACCTCACCGACGCCAGCGCACCTCGCCCCACTGGCGGACAGCCGCCAAAAAACAATGTGCAGACAAACACTTAGGAACGAAGGTCCGGCAGCGAGGCAACTCGCTTTATCTTGCCCTCATCTTCACCCTTATCTCCGCCCTCATCTTCACCCTTATCTTCGGGACTGATCTCATCTCCGGAACACGCCCAAGCCCCCAAATCAAAGCCCCAAACGCGCCGTTGCCAAAAAGAGCTATTCTGCCCTAAATGGACGCATGGATCGCCACGGAAATCGGCCATGAAGACCATGTCGGCGCGCGAAGCGAAGAACGGATTCGGCCTGATGATCGACACCGCTCGCGCGGAGCCAGTGCTGATCGAAAAGCACGGGCGCGGCGTCGTGGTGGTGGTCGCGGTGGAGGAATATGAGCGGCTGACGGTTCGCTTGGACAGTCACGGAAAGACCGTGAGGCAGGCAATGGAAGCGCCGAGGAAGTGACGATCAAAGTCTTCGTCCGCATCAAAATCGACCAGGTTCTGAAGGACAGCGGCCGCCTCCTGACCGATGGACCGAGCGTGCGTTACAAGCGCCATCTCCACGGCAACGCCTGGCCGACGGCGGACTGTTCGTTCGCCGCGAATCTCGGATCGTCGGGTAAGAGTCCAGTTACATGCGGATGTATCAGACCGTGGTTTGTCGTTGCTGGCATCGGGTGCCTCATTGTTCATCCGGCGGCGACGGACGAATGGCTCCCTCGGCACAACCTGGGTGCGAGGTCCGGGAGTTCAAATGAGGACTGTGATGGCTAAACAACTGAACGAGAAGTCCGACGTCATCGAGGCCATTCGTGAAATCGCCAACGAACTGGGCCACGCGCCCTCGCGTTCGGAATTCAAATCACGCGCCGGTGTCAGCGAATATCAGATATTGCGTCACTTCCCCGGATGGCGAGAGGCGCTGCGTGCTTCAGGGGTCGAGCCGAACTCGACCAACGTACGACTGGAAGACGAGGTGCTCCTCAAAGATTGGGGTGAGCTGGTGCGGAAGCATCGACATATCCCAACCAGGGATCTGTACAGGAAAGAAGGCAAATACAGCCCTGGGGTTTTTGAAAAGCATTTTGGACCATGGTCGGCAATACCGGCGAAATTCCGTTCGTTTGCGCAGGGCAACCCTGATTGGGCCGACGTTGTCACCCTTCTGCCTGTCATAGCGCCGATCGCCGTGCACATTTCACCAGTAGTTGGCGGGCTGGAAGGTCGTGGCGCCCTTTCATCGACGCCACAGGCTGGGCATCGACACAACAAGTTGGAGGGCGTGCCTACCTACGGCGATCCCATCGATTTTCGCGGTTTGCGACACGAGCCAGTCAACGAACAGGGAGTCGTATTTCTTTTCGGAATGGTTGCGAAGGAATTGGGATATTCTGTTGAAGCCGTACAGACAGGCTACCCAGATTGCGAGGCGAAGCGGCAGATTGGACCAGGTAAATGGCAGCGAGTTCGGATTGAATTCGAGTACGAGAGCCGAAACTTTCGTGCCCACGGCCATCCGGTGAACGGATGTGAAGTAATCGTTTGCTGGCGGCATAATTGGGCAGACTGCCCGGCTCATCTTGAAGTTTTGGAACTGCGGACGGTGATCGAAACCTTAGCGTCGACCGATGACGCATAGCCGGCTTGGGTCACTGTCATAGGGGCACAGCGTAAACGTAGTGATCATCGCTATCGGGCGTGGCCCGCCAGGTGCATCCCCCTGTGACCGTGCCCTTGCAGCGGTTTCGATAGCGTCGTTGCAACCGGTCGGCGCGATCGCGGCCTAACCAAGGCGGCACCGTCACCGCGTGCCCGGGACCAGGAACGGGTTGCCGCGGCGTTCCTCGCCGATGGTCGTTGCCGGTCCGTGGCCCGACAGCACGGCCACATCGTCGCCCAACGGCAGCAACTTCTCCGCGATCGACCGCAGCAGCGCCGCATGGTCCCCGAGCGGCAGGTCCGTCCGCCCGATCGAACCGCGGAACAGCACATCGCCGACCAGCGCCAGACGCAGC
>Ga0255356_1001147_pt1 | contig 17013 bp, 9 predicted proteins | sample HBST100metaG_FD_189944 | JGI IMG/M metagenome (GOLD analysis project Ga0255356, IMG submission 189944) | Peat soil microbial communities from Stordalen Mire, Sweden - H.B.S.T100 | ecosystem: Environmental > Terrestrial > Soil > Wetlands > Peat | place: Sweden: Norrbotten County, Stordalen Mire... | reverse complement strand
TCGCGACCTCGTGAGAGCAACGGCGGCGGACGAAGCGGTGGCGGCGGACGAAGCGGCGGTTATAGCGGAGGTGGCGGCGGCGGCCGCTGGTAATAGCATCATGGCCAGGCACAACCTGCAAGATGCTATCCTTGTCGCGCTGTATAGCAATGACTACCATAATGACGTTGAGATGTTGGCGACGGCGCTGAAGGCTGATCGGGCTACAGTTGTCGCGCAACTTAAGGCGCTATGCGGAATCAGCTATGCACGACAGGCTCCCAATACGACATCCTATCTGATTACGCACCTTGGCATTTATTATCTTGAAAATCAGCACTTGGTGACGCAAGATCAGATCCATCGGAACGAGCGACTCCAGCTCAATATCATGAAGAGTGCATCCGCGACGCCGCTAGACGGCGGCGTTGTGGCCGCAACAGAAACTAATAACGAATCGGCGGCTGCAAACCGTGATCTTCTGATCACGTCTGGCCTTCTTCAGGCTGATGGCGAGGCCCTTACTGAAGACGGCAAGAAATACATGAAGTACCTTTCGTGCAGGTATCCGCCCCCTGCAACCGTCGGGACATCTGCTCCCTAGGCGGACAACGTAATAATAAATGGCCCCGATACGCGCAAAGCATGTCGGGGCCAATTTTTTGTGGCTTCTGCCTATATCGAACCGGTGAGGGAAAGCATTACCAGACGGCCTTGCTCAAAGCGTGTGCCGCTGAAGCCTGAGTTGAAGTTGAGCACGTCCAGCGTGTTGAACACATTCGAAACATCGAGCTCGGCTTTGACATGCCGGCCTATCTCCGGGCTGGCGAACCTGAGATTGAAGTTCGAGTTTTGCTGCCGGTGGCCGTTGTCCAACGCATTGGCAAAGAAAGCGCTCTGGAGCACGCTTGACGCCTCGCCGGACCCGTAGTAGACGTCCACTCCCGCGCTGGCGCCATCGCGGCGCGTGTAGCTGTAACCCGTTGATAGCGTGAACGTCTGGTCGTGATCGTTGACCGTCGGTGCCGGTGCGCCGGTTTGGTCCAGCCCTCCTGGCGCGGCGTGGCTGATGGAGACGGCCAGGAAACCTGCCGATCCGATTCCTCGCCGGGGGGTGACGTCATAGGAAAGCTCCAGACCGTGGACACTGGCGTAGGTGTAGTTCAATGTCGTGTAAGCGCCGATCTGCGTGAACGGGATCAGAATACCGGTATCGTCCTGATTGCGGATATTCTTGTAGTAATAGGCGATCTTGGCCGACTGAATCGGCGTGATTCTCTTTTCCAGACTGGCATCATATTGATCGATCGTCTCCGGTTTTATCGGCTCTCCGAGCAGTGCGCCCTGCGAAAGCGGCGGCTGCGTGAACAGGCTGTCGTAGGAGAGTCTGCCCGTTAAAGCCGGGCCGAGCGTGGTCGTGACGTTTACTCTTGGCTCGAGTTTAGAGAGGCCGACATCCGTGCCCGTGCTCTGTGTCTGGTGGTACGAATCCCAGCGAACGCCATAGTTGACAGATATCCTGCTTGTCGCCGACCATGTATCCTGCGCGTATGCGGCGCGATAGAAGCCGGATCGGTGAATGTTCAAGGTCGGCGTGGTCTCACCAGGCCCATTCAGCAGGTACACAGGCTGGCCATAGACGTCGAGGACGGGTTTGCCATTCTTCATTTCTATGGTTCCCGGTGGTACCAGCCTCGGATCGATATTGGCAAGCGCATCCAGTGCAAGCTGGCTCTGCGGAATGAACTGATACGATTCGTTGCCAACTTGGGTGTTGTCAAGGAAACCTGCCTTGAGTACGTGGCTGCCGGCATTGGATGTGACACTGCCCTGTATCTCCCCCTGATCGAAGTCCCTGTGCAGGTTGGGATTGTCCTCTATTGAGTTGTCGGTCACAGACAGCGTACCGTCCGGATTGAAGCTGTCGTAGCTGATGGAAGGGCTGTGGTTGAGAATGCTCAGACCGGAGTGGGTGCCACCGAGTGACAAGAGGCTCGACGTGGTGCTGCTGAACTTGTGGCGGAGCTCGACCAAGCCTACCCGGTTGTCATCGTTCTGGTACACATCCTGACCATCTGCCTGTTGCGAACCGAGGACGATCTTCTGTCCGCCCAGGGCAGTTGGGTCTCCGCCGGGCACGGTGCCATCGGCATTTCTCGCACCGCCATAGCCGTATCCTTGGCCGACAGCGTCAAACTCTCCAGCAAGGCCGGTGCGATTTGCGATATCGGTACTGGCCGGAGCTGTGTTGAAGATCGCCGAGATCGTGTCTTTGGAGCCGGCAATATAGGAGAAGTTTCCAAATGCCGTGCCGGAATGCCCGCCGTTATGCGCATCCTGATTGTCTGGCTGCGGCGGCTCGATCGTATCGTTCGACGTCCGGTCGCTGATATCGACAAAATATCGGAACCGCCGCGGCACATACGGTGTCTCGGCATCCTTTTCTAGCGACTCTCCGGCCTGCCCGCCGAACGCGGTTTCTTCGTATCCGGTGCCGAACCCGCCGCCTGCCAGTGTTTGCGAGAGGAACGGCGTAATTGGCCCGGCGCGCAGGCTCAGGTTCAGGTGTGCCGCCATCTCGCCGCCATACTCCGGCGAGTATCCTCCCGTAATGACATCGGCGCTCTCAATGACCTGCGGGCTCAGGAACTGTCCCGCTCGGCCCTGCAGGGCACCGGGAAGCTCCCAACCGTCGACATCGATTGTTGTGGATGCGTGCTCGCCGCGAGGATGCTCGGCGTTCACGGACGATTGGACGAAGCCCGGGTTGGCTGTCACAAGCTTTTGAAGGCTTTGCGGATTGTTTCCGGTTATTGGAATAGTGGCCACTTGCTGATGTGTGGTTACTGAACCAACGGTGGTGGTCGCGACATGCACGATTCGAATTCGCGAATGCGATTTCTGAACCACGACTGCTTGAAGAGCGACGGGCACTTCTGTCGTTACGTCCGCGACCACAGTGACGTCTCGGGTGTCGTCTGTGTAGCCATCAGCCGACGTTGTGACGGTCCATGCGTGGTTTTCGAGATCGGGAGAGAGCACCGTGCCATCCTGCGCGGCAGTAAGAAGAATGTCTGCACGGACGTTTGCTCGATCATGGAGCGTGATAGACGCGCCTGGTATCGGCTTGCTCGTGCCCGCATCGGTTACCGAGACATGCAACCGGCCAACGACGTCTGCGTGACACGCAGATTGAGGCATCGTGAGAGCGGCGCAAAACGCCGCTACGGCAGTCATAAGCCTGACATGCCGCAGTAATACGTGATAATTCATCGCTTTAAGCCCTTTGTCGACATAGGAGGCGGTGGGGATTGCTGTGACAAGGCGCAGCAATCCCTCGAGCCATGACGGGTCGGAATGGACTTTGAGGCGAGATTCGTGTTAGAATCGACTGGCAATCGTGCGATTCGTCGCGCCCGCCAGGCGTACAGGTGTTCCAGCACCTGTGCGCCTTCTTTCATTGTCCAGGGAGTAAGTTGGGTATGCCAAACAATCGCACGCCGACGATGCGACGAGACGAGAATGGATACGACAGGAAGTTTTGGAAGCTAGGCCGGAGGGCCGCGGAGAAGTGAGAGGCTGTGCGCCACCACGTGCGGCGCAAGATACAGCGTCCGAACAGGGCACGGGACGAGATCCGATTGTATGACCGTTATGCCAGGATCGGAAGGAGTGTCCCTGTAATATTCGGACCAGAGGCATGCGAGGCAATCGTCCGGCCTATTGGAGACCGAAACCTTTGCCCAGTGGGCAGAGCTGCGGTGAAAGAGCATCATGCTCGAAAAATCGTCGGTGTGGCTGAGCTGAACGCCTGTACACATCCACAGAAACACTGCGGCCATGAACATGCCGGTCAGTTGAACCCATGGTTTCGATTGTCCCACACGCAATCGCATTGGCTCCTAGTCTCTGCTCCAAGGTTGATGTACCCGAAAGTTGAGTTTCTGGCAAGTAATGCGGTTATATTGCAAAGACCGAGTCAAAACTCGATGTGCAGCCGCATTGACGCCACGGAAACTGGCCCTCGATCTTTGTTGTATCCAGGATCACAAACATACTGGTAGTCTGGCGATACAAATATAGCTGTCGCCGCGCTGTGCCTCGATAGGTTGTAGTTGTAATAGCTTTCCAGCGTTCTCTCTGGCGCGTAGTCCAGTTTTCCATCGCCCAATAGAAATCCCAATCCGCCGTTGGCAAGATACGCCGCATGCGCCGATGAGAGATCGTTCTGCATGAGTGCGAGCGCGAGGACGTCGTCCTGGCGGTGCCAGCGGACGCCAGAAAGCTGGCCTCCAAAGCTCACATGCCGGTCGGCCTCTGTGTAGACGTAGTCTTCGGTTTGCCCGTCGTTAAACCCGGCGCGCCCGAAAATGCCAGTGTCTCCGCCATTTGCGAGAGGTTGCTCGAAATTGATGTAGTAGCCGTACTTGTGAGCGCCAGTGGTTTCTACTGACGTGATATCGGGCGGTGTGCCGGTTTCGTTGCCAACTGCGACTGCGTCGCGATAGCTGCCCATGTGTGCCAGGTTTCGCATGTACGTGAGGCGGACAATGCCCTGACCAGCCTGTGACGCCATGAAACGTGGGTGGGATTCCATCTCGACATTGTATCCGGCGTTGTCCTTGTAGTTGCCCGATAGGTCGATGCCGTTCGCAACTGTGGGCATTTGGAACGCGCCGAAGCGGGCCGCGAAATCCGGATTGATCCACTCGGCAACGAGCCCCTTGGTGTAGCCGTGCGTGTCCGCGGCGTAGTCGTACGCCGCATCGTTGATCAGGCCCCAGCTCATGAATTGCGTTCGACCATCGTTCGCGTAACGATTGACGTCAAAAAGATCGCTTACAGCCAGTCCGCCTCCTGTGATCACGATTCGGTGAGTGGGACGAATTCCGGCAAGCTGCAACTCGTCTTGATCCACGCTTTCAGTCCCTTTGCCGGTAGGAACGACCCAGCGCAGAAAATAACGGGCGAAATACAGCTCATGATCAAGTGTCGGCGTGCGCACGATTTCACCGTTCGTGAACGACCCCAGACCGTAGCCTTGGCTAAGACCATGCCCGCGTGCCTCCTCAGGGGCGACATAACCCTCAAGCCTGTCATTCAACCGGTAACCTACATAGACAGTCTCGGTGTTGGTCGCCTCGGTTTCGTTACGCGAAAGAAAGCTCTGCGGGCCAGCGTAGGGGCTGTGAAACGGCCAGACGTGCTGGGCTATGGTAGTGGTCTGTCCGCCAACGAAAAACTTCTGTAGGGCCGGCTCGTCAGGAGCGGGTGTTGTGGTTGCCGTTGCAGCCGGGATCAACTTGTAGACGTTTGTGTCTGAGGGGGACGCAGGCACAAGCTCGAAACCGTTGGTGCCGTCTGGCATTAGCTTGTAAGCATCGGCATCGCCTGGCGACGCGGGAACGATATGATAATCCGTCCCCTTGCTTGAACCTGCGTGCGCGGTGGCGGAAACATCGGCGGCGTCGTTCTGAGCGTTGGCCGGCATGTTTGCAAAGAGCGCGCCTGAGATCGTGATCGCCACCAATGCAGAGAGGATTTTCAATCGAACGAGCATTTGTGTGTTCTCCTGTTGCCCGAAATCACCTGCAAATGCTGGTCGCCGAGCTTTCTAATATGGCTGTTACAATGTTAGCTTTGGCTAAATTATAACTTACCAGGCGGCATTATACTGTACAGAGGCGCTAATTTGAACGCAGTCTGGCAGCGGCGAAACAACAATCCCGTGCGAAATGATCTCACAATTCGCGGTCGTCGCATAATTGGGACGCCGCAGGGCATCGTCCGAGCATGGAGCTGCGAGGGGGGGCTACGTTGAGAGGGCGCCCGCAAGCGCGGACGGCGCGGGTCAGCTTCCGAGTCTATTGCCTGGCAGTCGCAAAGTCTGAGCCGAGCATCACGGTCACTGTGGGCGGACGTGCCCACCCTCTGTGGTTGGTTTGAACAGGTTTACGTACGACCGGTGCGTTTGGCAATCCGAGACACGCGGCGATCTGAGCCGCACCATGCAGGTCCGGAACACCGGAATCAATGACGGACGTCTGCGCCACGGACACGGAAGACGGCTCTTGGACGACATGGTAGCCAACGGACGAGAGCGTGTCGAATGCTGTGGTCATGAGTTGGGAGTTGCTTGTGCCATTCTTGATAATCACCGCGGTAAGCTCCCGCTCGGCACTATCGTCGCCTTGCAGCAGCCATCGCACATAGAGCGGGGTGTTATCATCCAATAGGAACACGGATGCGTTTCCAGCCATAGAATCCTGGCCGGTCAACGAGGCTGCGGTTATATCCTCCTGGCTTACGGTCTTGAATATGTTGGCCAGCGCCAGCAGTTGGTCTCTGCTCATATCGGTTCTCACGTTTTCAAGAGCCGTGTTCACGAGAAAGCCAATCTTGTCCCAGCTCTGCCATTGTTTGATCTCGTCGATCATTGCCCGCATGAGGACGTGCTGACGGTATATGCGTCGCTCATCGCCGTCTTCGTAGGTCGTTCCGTGGTTGGGATGACGGAAACGTGCAAATGCCACTGCTTGGTCTCCGTTCAAATGCTGAAGCCCTGGACGGAGATGAACATGCAAGTGCCCCCAATTGTCGTCATAGTCCATTGCGTGTTCAACATTGACGTCTACACCGCCAAGTGCATCGACCATGTGCTTGGTTGCGTCGATGTTCAACAGGATATAGTGGTCGGGCATCACGCCAAGCAAGTCGCGAACCGTGTATTCGCATCTTGCCGGCCCGCCAGTCGCATAGGCGGCGTTGATCTTGTCTTTCTTCTCCGTTCCTGCAATCGGGACGTACGAATCTCGCGGTATCGAAAGCATGCATGCCTTCTGTTTGTCGAAGTCCAGCGACAACATAAAGAGCGTGTCGGTGCGTGCGTTATGCGTGAAGACGACGTCTGAATCGGTCCAGTTGTCGTCGATGCCCATGCAGAGGATGTTCATGCGGTGAACATTCGGGAACACTTTCCGCGGGTCTGCAACTGCGTTGATATCGGTTAGAACCGACGTGTGCATGCCTGACGGCTGTTTTCCGCCGTGCAAAATATGCATGGCGTAAATGCCGATAAACGCGACCGCGCAACAGACAACCGCGAGTAGGGCGAATATGATCTTAGAGATGGCTTTCATCTGAATTGTATGCCTTTTCGAACAACTTAGGATGCAGCGAGCTCGGATTCTGACACGGCGGCTGGTACTCGGCGAGCTACCAGCGAATACACCACAGGCAGAACGAAGAGTGTCAGTATCGGTTGCGCGATCATGCCGCCGATGACCACGATTGCGATCGGTTTTTGGACGTCGGAACCGATGCCCGTGGATATTGCGGCTGGGATCAGCCCAATTGTTGCCAGAGACGCTGTCATCAGCACGGCCCGCAAGCGTGTGACGGCACCCTCAAGAATGGCCTCGTGGAAATCGCTCGCCTGCGTCCGAAGGTATTCAATCTGCCAAACCATGAGGACACAGTTTTGAACCGCAATTCCGAACAGGGAAATGAAGCCCACGGCGGCGGAAACGCTTAGGTGAAAGTGCGTCAAATACAATGCGAAGATGCCGCCAATGAGCGCGAGCGGCACGCTCAGCATCACAAGCAGGGCGCGCGATGCGCTGTTGAAAAGAAGAAACAAGATGATGAATATCAAAAACAGCGTACCTGGGACGATGATGGCCAGCCGCGCCTGTGCACGTTGCAGGCTCTCGTACTCGCCGCCCCATTCGGTGTAGTAGCCGGGGGCAAGAGAGACCTGCTGCCTGACTCTCCGCTGCGCCTCGTTGATCGTGCCGCCTAGGTCGCGGCCTCGGACCCCGAATTTAATGGCAATGAACCTGTGACTGGCTTCGCGGTACACAAAGGAAGCGCCGCTCGTGACATTGACATCGGAGACCTGAGACAATGGAATGCGGTAGCCGTCGGGCGTGTCCACCTGAAGATCGCGAATCTCGTCAACTGTCGCGCGGCTTCCATGGTTGAGGCGCACGATCACGTCGAACGTTCTCTCGCCCTCCAGAACTTGCGTGACCGCGTTGCCACCAATGGCTGTCTGCACGACATTCTGGATATCCGAAACGTTGAGGCCGTAGCGGGCGCATTTGTCGCGGTCAACCACTACCTGCACCTGCGGCTCGCCCAGCTCGGTGAACGTGCTTAGGTCAACGACGCCTGGCACGCTTGCCATGACATTCTGAATTTGCGCGGCCTTCTGCTCCAACACGTTCAGGTCGTCGCCGAATAGTTTGACCGCAAGCTCGCCCTTGACGCCGGTTACGGCTTCCTCAACGTTGTCTTCGATATTCTGCGAGAAATTCCACCCGATTCCAGGCATCTGCGTGAGTTGCGCGTTCATCTGCTTTATCAAATCGTCCTTCGAATGGATTCCCTTCCATGAGCCGTACGGCTTCAAGTCCACGAAAAACTCGGCATTGTCGAAGCCTGTTGCGTCCGTGCCGTCGTCCGGTCGGCCCAATTGCGACACCACCATTTTCACCGGCTGGTAGCGCGTCATGATGCCACGCATTGCCGGCATCAGGCGTGCCGCCTCCGTGTAAGAGATGGTGGGGGGCATTGATGCGCGTATCCAGAGATTCCCTTCGTCGAGATGGGGCAAAAACTCGGATCCAAGCGTCGGAACAATGCAAAGCGCGAGAACCAACAGCCCTATGGCGACGGCGATTATCGATACGGGGTTTGACAACGCCCACTGCAGCGCCTTCCGGTATCTGATGTCGATTCCTTTCATCAATTTGCCTTCGCCTGGCCCGATGTTCCCTTTGAGAAGCATCGTGCATAGAACGGGTGCCACCATCAGAGCCATCAGCAGCGAACCCACAAGAGCGAAGGCAAGCGTGTAGGCCATGGGCGCGAAAAGCTTGCCCTCTACGCTCTGTAGCGTGAAGAGCGGCAGGTACGCTGTGACAATGATCAAGGTCGTGAACACGACCTCGTTTTGAACCTCCGCGGTGCCCCTGAGGACGGCTTGCATTGTACTGTCCCCGTCACGACGTTCTGCTAGTCGCCGGTAGATGTTTTCCACCATGATGACAGCGCCGTTTACGATTACGCCGAAGTCGATTGCGCCGAGCGAGATAAGGTTGGCCGGCATTTGCATCGCGTTCAAACAGGAAAATGCGAACAGCAACGCAAATGGAATCGTCAGTGCCACTATGGTGGCGGCACGGACGTTGCCGAGGAAGAGGAACAGCACCGCTATGACCAGCAGCATTCCCTCGATCAGGTTTGTTTCGACAGTGTGCGATGTCGTGTGAACGAGATCGGTGCGGTCGTAGTAGGGAACGATCTTGACGCCCGGTGGCAATGCCCCGTTTGTGTTGAGCTCATGCACCTTTTCGTTGATTGCAGCAAGCACCGGACCGGCGTTCTCTCCTCTGCGCAGGTCGATGATGCCTTCAACGCCGTCGTCCACGTCGGGGGCGTCGGCACCGGCACGCCATCCGACTTTGCCAAGCCGCGGTTGGTATCCGATACGTACGGTGCCAACGTCGCGAACGCGCACAGACGTGCCGTTGGTTTCTGAGACGACGACGTTGCCGATATCGTCGAGGTTTTTGAAGAGCCCTATGCCCCTTATGACATATTCCTGCCCGCCTCGTTCGAGATAGCCGCCTCCACCGTTCGCATTGGCGTTGCCAATTGCGGTCGAGACGGCCTGTAGGGTCACACCGAACGCCTTGAGCTTGTCAGGATCAATCAGCACCTGGTATTGCTTGACTGTGCCACCGAAGCCGTTGACATCGCCCACGCCCGGAATGCTTTTGAAATCTTTTTCCAGCTCCCAATCTTCCAGTGTCTTCAACTCCATCGCGGGAGCGCCGACGAGGTAGTATCGGTATATTTCGCCCGTCGCGCTGGTCATAGGGTCCATTACAGCCTGAACGCCTGTTGGAAGCGTCGCCTGGGTCAACGCTTCACTTACCTGCTCGCGAGCGAAGTAGTCGCCAATGCCGTCATCGAACGTGATATAGACTGCGGAAAGCCCGAACAACGATCGGCTGCGCAAACTCTGAACGTGAGGAACGCTGTAGAGGCTGATTTCGAGTGGAATGGATATCTGCTTCTCGATCTCCTCCGCTGCATGTCCGGGCCACTGCGTGTCGATCTCCACCTGCGTGTTCATGACGTCGGGATACGCCTCGATCTCGATTTGCGTGAAGCTGTAGACGCCCCATGCGAGCAACAGCGCCGCGACAATCAGCACAAGCGGCCGATTGCGGAGGGCAAGATGGACAAGGCGGTTTATCATCGAATAGTCCTAATCGTCGCTTACTTGGGTGCCAAGAAAAATCGCGCCCTGAGTGACCACCAGGTCACCCTGCTTGAGACCCGTTTTGATCTCGCACATTCCATTTTTCTGATCGCCGACGCCGACGTTGCGCCGAACATACTGCTTGCCCTGTTGCACATATACATAATCGGTGTCCGCGTCGTGCTGCAGGGCGTTGATTGGCACAACAGTATCTGTCTGCGTCCTCCCTGTTCGCACGCTCATCTCGGCATACATACCGTCTTTGAACAGGCCGTTAGGGTTGGGGATCTCGACAAGAACATCGATGGCTCGCGTTTTAGCGTCAAGACTGGGCGCTATGCGATGCACGACGCCGGTAAAACTCCGCGTGGGATAGGCGTCGACATGGATCGCGACCGGCTCGCCGACGGCCACCGATGCGACGTCTTCCTCGTAGACTTCGCCTTGCACCCACACACGCGATGGATTGCTTATGACGAACATCTGCCAAGGGGTCTCCTGGGATGTGTCTACCACCTGCCCGGGATTAACATCCCGTTCAACAACAACGCCTGAAATTGGGGATGTGATTGAGACGCTGCCGTCGAACTGCGGGTTGCCCAACAGGGGTAGCGCAGGTCTTGAGCCCAGCTCGGCGGAAACGGCGTTCTGATAGTTGGTCTGCGCAGTCTGGAGGTCGGCAAGCACAGCGGCGTTGGCGATCTGCAGCGCACGCTGGGCCGCGTTCCTTTGAAGCAGAGACTGCTGATAGTTGTTCTCTTGCGCACGCACGGCTTGGTCCGCATAGAGATTAGTTTTGAACGCGGCTTGCTCGCGAGCGACGGCTTCTTTGGCCTGATCCAGCAGCTTCTGGTTGGCGTTGGCGTTCGCCTTCGCATGTGCCAGGGCATTGGTTGCGGCTTCAAGGTCCTGCTGTGAGTTGACACCGATGGCTACGAGCTTCACCATGCGATCATAGGCCGTCTTATCGGTGTCCAGATCAGCCTGCGACTGAATGGCGCTGGACTGCGCGGTTACGAGATTGCTCTCGGCTGTTTCCAGTGGTTGCTCCGTGAAACCGCCGATGCGAGCCTGTTCCTGGATCTTGTCAAGCGCGTCCTTATTGAATGCGACGCTTGCAATCGCCTGGTCGAACGTTGCCTTGGCGGCTGTCACCTCCGGCGTCCCGAGCCTAAACTGCTGTTGGGTATGCTCCAATGTCGCTTTTGTCAGGCGCAGGTTGCCAATGTTCTGATTTTCCGTCGCAAGTGCGGCCGCGGCATCGGCGCTTTCTATCTTTGCTATCGTTTCGCCAGCGGCTACGTGATCGCCGACTTCTACAAAGACTTGGTTGACGCGGCCTCCTTGAACGCGCGGTGAGATTTTTACGGTCTGATCCGTGGGGTAGGAGATCAGCCCCGTCATCTTAAGGGTGCCTTCGAGGGATTCGAGGCGAACAGGCGTCGTCTGGATCTGCAACGCCCGCTGACCGGTGGTGCTCATCGTAATGACCGAAGTATCGGCGGCGGGTGCTTGTGATGTCTGTTTAGCGGCGCTGTTGCCATTACGGGTAATCAGAATGCTGGCTATCGACAGTACGAGAACGATGGGAACGGCAATGCGAGCTTGCCGAAAATTGTCTTGAGACTTCATTTGACTTAGATCCTGTCGTGTGGCGGGGATCATTTGACCTGATCCGGCATCGCGGCAGATTCGCCCAGGGCTCGGCTGAGTTGGTCTACCGCCTGGTTGTAGCTGCCAATCGCCGCGTAATAGCTGTTTCGAGCAGTGCGGAAGGTTTGCTGCGCATCGATGACGTCCAAGATCGTGCTCGCCCCGAGCCCAAACCCCTTCGTGACCTTTTGGAGAAGCGATTCCGACTGTGGAAGGACGCCTTGATTGTAGAGATCGACCGCCTTTGACGCCTGCTCGATATTGACGTAGGCATTCTCGACATCCGTCGCCACCTGCTGGCGTTGTTGGGCAACTTGGTCTTCCTGCACCCGCACATCGTCCTTTGCTTTTGCCACGGCTCCGCCGACGCTGCCGAGGTCGATCGGGATCACGAAGCCTACTTCGAGCTCCGCAGGTCTCAGGGCGGATCCCAGAACGAGATTTGGAAGATATTGGGAACGCTGCAAGCCGATGTTGGCTCTGGCAGCCTGTAAGTTCGCGTTTGCCGAGACGATTTCAGGACGGTGGGAGACGGCCTCTGCCAGCAGGTCGGCGTGGGACGGTATGGTCACCGGCTTGTAAGCCAGAGGCTCGGACGCGTCGACTGGCGCGTCTGGAGATCGGCCGAGAACGACGTTCAAAGCGATGCGTGCCTGCTCGACTTGGCTCACCGCCGCGATAAGGTTCTGCTGTTCCGTCGTAAGCGCGACACTCGCCCTAATGGCGTTTGTCTGCGGCGCAGCGCCAAGATCGAACTGCTTCTGTGTCAGATCGCGCAACTGATTAACAAGGGCGTATACCTCGCGCTCGTTTTCGAGCGAGCTGTTGGCAACCTGCAGTGCGCTGTATGCGTCCCCGACAGCTTGCCGCACGGTGAGAGCTGTGACCTTGGCGTCCGCTTGGGCGCTCTGCAACTGGGCACCTGCGACTCCTGTACGAAAGCGTTGCGCGCCGTTCGTCTCCAACGTCAGATAGCCAACATAGTTGGACGTGTTGTCAACAGCCGTCGGCGCCACCGTGTTGTTCAGTCCGGAAAACGCGATTGTCGGATTAATCGGTGCTCTTTGGCTGACGAGGTTGTCGTGGGCGCTGGCAATTTGATGCACGGCCTGCGCGATCTGCAAATTGGACGATGCAGCAATGGCCTCTGCCTCCGACAGCGTCATCGCCTCCGTTGGTGCCACTGCCTGCGGCACTGGCACACCGTCAATTGCCTGTTGCGCATGGACGGCCGGCATGACGAGCAGGGACGTAATGGCGAAAAACGGAATGTGAATCAGTTTGAACATAGACGCTAATGTGTGCTTCGGGCCAAATGATCGCGGCACGAGGTTGCATTATGCGACTGGAAACTGAATGTTTTGGGGCGCAGCGGACAAGTGGCCTGTAAACGTGGCTACATGGCGTCAAACACGGGATAACTGGCAACGGAAACGATGCTAAACGGTGCCCGTCATCGGAGACGAGATCAGCCTCGCAACCCGAGGCGGTGCTGGAGATTGGCATAGCGCCGCCGGCTTACAGGTATCAGGCGGTCGAACGAGCGCAGGCGAATGCTGTAGTTTTGCCCGCCGAGGCTGTGGATTTCGAGAACCTCGGCAAGATTTACAATCCAACTGTCATGGACACGCAAAAATTTGTCAGCCGGCAGTCGTTGTTCCAGTTGATTGAGCGAGTAGTACGTGGGATAGGTCGCGTCTGCCGTTACCACGTGCACACGCTTGCCATGGGCCGAGGCGGCGTGTATCTCGTCTGTACTTACAAGGCGAACGGTGTAGTCGATGCGGATAGGCAATCGCTCGATGGGCGCTGCGGTTAGAGGCTGATCCCGCACGGTAAGCGACTTGGCAACGGCGTCCGTCCTCGCGGAAAGACGCGCGAGGGTCGTTGCCAAGCGAATTCGGGACACGGGCTTAAGAAGGTAGTCGACTGCGGCCCGTTCAAACGCTTGAATGGCGTAATCGTCGTAACCGGTGACAAACACTACTGACGGCGTACGGATATTCGTCTGACCAGACCCGAGCGCGTCCGCCAGTGCAAGCCCGTCCATACCTGGCATCTGGACGTCGAGAAACGCCCAATTCGGTGGGTTCGGCTCAATGTCGATAAGCTGAAGACACTCGGTGGCACTTGCGGCCTCAATAACGCGTCCCAAGCCGGCTTCCCTTAAAAGGTGCACGAAGTGAGCCCTAGGGAGTGGTTCGTCATCCACTACAATGGCGCTATATGCGCTTAGTGAAGTGCTCATCTCCAGATCCTCCCCGCGATGCTTCCTCGACCGGCAACCTCAAGACGCATATCGACCTGCGGTTGGGAAATATGAACAATCTCAAACGTGCAGCAGGCCCATGCGCGAGACGAAGTCGAGCCGCAAGCAGCGTCAATCCATGCGGTCTGTCGTTGCTGGTCTCTTCCCCCAATAACGAGCGTGAATTGCGATTTCCACGATCGCAATTCGTGTTGCTCACCGCGAGCGTCAATCGTCCGCCACGAGCGCGCGCCATGATCGCCACTGTACCCGGCTTCTCACATCGTGCGATGCCATGCTGTATCGCGTTCTCAACCGGCACGTGCAGCGCAAACTGCGGCACAAGCATCGAAAGGGTTTCCTCACTGATATACTCTTCGACGTTTAAGCGATGTTCCAGTCGAAGTTTTTCAATGGCGAGATATGCCCGCACGTTCGCAAGCTCGTCGCGCAGGCATATCGATATGTCGTCAGGTGTTCGCAGAAATCGGCGCAGGAGGATTGCCAGGTCTGTGATCGCACGCTCGGCTCGCAGAGGATCGATGACGCACAGACCGGCGATGCCCGCAAGAGCGTTGAAAAGGAAGTGTGGTCTAAGCCTCGCTTGCAGCTCCACAAGTTGGCTCAGTCGCAGGCTGGCAATCTCACGCTCTGTAAGCACTTGCTTCAGGCTTGCTGCATACCGCTCGTTGGCGTCCCAAAGTATCAGGCCCAACAGAAGGCTGCCGAATCCGTTTGAGCAGACACTGTAAATGTCGAGCTCGGTTGATGCGTGCGGCCCAGACACGAAAATATGAAGCAGTATTCTATGTGCCAATTCGCCCACGGCCCCTGCCGCGCATGCGCCGACCAGAAACGACACTAGTTTTCGTGCAGATTGTTTGTCATTTGTCTTTACGTTGACCAGCATGGTGCCAGCCACACTGCCAGCAACTGTGGCGCTTAGCACCGATAAGCAGTACACGGACAACCTGAAATGTTGTGTTCCCGTAAGAATGGCTACAGCGGCGAGGGCAAGCATGACCGCCGAACTCATCGATCCTAAGCGTATGCCCCCCACAAAGCCGGCGAACGATGCGGCTAGCGTAAAAGGGACATATGGGTAACGCTCGCCGGGGAACACCAATTCGCTTCCACCCGCGAAGCCCAGAATCATTGCCAGCGCCAGAAGATCCCATCGGCTCGCTTTGCGGTTGAACAGCTTCGGAAGGAGGCTGCCTCTGCTTATGAGATAGGCAAGCGTGGCGATGACACACGTGTCCTCAAGGAACCTGTTGATAATGCTAAATGTCGGCAACTCGGTATTGACCTGCCTGCTACGTGCTCGATCTAATTTCGGAGGATACCACTAGGCGCCACATTTTTGCAGGTCCGAGTGCTCCATCGCGTGGTGTGCGGAATTTACAGCGGGGACACCAAAACTTCGTGCCAGGAAGCACAAATTCCCAGGGCAAAGCGGGTATCATACGCAACAAATATATTAGCATAGGCTAAATTATGAAAATACATGTTGCCAATGATGCGTAAGAAAAAAAGTAGACAGGCATATCGCCCGGTAGCCATGCTTTTATCGTCCGAAAGCCGACTTACCGCATTGATGCAAACGGGAGATTGAACTGGTATGGTGAGTGCGGATATAGATGCTGACGAATTGACTGACCTGCCGACCGAAGGTTGGCGTAATCCGGTCAAGGTTCCAAGCCTCCCTGAGGTTTTTCGTAGCATCTCGGTGCCGAAAAACGCGACATTTTGGCGACGTTTTCTCGCATTCTTCGGACCTGGGTACCTTGTAGCCGTTGGCTATATGGATCCAGGAAACTGGGCGACAGATATCAGCGGCGGCTCGGTTTACAACTACCGGCTGATGTCGGTGATTCTCATATCGAGCTTTACGGCGATGTTCCTGCAGGCACTTGCGGCCAAGCTGGGCATCGTTACCGGTCGCGACCTCGCGCAAGCGTGCCACGATGCGTATACAAGGCCATTTTCTATATTCTTGTGGCTCTCTGCCGAGGTTGGTATTGTCGCCTGCGACATTGCCGAGGTGATAGGGGCGGGAATTGCGCTCAACCTCCTGTTCCATATCCCTTTGATTGTGGGATGCTCGCTCACCGCTCTGGACGTGCTTCTGGTGCTGGCATTGCAGGGTAAGGGATTTCGGTACATCGAGGCTTTGATCATCACGTTGATCGGTACGATGATGGTGGTGTTTAGCTTCGAGATGATTTATGCTCGACCTGAATGGAAGCTAGCAATCGATGGTTTGATCCCCCAGGCCCAGATTGTAAAGAGCCCTGCCATGCTGTACATTGCGCTTGGCATTCTCGGTGCCACGGTGATGCCCCACAACCTGTACCTGCACTCGTCGATCGTCCAAACCCGTCAGTACGGTCGCTCCTTCAAAGACCTGAAAGAGGCGATCCAAGGTGCGTACACCGATTCGACCGTAGCCTTGACCCTTGCGTTTTTTGTCAACGCCGCCATTCTCGTTCTCGCGGCCGCCGTATTCTACCGTAGCGGCCATCATGAGGTGGGCGACATTCAGGGCGCGTACAAACTGCTGACGCCGTTGATGGGAGTGGGGATTGCAACCCCGTTGTTCGCGATTGCGCTACTAGCCTCCGGGCAAAACTCCACGCTTACAGGCACGATGGCCGGCCAGATCATCCTTGAGGGCTTCACTCGTTTTAGGATACCATCGTGGGCTCGCCGCCTGATATCCCGCCTGTTGGCGATCATTCCCACCCTTATCATTGTCGGCAACTACGGCATGGCCGGCACTGGCAAACTGCTGATCTTCAGTCAGGTTGTTCTCTCGATCCAGCTTTCATTCGCGGTGATCCCGCTTGTTGCGTTTACC
>Ga0255356_1001145_pt1 | contig 17045 bp, 9 predicted proteins | sample HBST100metaG_FD_189944 | JGI IMG/M metagenome (GOLD analysis project Ga0255356, IMG submission 189944) | Peat soil microbial communities from Stordalen Mire, Sweden - H.B.S.T100 | ecosystem: Environmental > Terrestrial > Soil > Wetlands > Peat | place: Sweden: Norrbotten County, Stordalen Mire... | reverse complement strand
CGATGGCGCGGGTATCGAGGTGAATGGCAGGGATGCGGCATTTGTGCCTGCGGAAAGTGGAACGCGCGCAACGCTGCAGTTACGCGGGCCGGGACGATTCACAGTTACGAGCCATTGAATGCGTCGGCGACTGCTGGCGGCTGAATGGCCAGTGGAAACTGCGCCACGCCCAAGCTCTCGCATCCCGCCGGGACGCGTCGTCCAAAGCCAAATAGAGCCTGAGGTCACGTACTACTCACGAAGTACTATTTCTTGTGACCGTCTGTAAACTATTGAAAATAAATGGTGGAGGCGGCGGGAGTCAGATTCCAAGATCGTGTTGATTCTAAGAGCCTGTTTACGATTTTCTGAGCAGCAGCCTGAGAAAGGCCAAGTGGACCATTTGCAGACTTGTGTTCAGCTTTCGTTCGCAGTTTTTCCATAGTCGGCGGCACTTTTCCAGCCAGCCGAAGGAGCGTTCTACGACCCAACGTTTCGGCAACACGACAAGCGTATGCAGTTCATTGCGCTTGACGACTTGAACGGTGGCCTTGAGCCGTTCCATGACGCCATCGGCAAAGGACTGCCCCGTGTACCTGCGCTGCCGTTTGGCCCTGATCAAGTTGGCGAAGTATCAAGGCCCGCCGCAGCACACGCGCCGATTCCCGCCCCTTCGTCAGCATCATGGAAATTTGCTGCCGATCCTTCTTCCCCAACTTCACATGGATCCGATGATAGCTCGTTCGCATCTCTTCACTATGCGACCAACCCACGCTCTCCATAAGTGCCTGATTAGGTACATCATACGTCGGTCAGAGACCTAGAGATCAGCAACGTCGGTCATTCTATTGCGCCAGCGAATCGCTCATTTCTGTGGCGTTATGAAAGGTGATGGATTTCCCGTCTCCGGTGCGAACGGATACGCTGGCGGCGCTCCGGGGAAGACGATCATGATGTGCTCAAACACAAGACTTGGATCGCCGTAGAACAAACGCAGTGTGTGCTTGCCAGCGGCGAGATGGCCGAGCGGAACGCTCTGGATCATCGAGTTGCGTAGCACATTCGAACTCCAATCCGAAAGATTATGCTTGTGTTCTTCCGCCCCGGCAGCATCGAGGGACACAGGAACTCGACCGTCGATCGAGAGGCCATAGCGAAGCCGATGATCTGAATCGATGGGAAACGTTGGCAGCAGATAGATGAAACCGGTTGCATCGCCGCTGCTCGTGGTCGTGAAGACATAGTCGAGGGAAGGCGTCCCGATGATCGTATCCGGCGATAGGGCCTGAACTGGCAGAGTCCATGAAGCTTCTCTTGCTTTGCCCGGATCTGCGATGGAAACCGATCCGTCGGAGAGGCCCAGGTCTGGCCAGACCTGCCATTGACCCTGTTCGGTATCGTGCTTCGATTGAAAATGTGTAGCGTTGATCGAGACTGTGTTGTTCTGCTCGCTAAAACCCGGCGCTTGTGCAACTTGGGGCTCCGCCTGACCTGCGCTCCAGTTTTCGGGTAGCTGGACAGGCACTGTGGCGAGAACAGTAGCAGTCTCCGGCATCTCAAAAACCCGACGATCCCGAGGATGTGAAGACATCATGCCCTCCCATTTTCCGCTCACCAATTCATTATATTGACGGGTCAATACCTGCACTTGGTCATATGCTGCTCGCGCGGCTTTTGCATCGCGCTCCATGCCTGGATAGTCGTGCCGGTGCTGATCAAGATAGCTGCGATCGTTCCAAAGCAGCTTCAGGTTGTGAGCGCCGGCTGCTTCCACTGGATATCCAACAAGCTCGAAATATGTGTTGCGATATTCTGGCGGCAACTGGGCTGCAAGACTCTCGGCCTCCCCGGTCAGGTGCTGCCATGCCTTCACTCTTTGTTCATTCTGATCGCCCCACGCGAGGGGATTGAAAGCGGTATGACGGATCTCGTCATCGTTGCCGTTAAAACCCATGAACTCCGGCTTATGAATGAAGTTCAGGTGGTAATACTGCTCCATGATCCGGGTAATCTTACCTGCGATGCTCACCGGAAACTGTTCTGCGTACCAACTTTGCATGTAATCGCGCTCTGAGACATTTCGCAACTCTGGCTCTTGCCATGCCATCCTGAGGAAATAACCGAACACGCATGCACTCGACGCTTGGCTATCGCAGTCCGGCTGAGTTCGAACAACTCTGGCAGCAGGAACAGCTCAAAGCTGCCACATGAAAAAGGCTATGGGAGTGTGGAAATCGCTACGCGATTCCCACACTCCCATAGCCTCGACGACGACGGGGATGAATGAACATCCCCCAAAACCGGCCGGTTAAGGGATACGCATTCTGAGGGCAAAGTCAGTTTTGCACGTTGGAATGCCGCTGCCTGACCGTGACGGATGCAGGGTTGAAAACAAGCCAGAATACCTATACTATATATAGTAGCTAGTTTGGAGGCATCGATGGTGACTGTCACATCCGTAGAGGCACAGAACCGCTTTGGCCAGTTGATCGACGGGGCCCAGCGGGAGATCATCACCGTTACACGGCATGGCCGTACGGCCGCTTTCATCGTTTCTCCGCGCGATATGGAAGAGTTGATGGACGTCCGGCGCAGGCGCAGCCAGGCCGTGGCCGAGATGGAAGCGTGGAGCGCCGAAGCCAAGAGAAGCCAGTCACCCGAGCAGGCCGCCGCCGCTTCGAAGTTGACGGACGAGAAAGTCAATCGCATGGTACATGAAGCGCGATGACCGTTCACCGTGTGGTATTCGATACGAGTACGCTGGTTTCGGCCGCCTTGCGACTGGACTCGATCCCTCATCAGGCATTGCTCCAGGCCATGCGCTTTTGTGACCTTTGCGCTAGTGAAGCAACCTTGAACGAGTTGAAAGAAGTTATGGCCAGAGCGAAGTTCCACCGTTACCTGACGGATGCAGCTCGTGAGAAGTTCGTGCAAAGAATCGAGAACAACGTGCGCCGGTTCGTGGTGCAGGAGGATGCTCTTTCGCTTGATCCCGCTTGCCGCGACCCGAAGGACAACAAGTTCCTGGCCCTGGTCGCGAAGTCCGAGGCGGAGGTCCTGGTCAGTAGCGATGAGGATTTGCTGGTGCTTGATCCGTGGAAGGATGTGCGCGTGGTGCGGCCTGCGGATTTTCTGAATCTGGTTGGATAAACTCGAAGAACAGCAGCGAGGGAATGGCTTGGTCGATGGTGCACAGAGCCTTTTCCTTGCCAGTGGTAAATGCTGGAGGTTGAAATGAAGATTCAGGACTTTTCCTTTGGCTCAATTCGGATCGATGGCACCGTCTATGAGGACGATGTGGTGATCGATGGCGGCGCGGTCCGCAAACGCGAGAAAAAGCCATCCCGAAAATTTCGTGCTGATTATGGGCACACCCCATTGTCGGCGGAAGAAGACATTCCCTGGAATTGCTGCCGTCTGGTGATCGGCACGGGCGTAGACGGGAAAATGCCCGTATTGCCAGAGGTGATGCGCGAAGCGGAACGGCGCAAAATTGAAATCCTGGTTCTTCCAACCGCCAGCGCAATTGAAGAACTGCAGCAAGGCGGGCAGGAAACGACGAACGCAGTTTTGCACATCACTTGCTGATTGAGCCGACGTTCACTGATACGGATTGTGGGCGCATTCAAGTTCTAAGTGCAACACGGTTGATTGCGTTTGGTGTTGACCAGTATTTTTTGAAGTCGAAGGCGCCTTTTGGCAGGAAGAGTTCAGCAGGCGCTTTCCAGCCCAGCGACTTCCTTGGTCGCGCATTGAGGCTTGCCGCGATGTCGTCGAGCTGTTGCTGCGAGTAGCCGCCGAGATCTTCTCCTTTAGGCAGATATTGGCGCAACAGGCCGTTGGTATTCTCGTTGCGGCCACGTTTCCCACGGGCTGTGCGGATGCGCGAAGTAGACCTTCAGGCCAGTTCGATCACTGAGTAACTCGTGCCGCGCCATCTCGCACCCCTGATCATATGTCATGGAGAGCCGCATCGCGGCATCGAAGCGGTTGAGTATCTCCGCGAAGCCTTCGGCGGCGGTCTCGGCCCGGCCGTTTTCCAGCTTCACCAAAGCCACATAGAGCGTAGTGCGTAGTGCGTTCGACCAGTGTGCCTACCTGGGATTGATTGCGTTTGCCCTTGATCAGGTCTCCTTCCCAGTGGCCGGAAACCAACCGCTCCAACACTTCGATGGGGCGATCATCGATCAACGTCATGTTGGGTATGGACTTACCTCGGTCCTTGCCCGCCGAGCGCTTGCGGCGATGCTGATGAGCGCGGCGCAGCAGCGTCAGGATGCGGGCGCGCAGTTGACCGCGCGGCATAGCGTAGAGCGCTATGTAGATGGTCTCGTGCGAAAGGCGCACCGGTTCATCCATAGACCCCAGTGTGAACGCAATTTGCTCTGGACTCAAGCCGTCCCGTAAGTGTTCGACGACTTGCAGGAAAAGTTCGCTGCCCACCACCAGTTTGCGCACCACGCGCGGCTTCGAGGTGAGTGCGCCGGCACGCTCCTGTGCGGCCTCAGCACGATAGCCGCCAGCTACCTTGGGGCGTCCGCGCAGGGCGATCTTCGGTTCAGGCTGCCAGCCGTTGCGTGCCATCTCGCGGGTGATGGTCGAGCGTGCCCGTTGGAGTCCGACGGCTATAGCCGCCGGACTCCAACGCAACACCAACTGTGTTTGAAGCAAAGCCCGTTCCACTAAACTCAAATGCTTATACGACTTCCCCATGCAACATTATCCCTTTTGGATCTGTTGCACTTCGAACTTGAGCGCGGCATTCCGGTTGAACTCGACCTGCGGCGCAATATCGTAAAGCGAATTGCGGAGTTACTGGAGACCAAGCACATGAAACGTGTCCTCATCCAGTACCTCTGAAAAACTGCCCGGTAACTTGAAGACCGCCTGAGACGATAGCTGTTGAAAAAGAGACATTAACCGGGAACTCGGGAGTCGAGCAGGCCGGTATCTATGGCACGCATAATAGATTATATCGCATAGAATCAGCACCTTGCCAACGCTTTTCGCTCTTGTATCTATATAAGATGATTCCCATTAAATTCTTGTTACACAGCATGATTTAGCTAGACCTTTCAAAGCGCCCCGACTATATTTGCTCTTTGCAGCGAATGAGTCTTTTCTGTTCTCATCTCCTGCACGCATCGCGTCAAGGAGCCTTCCTTCGTGTCTACATCCATCAAGATCCCTGGTTTTGCAAATTGCCGTCTGTCTTTGCTTATAACTTGTGTCGCGCTTGTAGGTTTCTGTTCAAGCGCGGCGGCGCAGGCTGCACCGCAGCTTCTGCCCTATACCGTGAGCGCCGCGGCCGGTGGCGGAACCTATGGCACGACCTACGGTTCTGGCGCAAAGCCCTTCAGTGTTGGCCAGGCCTGCGCAACTGGTAGCACACTTACGGCAACGAATAAGGTGGGTGATGGCTGTCTCGCGACCCAGGTTCTGTTGTCGACGCCGCGTGCCGCCGCGGCAGACAGTGAAGGCAATCTGTACATCGTTGATTCGAACAACCAGAGCATTCGCCGCGTCGATGCGCACACCGGCATTATCACGACTGTCGCTGGCTCTGTTGCTGGGACTGCGACGGTTACGAGCGTTGGCGGCACCTGCCCCTCCGGTTCGCTGCTGGCAACCGACACCGTTGGTGGAGGCTGCCCTGCGACCAGCATCATCCTGGCTGCGCCACAGGGCATCGCGGTGGATACACAGGGCAATGTCTGGTTTACCGACTATACCCAGGGAACGGTTCGGGAGGTCAGCAAGAGCACCGGCATCCTCTATACGATCGTCAACACAACGGGGAGTTCCGGCTACAAGGCAGACAATGTCAACTACACGGCAACAGGGATTACAGCGGCCAACGGCAAGCTCTATCGTCCATACGGCCTGACATTCGACAAGAAGGGGAACCTCTACATTGCCGACAACTACAACAATGTTGTCGATGTGGTGAACCTGGGCAGTGCAGCCACCACGATTGCCGGTTATACGGTTCCCGCCGGTGAAATCTTTACCATCGCCGGTGCGGGATGTCCTTACACAACCACCCCTGGATGCACCAGCAGCTCCTACTACGGCAAGAGCAACGGCACCGGCGTTTCAACCAGCGCCACGTTGCATGCCCCCTATCAGGTCGCGGTCGACAATACAGGCAACATCTACATTGCAGACGAAGCCAACGACTCGATACGTGTTATCAATACGAGCGGCGCCATTAGCACGTTTGCGGGCGTACTTGGAAGTTACAGCGCCACACTGCCGTCGCATGTTGCGTCAACAACTGCTGTGGAAAATACATACGGTGTTGCCAATGATTCATATGGGAACGTGTACTTCACCTCCTCCTACAGCACCACCACCAATTATTTTGCCCGGGTAGATATTGCCTCCAACATGATGTATGTAGTTGCAGGGCAGTCGGGCACGACATATTGCTCAGCCAAGACGGATTCGGTTGGCGATGGATGCCCCGGCCTGCAGGCGACGCTTAGCAAGCCGTACCAGTTGTCCGTTGATGCAGCCGGAAACGTCTATGTGACCGATCAGGGCAATAATCTGATTCGCAAGGTTTCAGTCGGTACGCAGTTCCCCGCCACTGCCGTTGGTACGCCGGTTACGCAGAGCATCGATATCCATTTTGGCGTTGGCGATACGCCCGCCGCCACCTCGGCTTACGCATTGCCCAGCGGATTCACTGATTTCGCGCTCGGCACGGCATCCTGCACACCGAACTCGGACAACACCGATGATTGCGTGCTACCCGTTACCTTCACTCCCTCTGCCGCCGGCATTCGCACGGCGCCGCTTACCGTGACCAGCGCTGGCGGGAAGGCATCAAACTTTTCGCTGACCGGCACCGGTCTTGCGTCTGTGCTGGCGGTTGATCCTGGCACGGAAAGCACGCTGGCCAATACGAATCTGACGGCCGTCAACAGCATCGCTCTCGATGCCGCCGGCAATGTCTACGCTTCGGTTCCCGGTTCCAGTTCCATCGTCGCGGTGACCTCTGCCGGGGCAGAATCGACCCGTGGCTCCAGTCTTTCGGGTGCCAATGCGGTTGCGGTCGATGCAGCCGGCAACATTTACGCGGCGCTTCCCAGTGGAAGCGTTATTGAAATTCCTGGGAATGGCGGAAGCCAGTTCGCCATTGGCAGCGGCTTCACAAACCCCTCCGGCATTGCCGTGGATTCCTTCGGCAATGTTTATGTGGCGGATTCGGCCGCCAACAGCGTCAGCGAAATTCTGGCGGGTACGGGTGCGCAGATTTTCCTGGCCAACCAGACCACGGTGCCAACCCTCAGCGGGCCGACCGGCGTGACGGTTGATTCCTATGGCAACGTCTTCGTCGCCAACACGGTGAATAACAACATCATTGAACTTCCCTTTGGTGGTGGCGCCGCCCTGACGCTCGGTTCCGGCCTCTCTTCACCGGTTGGTCTGGCTGTTGACCCGGCTGGCAGTCTTTACATTGCCGATAGCCGGAACAACCGCATTGCCTTTATCCCGAACGAAAACGGCGTTCTCACCACAGCCGATCAGATGGCCATCATCACGGGACTCGGTTCGCCGACGGGGGTTGCCATCGCGGGCAGCGGCACGGTTTACGTGGCGGACAGCTTCAACAATGCGATCTACACATTCGTTCGCAGCTCCGCGATCATCAACTTCCCCAACGCCGAGAAGACAGAAAATGGCAGCACGCCTGCTGAAAGCTCCAACCCTGTCGCCGCCGATATCATCAGCATGGGTACAGAACCGGCGACATTCGGTGCGTCGTTTTGGACACCGGGCGGCAGCGCCCCAGGGGACTTTGTTCTCTCGCCCTCTACGCTTCCCACCATCACCGAATTTCCCGGCGCGGGATATGGCGTGTCATTGACGGCCATCTTCACCCCCACGGCAACAGGGAACCGGAGCGCCACGTATACCTATGACTCCACCATACCCGTCATCCAGCCCACGCTCACGTTGAACGGCACTGGCGCCAATCCTACCAACGCGACCACAACAACAATCGCCGCGACAGCACCGAGCGGGGGCTGGGTCTACGGGGATACTGTTACGGTGAACGTTACCGTGACAGTATCCCCGGGCCAACCGCCACCGACGCCGGTTCCGACAGGGAATGTTTCGGTTTATGTCGACAGCAACGCGCCCATTAACGCAACGCTGACTCCAGGAACCACCAATTCGATTGCATCGGTGCAGCTTCCAGGCCTCAGCGCCGGTGGACACAGCATTTATGTCACGTTTGGCGGTGACTCGGAGTCCGTGACAAGCACAAGCTCCACCTTGACTCTGACGTTCGCACAAGCGCCTCTTACCGTGACGGTCAACAACGCATCCGTGAACTTCGACGCTCCAGTACCCAATCCCGTCACTACCGGAAAATTGAGCGGCGTTCAAAACGGCGAGCAGATCGGTATTTCCTATAGCACGTCGGCCATTGCGGGTTCACCGGTGGGCCAGTATCTGATTACGGCTCAGGTGACCGGCAGCGCCCTCACCAATTACACAGTGACCGTTGCTAACGGCGGTCCCAACGGTGTGGCCGGCGGTACGCTGACCATCGTGCCGGACAACACTCTCGTCACGCTTGGCACGTCTGCCAGCAGCGTCAACAGCACCACACAGGTCACCTTGACAGCCACTGTCGCCAACCAGACGGCATACGCCATGGTTTCGATTCCGACAGGCAGCGTCAGCTTTTTCAATACGGTTGGCACGACCAAGACACTGATTGGAACGGGCCAGATCGATTCCACAACCGGCGTTGCCGCTTATGTGACGACGTTCGCTGCTGTCGGAGCGACAACAAACAATGTGGTGACCGCGACCTACAACGGAGATACAAACTTCTTGACCTCGACCTCGGCTCCGGTCACCGTCGTGTCGGGAGTTCCCACGTTTGCGCTGACTCCGCCGACAACCACGTCCGTAAGCGTGGCGCCGGGCCAGAGCGGTCTGATGTCCTTTACGCTTACCCCTGCCTATGGCTACAACGGAACCATCAGCTTTAGCTGCACCGGGGCTCCAGCCAAGGTCAGTTGTGCTTTTTCGCCGTCAACCATTTCTCCGAATGGTTCCAGCACACCGAGCCTGGTGGCCCTCACAATTAACACCACGGCGGCGGAAACTCCGATATCTTCCAACAAGCCGCCAGCCGGCTTTTTTGGTTCGCGCGGAGTTCCGTTCCTCGCCGCCATTCCAGGGCTCGCTCTGCTGTGGGGGTTCAGCCGCCGGCGCCGGAAGTTGCTGCGCGGTTATCGCTCCCTGCTGCTGTTGGCGCTGTGCCTGCTGGGCATTGGCTTCACGGGATGCGGCGGCAACTTCGCCGCCGGAACGCCAACGGGGACAACCACCATCACCGTAGTCGCTACGGGAACAGCTGGTTCCTTCACCAGTGTTACGCAGCAGTTCAATGTCACGCTGGTTGTGCAATAGCCGGCGCGAATGATCCCTTGCAGGAGCGGGGAAGAGAGCCAAGCGATTGCATCTCTCCTCTCCGCGCCTGACACAAAGTTGCAAGCTGTATACGCACGTTTCATTTGGCTCTTTAGGAGAACGAATTTGATCGCCAGCCGCTGTCTCATATCTCATCCGCTTCGGTTTTCGCTTCTGGCTGTGTGCCTGCTCTTTCTTTCGCCGTTCCTCGCGCATGCGCAGTCGGCGACCACCGGCGCCATCGGTGGCACGGTTTCCGATACGAGCGGAGCGCTTCTGCCCGCTGCTACCGTTACCGTGAAGTCTGCCGACACGGGCGCTACGCGTACCGTCAAGAGCAATGCCTCCGGCGAGTACATCGTTCCCCAGTTGGAGCCGGGCAACTACACCGCAATCTTCACCTCGGACGGTTTCGAGACCTATCAGACAAACGGGGTTGTTGTCACTGTCGGAAGTCTTTCCACGGTTGCGCCACAACTGAAGCCGGGTTCTGTGACCAACAGCGTCACAGTGGTCGATGAAACGCCGCTGTTGCATTCCCAGTCCAGCGACATTTCCACGACTCTCGACCAGACATCCATCGATAACCTACCGCTCAATGGCCGCCGCTGGTCTGACTTTGTGCTGCTTACTCCTGGTGTCGTCTCCAACTCCGATGGCTTTGGCCTGCTCAGCTTCCGCGGCATCAGCTTTCTGCTGAACAACAACACGGTGGACGGCGCCGACGACAACCAGGCCTACTTCTCTGAAGCGCGTGGGCGCACGCGTGCCGCCTACTCGATTACGCAGGTCGCCGTTAAGGAGTTTCAGGTCAATACCTCGAACTACTCTGCCCAGTACGGCCGTTCGGCAGGCGGCGTCATCAATACCGTGACCAAGAGCGGCACCAACCAGTTGCATGGTGAGCTGTTCTTCTACGACCGCGACAACGATCTGGGCGGCGCCACCAATCCTTATACCCTGCTGACTGTCGCCAACAGCTCGGGTTCCTATAACAGCGTTCCGTATAAACCCACCGACTGGCGCAAGCAGTGGGGGTTCGGCGCAGGCGGTCCGCTGCGCCGCAACAAGCTTTTCTGGTTCTATGCCTACGATCAGGGCCGGCGCAACTTCCCCGGCACTGGTCGCGCTCCTGACCCGAACAATACTTTCGCTCCTTCCAATGCAACGCTGCCTTCCGGCGAAACCTGCACCACGAAAAACTTTACCACCACCGCTGTTACGCTGTCCGCGGAAGGCGACTACAACGCCTGCGCGATTGCGGCTGCGTTCGGCACGACTTTCCAGGCAGGCTCCGCCTACTACCAGCAGGGGCTGGGCATCATCAGCACCTTCCTTGGGAAGGTGCCGCGCATGATGGATCAGGTGATCAACCTGCCCAAGCTCGACTATCAGATCAACGACCGCAACCGCCTCTCGTTTATGTACAACCGCATGCGCGAGTCCTCGCCGAATGGTTTCCAAACGCAGAGTTCCGTTTTCTACGGGCGCGGCTCATTTGGCAACGACTTCGTCAAGGAAGACTTCGGCATCGTGCGGCTTACTTCGATTCTCACAAATAACATCGTCAACGAGGCACTTGTACAGTACGGACGTGACCTGGAGTACACCCTCTCGGATCCACCTCTGCCCAACGAAGTCCCGCTGGCCAACAATACCTTTGGAAGGCCTGCGGATATTACGATTGGCTATGAGTTTGAGCAGGGATTCGACATCGGGAAAAGCGAAAATCTGGACCGCGCAGCAGACCCCGACGAGCGCCGTTTGCAACTGCTGGATGGCATGACCTGGAGCCACGGGAAGCACGTCGCAAAGGCCGGCCTGGAGTTTAACCGCGTCGTAGACCACGTGAATAACCTCTACGACGGCAACGGAAACTACAGCTACGACTACTCGTACGATTTCATCGCGGACTATCTGCACACCACGCAGGGACTTGGCGGAACGAACTACAAACCGCTTTATTACAGCTACGGACAGTCCTTCGGCAATCCCGTTGGCCAGATTGCCACGCGCGAGTACGGAGGGTATGCAACCGACGATTGGCGCTTTTTGCCGAATCTGACACTGACCCTCGGCGTGCGTTACGAGTACGAATACGTTCCACCAAATCCCACGCCCAACACGGGGAACCCTGCACTGGTTGCAGCTTTTTCCACCACCAGTTATGCCGCGGCGGTTGCCAGCGGCGCTGCCCTTCCGCAGACCGCTTACCGTCCCGATGACCGCAACAACGTGGCTCCGCGCCTCGGCTTTTCGTGGAACGTCTATGGCAATAACAAGACAATCCTGCGCGGTGGCTATGGCATCTACTTCGGGCGCATTATCAACTCCAATATTCTGCAAACCTACGTGGATTCCGGCGCGACCAATGCGCAGATCAACCTCACCAGCAGCGGCGGAAACAACGCCAGCCTGTACTACGGACACTGCGGGCCAACCTTCCCGAATCTGGTCAATAGCATTACGGACGTTTACAACTGCTTTGCCGGCCTGAAGGCTTCCGGCGTAGCGGTTAGTCCGCTGGGCGCACTGTCCACGGCAACCCCGCCCACCACCACCGTTGCTTATCTCGACCCGCACATGCAGAATCCGCAGGTGCATGAAGCCGATCTCGCCATTGAGCAGGATCTGGGGCACAATACGGTTCTGGGCCTTACCTACATGATGTCGCTGGGGCGTGAACTTACCAGCGCCATCGATACCAACTTTGCTTCTGGCGCGACCTACAACTACACGTTTACGGTTGGCCCGTACTCGTCAACCGCTGCCGGCACTTCCTATCCGATCAGCGCCACATCGACGGAGGCGTATTACAACTATCCCCAACCGGCGCAGAGCGGTTACATCACGCTGCCGCATGGGGGCAAGAAGCTTCCCCTTGCGGAGGGCGATACATTTACCACCAAGGTTTTCCTGCAACCGGTCGGAACATCCAAGAGCACGCGGCCCAATGTGGCTTACGGCGAGATTCTGAAAGTTTCGAGCAATGTCAACTCCAGCTACAACGCTCTTGCGGTTCAGATCAACCATCGCTGGGAGAAGGGCTTTTCGCTGATGGCGAACTACACCTGGGCGCATGCGCTCGACGACAATCCGTATATGTCCACTGTGGTTCCCAGCTACAACGCATTGGATCCGACCAACCTGCAACAGGAGCACGGCAACAGTTCGCTGGACGTTCGGCAGCGCTTTGTCTTTGCAGCGGTTTATCAGCCGCAAACGCACTTCCACGGCATCAAGGACTACCTCCTCGGCGGATGGCGCTTTGCACCGATCGTGCAGTTGCAGACCGGGCTTCCCTATACGCCTTACGTTTCAGGCTCCGTTGCGGCTTGGAGCAGCTCCAATCCCGGCGGCCTGACGGTTCCCATCGGAACCAATGGGTGCACAGCGTTGGCTGTTACCGCGACGGGATCGGGGGTGTGCGCGGTAAACCCGGCGTATGGAGGCTTGAACGGCTCCGGATCGAGCGCGTACCGTCTCCCCGCCGTTGAGCGCAATACCTACAACAGGCCGAAGACCGCGGTCTACGACATGCGCGTCGGCAAGAACTTCTATGTCAACGCTCCGCACTTTGAGCGCGTTCGGCTGGAACTTTTCGCCGAGATGTTCAATGTGATGAACCACCAGAACATCACCGGCGTTGAGAACGATGCTTACTCGCTCAGCAGCACCACAGGCACCACTCTGACGCCGTATACCACCTTCGGGCAGTACACCAACTCCAACAGCAACTACACCTACAGCCCGCGTCAGATGCAGATCGCTGTCCGTCTGCACTTCTAGGTTTCTGGCAGCTTGATTTTGTACCACCGCTGGGTGCCCCAGGTCTTGATTTTGAGACCTGGGAAAGCACGAACTCAATGGAACTTCTTCATCCGGTCAAAGACCTAGCTGCCCCTTCTGCCCGTTGAAGCGTTTGTTATGCCACTACTTTTGCGGAGTGGCTGCGGAGGAAGCGGCTGGAGCCGCTTGCGCCGCAGGAGTTACGGGCGTTCCAAGTATCCGGTTCAGCACCCGCGCCAGCCGCAGGCCGCCAAGCGCCAATTGCGCATCCACAACCTTCGACTCCTCGGTGACATACTCGCGCGTGAGCAGGGCGCCGTTCGGAGCCATGGCCAGCACCGCATAGTGGTGCGAGATGTTGGCCCAGGTCGTCGGCTCGCCGCCAGACATCCGCTCCCATTGGTTGTCCTTGATCTGCTTGAGCAGCGACTCAGTATGTTTCTTCTCGCTCAGTCCCTGGTCATCGATGATCATGTCGTCCCAAACGCCGTGCAGATTGCAGCGGTATGTGCCGCACGTGCTGGAGCCGAGGAAGTTTACGGAGATGTCGTTGCCTCCGCGCTCATCGCCCAGGGCATGGAAGGGCTGGTGGATATCGCCCAGCAGATGCACAACAAATTTCAGCGCGATGGCGCGTTCTTCCGTGCTTAGCGACTCATCTCCAAGGCGTCCCTCGAAGTAGAGAATGCGATCGGTGATGCAGTCGCGCCAAGGCGATTTGGGGTCCGATGCGGAAACGGGGCAGTCACGGCTGCGATCGAATTTCGCTGCCGTTCCTGGGATATCGACGTAGTGCCACTTGCCGGTTTCCGGATGCTCCGAGCGATAGCCATCGGCCCATGGCGCAATGTCGACGAACGTCTCCTTGCCCAGCAGTTTGGCTATCTGCTCCTTTGTCTCCGGCGTCAGATACTGCTCGGCCACCAACGCCGTCAATCTGTGACCCTCGCGGCCCCACGCCCAGCTTTGCGGGACCGCCACGCACAGCAAAAGCGCACCGGCGGCCAGCCCAAGAATCGCGCCCTTGCTCTGCTTTATCTTTGCAAATAATGTTCCGTTCATTCGCGGCCTTTCGTCACTAGAATGAATATACTGAAATGCTACGTGATTTTTTGTAGATTGAGAGTGCAAAATGTACGGGTTGCGCGGCATATCTTCCCAGCATTCAGGAAAAGAACTGCTGCGGTCCGATTCTCGCAGTTTTTTTTGAGAGGTATAACTTGCCGCCATTGCCCATCTTTCGACGTATCCATAACTACGGCTTCACATCCTTCAGCCTAGCTATTCTAATTGCCGTTGCCGCGGTTTTAGCGCCGCGCCTCTGTGCGCAGGCATCCGCTCCGGTACCGGCGCCCAACGCGCAATCCGAGCCCGCTCCACAGCCGTTTGCGTTCAGTCTGGACGTGCGCCTGGTCGTGCTCGACGTGGTTGTCACCGACAAGGCCGGCAAGCCCGTGGACGGCCTCACCGCCAGGGACTTTCAAATCTTCGAAGACGGCAATCTGCAGCGCATTCGCACGTTCGAGCCGCCCTCGGTCCATGCGCTGCCGCCGGTCTCAACTGCCGCGGGCAAGTCCGTCGTTTTCGACCCCGCACAGCCCGCCAGCTTTGGCCACTCTCCGGTCAATATCCTTGTGCTCGACCAGTTGAATACGCACTTCGCCGACAGCTCGTTTGCGCGCCGCTCACTGCATGACTACCTTGCCAGCCAGCCTGCGCTTCTTCCGCAGCCCACCACGCTGCTTACTGTTTATGACGATCACTTCAAGCAACTCCAGGCCTTCACCCGCGACCGCGATGTCCTTCTGCGCGCACTGGCCGCCGCTCCTGCCAAATATCCCTGGAAGCTGGAGGTAAACGGCAAAGCGGAGTTTGGTCCCATCGAGCGCCTCGACCAATCCCTGCGCGCTCTCGAAGAGATTGCCCAGAGTTATGCACGCATCCCGGGCCGCAAAAGCCTCCTCTGGGTCGGCGGCGGATTTCCGACCATCAATCCCACCACCATCGACGGCGATGACGCACTGGAGGTCAAGAACGCGCTGCGGCACGTTACAGACGTGCTGATGGATACGCATGTCACACTTTACGCGGTCGATCCCTCCAGCACCGCCGCCGGAATGGCCGAAATCACCGATTCCTCGCAAATGGAGTTTGTTCAGGCTGCCGGCGATGCACTCACAGGCAGCTTCGATCCCTTCGGCGCCAGCGATGACTTCAACCAGCTTGGCCCGGTCACCGGTGGCCGCGTGGTCCGTGGTAGGAACGACATTGCCCTACAGATTGCCTCATCGATTGACCTCGGCTCCCGCTTTTACACCATTGCCTACTCGCCCGCTTCCAGCAGCGAAGCCGCGGCTCAGTACCGCAAGATCCGCGTTGTCTGCCTGCGGCCGGGCCTGACTGCGGCCACCCGTGACGGCTACTACGCCAGCGAGACACCGCTGGAAACGTCCTCCGCCACTGCCGCCTACGACCTGACGACCGCTGCCGAAAGCGCCTTGCCGCTCAACGGCCTTCGCGTTGTCGCTGAAGCTGGGACAGCACGCAATGCGTACATTGTTCGCGCCAGCGCTGCCAACCTTACCTGGAAACCGAAGGACGACGGGAGCGCCGCGGCCTCGGTTTACCTTGTGGCCGCATCGCTTGACGCAAGGGGCAAGATGCTTGGCTATACGATGCACGGCATGACGGCAAACGCAAAGCCGGGCGCAAACCTGAATGATCCCGGCAAAATGGCCAGCTTTGCGTTCAACGTGCAGCCGTTGCCGAAGGCCGTAACCCTTCGCTTTATCGTCCGCGACAATTTGACCGGGCTCATGGGTTCCGCCGACATCCCGCTCAAAAAGCATTGAGAGTAAAGACGGCGAAATTCGTTGGCTGGAAAGGCGTTTTATGCGGACTCGGCTGAAATTGGAACGCGGCAGGATTTCAAAGAGCCACATGCCGCTCTCGCCGAGGTAGCGGGAGCCAAAGCACAAGCCCGAGGCTGGCCGGAGACGTTCTTCCTGGGTCTGCATCCAGCAGTCGGGATTCCGGTCCAAGAAATCTTCGGAGACCTCCAGTGGTCTCCACTCAGTAACAGGAAGCCCACAAACGCTGCAAAGCACACTGCCTGCGCTCTCGTTGAAGAGCAGATTTGGTTCTTGAAGTTTGTTGGCGAACTTGACCACGTAGGTGTGGCCATCGCTTGCTTGGGCCAGAATCGGCTGTGAACCACCACGCAGATTACAAATATACTGCGTTACGAACACGAAGTCTTTCCCAAAGGCCGGCATCGAAAACACCTAACGATAAAGGAACAAGCACGGGTATTCAAATTAGATTCTCTGAGAGTAGCCACGCAATTGACAGACAAAAATGGGAAAGAACCCATCGGAGGTTTCTTAACAAAAGTTCTCAGCAATAAAGCTTGTGTGCAACGAAGTGAGATCTTTACGGACGAAATAAATCCCAATGACCTTCCATATCACCCGATACCGCATCCCGGACAGACGGCCCTGCGGGCACGCTTACTTTCGAGGCAAGGTGGATGCCCACCTTGTTGTTTGGATTGTTGTATGCTTCAGCGAGCCCGAACGTCGACGCGGGCCATGACCCAACAAGCCGTGTCTTTAGAATCCGTCGCTTTCATGCCGATACCACTCGACAGCGCAGCGCAACCCTTCGCGGAAATCGATTTGTGGCTCGTATCCGAGCAGCTCCCTAGTATGTTGACATCTTAATAACGAATCATAAATAATGTCAAGATGAAGCAGACGAAGTTGCATTTGTCAATCGCGGATCGAGTGGTGCTGGATGGGTTTCGCAAAAAAGGAGTGCATTCGGCAAGAGAAGTC
>Ga0255356_1001137_pt1 | contig 17104 bp, 15 predicted proteins | sample HBST100metaG_FD_189944 | JGI IMG/M metagenome (GOLD analysis project Ga0255356, IMG submission 189944) | Peat soil microbial communities from Stordalen Mire, Sweden - H.B.S.T100 | ecosystem: Environmental > Terrestrial > Soil > Wetlands > Peat | place: Sweden: Norrbotten County, Stordalen Mire... | reverse complement strand
GGGCGCGCGCCTGCACGTCGTCCATCACCAGCAGCAGCTTGCCCGCTGCCACCTGGTCGCCAGGCTGCACATACAGCGCCTTGACGGTGGCCGCAATCGGGCTGTGAAGCTCGTAGTTCATCTCCGGCTCGACACGGCCGTTGGTGCTGATGGTGCTCACCAACTGCACATACGCCGCCGCGGAGACACGTACGGGAAGCCGGTCCTTGGTAAGGGACCGCACCATGAAAAAGACGACGATCAGGAGAACGGCCGAGCCCCTCCAAATCCAGAGCCGGACCGAGTTCTTTCTTTCTTGAGTCATTCAGGCAACCAGTGACAGTATATAGGACTCAGTGACCAGCTCCAGGGAGCAAATAAATCCAGCCAGCCGAGAAATTTGGCAGCCATTCCTCATCCTCGTACAATCGAATCATGGCTTCTGAAGCGCGCTACACCGACGAACACGCTCAAGCAGGCCTCGATTTCCCGTTTCCGGCAATCGAGACCTGGCAAAACCAGTTTCCGGGCTACGAAATCTCCATTGACGACCCGGAACTGACCTCCGTCTGCCCCAAAACCGGCTTACCCGACTTCGGCCTCCTCACCATCCGCTATATGCCCCGCCAGCGCTGCCTCGAACTGAAATCGCTCAAGGAGTACCTTTTCAGTTATCGCAACCTAGGCATCTTCCAGGAAAACATCGTCAACCAGGTGCTCGATGACGTGGTGAAGGCCTGCGATCCGGTCTGGGCCGTGGTACGCGGAGAATTCCGTCCTCGCGGCGGCATCGGCACCACCGTCGAGGCTCGCTGGCCGCGGCCGAAGGAGTAATCGCCGCACGCTTTGGCGCAGGGGCTGCCTTCGCGATGATCGACCCGCACTGAATGAAACTGAACGGATACAGCGTTTTCGATTCTGTTCTTTACAGAAAGCACACAGCCACCCTTGATGCGATTTCAATGTCAACAAGTGAATCGAAAACGCTCTAGAATCCGGTCAATTGCCAGGCCGCAGAGATATGCACTTTTCAGTTCACTGTGTTATTCATGGTTACGTTCTCTGATTTGTGCGAGATAGACTTCACTTGGTTTCCGCGCTCCAGCCCGTTCGCCCTCGCATCAGCCCCGCTGTTGCGACGCTGACGCTGCTCATCGCTCTCAATCTGCTCAATTACATCGACCGCTACATCCTGCCCGGCGAACTTCCACTCATTCAGCGCGAGTTCCACTCCACCGATCACCAGATGGGCGCGCTCACCACAGCCCTGTTTATCTTCTATATGCTTGCCGCCCCCTTGTCCGGTTGGCTGGGAGACAGGTTGAATGGGAAGCAACTCACTGTCTTTGGCGCGGGCCTGTGCGGCTTGGCCACCTTGGCCCTCCATGGTTACTGGCCGCTCTTTTTCCGCCTGGGTACGCTCGCGATTGTTCTGCTGAGCGTTTACGTATGGTTCCTGCCCGCGGCCCGGCGGCTTCCTGACCGCGCCTCGCGAAAGGCGCTCATCATCTTCGGCGCGGTCCTCTGGAGCCTGGCCACACTGGTCACGGTCTGGGTCCACGATTACTGGACCTTCTATCTCCGGCAGGCGCTGGTTGGCATCGGCGAGGCCACATTCGGCATCTTTGCTCCGGCCATCCTGGCCGATTTCTACCCCGAGCGCGAGCGCAATCGTATCCTCACAATTTTTTACCTGGCAATTCCCATCGGCGCGGCCTTGGGCTACCTGGCGGGTGGGCAGTTGGGCACGCTCTGGGGCTGGCGCGCGCCGTTCCTGGTCTGCGCCATTCCCGGCTTGGTGATTGCGGTGCTGTACGGCCTCTGGGGCTATGAGCCTGAGCGCGGCGCCAGCGACAACGTGGAAGAGACGATCACCACCACCACCGTTCGGGGACTTTTCCGTAACCCGGCCTACCTGTCGGCCACCTTCGGCCTCGCGACTCTCACCTTCGCCATGGGCGGTATCTCGGCTTGGGTGCCCACATTCCTGCACCGTGCCGCCGGGCTTTCGGTCGGCAACGCCAGCCTGGTGGTGGGCGCCATCACGGTCTTTGACGGCATCGCCGGAACCTTGGTTGGCGGCTGGATTGCCCAGCGATGGTTGCGTACCGACCACCGCGCGCTCTATCTGCTCTCCTTCTGGAGTGTCGCGCTGACTTTGCCCTTCGGGATACTGCTCTTCTTTGGCCCCCGAGCCTGGGCTATCCCGGCCTTGTTTGCCGCCGAGTTCTTCCTTTTCCTCAATACCGGACCGCTCAACGCCGCCATCGTCAATTCGGTCTCCGCGCCGGTCCGCGCCACGGCTATCGGCTTCAACTTCTTCACCATTCACTGCTTTGGGGATACCTTTTCCCCACAGATCATCGGCGCCATCTCCGACCACTCGAATCTGAGTGTCGGCCTGGGATCGACGCTGATCTTCCTGGTCGTCTCTTGCGTGATTCTGTGGAAAGGCGCGCGTTTTGCCCCTCCGCTGGACGCGACAGGCGAGACGCCCCTGATTTGCTAGAGCGTGATTCATAAACCTGCTTTGTGTCAGGGCACGACTTCAGCCGTGCCGAAAAAATGCCAACAAACAGCGGGTTTTAACCCCTGAGGGATTGCAACTGAAACAAGGTAGCTATTTGTGAAGTACGCTCTAGCAAACACTATCGTTTCTTGGGCATGTCATTCTGAAATGTCGGAGACCACGAATCTGTCTACCGCGGCAGCGGCTCTTTCTCCCTTGTATTCATGAAGGCGCGGCGTCCCCCCTGCGAGCGCAGGTTGGGGTCGTTGACCGGCGGCCGGCTCTCATCGGCAGTGAAGCCGCGCAACAGCTTTGGGTTGGGCTTGAACTTCGGCGGCCCACCATAGAACTGCCGCGCATGGCTCAGCATCATCCCCGCACGCCCATGGATGGGCCGCACAATTCCCCGAACCTGCACGTTCATGTCGCGGTACTTGCGCAGTTCGCCCACGTCGTCGTGATCTTCTGGCAGGCTCACAATGGTGAATCGGCACTGATCGTCTGGCGTCTCCGGGGCACACACATCCAAAAACCGCGTCCCATCCGGCAACTCGACCACGTCGTAAATGTGCGCCGTGACGCACACATCCTTGTTCACGAGTTTGGTGGCTTCCTCGGCGGTTACGCAAGGTTTCTGCGCGCTGGCAAAGGCCAGCGCGGGCAATACCGCGGCAACAAACACACCCCATCCCATTCGGCGCAGAAGCATAAAAAGCCTTGAAAGAAGATTTTCGCAATCCTAACGCGAATCAGCCGGGAAGGGAAGCGAAACCTCACACAACTCTTGCCTGTGCCGATTTACAGTACGAGGTGTCCATGGCAACGAAGAAATTGAAGCTCAGAAAGCGCGGAAACGGTTTATGGATTACCATCCCTGCGGCAATCGTGAAGGGACTAAACCTGAAACCAGGCGATGAGGCCAAGTTCGCGCAAACAGGAGAACGCGAATTTGAGTTGAGCCGCGTTTGCAGTCAATCCGGGACCATAGAGAAGATACTTACTCTTAGCTGCGTCGCACCATCAGACTTTGTGGCCTATCGAAACGAAACTAATGAAGAGTAGCCGCGCATTTGGTGTAAAGGCACCAGAACGAGCTTGAGAAGAGGCTACAGAGGTTCCATCAACTCTTCTTACTTGGCCCGCTGCCCGTAGTGGCTCTCGACATATTTGTCGAGAATCTGCTTGAAGTCAGCCACAATGGTGTCGCCGTGCAGGGTGGTGGAAAACTTGCCGTCGACATACACAGGCGCCTTGGGCTCCTCGAAGGTGCCCGGCAGGCTGATGCCCAGGTTGGCGTGCTTCGATTCGCCGGGGCCATTGACGATGCAGCCCATCACGGCCAGCTTCAACTCCTCAACACCGGGATACTTCTTGCGCCACTCCGGCATCGAGGCCCGCAGGTAGTTCTGAATCTCTTCGGCCAGCTTCTGGAAGTAAGTGCTCGTCGTGCGCCCGCATCCGGGGCAACTTGTCACCTGCGGCATGAAGCTGCGAATCCCGAGCGATTGCAAAACCTGCTGCGCGGCCAGCACTTCCTCAGTCCGGTCGCCGCCTGGTTTCGGCGTCAGGCTCACGCGGATGGTGTCGCCAATTCCGGCCAGCAGCAGCGGCGCGAGTCCGGCCGTCGAGGCAATCAGCCCCTTCGCGCCCATGCCGGCTTCCGTCAGCCCCAAGTGCAGCGGATAATTGCAGCGCGAAGCCAAGTTTGTGTAGACGTCGATCAGGTCGCGCACGCCGCTGACCTTGGCCGAAAGAATGATCTGGTCGCGGCCCAAGCCGTAATGCTCAGCAGCGGCGGCGGCTTCCAGCGCGCTCACCACCATCGCCTCGAGCATTACCTCGCGGGTGGGGAGCGGCTTCGGCTGGCGGCTGTTCTTGTCCATCATGCGCGTCAGCAGCGACTGATCCAGCGAGCCCCAGTTCACGCCGATGCGCACCGGCTTCTGGTTTTCGACCGCACACTCGATCATGATGCGGAAGTTGTCGTCGTCCTTGCGGCCAATCGACACATTGCCGGGGTTGATGCGGTACTTGGCCAGCGCCCGCGCCGTAGCGGGAAACTTCTTCAGCAGAAGGTGGCCGTTGTAGTGGAAGTCGCCCACAATCGGCACGCGCAGGCCGCGCTTGTCCAGGCCTTCCACAATGTGCGGAACGGCCGCAGCAGCTTCGTCGTTGTTCACCGTGACGCGGACAATCTCCGAGCCCGCCAAAGCCAGTGCCGCAACCTGTTCAATGGTGCCAGCAACGTCTGCCGTATCAGTGTTGGTCATCGACTGCACGACGACCGGAACCTCTGAGCCGACGCAAACCTGCCCAATCCTGACCGTACCCGTTTTCCTGCGCTGAATCTCCGCCATGCCCTTAGTTTACCCGCATCGCCGCTGCCGGGGAAACCCTAAAAGGCATCACCCCTGCTTGCAGCGCTGTTAGTCAAGCGTGACTTCGGCTTCCTACTGCTTATTTACATCCACATAGTAGAGGTCAGTCGCCACCTGGAACTGCTCCTTGGTCAGGGGCGTCTTCATCCACTGCCACTGGGTCGTCGGATGGATGATCTGCCATTGTCCCGGCGTGCCCACGCGCACCGGCAGGTCAAAGTTGTCTTCGTCGGCTCGCCACTTGTACATCACCAAGCCCGGCGCCTCGCCGAAAAGCAGCTCCAGCCGCGGAATCTGCGTGTGCCGCAGGTATTGGTTGAAGATCGGCGTCAGGTTCATGCCGGTGTGCTGGTTGAAGTAGGCCACCACATCTTCGGTCATGATGTTCTGATACTTGAAATGCTGATAGAAGTCGTGCAGCAGCGCCCACCACTTGGCGTCGTCATTCACCACGCTGCGCAAGGTGTTGATCATCAGTGTGCCCTTGAAGTACTGGTCCTGGTTGGGTTCGGCATTCACGCCCCGCTCGACGACAATGGGGCGCAAATTTTTTACCTTAGGCTTATAACTGTTGACGTACTTGATGGCGTCGTCCTTGCCCCAGCGGTATTCCACGTAGAGGCTTTCGAGATAAGTCGTCCATCCTTCGTGAATCCACATATCCGACGGATCGGCGGCCGTGATGCTGTTGCCGAACCACTCATGCCCGCTCTCGTGAATGATGATGAAGTCGAAGCGCAGGCTGATGCCCACCCCGGTCCAGTCGCGGCCCAGGTAGCCGTTTTTGAAGAGGTTGCCATAAGTGACCGCGCTCTGATGTTCCATCCCAAGATAGGGCGCCTCGATCAGCTTGTAACCATCCTTCACGAAAGGATACTCGCCGAAGTAATGCTGGTAGGCCTCCAGCATTCCCCTGGCCTGCGCAAACTGTATCTTCGCTTTCTCAAGATCCTCGGGCAAAACGTAAAAATCCAGTTGTTGATCGCCTAACTGGTCGGAGAAGTGGACATAACTTCCAATGTTCAGAGAGACATCGTAGTTATTGATGGGGTAATGCACGTGCCAATCCCAGCGCGTATAGCCGTCACCCAGATCGGCTTTGCCCACGAACTTGCCGTTCGACACATCAACAAGACCGTTGGGGATGGCGACGCTGATGTCCATGTTCTCCACTTCATCGCGCCACTGGTCCTTGTTCGGCCACCACATGCTGGCGCCGGTGCCCTCACACGCGGTATTGATCCAGATGCGTCCGGCAGGGTCTTTCTTGAAGGTCATGCCGCCGAAGCGGCCCGTCTCCTCTGGATGGCCGGAGTAATAAAAATCAATGGAGTAAACCTGGCCGGCGCGCAGGGTCTGCGGAAAATCGACGAAGACCGCGCTCGTGTCGCGCTCGTACTTGAGAGGCGTTGCGCCGTAGAGGATTTTGTCGATTTGCAACGTTTCGCGCAGGTCGAGCTGGATGCGCGTGCCGTCCTTGAGCATCCTGAAGCGGATCGTGTTTTTGCCGCTGATGAGCTGCTTTTCCGGATCGACGCGAATATCGAGGTGGTAATAGAGCAGGTCGTTGTTGGCGCGGTAGGGCCCGTATGCGCCGCGCAGCATTTCAGCGCGCGTGGGCGCGGGAACAACCGCGTCATTGGGCTTGGCAGGGGGTTGGGGTGTTGCGGCAGGCTTAGCGGCAGGTGCGGCCGCGGCAGGGCCCGTAGGCGGGACTGCCTGGCTCGGCGTCTGCTGTGTGGTTTGGGCTGAGAGCGAGACTGCGGCGCCTACGGCAAGAAGCAAGAGACTCCATGCGAGAGATTGGAAAGTAAAGGATCGCATGGAGCTATCGTAATCGATGAAGGGATAACCACATCAATCCGCGGGCTTTGTGCAGTAGCGAATTCGGCGCGAATGCAGGCAACAAACGCCACGGTTTGCGGTTTTCTAATCCCTGACCCCTATTCCCTGTTCCCTGTTTTTAAATCAGTTCCACGCCCCACAGATCATGCAGATGTAGCACGCCCTCGACGGTTCCCGTGGCGTCCACCACCACCAGCGAAGTGATCTTTCGCTCTTCCAGAATCGCCAGCGCCGTGGCGGCCAGTTCGCCGGCGGCAATGGTGCGTGGATGGGCGTTCATGGCTTCGCCAGCCGTGCGGCTAAGGGCCGCGCCGCCTTCGCGCTCCAGCAATCTCCGCAGGTCGCCGTCGCTGATCACGCCGCGCAAACGTCCCCGCTCCTGCACGGTGGTAACGCCCAGCTTCTTGTTGGACATCTCGTAGATCACGTCGGTCATGGGCGTGGTCGGCGCGACGACCGGGATGGCGTCGCCGGAGTGCATCAGGTCGCGAACCTTGGCCAGTTGCTTGCCCAGCTTGCCGCCGGGGTGCAGTTCGGCAAAATCCTCCGCGCGGAAGCCTTTGCGCAGGCTCACCGCGATGGCCAGCGCGTCTCCCAGCGCCAGCATGGCGGTAGTCGAGGCGGTGGGCGCCAGATTCAGCCCGCAAGCCTCGCGCTCCACGCCGCAATCGAGAGCCACGTCGCTCGCCTTGGCCAGTGTTGAATTCAGATTGCAGCAGAAGCTCACCAGCGCATCGCCTTTGCGCTTGAGCGTGGCCAACAGGCGCAGAATCTCCTCGGTTTCGCCGCTGGCCGACAGAGCCACCACCACGTCGCCTGTCATCAGCACGCCCAGGTCGCCATGCACCGCCTCAGCCGGATGCAGAAACAAGGCTGGCGAGCCGGTGGAGCTGAGCGTGGCGGCGATCTTTTGCGCAATGATGCCGCTCTTGCCCATGCCCGTGACCACCACGCGGCCGCGCTCCTCTCCGCAGTGCAGAATCAGCTCGACGGCGCGGTCGAACTCGGCGGCCATTGGCCCTTCCAGCCGCGTAGCCAAGGCTTCCAGAGCCGCCGCCTCGGTGCGGACCAAAGCAGCCGGTTCAGGGGCTGGCGGGTTTGCGCGGCCTGCTTCACGGCTTTTGGGGCTGGGGTGATTCTTTTCTTCGCTCATCGGTTTCTGATGGTATCAGTTTTAGCCGCCCGCGGCGCGACCAACTGCATTCGGCTGGCCTGCCCGTACAATATAGCGAAGAGGCCAATCCTCATGAAGCGCAACACGCTCGTTTTTTCCGCCGTTCTCTTCATCCTGGCCGCCTTTGCCTGGGCCGGCTGGGCCAACTGGGAGTATCGCAGGCAGGCTGCCGAGCGGCTGCAGGCCTCGGCAGGGCAAGGCGAACAGGTCCCGGACTCGAGCGGTGCGCCGCAATACGTGCCTGCACTGCTGGGCAAGCCCGCGCCGCAGTTCACGCTGGAAGACCTCAACGGCAAGAAGGTTTCGCTGGCCAGCTACAAGGGCAGGGCGCTGGTGATCAACTTCTGGGCCACCTGGTGCGCGCCGTGCAAGATTGAGACGCCTTGGCTCATCGAGTTGCGCAACCGTTACGCAGCGCAGGGGTTGGAGATTCTAGGCATCTCAGCGGACGACATCGACCGTGGCGACCCGCGGAAGCTGAACGAAGAAAAACGAGGGATTGCGCACTTTGTCCAGCAGATGCAGATGCCTTACCCGGTCCTGATCGACGCCGACTCGATCAGCAAGCCTTATGGCGGTCTGGATGCTTTGCCCACCTCCTTTTTTGTGGGCCGCAACGGAAACATTGTAGCCGCGCAAATGGGACTGACCACGAAGGACGATATCGAACGCAGTATCAAAAAGGCGCTGGCAAATTATCAAGCCGGTGGGTCAGCAGGTCAGCAGTTGCCCGAATGGAATTGAGGATAGAGAAAGATGTTTGAAACGAAAACTGGAAGTGGTATTGCTTTGGCGGCGGTTTTGACTTTATCCGCTGCGCTGGCGCAGGGGCAGAGGCCGTTGGTCGATGGAGCGGGGCGTCAAGCCGCAAAGCCCGCAGCCGTCGCGTATCTTTACCCCGAGCAGGTCACCGTTCCCGCCGGCAAACCGAGCGTTGTGGCGCTGCACTTCCGCATTCCGCCGGGACTGCACATTAACTCCCATACGCCCAGGGAAAGCGAACTCATCCCCACCACCCTCTCGATTCCCGCGGACTCCGGTGTGCGCCTCGACGGAGCGGTCTACCCGCCCGGATCGGAGTTTGCGCTGCCTCTCGACCCGAAAACGAAGCTCAGCGTCTACAGCGGCGAGTTCATCATTCAGGCGCGCATTGTAGCCACGGCTGGCGGCCATCTGGTCGAAGCCCGGCTTCGTTATCAGGCCTGCGACAACAACGCTTGTATGCCGCCGAAGACCATCACCGCGGCCATCGATGTCATCGGGAAGTGAGAGCCGTTCTCTCGCGGCTGTATCTTTTGTCAAACGTACAGGCCGCGGCCTGTCCTGTTATGGTGTTGCGCGAGGAGTTTTTTTAATGCGGATTGGAATGAAAATAGTGTCTTTCCTGGTTCTGGTGGTGTTCATTATGGGGCTATCCACAATTGTTTATGCCGACTCCCTGACGGTGAAGACCGAACAAGGCAAGGTACACGGCAAAACCATCAACGACGGCAAGGTAAAGGCATTTCTTGGCCTGCCCTACGCGGCCGCGCCCGTCGGCGACCTGCGTTGGAAGGAGACCCAGCCGCCCGTGAAGTGGAAGGGAATACGCGATGCCGCCAGCTTCGGCGCGCGCTGCATTCAGGGCTCGGTTTTCGAGGATATGGTCTTTCGGGACGGAGGAGCCAGTGAGGATTGCCTGTTCCTGAACGTCTACGCGCCCGCCGAAGCCAAAACCAAAAGCAAGCTGCCGGTCATGTTCTGGATTCACGGCGGCGGCTACGAGGGCGGTGCCAGTTCAGAGCCGCGCCACAACGGCGACTTTTTGCCCACCAAAGGCATGGTGCTGGTCACCATCAATTACCGGCTCGGCGTCTTCGGCTTTCTGGCCACAGCGGACCTCGCCAAAGAGGCCAACGGCGCGACCGGTAACTACGGCATCTTCGACATGGTGGCCGCCCTGCGATGGGTTCAGGCCAACATTGGAAACTTCGGCGGCGATCCGAAGAACGTGACCATCTTCGGCGAGAGCGCAGGCTCCTTTGCGGTCAGCACACTGGTGGCGTCGCCCTTGTCCCAAGGCCTGTTTGCGAAAGCAATCGGCGAGAGCGGCGCGGCGTTTGGGAGCATGGAGCCGGGCGAATCGCTGGAAGCGCAAGAGGCGAAAGGCGATAAGTGGGTGGCCTCGCTGAGCGTCAAGTCGCTGGAGGAACTGCGTGCCGTGTCCACCGCCAAGATTATCGATGCGGCCAAGGGCATTCACTTTGCATCCGTCGTCGATGGCCGGCTTCTCACTGAGCCGGTACCCACAACCTACGCCGCGGGCAGACAGGCGCATATGCCGCTGCTGGCAGGTTGGAACCGCGATGAGGGTAGCTTTGCGGCCAAGGACATGACGGCGGAGAAATGGAAGGCCATGGCGGCGCAAAACTTCAAGGAGCGCGACCAGGAGTTCCTCGCGCTCTATCCCGGCGGCACCGATGAACAAGCCACGCGGTCGGCCATTGACTACAGCGGTGACACCTTCATTGCCTTCGACGCCTGGAAGTGGATCGAGGCGCACAGCAAAACGAGTGAGTCGCCTGTCTATCGCTACCGCTTCGATCTGGCTGCGCTGCCCAGCAAATACCACCCCGGCGAATTTGCCTTTCACTCCGACGATATCGAGTATGTCTTCGGCACGTTGGACACTCGCCCCGGCGAAACCGTCCGCCCCGAAGACCGTAAGCTGAGCGAGCAGATGATGAGCTACTGGACCAACTTCGCCAAGACCGGCGACCCCAACGGACCGGGCCTGCCCGCATGGCCCAGGTACGACAAGGACGGTTTGCTCATCCACCTCGACAGCACAATCACCACCGGCCCTGACATCCTGCGCCCCCGCTATGAGTTTCTGCTGAAGTGAAACCCACCGTTTCCTTCCTGATCTTCATTGCTCAACTGTGAAAAAAGAATGGCCGCCCGAAGGCGGCCATTCTTGCGTGCGAAAGAAGATGAATCCGGAAAGGTGAGAAGCCCTTGTTTGGCTTGAAGGTCTACGTCGCCGGCAAATTACGGGTTGACTCCCGCAGCCGCGGCAAACCCTGCAGCTTGTTCCGGCGAAGTTGTGCTTGCCGCCGGCGGAGTGGCGAAGGAGGAGTTTTTCGCGTTGATGGCGCTGGAGTAATCGGGGCCGAGGCCGAGTTTCTTGAGTGCCCGGGAGTCGGGCATCAATTTTGTCTGCCAGCCCTGGTCGGCCTGGTACTTCTGCATGGCGTCCTTGGTGGCATCGTCCCAGCTACCGCTGGCTTCGCCGGTCAGATAATGTTCGCGTATAAGAGCCTGCTGGATCTCGGTGACGCGGTTTGGGTCGATGGCCTGCTGGCCGTGTGAGCGCACGACTTTAGCCTTCGCTTTGCGGCCGCCTTTTGTCGCAACACGGGAGCCATGTGTCGTAGTCGTGTTGTCATCACTTTGCGCCGAGGCGTGAGACCTGTGCCTCGCCGCGCGACCGCTGTGTGTTGTGGCTGAGGAACTGTGCGACGCGGAGTGACCGCGGGCGGTGTGATGCCGAACGCTGGCGCTGGAAACCGGTGACGCGGCTAGAGCCGCTAATAATACGAATGCCAAGCTTGCTCGAAAAGAAAGCACGCTGATTTCACCTCTCAAAAACAGACTTGGCCGGACAATCGGTCACAGATTAGCGGACCGTCCCGCATTCCGACAAGGGGAAAATTGGCCCGGTATCAAATATCTACCGGGCGCAGGAAAGGGCGCCTGAAGCCAAAATCCGCTTTCGGCGCCCTTCCAGTTGTTATTGAAGCGTTCCGCCCACCAGGCTGACGCCATCGTTGGGATGGCGCGGGTCCATGATTTCAAAGACCAGGTCATCACCGTTTTTGAGCTTGCTCACCACGGCATTGAACTGCTCCTTGGTGCCGGTGGGCTGTTTGTTGACGCGGATGATCACCAGGCCGGGCTCCAGTCCCTGTAGATCGGCGTACGAGCCGGAGCGCACAGACTGGATCATCACGCCGGAGGCGTGCAGCTTTTCGGCGACGGTCGGCGAAATCGCCCGGACCACGATGCCCAGCTTGGACTCTCCAGCGTCGCCTTTTTCGTTCTGGTTTGCTTCAGCCTGCTGATCGCCCAGTTCGGCAAAAACCTTGTCGCGGTCGCCGATGGTGACCGTGGCGTCGGCCTGTTTGCCGTCCCTCAGGTAGCCCAGGCGGGCGCTTGATCCCGGTCTGCGGCTGGAGATCTCATCCACCAGGTCGTCGCCGTCCTTGATCGAGCGTCCATCGATGGTCACGATGATGTCGCGGGGCTGGAGACCGGCCTTCTCAGCCGGTCCGCCAGGCTGGATCGAACGCACCACCACGCCGTTTTTGAAGCCGTAAACGCGATTGACCGATCCCGAAAGCCCTTGATTGAAGATGACGCCGATCGAGCCGCGCGTCACTTTGTGGCTGGCGCTGATGAGGTCGTTGTAGACCTTGACAACCGTGTTGGACGGCATGGCGAAGCCCAGGCCCTGGTAGCCGCCAGATTGGGTAAAGATGGCCGTGTTCACTCCGATCACGTCGCCGTTCATGTTGAGCAGCGGGCCGCCGGAGTTGCCGGGATTGATGGCCGCGTCCGTCTGAATGAAATGCTGGAATTGACCGCTGGCGCCCGGCTCGATGGTCCGGTTCTTGGCGGATATGATGCCGGCGGTGACGGTCTGCGCCAGCGCGAAAGGACTGCCGATGGCTTCCACCCAGTCGCCCACGGCGGCCGTGTCGGAGTTGCCCAGTTTCACGGTAGGCAGCGGCGTGTTGGTTTCGATTTTGATGACCGCCAGATCTGTGGCCTTGTCGGAACCGATGACGCGTGCCGGACGCCCCAGATCCTCGTTGTCGGGATCGGTCGAGAGCTTGACGTAAATCTTGTCCGCCTTCTCGACCACATGATAGTTGGTGATGATGTAGCCCTTGGGATCGACGATAAAGCCCGAGCCGAGCGAGTCGCGAACCTGGCCGTCGTCCCCGCCCTCCTGGTCGGGCATCTGCCCGCCAAAGAAGCGGTTCAAGAAGTCCTGGAACTGATTTTGTCCCTGCACCTGGCCTTGCTGCTGGTCCTGATCCTGGTTGTCATCGCCGGGCTGCTGAGGAAGGCGCTGAACGCGGCCGTGAGAATTGCGGCTTTCCTTGTTGGTAGCCTGTTTGGGCAATATTCGGGTGTTGATGTTCACCACCGCCGGCGCAACTTTCTGGGCAATCCTCACAAATTCGTTGGGAGGCACGGTGGAACTGACCACTTTGAGTGGCGTGGCGTCGGCGCTGTCACTCTGCTTTTCCTGGCCGCGGACGCCATGAGCGGCAAAGGAACCGGCCACAATCGCGGCCGATAGGGTTGCAAGCAAGACAAACGCGGAAGCGAGATGGCGCGTACGCAGCCGTTCAAAGAGCGATTTCATAGGTTCGTTGACCTCGTTGGTTGACCAGCCTCGCGGCTGGGTTATTCAGATCATTCAAGTTGCGCAGGTCGTTCAATACACCAACCTTCAGTATAGCCAATAGCGGGCAAACCCGTCTGGCTGGCGGTTCCAGCACGCCTGAGACCCTTCAGCTTCGGTGCGGACCCCGCTTTAGCGGATGCCGTTGGGCAGGGCGAGAAGAAAACCCTTCCATCTCTATAGACGCGGCATGGCCAAAAGGGTCGTAAAAAGGGGCGTGGCCTCGCTTATGAGAAACTAAAGGAGCAGCACATCTCCGGGGCTGCCGCGTGCGTGCGCCCCAAAACCTTGATTCAGCTCTCAGTCTCACTCGGCCCTCGCAGCCGTTACCCTGCTGCGGCCCGCATATAGGAACAAGAGAAGAATGATCAGTGTCAGCAATGTGACCATGCGCTACGGCTCGAAGGTGCTCTTCGAGGATGTGAGCGTTGCTTTTATTCCCGGCCGTCGCTACGGCCTCACCGGGCCTAATGGCTCAGGCAAGACCACCTTCATGAAGATCCTCACCGGCGAGCTTGAAGCGCAGAAGGGCGACGTAGTGCGCCCGCGCAAGCTGGGCGTGTTGCGCCAGGACCAGTTCGCTTTCGACGCCTATCGCGTCATCGACACGGTCATTATGGGCAACAAGCCGCTCTGGGCCGCCATGGAAGAGCGCGATCGCATCTACGAAAAGCCTGAATTGACCAACGCCGACGGCATGAGGTTGGGCGAGTTGGAAGGCATCATCGGTGACGAGGACGGCTACTCCGCCGAGAGCGATGCCGCCGTGCTGTTGCAAGGCCTGGACATTCACGAGGATGTGCAGGAACGCATGATGGGCGAGTTGCAGGGTGGGCAAAAGATGCGCGTGCTGCTGGCGCAGGCTCTCTTTGGCAAGCCCCAGGCTCTGCTGCTCGACGAGCCCACCAACTACCTGGATCTGGACTCGGTCCACTGGCTCCAGGACTTCCTGAACAACTACGATGGCACGCTGATCGTCATCTCCCACGACCGGCACTTCCTGAACAGCGTGACCACCCACACCGCCGACATCGATTACCAGACCATCATCACCTACACCGGCGGCTACGACGAGATGGTGATGGCCAAGACGCAGATTCGCTCCACATTGGAGTCGCAAAGCGCCCAGCGCGAAAAGAAGATTGCGCAACTCAATGATTTCATTGCCCGCTTTGCTGCCGGAACCCGTTCCAGCCAAGTGACCAGCCGCCGCAAGGAAGTCGAGCGCCTGCAAACCAACGACCTGGCTCGCTCCAACATTGCGCGCCCCTATATCCGTTTTGACCAGGAGCGGCCCAGCGGCAAGCACGCGCTGGAGTTCAAGCACATCATCAAAACCTACGGCGATCAGAGGGTGATCGACGGCTTTGGCGCCAGCGTCCTGCGCGGCGAAAGAATCTGCCTCATGGGCCGCAACGGAGTTGGCAAGACGACCCTGCTCAAGAGCCTGTTGAATAACTACGAGGGCCTGGCCGACAAGGAGTTCACGCTCGATGCGGGCACGACTTCCTGGGGCCACGCGGCGCAGGTCGGCTACTTCCCGCAGGATGTGGGCGCCACCATCAAGCCCGGCCTCACCGTGGCCGAGTGGCTGCATCGCTGGAAGTCCGACGCCCACATTGAAGACATTCGCGGCATCCTCGGTCAGATGCTCTTCAGCGGCGAAGAAGGCGACAAGCAGACCGAGGCTCTCAGCGGTGGCGAGCAGGCCCGCCTGGCCTTCTGCAAGCTCATCCTCACCAAGCCCAACATATTGATCTTCGACGAGCCTACCAACCACCTAGACCTGGAAGCCATTAACGCCCTCAACATCGCCCTCCAGCGCTACGAAGGCACGGTCTTGTTAGTCACTCACGACCACGATTTAATTGACGAAGTCGCCACGCGCCTCTGGGTCTTCAGGGAAGACGGCATCGAAGACTTCCAAGGCCCCTACGAGGAGTGGAAGGGCAAGCATAACTAAAATTGTGGCATAATCGTCTCATGCCAGCCCGAACCATCATCGAGCTTCCAGAATCGCTGCACGAGCAGTTGAAAGTGCGTTCCCGGTCCTCCGGCGTCTCCATTCGCTCCCTCATCGTGCGGGCGGTCGAGCAGACTTATGCCGAACCGCGGAAGGGAAGGCCGGTAACCGGCCCTCTCATTCCCGCGACTGGCAAGCGGGGTCCGTGCTTCCCGGTAGACGAGAACCCCCATGACCTTGTTATTTCCTGATCTTAACGTCTGGCTTGCTCTTTCTGACGGCGGTCACTCTCATCACGCGGCTGCATCGGCATGGCTCAACCAACTCCCCAGTGATGTCCGTCTCATCTTCTCCCGCTACACCCAGTTGGGACTGCTGCGCCTGCTCACCAACACTGCGGTCATGGGCGAGCAGACGCTCACCCTTCGCAAGGCTTGGGCTGTCTATGATCGCTGGCTCGAAGACCCGCGTGTGGATTTTTGTTCCGATCCGCAGCTAGTTGATGCCGCCTTTCGACTGGCCACCAATCCATTCGCCGCCAAGGCCGCCTCGAAGTGGGTCGGCGATTGCTGGCTGCTGGCCTTTGCGCAAGCCACACACTCTCGCCTTATTACCTTCGACCAGGCGCTCTGTGACTTCTCCCACAAACAGGGCCACAATGCTATTCGGCCCGCCTGAGTATCTATACATCTGAGGTTTGCCGAAAATAACCCTCCTTCGGCGCAAACTGAAAGATAGAAACGAGTGCGCCAAATCCTTTACGACAGGAGAAGACCTATGCGGCATCACCGCAACCTGGCCTGCGGTCCCATCAAATAAAGTGAAGCTCTATGTGCACTAAATTCTGGCGGAAAAATCACGTTTTTTCCAGGTGAAACTGTGGAGCCATATCTAACAAGTCCGTAATCAGCAACTTCCATGCGCCTCCTACACGGAAACACACAACCTAATGAATCGGTGAAACTGCGGAACTGCATCAAACCAATGCAGAATCAATCACTTCCGAGCACACCCATCACGGAAACACGCACACTGTGAATATGTGGAAAGGTCGCGCTTCGGTAAGAATATCGCCACGTCCCGCATTGCAATACATTTGACCTGAGCGTGAGTCACGTCACATCTTGGGGTTGTTTTTGAGAGCTAGTATTCGAGGAATGAACGCAGAGACCCTTATTCTGATTGCGCCATGCTCGCTTTTGTTGGGCGCCGCGCTGCAGATTCTAGTAGCGCGGTTTTTTAATGCCCGGGCGAAGGGTATTCTCGCCTTTCTCACCTGTCTGCCGGCCGTCGTTTCCGTGGTTGGACTGGTGGGATGGGTCAAAGCCGGACGGGCCGTCGAGCTGACCGTGCTCCACTGGGATGGACTGCTGGACCTTGTCTTTCACGTGGACGCCCTGAGCGTCCTTTTCGCATTGATGGGAACGGGCCTGGGCGCCTTCGTGCTTCTGTATTCCATTGGATACATGGCACATGAAAAGTCCGCGACCCGCTTCTATGCTTTGATGCTGATCTTCATTGGCGGCTTCGTAGGACTGGTGTACTGCGCCAACCTCTTCCTCTTATATCTGTGCTGGGAAGTGGTGGGATTGTGCTCGTTCAGCTTGGTGGGTTTCTGGTACACCAATCCCGAGTCGGTTCGTGGCGCGCGCAAGGTCCTGCTGATGACCCACATCGCGGGTTACGGTCTGCTGGCGGCCATTCTGGTGGTCTTCCACCGCACGGGCAGTGCGCTGTGGACCGACCCGAGTGTAGCGCAAGCCTTCACGGGCGGCGTCTTTGTGTTGATGCTGGTGGCGCT
>Ga0255356_1001136_pt1 | contig 17128 bp, 12 predicted proteins | sample HBST100metaG_FD_189944 | JGI IMG/M metagenome (GOLD analysis project Ga0255356, IMG submission 189944) | Peat soil microbial communities from Stordalen Mire, Sweden - H.B.S.T100 | ecosystem: Environmental > Terrestrial > Soil > Wetlands > Peat | place: Sweden: Norrbotten County, Stordalen Mire... | reverse complement strand
GTGGAAAGGTGCTGAGAAGTGAGCAGGGTCCGAGTTGAACCCATTTTGTGACCGGATTGTGCCAAGATCTGAAAATGATGACAATCATGACAGATTTGCGCTTCACAGAGTCAATAAGTTACGTGGATTGAGGTACCGGAGTCCGACCGACTCCCGCCGCCTCCACAACTAACATATTTATTTTCAATAGTTTACGGACGGGGAGCGCAGGAAAAGCGCAGAATATTGCCGCACGTAAGCTGTTTAGAATTAAGCAGATCCGAATCTCGATCCGTCACCTTGAAGAACCGCCTCCAGGAAAAATGATCAATAGTTTCGTGGTGCGCGAAAATCTTCGAATATACGGATTCGGAGGCAGAAAATGCAGGCCGAAATTGGAACTAGTGAACTGGTCGTATGGGCACCGCAGAAGTCCTTGGCGGAAGCGAAATCCCTTTTCGCTCCGTACTCACCGAGATTCCAGACCGTCCCGTGCAACGAAATTACAGCCTTCGCAAAGGCCACTGTGAGCGTTCTATATCTGTCGAACCCCGAACAGGAAACTACAGTCGAGAACACACTTGTCGCGCTACGGCAATGCCGAGTGTCGAAGTTGCTGGTCTATACGCCGCGCCATTCTTCGGACTTCGCATTCCGCGTGGGAACTATGGTTGGGCGGCAAAGATTTACCGAGGCTCAGTTGGCCTTCAACTGGCCGCACCTGAGACAACACTTGAAGGCTGGCAACATCCTGACCCAACCCCGGCACAGCATCAACGAGGAAGCTTCCTTCGGCGTCCTTGATGCCCGGCAAAGGCTGGGATTGAGCCAGGAGCAGTTGGCGAGTGCTCTGAACGTGACTGCTCGGACCGTGCAGAATTGGGAGGCCGGTAGGGGGACCAGCCAGATGAAGAAGAAGACGCGCGATCTCCGCGAATTGGTCTCTCGCATGGACGATTATGTCGTTGCTCCCGAGGAGGAGCATTGGCTCAGTACGCCGCTTGAGGCTTTCGCCGGAAGGACTCCACAGGAGTTGATCGCGGACGGCCGCATCCGTGATCTGGTCATCGAATTCGACCGGTTGCGCGACGGACAGCCCGTTTGACCTTCAATGCCAAACAGCGCGCGGCGATCAAGCGCTGGATGGGCCAAGCCGTTCCCTGAAAGGGGTCAATTTCCGCAGCGTCGAATATCCGTTTCTTGGGACAACGAGTGGTCGGTCAAGTGGCAGGGAAATGTTGTCGTGAATCGGTTCCACGACCTTGTTCACGGATTGCCCACTGCCTTCTGAAGGGCGCCGGCCAGATCCTCGGGATGAAAGCCAAACGGCCCGGGTTTGCTCTTATAGAGGATACGACCATTGGGCGCGATCAGATAGAGGCGGTCGGGCCAGCCTGTGTAGGCCTTCTCTACCTGGTTATCAAAGCTATCCACCATTGCGGGAAACTTGATTCCAAGCTTGCGTACACATGTGCCTGCTACCGCGGCGCGCTCGGCCTCATCCTTAGGGCTGCTGAAAAGGACATTGTCGCGCACATTCGACTGCATTTCCCACACGTCCGTGGGATGCGCCTCAAGGATATAGATGGCGTAGAAGTCGACCTTGCCCTGGTACTGCTGAGCCAGCTTGTTCAGGGCGGGAACCTCCCGCCGAAATGGCGGTCAAGTATAGCTGCCAAACACCAGAACTACGGGCCGGTCCGCCCAGAGGGATGCCAATTGGGCAGGAGTTTTGTCCACCAGTTTCTTGACCGCAAAATCGGGCGCAGTATCTCCAACGTTCAACTGCCCCTTGCGCGCTCTCATCCAAAGAGTCTCGAAAGGAAGTACGAAGTAGGCGGGCATCGGCATCCTGGCCATCACATGGCCGAATACCTCGGGCGGTTGGTGCATGGCCCAGTTCACATAGCCAACAAGGCTGACCCAACCGGCAAAGCACAGGCCCGCTATGCTCACAGCCCACGTGCGGACTCGCTTCTTCGTCGTCCCGCTCATGCTTCTCCTACTTGGTCAACCCATTCATTTCAAGATAACCCTGCGGAGCAATTCCGAAGGCATCTGCGACTCGATTGAAAAACGCAAACATCGCGGTTATGTATACGGCCTCAGCGATTTGAGGCTCGGTCCAGCCGTGATCGCGCAGCTTCTGTACATCCTCGCCGGTGGTTCGATACGCAGCTTCCGTCACCTTTGTTACATAGTCGAGCAACGCACGTTCCGCGGGCGTCAAACCTGCTTCTTCCAGGTTCCCAGCCGCAATCGCCTGTACTGTTCCTTGTTCTGCTCCCTGAACACGCAGGAAGTATGCATGCGCGTCCAGTCAATAGGGACAGCGATTGAGCCACGACACCCAGCTCGCTACTGCTTCCTTGGTCCTACGATCCAGATGCCCATGGGAAAAATGCACGGTATCGCCAAATTTGATCACGTCCCGCAGAAAATCCGGTCGATGACTGAAGCACTTCAGGATGCCCGGCATCAATTGCCGCCCGGACTTTGCGCGCCACTCGCCGTAGACCTGGGCCACATCTCCAGTCGCATCCGCATCTTCGATCAACTTAATCTTGGTTTCGTGGTCAGCCATGGCCGCGCGCATCTCCCAGCAAATTATTCCGGGAGTATATCACGGGATGAAATAGATGCGAATCAGTCTCCAGGTTGAGCGCGGAAGTTACAGAATCAGGCGATGGTCGCCCTGCTTCCGCGTGATCCGCTGGCGGTCGAGATACTCGAGCAGCGGGATTGCGTACTTGCGGGACAGCCCGGTGAGCTCTTTGAATCGGGCAACTTCCATAAGGCTGCCCCGAAGTGGAGCGAGCCTGCCGGCCAGTTGCTGGAGCGCGTCAGAGTGAATGAACAGGTCATCGCTGCCCATGCGTACAATGGTTTGATTGCGCTGCAGCGCAGTTACCAGGCGGCGCATATCTGCATCTTTCATATTGAGTTTGAGCGCCAGCTCCGGAACGGAAGGAGAGGCAAGGCCCGCAGCCTTGTATGCTTCAGAAACCGCTGCCAGCCGTTCGATTTCCACGTTGGAAGTCCGCAATCCAGCGCCGAAGAGCGAGACTGCCTCTCCGTGTGTCTCAACTTTCTTCTCGCTTGTTAGACTGCTCATCACGAAGTCGAATACCTGCTGACTAAGGGACAACTGACTGCGCAACTCGGAAGACTTCAAAGACCGGCCACTCTGAAGAAGCGAAAGGACCGCAGTGGACGCTGCCTGGAACGCCTCTCGCGATAGAAGCAACTCGCTTGCGATCAATAGCAGGTCGCCGCATTGAATTGCTTCATTGACATCGCGGCGCACCGACTCCGCGGTGACACCAACCTCGTTGGCAAGCGCATCCAGGCTGATACCGTGCGCCCCACGACGCCGCGTTCGCAGAAGTAGCTGCTGTGCGAATGAGCATGTCCTCAGCTGCTCCAGCCATGCAAGCGTCGCGGTCTTCCGTTGGCGCGCTTCCGGATGCGAATCGATCACCCGGCCACCGCCAATGGTGCCCGCAGGCGACGGTTGGCGCAGCACGAATCGATCTCCAGGAACGAGCACCATCGGTTCTGAAAGCTTGATGCGCGCCAAACGAACCGACCCCGGCTGAACCGCCTCATACTCATATAGGGACACGCTCGCCATGGTCTCCGCGGTGAAGGCATGGAAGTGAACGTTCGCACGATGCTTCAATGGGTGCGCCTCTGGGAGAAGTGTGACCTCCACATCAATCGCTTCTACGGGAGAGAGAGTATCCGCCTCAATCAATGTCTGGCCACGTCGAATCTTATCCGCATCGATGCCCGCTAGATTCAATGCAACACGGGTTCCGCCATGCACGGATTTACTTCCCTGGCCATGCGTTTGCACCCCACGTACGCGAACCGCTTTGCTCCCCGGCTCAAGGTAAAGTGTCTGCCCTTCGTGGATTTGTCCCGACAGGAGCGTTCCAGTCACTACGGTCCCAAATCCCTTCATCGCGAATGAGCGATCAAGAGGCATGCGCGCCGGCCTATCCGGCTTCCCCTGCTCCACCCGCATCGCGAGTTCCAACAGCTCAGCGCGCAAAGGCTCAATTCCCTCACCTGTTATTGCGCTGACGTGAAAAATGCGATCCCGCGCATTGCCCAGGAATGTCCCCTGCAGAAACTCCTCGATTGACTTTGTCACTTTGTCTAAACGGACTGCATCAACAGCATCGGCCTTCGAGATCACCGTGATGCCCGTCGAGATGCCAAGCAATTCGCAGATGGCCAGATGCTCGACTGTCTGCGGCTTCACTCCCTCATCAGCGGCAATCACAAGCATTACCGCCGCAACGCAGCCAGCGCCTGCAAGCATGTTCCGGATAAACAGGCTGTGGCCTGGAACGTCCACGAAGCTAATGCGAATCGGCGATCCGTCAGGCAAACTCCTCTCGAAAAAAGCAAAGCCGAGATCGATGGTGATGCCGCGCCGCTTCTCTTCGGGCAGGCGATCCGTGTCAACCCCCGTCAGCGCACGCACCAGCGTCGTCTTACCATGATCGATATGACCGGCGGTCCCGATAACGACGGATCTGATCGGCATGTTAAGCCCTTATGGTACAGCAGACTTTGCAGCCCGTTGGAGCAGCGAAGCGAGCGTAGCATCGCATTCAGGCTCAACGGTGCGAAGGTCCAGCAGAACGCTGTCATCGCTGACGCGGCCGATGACCGCAGGATCCAAATGCCGAAGGATCTGAAGAAGAGCATGGGGCTGAAGCACGCTGTGCCGAAGGACTACGGCCGAGCTTGCCAGACGTGCATTCGGTGCAGTGCCGCCACCTATAAGGCTGTGCGCGGAAACCACATCCGCAACAAGGCCAACGCTGTTCACCTGCCCGGCAATCCACTCGCATCGTCTGCGGATTTCAGCCGGCGAAGCTCTGAGCATTCTGACGACAGGGATAGCCTCTGCCCTGTCAGCTAAATAATCCATCAGCGTCGCTTCCAGTGCGGCATAAGTGAGTTTATCGACACGGAAGGTTCGCAGCAAGGGGTTCTTGCGTATGCGGTCGATCAGATCAGCTCGACCGACGAGGAGGCCGCACTGCGGACCCCCGAGCAACTTGTCTCCGCTTGCAGCAACCAGGTCGGCGCCAAGCCGGAAGCTTTCCGGCAGAGTTGGTTGCGCGCCGACGCCCAGGTCGTCGAGTGAAATGCTCAAGCCAGTGCCTTGATCCTCGAAAACAGGAATGTTGGTGCGCCTCCCTAACGCCACCAATTCATCGAGAGCCGGCCGCTCGGTGAAGCCGTCCATGCTGAAGTTGGACTGGTGGACACGAAGAATCAGCGCCGTCTCCGGTCGAATTGCGTTTTCGTAGTCGGAAAGCCGGGTACGATTCGTCGTACCAACTTCCCTCATATGGGCGCCGGACTTGGCAAGAATCTCAGGAATGCGGAACCCGCCGCCGATTTCGACAAGTTCGCCGCGAGAGACAATCACGTCAGCGCCTTCGGCGAGCGAATTGAGTGCGAGGAAGGTAGCCGCAGCGCAGTTATTGACCACCAGAGCGCCGACTGGCGTATTCGGATGATGGGCATCGAGGTCACCGGCTTCGTTTTTGAGAAGACGCAAGATCAGTTCTTCTGCGTGAATGTCGCGGCGGCTCCGCTCGCCGCTTTCCAGGTCGAACTCCAGGTTGCAATAACCCTTCGCCGTCTCGACAATGTGTTCAAGGGCCGATGCGCTTAGAGGAGCTCGCCCAAGGTTCGTGTGAAGAATGACGCCGGTCGCATTGATAACTCTCCGCAGCGAAAAGCGCCTGTTGCTCTTGAGTTCCTCAGCGACCGCAAGTTCGAGGGAGTTCACTCGGTCGACAAGGCTGGCATGAGTGTGTTGTCCCTCCGCGATCTCCTTTCGGAGTCGAAGCAGAACGGCACGCAAGGTTCCGGTGGTAGTCCTGTAGGAATGAAGTTGGAGTAACGCCGTGAATCCGGGCATGAGCAGGAGATCGTTCACAGAGGGCAGAAGCCTATAGAGATTGCCTGCTTCGCAACTGGGGTTCGGTTGTTCGACACTCTTCATAGGCCAACCACTGTTAATGGGAATGTGCTTTTCTGGATCGAATTTACCGCAGTAGAATGGCAGGCTCTCCGCGGCCTGGTGTGTAGGGGCCAGTCACCGAGCCGATCTTAGCTGCATTCAAACTTGCACCGCGAAGCGCTCCAAGGAGAGCGTCCGCGGAATCGGCTGCAACTGAGACTAACAGACCGCCGGCGGTCTGCGGATCGTACAGGAGCATGCGGATATCGTCTGGGATTCGAGAGCCCGGCGCATCCGCGCTGATGCACTCGGCGAATTCGCGATTCGCCAGCAGACCCGCCGGGATTGCGCCGAGATGAATGGCATCCAGCGCGCCCTCAATGCGAGGCACCTGCTCCACCTCGATTGCGATGCGCATACCGCTCCCAAGTGCCAACTCGCGGCCATGTCCCATCAGCCCGAACCCCGTGACATCCGTCATCGCGTGCACGCCGCTGGCTGCCGTCACCAGCCGCGATGCCGCGCGATTGAGCGTTGTCATGGACTCAACCGCGTTGGCAACCCAGGACGGCTTTGCTTTCCCCTGTTTGAGCGCCGTTGTAATGACTCCAGTGCCGATCGGCTTGGTGAGGATCAGTACATCGCCTGCTTGCGCTCCCGTATTCGTAAGCACCCGCTGCGGATCGATCAAGCCTGTTACGGCATAACCAAACTTGATCTCGGCGTCGCGAACACTGTGCCCGCCGACCACGGCACAACCTGCCTCTGACATTTTGGACATGCCGCCGCGCATGATCTGTTCCAGCACATCCAGATCGCCATCCTGAGGAAAGCACACAATCGAGAGAGCCGTCGCCGGCTCGCCTCCCATGGCATACACGTCGCTGAGCGCGTTCGTGGCCGCGATTTGGCCGAATGTGAATGGATCGTCTACCAGAGGTGTGAAGAAGTCGACGGTCTGGACAAGGGCGAGATGCGGGGCGATCCGATAGATGCCGGCATCGTCCGAGGTATCGAAACCAACCAGGACATTGGGATCGCTCTGCCTTGGAAGCCGGGAGAGAACATTTGCGAGCAACCCCGGCGCCAGTTTGCTTGCACACCCACCAGCCTTTACCGTCTGCGTAAGCCTGACTTCTACGGAACCAGCCAATCTGCCCCCCCCCCATCTTCAGATAACATACTAAGCAGAACGCAGAGGTTTGAATACACTGCATTCGCATTCAGGAAGTGCTTAGGCTCCGGTGATCCTCCCGGTCTTCAAAACCGGTGGTCGTCCTTAACGGGCGACGGTGTGTTCGACTCACACGCGCTTCCGCCATGTCCTGCATTGCCGCCCTGCCCTGCGTCACGGAATCACTGGCCCTTCAGTTCAGAATAGTGTCCCCCATCACTCGCGTCATTCAACCTTTAGGGCGAGGACGAATCTCGTCTGGCGGAATACACTTCCGCCGAGGGGATTCTTTGACGTGGACGAAGGACGCAGACAGACTGGACGACGCACTCTTTTGAAGGCGGGCGGATTCGTTGCGGCGAGCGGAGCTCTAGGATCGATTTGGGCTTGCGTGACCGGCGCTGGCTTCAAGAGCAACACGAGAAAACGCGCGATGTGGATCAGGACTGTGGACCGGCCCACCTTGAGCGAGAAAACCGCCGACTACAAGCGCTTTTCCGGCAACGATATGTTTGCCCTCTATCGGCCGTTGAAAACCCAGCGAGATGGAGCAGGTTCCTTCGAAGCCGAGCAAGCCTCAATGTCCAAACGTGTGACGGCGTGGATCGCCGAGAAAAAGCCCGGATACAGTCTGCCCGATATCCAGTTGAGCGAAGGCGCCTGGACGGTAATGCATAGCACCAAACCGGGTTCTGGTTTGCTGTCGTGGACGCGCATCTCCGTGCGCACTCCTGGGGAGTTGGGCACTCCGCGGCATACGGCTCCGCCGGCGGAGATGGCCAATACAGTCAAAGCTGCGGCGAGGCTTTATGGAGCGGGGTTGGTGGGTATAACTCCGATGAATGAGGCCTATGTCAATTTGCAGGCGCCGCGGGAAAATGAAAAAGAGAAAGACAAGGAGATTGTCTTTGAAGATGTCGACGCACCCTCGGTTTCCGACACCAGATTCGTGATCCCGAAGAAGATGAAATGGGTGGTCATCATCGCCATTCCGATGGATCTCGACCTTCTCTCTCGTGTTCCCACTGCATTGGGCGATGCAGCATCGGCGCTCGGCTACAGCCACTCGGCTTTCGTCGTGTCATCGCTGGCCGAATTTATCCGCGGTCTCGGCTATGAAGCAATACCTTGCGTCAACGACACGGCGCAGAGCGTGCCGTTCGCGCTGGACGCCGGCATTGGCGAACTGGGTCGCCTCAACAAACTGGTCACCCCTGAATTCGGTCCCGCAGTGCGTTTGTGCAAGGTTTTCACCGATCTCCCGATGGCCTGCGACAAGCCGATCGATTTCGGCCTGGTGGAGTTCTGCAAGAGATGCAAGAAGTGCGCTGATGCCTGTCCTTCGCGTGCGCTGTCCTTTGACGACGAGCCGAGTTTCAAGACCCGAGGCCCGTGGAACAATCCCGGACACAAAGCCTGGTTCGAGGATTCTTACAAGTGTTTAGAATACTGGCAGAAGTCCAATTCCGCTTGCGGCATCTGTCTGGTAAGTTGCCCTTACACGAAGGGTAACGAGGCATGGGTTCACGAAGGGGTGAAAGCAACAGCTTCGATTGCGCCGGTTGCGGACCCTGTCTTCCGCATCATGGACAATGCCTTCGGATACGGGAAACAGCGCGATCCTGAACAATGGTGGACGAAAGACTCGCCGTCCGGTAGAAAAGGATGACTATGACCAGAGGCGCCGATGTTTTCACGGTTACAATTCGCAAGCGGACAGGGTGGTTCTGGGGTCTTGCCGGACTATGGCTGCTGCTTGAAGTCTTGTTTGTGCAAACCGCTGTGGCCAGCGTGGGGGAAGGCGAGCACCGCGCGGCCACAATCAGTTGGATTGTCGTCGGCCTGCTTGCGGCCTTCGCCTGCTTTGCGTGGCTGCGCCGGGGAGGGCCTCGCAAGCGCGGCCATTCGAGCGGGCAACAACAAGAGGCTTCAATATCGGAGCCAACTAGCATCTCAAGTGTGGATTGAGCGACTCTCGCCGGAACTGGTCACATAGATTCCCGGTTGGCCCTGAATTGGACAAGCGTACTCGCACGCTCCGCAACCCACGCAACGCTTCAGGTCCACATGCGGTTGCTTCAGCATCCGCGGCTTGCCCTCTGCGTCCACCGCCCTTGCGTCTTCGACGTAGATGGCCTTGGGAATCACAGGGCACCACTCTGCACACACGACGCAATCGGTAGCCTTCGCCCATGGCAGGCAGATTCCCCGGTCGTAAACTGCTGTCCCCAGTCGCACCGGCGCAGCCGGACCATCGTCCCCTGCGCCCCAGCCCTTTCGGTGCGGCGTGAGTTCTTGAATCGCGCCCGTGGGACAGACTTCGGAACACAACACACAACTCGGTTCGCAGTAGCCGATTTTCGGGGTCACGACCGGGCTCCAAAGTCCATCGAGTCCAGCCTCAGTAAACGCGGGCTGCAGCGAATCGTTGGGACATACTCTCATGCACTCGCCGCAGCGAATGCAACGCGAGAGAAAGTCTCTTTCACTCAGCGCACCCGGCGGGCGGATCGCCCGTTCGACACTCTTCTTCCTCAGCACATTCTCAGCGCCCAACAGCGGCACCGCCGCCAGCCCGGTCACCAGGGCGAACAGCGCATTCCGTCGAGTCAGACTCGTGCCCGCAATCTCGGGCGGCGTTTGAGCGATGCGAAAGAAGCGAAATTGCAGGCTTCCGTGCGGGCATGCCTCCACGCAATTCAGGCAAAGGTGACACTCCGCCTTCCGCCATGGCGCGCCACCAATCGGATCGTCGCCGCCCTGGCATGCAATCAGGCAACGGTTGCACCTGTTGCAGGTATCCGCGTCCTTGTGCAACCCCAGAAGGGACCATCGCGACGCCATACCGAACAACGCGCCCAAAGGACACAGCGCCCGGCACCAGAAGCGCGTTACGCGCAGGTTCATCGCCAAAAGCAAAACGAAGGCCACGCATAGCAGGACACTGACCCAGTAATGAGGCTGGTAGACAACATAGTATTTCTTGCTCGCCGCCGCCGGAAGAATCGATACCCCCGCCGATCGCACCAACAGGCTGAATGGGTCAATCCAACCAACTGCGTTGACGCGCCAAAGTGCCGCCATTAAACCGGCAATCAGTAGAAAATACTTTATCGCCTGCCACTTTTTATAGCGATTGGCCGCGATCAGTGCATTGCGTCGCCCGGCCTGTGATCGAATGCCGCCAAGAAACTGATTCAAGCTGCCCAGAGGGCAGATCCAGCCGCAAGAAAAGCGCCCAAAAATGAAGGTAGGAATCAGGATGACCAGCGACCACGCCAGCCCATAGTAGAGAGCGTGCCCTGCCAGCGCATTGGTCAGGGCAGCCAATGGATCCAGCTTGAAGAAGGGATTTACCGGGAGCGACAGTTGCTTATCGGTGCCCGAGAAGTCAAAGAACTTCGTGCGGAATAGTAAGCCCACGAACGCTATTGAGAATGCGATTTGCGATATTCGTCGAAGTCGAGTCACCAATAACCGGCCCTCTGAATCCAATCCCTGTGTCTCGTTTCCTAGCTGCCTCAATCGACGAAACGATGGCACCCCACCGTCGCCGAATCTTTGTGACGACGGTAGAGTGCCCAGGAAGTTCGTTTCATGCTAACTCGGCAGAACCGAACTGGTGCACGAACGGACCGCTAGAAATAAAACTTTCCAGCAAGTTGGATTGCCCGCGCCGGCTGCGGATCGCCACTGGTGCTGACAGGCTGATCGACCGAGTTGATAGAGCCGAAGGCAGGAGAGCCGGCGCCAAAGTTGCCATTTGGATTTGCAAAATTTGCATGGTTGAACGCGTTGTATGCTTCAAGACGCAATTGAATGTAGCGCGAGCTTTCAAATCCTCCAACCGGGATATTCTTGTAGATCTCGAAGTTGGAATAGTTAAAGCCCGGACCATGGAAGAAATTGCGGCCCACGTTCCCAAATGTGCCAATGGGCTCCTGCGTGAACGTAGACGTGTCGAACCCGTAGTGGCCGGCTCGTCTTGGATTCAGCATCTTGATGTTGAAGGTTGATGTGTTCGGAACGTCCGGGCAATTGACGAAGCTGAATTGGTCGCAGTAGAGCGAGTTGTAGACCCCAGCGTCGTAGATGAGGACGGGAAATCCGCTCTGGAGCGCGGTAACTCCGGAGAGGTGCCAGTTCGCCAAGGCGTAGTTTGCGAACGCATTTCCGCGGAGGCTATGAGGCAATGGAATTCCGTAGTTATACCGGCCCACCAGGCGCTGACGCGCATCGTAAGAGGAGTTCCCGTAACTCAAGTGTTCAAATCCGGGCACATAGTTAGTGCCATAGGCGTTGGCGACAGAATCGTCGAGACTGGAGGCATTGTCCAGCGCGTGACTGTAAGTGTATGCAAGGCCGAAGTACAATCCGTGCGTGGGAGCTTTGGTCAATGAGACCTGTAGCGAATTGTAGTTGGAATAACCGTTGGTGAGCATGTCGCCGATCGACCAGTAATAGGGCTGTCCATTGGGTAACCTGCCGGGGGCCTGCGATCCTGGAAGAACGGCCGGCTGTGTCTTGTCGCCGGGGAAATACTGAGATTGCTCACCGGCCAGTTGCCGGCAAGTCAACGTAGCGCCGTTCAGAACAATCGGCGCGGCCGTCCCGGTGCCGGCCAAACAGGCATCGTGACCCGCCTGCGTGGTCCGGTTTCCATCGTAAGCCCGAATCATCCTATGGCCGAGCGAGCCGACATAGCCAATTTCCAACACCATGTTACTGGGCAGCGAGCGCTGCACATTCAGGTTGAAGTTATAGGTATAAGGAACATTGAAGGTCGAAGTTAGATTGTCCATTTCCAGTGGATAAAGAGAGGAGAAGTCCACGTTCTGGCCCGACGTCGGGACGGCGTATGGGAATGGATTTGCGGCATAGGATGCGCCGGGAGTTCCGGCAATGTCCTGAAATGGATTCGCAAAACTTGGATTGCCGCCAAGTCCGGCAGCGCCCACACTGCTTAGAGCGAATGGCGGATCGTTCTGGTTTACCTGCGCCCCTTCGCCCGATACGCGGTTCCAATAGAGACCGAATCCGCCGCGAATCACAAGGGCGTGCTGACCGGGCGCGCCGGAGATGTTATTCGGCAGATCCGGAGACCACGCAAACCCGACTCGCGGCGAGAAATGATTCCAATGCGTTGTGGGGCTTCCGTTTCTGTTGCACCCTGGATCACCTGGATAGAGCAAGCCCGGGCCGGCGCCTGGAAACACTTTCGACTGCTGGTTAGTGGGGACCCAGCAAGTGACACCGATGCCTTTGTATTGGAGGTTTTCGAATGGAGTCTCTGCGTCGTATCCAAGACCATAGGACAACGTCAGCGCATTGGAGACCCTCCAGTGATCCTGCGCATATGCATAGTGCTGCCAGGCCCTCACGTCGATAAAGAATCCCGACCCCTGACTATAGGTTGCAGGAATGCCAAGCAGGAAGTCCGCGGCTGGATCGCCGGAACTATAGGTTGCCGAAGAGTTGAAAACGAATGCGCCGCTGTTATTGACGTGGAAGGGATTGCTGAAAATGAATCTCTCGATGTTGGCTCCGAATTTCAAACTGTGGTTCCCAATAACCTTGCTGAAATTGTCGAAGTAGTTATAGTTTTCGTCCTTGCGCGGCTGGGGCCCGTTGGTGCTGAAGCCCAGCGCGAAATATCCATTCACGTTGATGTAAGGCAGAGACGCGGCAGCCGTATCCTGTGGCACGATGTCGAATCCGAATGAGGAAGGCTGCGCAAGTGTGGCCGGCGCCGGATTCAATTCCGAGAAATTGTTGCGGAAGTATCCGGCTCGCAATTCGTTCAGCGTGTTGCTATTGAAAACATGCGTCCACGATGCGTTGAAGTCCTTTATGTGCGCCGTGTTGTCGGCCGCAAAACCGGGCAGGTTAGCTCCGTTGCCGGTCGATTGAGTCGCAGGCAGGGGCAGGGTATTCGAGCTGGGACTTGAATCGAAAATCGTCGAGGCCCAGAGAGCGTCTTTCGAAGTCAACTGATCGTCGATGCGAATGATGCCTTGATCGTCTCCCGCGGTGTTCGGCGCATTGAAGTTGTAGTAGTTGATGCCGCCGGTTGTGTAGTTGGATTCAGGAACGTACTTCTTGAGCAAGCTTGCTGCTATCGGGTTGAACTCCGATGTTGGAATCTGTCCGCTCGGGAAGCATTTGTTCCATGATGTTCCCGCGGGACAAAAGCCCCCTGGGCCCTGCATGCCGTCGGGGAATGGGATAGGGTTGCTGGACAGGCCGCCATCCGCGGAGAAGTTTCCATTCCTTTGATCGCCACTGAAGACCTGCGTCAGTTGTGTTTGTGCAGTGCGGTTTCTCAGTCCTTGATAGGCCACGAAGAAGAACGCGCGGTGTTCAAGGATAGGCCCACCCAGCGTGCCTCCAAAAACATTCTGGTGAAAGACGGGCCTAGTTGTCGAGAAGTAGTTGCCGTTGTTCAGAAATGTGTCGCGAAAGAATTCAAAGCCGTCCCCGTGGAACTGATTCGTACCGCTTTTCAAGGCTTCGTCAACGATGGCGCCAGAGTTGCGGCTGAATTCCGGATCGAGCGTGCTGGAGATGATATTGACTTCCGCCAGTGCGTCCGGATTCACCGTAACGCCTGGCTGGTTAAGAAAAATATCGTTGATGTCGGTACCGTCCAGAAGGAAGGCATTTTCGCCGGTTTGGCTGCCATTGGTTGAGAACGTACCATTTCGGTCCTGGGACTCTACCACGCCAGGCGCAGTCTTCTGAAGCTGGACGGCATCGCGGCCCAGCGTTGGCAGTTCCTCGAGTTCGGTAGCTCCGACCACATTCTTCAGTTGGACATCGGAGGTCTCCACCTGGACCATGGCTGAATTGACCTGAATGGTCTGCGCCGACGTGCCGATCTGCAACTTCGCGTCCATTTCACGCGCAGAGCTCAAGTCCAGAATGATTCCCGTCGAAACCAGGTTCTGAAAGCCCTGTGCTGCGACGGTGACAGTGTAGGGACCACCAATGTGAAGGTCGGGAAAGATGTAGTAGCCCTTGCTATCGGTTCTCTGAGCGCTCGAGATCCCGGTGCTCGTATTGACAACGGTGACCTGAGCGTTTGCAAGGACGGCGCCGGTTGGATCTGTGACGGTGCCATGAATCGACGCCGTGGTAGCCTGCGCCTGGATTTGAACTGCCCAAAGGAATACGCTTGCGATCGTCAGCAAGCTTACTGCGAGAGATCGAATAGGAATTCTCATGAAGCCTCCAAGAGTCTGGGAACAGTGCTCTCCTGCGTACCAGGCGTCAGCACAACCGAGAGTCATGGGCGCGGGAGCACGGATGGTAATAATGTCGTGTAACCTGGAAATAGATCTCTCCAGATCACTGCTGTAAACCAAGAAATGCTTGCGGCAATATCTTCGCCGATCACAGGGCCAGTGTCTTCGGTCTAACGGAGGAGTTCCGCCCTCCATCGATAGGTGGATGCGCGGTAGTTTGGCCGCAACCGGAACGGTGCAGAAAGTCCGCCCCGATTTGATGGCGAACCCTTCTGGCTGCGGTGAAAGCAAGATGCCCGACCGCTTCGCTTCAATTGAACGCGACGCCACTTTGCTTGCACCAAGGGCATCGCGTTCGGTTCATCGGGTTCTTCGACGTATCTAAAATGCAAAGCGGAGAGAGAACTGTTGAACCCGCGGCGCCGTCAACAGCGAATTGTAGATTCCGAGTGAGCCGGTTGTGAGGCCATTGCCGAGAGAAGTTGGGTTGGTGTCGAACCGAACCGAGTTGGACACATTGAACACTTCCCAGGCAAACTTCAAGGTTTGCCCTTCCCACAGGTTCCACGACTTACTCAGTCCGGAATCGACGCCGAGGTATCCGTCTCCTCTGAAGTTATTCCGTTCTCCAGCTTCACCTGGATATGGAAGGCGAATGGGGTTACCCTCGCCGATGATTCCGCTATTCAGTGCAGCGACATTGTCGAAGATTTGTGGTTCACCGTTTTGATCCAGATGTTTGCGGATCTTCACCGGCCCCGTCCGCACGCCGTAGCTTTGGATGTGCCAGTTTGTTGACCACCCAGGCTCGAGTAAACCGAAAGGCAAACCACTTGTCCAGCGCGTGAGACCTGACCATTGCCATCCGCCGATTGCCGCATCGAGAAGGCGCCCGGATGACCCGAGAACGGCCTTGCCGCGTCCAACCGGGAGCTGATAGACCCAGTCAAGCGTGATGAGATGCCTCGTATCGAAATCCGATACTCCCCGATTCAATGACGGCTTCCATGAATTGAGAATGTCGCTGAACGAGCCGTTCCGCGATGCCTCGCTGGCGCGTTCCGCATCCGACCCCATGTCGATCGATTTAGACAACGTGTATCCGAGATCGGCCTGCAGTCCGTGGCTTGAGGGGTGCCTCAGTGTGAGTTGCCCAGCGTTGTAGTAGCTCATTCCGATCGACGACCACGCATAGAGAGTCGCAAACTGGTTCTGCCAAAAGTGAGAGATGGGATTCCCTTGAGCGTCCGTTGGGCATCCATAGATGCAGAAGAAGTCGATATCTGCTGTGGCCGTCGTTTCGCCTGTTGTATAGCGATACTGCGACCACTCATTGGTGTAGATGAATTGTGTTGCGCTCATGCCATTCTGCGCAAGGTTGGGGAACACGTTCTCCCAGTAAGGAATTGTTGCGACCTCAGCCTTCGGATTGCCCTTATTGGCATCGACTGCCCTCGACAGCAGCGTTCCTGCTGTGAAGTAGTCCATGCCGGATTTTGTATCGACGAAATTGACCGGTTCTGCGAGATCAACCTCTTGAAGAAGATGACGGCCGAGCCTTCCAACATAGGCGGCTTCAACGGTAAACCCTCCTGGAAATTCGCGTTGAACTGAGAAGTCCATGGTCTCGGAATAGGGTGTCTTCATGTGGTTATCTACCGTGAACGATTCGGCAAAGCTGTTCTCCGGAGGCGTGTATGGGAAGGTTGCGGTAGATGGAGGCGCAGGGCCGACATCGATTCCAGGAAGACTGCGGACGCCCGTAAATCGCGGCGCCGTCTCCGGCGTGTACACATCGGAAGGATTGGTTAGACTGGTGCTCAGGCCGAAGGACCCATATTGGTCAAAGGTGTTCACAATTCCCTCTCCAAAATGATCGAAATACATGCCGGCGCCAGCGCGGATTGAAGTCTTGCTGTCGGGAGCAAAGGCGAATGATAACCGTGGAGCGAAGTTTCCCTTCTGGGGAGCCCAGTAACCGGGCCTGCCATTCCCCCGGCCATTCGGCGCGAAGGCCAGGTTAGGTTCATATATCTGTCCTTGCGCAGCCGCTTCACCTCTCTTCACGAACCAGTCATGAGTATCGACGGTAGTTGCAATCTGCTGCCCATTGACCTCATAAGGTGCCTGCAACAGCGTGTAACGAACTCCGTACGTTACGATCAACTTCGGCAGCACACGCCAGGAATCCTGGATGTAGCCCTCCCATTCATTTGCTTTGAAATGCCGGTTGATGAAGGTTCCATCCGGCAATAGGGCGGCACTTTTACCTCCATTTTCAACCTGGTAGTTGTATATGTTCGTCCGCTTGGTAACGGAGCCGACGAGATAGGTATATGCGAATAAATAGGAATTAGTGAAACCGCTGTCTACACCCGGTTCGCCAATTGTCGCCGGGTTGGGCGCATTGCCGGCCATCGTCCCTGGATTCAGGCTTGCTGAGTTGTACGAGCTTGCATCGGAGCCGCTATTGTTATGAACCTGCCTCCAATTAGCCCCAAGCTGGAATGTGTGGTTTCCTTTGGTCCAGCTGAGGTTATCGACAAGGTTATTCACCGGAACATGAACGACAGTGCTGCGCGTTTCTGCTTGCAGTGGGCTTAGGCCGGTACGGCGCACCGAAGTGCGACCGATATTGAGGCGGCGCGCGATCTCGGATTTGCTCAGTCCGGACCGGCGTAATTTGCAGACCCTATCGGCGTGCATGGTTGCAGTAGCAGGCCGGCCAAGACGCTT
>Ga0255356_1001134_pt1 | contig 17146 bp, 15 predicted proteins | sample HBST100metaG_FD_189944 | JGI IMG/M metagenome (GOLD analysis project Ga0255356, IMG submission 189944) | Peat soil microbial communities from Stordalen Mire, Sweden - H.B.S.T100 | ecosystem: Environmental > Terrestrial > Soil > Wetlands > Peat | place: Sweden: Norrbotten County, Stordalen Mire... | reverse complement strand
CGCGCGAGCAGGGCGCCGGGCAGGGCCGTGAGCACGTCCAGCACCTCGCCGATGACCGGCTGGATGCCGATGGCCGCCGCCTGCAGGTCGTTGGTGTAACGGCGTAAATCCGCCGCCATGGCCTCGGCGCTGGGCCAGGATGCGGGCAAATCCGCTGCCGGGGTGAAGCCGCCCTGGCGGGCGCGAAACACCGCGGGCGTGGGCACGGCCACGCCGGGATTGACCAGCACAATGCCGAATTCCGGCAAAAGCGGGGCGGGGACCAGAACCTCGCCGATGCCCTGCATGCGCGCGGGGGCGGAGGCGAGGCAGACGGGCACGTCCGCGCCCAGGCCCAGCGCCAAAGCGGACAAATCGGCATCCCTGATGCCCCAAAGCGCGCTGAGCGCATGCAGCGCCGCCGCCGCGTCCGCCGAGCCGCCGCCAATACCAGAGGCCACGGGCAGGTTTTTCTCCAGCGTCAGCGCCGCGCCGCGCCCAGGGGCCAGGGCGCGGGCGGCGCGCAGCAGCAAATTATCCGTCTCCGCCCGCAGCACGGCGCCGAACGGGCCGGTGATGCCGAGGCTCAGCGCCTCTGCCGGGGTGGCGCTGACGATATCGCCCATGGCGGGGAATACGGCCAGGCTGTCCAGCATATGGTAGCCGTCCTCCCGCTTGGCGGTGACGTGCAGATACAGGTTTACCTTCGCGGGCGCGAAACGCGTGGGCATGGTTAGTCCGCCGTCCCGAAATGCTGCTCGAGTTTGCCCTGCAACGCTGCCGCCAGCTTGGGGTCCGGGTGCAGGGAGAGCGCCCGCTGCCACTGGAAATCCGCCTGCAGCTTCTGGCCCGCCTGCCAGAACGAATCGCCCAGATGCCCGTTCACCTCGGGATCATCGGGGCTCAGCTCCACCGCCTGGGTGAGCAGGGAGAGCGCGCCTTTGGTGTCACCTTGCTTCATTTCCACAAAGCCGAGCGAGTCGATGACCGCGCCGTCATTCGGGGTCAGGCCCACGGCGCGGGTGAGCATGGCTTTCGCCTCACCCAGATGCTCGCCGCGCAGCGCCCAGCTATAGCCGAGATAATTCAGCACATAAGGCTGGTTGGGCGAGAGTTGCAGCGCTTGCAGCAGGTCCGGCTCGGCGGCCTGCCAGTTATCGGTCTGGTCCTCGCAGATGGCGCGCTCGTAGAACAGGCTCCAGGCATTGGCGGGCGGCGGGTTGCCGGCGGCGGCGATGGCCTGGGTGTAATAGGACATGGCGTCGGTATATTGGCTGGCGCTGCGCAGCACGTCGCCGGCGGTGGCGAGCAGCCCGGCATCGTCAGGCGTGGTGGCGAGCAGGCCTTGCAGCAATGCCACCGCCGGCTTGGTCTGGTTCAGCGCCGCCAGCAGATTGGCCTCCTCCAGCGCCGCCGGGCCGTAGAGCGGGTCGGTCTTGGCGATGGGCGCCAGCGTATCCAGCGCGTTCTGCATCTCCACCGGGGTGGCGGTGAAATTCGGGTCGTCCGCGCCGGTCTGGCTGCTGGCCAGCAGCAGCCGCGCGGCGGAGAGGTCCGGCCGCAATTGCAGGGCGAAGCGCAGGAGCACGGTGCGCAGGAACGCCGCCTGCGGCTGGTTGAGCGAACCGGCAAGGGTGAGATACGCCTCCGCCATGCCCTGGGCGGCGGTGCTGATGACGGGTTTATTCATCTGCGCCTGCAAGGCCGGCAGGGCGATACGCAAATCCGGATGCGCGGCGATGAGCGCTGTCAGCGTTGCCTGGGCCTGGGCTTCCTGCCCCTGGCGGGCCGCCCAGCTGGCGAGGATCTGCGCCAGGCGCAGATTGGGCTGGCCGGTGCTCACGGCGCCGTAGAGCTGGGCGGCGTTCTTGGTGTCTCCGGCGGAGTCGGCGATGAGGGCGGCGTTGAGCACATAGACAGGGCCGAACGGGCCGTTGTTGAAATACGGGCCAAGCCCGTTCAGCGCCGCCTGCTCGTTGCCCTGGCCGAACTTCGCCCAAGCCAGCAGCAGCGGCTTGATCAGCCCGGCCAGATCGTCGTTCGGCAGGGCGGTGAATAGCTGCGAGGCCTGGTCGAAATCGCCGTTCGCGGCGGCCTGGTTGCCGAGCTGCAGCGTGGCCAGGGCGTTGCCGGGGAGTTTTGGCGCCAGGGTGGCGGCGAGCGGGCTGCCGGAGAGTATACCGGCCACGAAACCCTCGGCGATCAGCTCCTGATTATCCGGCGCGGTTTGCAGCGCCTGGGTGTAGAACTTGGCGGCGGAGGTCGCGTCGTTCTGTGAAACCGCGTAGCGCGCGGCCAGAAAGGCGCCGTAAGCTGGGTCTGGCTGGGCGGTTTGAGCGGCTGTGCCGCCGGGGCCGGCGGCACAGGCCGACAGCATGATGCATACGGCGACAGCGCCGCGGCGGCTAAGCAGGGAGAACATTTCCATCCTCCCCGGTGTAGCAGCGCGATTCGCGCGCGGCAAAACTCTAAATTTCATCTGCATGCGCGCGCTTGTCCCGCCGGGGCTGCTGCGTTAGCGTCAAGCCATGCACCAAGGTTTTGAAGCAACCACGGAAGATATCACGGTTCAGGTCCAGGTCTTTTATCTGGCTGACCAATCCAAACCGGATTCGGGGCAGTTCATCTGGGCGTATCATGTCACGATCATCAATCGCGGGCGCTTCGCCGTCCAGCTGTTGCGGCGGAGCTGGCGCATTACCGATGCGCATGGCCGCGTGCAAACCGTGCATGGCGAGGGTGTAGTGGGTGAGCAACCGGTGATCGAGCCGGGGGCGCGGTACGAATATACGTCCGGCACGCCGCTTTCCACACCGTCTGGCTTCATGACCGGGCAGTATCATATGCAGGTCGCGGCATCCGGCGCGCCGTTCGACATCGCCATCCCCACTTTCAGCCTGGACAGCCCGCACCAGAACACCCGCCTGCATTAATGCACCCTCCGAGGTTGCGGGTTGTTCATGCTTGCCCATATCGGTGTTTCAGCGTTCAGATTAATTCTCAGTGAAAAGCCTTGCCACGGAGTTTGCCGCCTTGACCATTCATGCCCCCGCCAAGCTCGCCGAATCCGGGCATGGCCCAAAGAGACCCAGCCGGGAAGAGGCCGAGGCGGCGGTCCGCACCCTGCTGCTCTGGGCGGGCGAGGATACAGAGCGCGAGGGGCTGAAAGACACACCGGCCCGCGTTGCCCGCGCCTATGAGGAGTTTTTCAAGGGCTATGCGGAAGACCCGGTGGCGCTGCTGACCCGCACCTTCGAGGAAATCGACGGTTATGACGAGATGGTGGTGCTGCGCGATATCCGCGTGGAGAGCCATTGCGAGCATCACATGGTGCCCATCATCGGCCGGGCGCACGTGGCGTATCTGCCGGGCACGCGGGTTGTCGGCATCTCCAAGCTGGCGCGGGTGGTGGATGCCTATGCCCACCGCTTCCAGATTCAGGAAAAGCTGACAGCGCAGATCGCCAATACCATTCAGGACGTGTTGCAACCGCGCGGGGTGGCGGTGGTTATCGAGGCCAACCACCAGTGCATGTCCACCCGCGGGGTGCACAAGCCGGGGGCGAGCATGGTGACCAGCCGCATGCTCGGCGCCTTCAGGGATGATCCCTCCACCCGGCGGGAGTTCCTGGCGATTATCCAGGCGCGGACATGCAGCACGGTGGAGGGGTGAGCGAACACGAGCCCTTCATGCGCCGGGCCATTGCGTTGGCTTATCAGGGCATGGCGGGCGGGCATGGCGGGCCGTTCGGCGCGGTGATTGTGCGTGACGGCAAAATTGTGGGTGAGGGGCATAACCGCGTGCTCTCCGCCTGCGACCCCACGGCCCATGCCGAGGTCACCGCGATCCGCGACGCGGCGCTGCGGGAGCGGAATTTCGACCTCTCCGGCACTGAGATTTACGTGAACGGCATGCCGTGCCCAATGTGCATGGCGGCGGTCTTCTGGGCGCGTATCGGCAAGGTGTATTATGGCTGCGGGCCGGAGGATGCCGAGGCAATCGGCTTCGACGATGAGGAGTTCTACCGCCAGCTCGCTCTGCCGCCCGAGCAACGCGCCATACCTGCCGTGCAGCTGACCGCGTATCTGGGTGAGGCGCGGGCCACTTATGCCGCCTGGGCGGCGCTGGAGAGCAAGGTCCCGTATTAGGGACACACTGGCGGAGTCGCCTTGTGCGCTGTATCCCGCCGCAAGCAGGAGACACCATGCAGAACAATACCGCCGCCAGCCCGCAGAATCGCAAGCTCGTCACCACCTGGCTGTTCAGCCTCGCCTTCATGATCTGGGTCATGGTCGGCATTGGCGGCTACACGCGCGATACCGGCTCGGGGCTGTCCATCATGAACTGGGACCCGATCATCGGGGCGCTGCCGCCGCTGACCACGGCCGCCTGGAATAAGCTGTTCGCGTTGTACCAGAGCATTCCGCAATACCAGATATTGCACCAGGGCATGGATTTGGACGGCTTCAAGGCGCTGTTCTGGCCGGAATACATCCACCGCCTCTGGGGGCGGCTGATGGGGCTGGTGCTGCTGCTGCCGCTGATCGGCTTCGCCCTCACCGGGCGGATTGAGAGGCGGCTGATCCCGTGGCTGGCGCTGCTCTTCGCCCTGGGCGGGCTGCAGGGGGCCATTGGCTGGTTCATGGTGTCCTCGGGCTTCTTCCCCAATTCCACCGCCGTGGAGCCATGGCGGCTGTCATTGCATTTCTTCGCCGCCATGTTTCTGCTGGGCGCGGTGCTGTGGACGGCGCTGACCGTACAGAGCCCGGCCCCCGTGCCATATCCCGGCCAGCGGGGGTTGAAGCGCCTGGCGCAGCTGGCCTTCGTGCTGCTGCTGCTGGCCATGTTCGGCGGTACGTTTGTGTCCGGCATTCATGGCATCACGGCCTTTGATCCGGCGAATAATATCGGCACCGGGCAACCGCCCGCCGGCTGGCCGTTCAGCGGCATCTTCTCCGACACCGCGACGATCATCTTCGACCACCAGTTTCTGGCTGTGCTGGCCACGCTGGCGGTGCTGGCGGTGAGCGTGCAGGCCCTGCGCAACGGCGCGCCGGATAATGTGCGTGACGCGGCGATGCTGATCGGCCTGCTGGTGCTGCTGCAATTCGCCTTCGGCGTCTCGGCGCTGGTGTCGCAGATGATCGATCTCGGCGTTGTCCACCAGATGAACGCGGTGCTGCTGCTGGCCGTCCTGCTGCGGCTGCTGCATACGCTGCGCGGCGCCACCGCATGAAGCCGGACAAGGCCCTCGGCGCCTGGGTGCTGCTGCTGGCGGCCATGGTGTTCGGCATGACCGTGGGCGGCGGGCATGCACGCACCATCGGCGCCGGGTTCACCATCCAGGTCTGGCGCCCGTTCACCGGCTTCATCCCGCCCATGAACGCGGGCGATTGGGGCTATTTGTTCGGGCTGTACCAGAAGACGGCGGTGTATCAGGCAAACCCGATCGACCTGGCGCAGTACAAGGCGCTGTTCTGGCCCATGTTCCTCGATCGTTGCTGGGGCCGGCTGATGGCGCTGGTATTCCTCATCCCCTTCGCCTGGTTCGTGGCCAAAAGGCGGCTGACGAAAAAGCATGCCGCCTGGATGCTGGCGATTTTCGCGGCCGGGGCCGGGCAGGGGGCGTTTGGCTGGTACATGGTGCAAACCGGCATGCAGCCGGGTGTGCTCTCGCCGCCGCCGCTCTGGGCCGGGCCGCATTTCTGCACCGCCATGATTATTTTCGCGCTGCTGGTGTGGACGGGGCTGACCTTCCGCGCGCCTGAACCCGCGCGGGTGGAGGGCGTCGCCTTCCTGCGCCCCTGGGCCTCCGCCAGTGTTGTGCTGGTGTATTGCACCATGGGCTTCGGCGCGATGGTGGCCACCACCAACGCCATCACCGTGTTCAACACCTTCCCCACCATGGACGGGCATTTTGTGCCGCCGACGTTGTTTGAACTGCATCCCTGGGCGCAGAACTTCATCGCCAACAAGGCGACGGTGCAGTTCTTCCACCGGCTGCTCGCCACCATCACGGCGCTGACCGTGCTCACCACCGCCGTGCTGGGGCTGCGGGCCAAGCTGCCGCCGGGGTTGCGGGATAATTTTCTGCTGCTCGCCGGGCTGGTGGCGTTGCAATATCTGCTGGGCATGACCACGATTGTATTGGGCGCGCCGGAGTTGGGCTATGTGCATGAGCTGAACGGCGTGCTGCTATTCGCCACAATGCTGGCGGCGCGGCACGGCCTGCGCGGCGCCACGGCAGCTAGGCCGCAACCCGCTTTGGCCGCGGCGGAATAGGAGAATATAAATCATGAGCGAGGCGCTCAACACCGCGACGAAACTGTTCCATGGCGAGGCCGGGCTGGACCCGCACGAGGCGGCGAAGCATGTCGCCACCGCGCTGGAAGGCACGGATGACGGCGAGTTGTTCCTGGAATATCGGGAATCCGAATCCGTCTCACTGGACGATGGCCGCATCCGCGCCGCCAGCTTTGACACGCGAAGGGGCTTCGGCCTGCGCGCGGTGCTGGGCGAGGCCGCCTATTTCGCCCATGCCGGGGAGATTTCGGACGCCGCGCTGGGCCGCGCGGCGGAGACCATCCGCGCCGCCAAGGCCGTGGAGCACGCCATGACCGCCGCCGGGCCTGCAGCCGCGCCCTCGCCACTTTACGCCGGGCTGAACCCGCTGGCGGAGGCCCCCTTCGCCGCCCGCGCCGAGCTGTTGCAGCAGATCGACGCCTTTGCCCGCGCCGCCGACAGCCGCGTGGTGCAGGTGATGGCGAGTATCGCTGGTGAGTGGCAGGTGATTGAGATCATTCGCGCCGATGGCGCGCGCGTGGCCGATATCCGCCCGTTGGTGCGGCTGAACGTGTCCGTGGTGCTGGAGCAGAATGGGCGCCGGGAGTCCGGTGGCCATGGCGCGGGCGGGCGTACCGGCTACGATGCCGTCACCAACCCGAGTTTTTGGCAGGACGCGGTGCGCGAGGCCATCCGCCAGGCCGAGGTGAATCTGGCCAGCATCCCCGCCCCGGCTGGCGAGATGGAGGTGGTGCTGGGCTCCGGCTGGCCGGGCATTCTACTGCACGAGGCTATTGGTCACGGGCTGGAGGGTGATTTCAACCGCAAGCAGACCTCCGCCTTCGCTGGGCTGATGGGCAGCCGCGTGGCCGCCAAGGGCGTCACGGTGGTGGATGACGGTACCATCCCCAACCGCCGCGGCTCGCTGACCATCGACGACGAAGGCACCCCGACCTCCCGCACCACGCTGATTGAGGACGGGGTCCTGGTTGGCTTCCTGCAAGACCGCCAGAACGCGCGGCTGATGAACATGCGCGCCACCGGCAATGGCCGGCGCCAATCTTACGCGCATGCCCCGATGCCGCGCATGACCAACACCATCATGCTCGGCGGCGAGGCCTCGCCGGAGGATATGATCAAATCGGTGAAGCGCGGGCTGTATGCGGTGAATTTCGGCGGCGGGCAGGTGGATATCACCTCCGGCAAGTTCGTGTTCTCCGCCGCCGAGGCCTATCTCATCGAGGACGGCAAGGTGACCACCCCGGTGAAAGGCGCGACGCTGATCGGCAACGGGCCGGATGCGCTGACCAGGGTGGAGATGATCGGCAACGACATGGCGCTCGACCCCGGCATCGGCACTTGCGGCAAAAACGGCCAGGGCGTGCCGGTGGGCGTGGGGCAGCCGACGATAAAACTCTCCGGCCTGACGGTGGGCGGCACCGCCGCGTAGCCGATTCTTAATTTTTCGTCATTAGGAAGAACAACGCAATTGTTTTTCTAGGGAGACGAAAATGCTGCGCTGGTTCCGTGAAGTCGCGCCAATTCGCCAGAAACTGACTGTCGCGTTCGGAGCGCAGGCGGGGCTGGTGGCGGTTTGTTTGGCAAGTGTTCTGGCGGTGCCACAGGCGGCGCCGCTGGTATGCGGCGTGGCGCTGCTGGTCTCCGCGGTGCTTGGGCTGACGATGCGCGCCGCCATCGCCACGCCCTATGTCACCACGGTTGTGCGCATGGAAGCGCTCGCCGCGGGGAAGCTCACGGCTCCCATACAGTTCACCAAATACCGCGATTGCGTGGGGCGGATGACCAAGGCCATGCACAAATTCCGTGACGACGCGCTGGCCAAGCAGCAGACGGATGCGGAAGCGGCGCGGGTGCGCGCGGTGGCCGAGGCTGAACGCGCCGAGGCGGATGCCGCCCGCGCCCGCTTCGCCACGGAGCAGAAGCTGGTGGTGGAGAGCTTGGCCGCCGGGTTGGCGGGGCTGGAGGCGGGCGACCTGCTGGTGAGGCTGGAAACCCCATTCAGCGCCGAGTACGAGAAGCTCCGGCAGGATTTCAACAACGCGCTCTCCCGGTTGCAGAACGCGATGCAGGTTATCGCCGGGCGGGTACAGACCGTGCATTCCGGCGCCGGGGAAATCACCCAGGCCACGGACGACCTTTCCCGCCGTACCGAGCAGCAGGCCGCGACGCTGGAGGAGACCGCCTCGGCCCTGGGCGAAATCACCGCCGCCGTGCGCACCACCGCCGAGGGGGCCGGGGCCGCGCGCAAGCTGGTGGCCGAGATGCAGGAGGATGCCGGGCATTCCGGCAAGGTGGTGCAGGACACCGTCGGCGCCATGGGCAAGATTGAAAGCTCGTCCAAGGAGATTGGCAACATTATCGGCGTGATCGACGAGATCGCCTTCCAGACCAATCTGCTGGCGCTGAACGCGGGGGTTGAGGCCGCCCGCGCGGGGGATACCGGGCGCGGCTTTGCCGTGGTGGCGACCGAGGTGCGCGCTCTGGCCCAGCGCTCCGCGGATGCGGCGAAGGAGATCAAGATGCTGATCTCCAATTCCAGCGGCGAGGTGGAGGCCGGGGTGAAGCTTGTGGCGGAAACCGGCGAGGCGCTGGCGCGGATTGTTAGCCAAGTGGCGCAGCTGGACGCGCTGGTGGGGCGGATCGCGACCTCGGCGCAGGAGCAATCGCAGGGGCTTTCGGAAGTGAACAGCGCCGTGAAGCAGATGGACCAGGTGACGCAGCAAAACGCCGCGATGGTGGAGGAATCCAGCGCCGCCAGCCACGGTTTGGCGGGGGAGGCGGGTGAGCTCGCCAGGTTGGCCGGGCAGTTCCGTATCGGCCAAGTGGCGGCGCCGCCAACGGCACCGGTGAAACGAGCGGTGGCCGTGCGCGCGCCGGTAAGGGCAGCGCCGCCGCGTATACCCGTGCCGGTCTCCGCCGGGGCGGAGGATTGGGACGAATTCTAGGTCAATGTCTTAAGGCAGACATGGAAAGGAGCCTTCATCGGCAAGATGAAGGCTCCTTTCGCTTATTCGGACTTCAGATGCGCGATGAGGCGCTCGATGGCGGTGGCTTTATCTACTTGCTCCAGCGCCGCATATTCGGCGGCCAGACGATCCAAGGCTGATTCATAGATCTGCCGTTCGGAGAAGCTCTGGTCCGGCTGGCCGGCATTACGGTGCAGGTCGCGCACCACCTCGGCAATGGCCGCCGGGTCGCCGGAATTGATCTTCGCCTCGTATTCTTGCGCGCGGCGGGACCACATGGTGCGCTTGATGCGCGCCCGGCCCTTCAGCACGGCGAGAACCTCGTCGAACTGCTTCTTCGAGGCCAGTTTGCGCAGGCCGGCGGTGCGCGCCTTGTTGGTGGGCACGCGCAGGGTCATGCGGTTTTCGTCGAAGGTGATGTGGATCAGCTCCAGCGTATGCCCGGCGATCTCCTCGGTGGCGATACGCTCCACCTTGCCGACGCCATGGGTGGGGTAGACCACATAGTCGCCCTGCTGAAAATTCTCCGCCTTGGCCATGGCGCGCGGCGGGGAGAGTGGGCGCATGGGCCCGGCGGGGATGCCGCCATGCATCACCACTGGCGGGGTAGCGGGCGCTGCCTTGGGGGCGTCCTCCGCCTCGGCGCGTTTGGGGGCTTTGGGGGCCGGCTTCGCGTCAGCGATGTCTGTTGCCTGAATGTCTTCGGCCTTGGCGGTTTTCTTCGCCACGCCTGTCTTCTGCTTCTCGCTCATTGCCACTCCGGTGCACAGAAAGCCGGGCGCGGTAGACCCGCACCCGGCTCATAGGCCGTCTTGTAACAGATTTTCCGCCTCCCGTCACGCGGAGGGCGGAAGATCTTAAGGCTGGCCGGGCTCCAGGGAGAGCAGGGCTTCCTTGCCGGGCTTATTCTTCCATTCATCGGCATCGGCGGGGGCGGTGCCTTTGCGGGTGATGTTCGGCCAGGACTTCGCCAGATCGCGGTTGCGCTCGGCCCAGGCGGTGGCGCGGTCATCACTGTCGGGGAAGATGGCTTCCGCCGGGCATTCCGGTTCGCACACGCCGCAATCGATGCATTCATCCGGGTGGATGACCAGCATGTTCTCACCGACATAGAAGCAATCCACCGGGCAGACTTCCACGCAGTCCATATATTTGCACTTGATGCAGTTTTCGGTGACCACGTAGGTCATCAGGCACTCCTAAAATAGCAGTCGGAAATTTGTGTTCCCTATGCGCGCGGGCGGAGATTTAGGCAAGTTATCAGGAGGCGATCTCCCGGTAATAAGCCTGAGCCACGGGTGCGCCCTCCCGCCGTTCGGGCAGGCCCAGCACCTCCACCACCAGCACGCCGCGCGGCAGGGCAAGGGTGAGCACGTCGCCCGGATGCAGCTTGGCGTGCGGCTTTTCAGTGCTTTGGCGGTTAATGCGCACGCCGCCTTGCTCCACCAGGGCGGCGGCCACCGCCCTGGTTTTGCAGAAACGCGCGAAGACGAGGAACTTATCTAGCCGCAGCCAGTCAGCTTCCTCCCTCGCCATTACCGCCTTGCGGTTTTAAGCGCCGCCAGCGCGGCGAAGGGGTTGTCCGCCGAGATCGGCTCGGGCGGCGGCGGCGGTGCGGCGGCGGTGGCGGGGCGGTGCTCCATCTTGCGCCTTGCCAGCAGTGGCGGCGAGGGCGGGCCGAAATGCTTGGTCCCCAGCGTACCGGCGGGGATGATGCGGAAGCCCAGCACATGCAGCACAGGGGAGAGCTGCTCCGGCTTCAGCCCCATGCGCGAGCCCAGATTGGGTGGCACCAGAATGGGATGCTTGCGCAGCAGGAAGTGAACCTCACGCACCAGCCTCTCCACCACATCCAGCCGGATCATCACCGGTCCGGCTGGCAGCCAGCCCATGGTGAGGGCAAAATCCGGCCCCCAATTGCTCGGCATGGGCGCGCTCACCAGCCCGGCGGCGGGCAGCGGCGGCGGGTTGCGGTCGTTCCACACGCCCCAGAACAAGGCGCGCAGCCGGGCGGCGCCGGGCTTCAGGGCCGCGGGCAGGTACATGGCGAAGCGGCCGAGATCGATGCCGAATTTCTTAGCCTCCTGCCGCAATTCCGGCGAGAAGGGTTCTGCCTCCAGCACGCCGCCGGACTCGCTCAGCCGGTGCACGATGCCGCGTAACGGGGCGGGCGGGTTCTCCATGGCTTTCAGCAGCGCGCCGAGGCGCTTTTCCGTCTCGGCGGCGAGATACGCGGCCAGCCGGGCGCGCAGGCGCTCGCGCGCCAAGCCGTCCAGGAACTCCGAATGCAGCACGTCCACGGCGGGCTTGAGGAAGGCCTCGCTGCGCTTCAGGCGGGCGATCTTGGTGCCCTCCCATTCAATGTGCCGGTCATCGGTGATGGTGAAGGCGTCATCCGGCGCCGTTTCAGCGCGCAAGATGCGGCGTGGCATCTCCTGGGCCAGGGCGCGGCGCGCGGCGCGCATCACCAGCTTTTTCTCCTGCCCCTGGGTCGCGGGGTCCGGGTGGAAGAAGAAGCCTTCAACCCGCCCGACCTCATGCCCTTCCACCAGCACCAAGCCGTTATTGGCCACTACCGCCTGTAGCTCGTCGGTCTCTGAGTCTTCCAAACGTCTTGTCAAATGTGCTGCCCTCTTATCCACAAACCGCGCCATTAATTTCACGTGCAACGTGTCGGAAACACGATCCTCGACCGCCCTGGCGCGCATGGCCCAGGTATCGGCATCGCGCATCCAATCCGCTCGTGCGGTTATATAGGCCCAAACGCGCACATCCGTCAGCCTTTGCATCAGCGTATCGATGTCACCCTCGATTTTGTCGAGGTTTTCGATCTCGCGGCGGACCCAATCCTCGGGCAGTTTCTCGCTGGCGCGCAGGTGGTTGAAGATCTTGCCGCAGAGCTTGACGTGGGAATCCGTGGCCAGCTTGCGGAAATCCGGGATCTGGCAGGCCTCCCACAGCAGCTTCACCGCGGCGCGGCCCTGGGTGGCCTTGCGGATATCGGCATCATGGTGCAGCGCGGCCAAAGTGAGCAGATCCGTCGCGTCCTGCCCGCGCGTCAGGCCCGGCTTGCCGGGGGGCGCGGTCAGGCTATCCAGCAGCGTGTCTATCGAATTGAAGTCCAGCGCCGCGTTGCGCCAGCAGAGCTGCTCCAGCGGCTCAAACTCATGCGCTTCCACCGCCTCCACCAATTGCTCGCCCAGAGGCGGGCAATCCGCGGTAACGCCGAACGTGCCGTCCCGCATGCCGCGCCCGGCCCGGCCCGCAATCTGCGCGACCTCCGCCGGCATCAGCAAGCGGGGGCGGTGGCCGTCGAATTTCTGTACGCCCGCGAAGGCGACATGGTCGACATCCATGTTCAGCCCCATGCCGATGGCGTCCGTCGCGACCAGGAAATCCACCTCCTTCTCCTGATACAGCGCCACCTGGGCGTTGCGGGTGCGGGGCGAGAGGCGGCCCATGACCACGGCACAGCCGCCCCGGCGGCGGCGCACGGCCTCGGCGATGGCATAGACATCAGCGGCGGAGAACGCGACGATGGCCGAGCGCGGCGGCAGGCGTGAGAGTTTCACCGGCCCGGCATAGGAGAGTTCCGAGAGGCGCGGGCGGGTCTCGATCTCCACCCCCGGCACCAAGCGGCGGAGCAGCGGCTTGATCGTCTCGGCACCCAGGAACATGGTTTCCACCAGCCCGCGCGCGTGCAGCAGCCGGTCCGTGAAGACATGCCCACGGTCCGGGTCCGCGCAGAGCTGGATCTCGTCCACCGCGATGAACTCCACCTTGCGGTCGAGCGGCATGGCCTCCACCGTGCAGGAGAACCAGCGTGCCCCGGGCGGCACGATTTTTTCCTCGCCGGTGATGAGCGCTACGTTGCGGATGCCCTTGCGGGCCACCATGCGGTCGTAATTCTCGCGCGCCAGCAGCCGCAGCGGGAAGCCGATGATGCCGGAGGTGTGGCCCAGCAGCCGCTCGATGGCGAGGTGCGTCTTGCCGGTGTTGGTGGGGCCAAGCACGGCCTTCACCCTTGGTTGGAATCCGGACATGGAGGAAACTTAGGGCACGCGGCCGGCTTTGCAAACGGGCGCCTAGCGTCTTGCCTCGAAATCGATGCGCGGGTCCGCCCAGGCGAGCAGCATATCCCCCGCGATGCGCGCCAGCAGCCCGGCCAGGGTGTAGACGTAGAGCGTGCCGAACATCACCGGATAGTCCCGTTGCAGCACGGCTTGGTAGCCGAGCAGGCCGAGCCCGTTAATGGAGAAGATGATCTCCACCAGCAGCGTGGCGCCGAACAATATGGCGGTGAAGGCGCCGGGCAGCGTGGCGATGATGAGCAGCAGCGCGTTGGGCAGCACATGGCGCAGCAGCACGCGGCGCTCGCCCAGCCCCTTGGCGCGGGCGGCCAGCACGTAGAGCTTGCCCGCCTCCTCCAGCACGGCGTTCTTCATCAGCAGCGTCAGCGTGGCCAGCCCGCCTGCCGTGAGGGCCGCCGTGGGCAGCACCATGTGCCAGGTGAAATCCATGAGGCGCGCGGGCCAGGGCCAGGTGGCGGCGCCCGGCGAGGCCAGCCCCCGCAGGGGAAATAGCGGCCATGCCCCGCCCTGGCCGAAGAGCAGCATCAGCAGTACCGTCAGCAGAAACCCCGGCACGGCATAGAGCGCCAGCACCAGGGTGGAGGTGGCGGCGTCGAACCGTCCGCCATTGCGCGCCGCCTTGGCCACGCCCAGCGGAATGGCGATGAGATAGGCGAGCAGCGTGGACCACAGCCCCAGCGCCAGCGAGACCGGCAGGCGCTGGCGGATAAGTGCCGCCACAGGCACGCCTTGAAAGTAGCTGGTGCCGAGGTTGAAGCTGAGATAGTCGCGCAGCATGTGGCCGAAGCGCGTGAGCGGCTTCTCATCAAAGCCGAATTGCGCGGCGAGTTGGGCACGGGCGGCATCGTCCAGCCCCGTGCCGCCACGGTACAGCCCGGCGCCGGGGGGCAGATGCGGCTGCGCCAGCAGCGCCTCCACCGGGCCGCCGGGGGCGAATTGCACCAGGCAGAAATTCAGCGCGATGATGGCGAATAAAGTGATCGGCACCAGCAGCAGGCGCTTCAGCAGATAGCGCCTCATTTCGCCCACCACAGCGCATAGTCGTGCCCCGCCTGCACCGGCGCCGCCGGTTTGGCGGCGCGGCCTGGCCAGTATTCCAACCACTCGCCCGCCGGGTGGAAGAGCGGCACCATATAGGCCCCCGCCTGCAACAGCCGGTCCAGCGCCTGGATGGCGGCGCGTTTCTGTGCCGGGGTTTGCGCGGCTTCCTCCGTGGCGATTGCGGCATCAATGGCTGGGCTGCACACCCCGGCGAGGTTCTGGCTGCCTGGCCGCCGCGCGGCGGCGCGGCCCCAATAGCCCTCCTGCTCGCTGCCGGGATAATCGGATTCCGGGACGCTATCGGGCGTCATGTCGAAATCAAAAAGCGTCAGGCGCTGCGCGTAGCTGGCCGGGTCGGCGAGGTGGATTTCGGCGTCGATGCCCAGCAGGGTCAGATTATGCGCGTAAGGCAGGGCGATGCGCTCGTTGCGCTCGCTGTCCAGCAGGATTTCCAGGCGCATCTGCCTGCCCGCCCCGTTGACGAGCTGGAAATTCCTCACGCTCCAGCCTGCGGCATTAAGCAGCACCAGCGCCTGCCGGAGTTGCGGCAGATTGAAGCCGGAGCCATCGGTAACGGGTAGGGGGCTGGGCGCGCCCATGGGGGAGTTGGAAAAATAGCTGGTGTCGCGCTGGCCGATGCCGCCGAGCAGCACGCGGTTGGTCCATTCGAAATCGAAGGCCAAGGCCAGCGCCTCGCGCACGCGCGGGTCGCCGAAAGGCGGGCGGCGGGTGTTCAGGACAAAACCGTAAATGCCCATGGGCAGAGTGATGGGCGCAACCTCCTGCCTGATGCGCCCGTCACGCACCTGCTTGCTGCTTCGCATCGCCGCCCAATAGGGCAGGGATTTTTCCACCCGCGCATCCAGCAGCCCGGCCTTGAAGGCTTGCAGGGCGGCGGCATCGTCCTGGAAGAAATCTTCCGTCGCGGTGCCGAAATTGTCGAAGCCTTTTTCCGTGGGGAGATTTTCCGCCCACCAGTTTTGCACATGGCTGTAGGTGATGCTGCCGCCCCATTGCACGGCGGCGATCTTGTAGGCGCCGGAGCCAGGGGGGGAATCCCGCAAGGGGCTGGAGAAATCCCGGTGCGCCCAGAAATGCGCGGGCAATATGTACATGGCGGCGAGGTTGAACGCCGCATCCGGCCCGGCGCCGGGTTTCAGGGTAAACACCGCGGTCTGCGCATCCGGTGCCGCGGCGCTGGCCACGGCGGCATATTCCGCCGCGTAAAAGGGCGCGCCCTGGGTGATGAGGGTGTGGAAAGTCCAGACCACATCCGCCGCCGTGACCGGCGTGCCGTCCGAAAATCTCGCGCGCGGGTCGAGGAAGAACGTGATCTTGTTGCCCTCCACCGCGACGCCGCGCGCCAGATCGGCGTATTCGGTCACGCTGTCAGTGTCGGACAATTTGAAGAGCGGCTGCCAAAGCTGGAAGATCGTGTCCGGTGTGGTGCCGCGCAGGATGAAGGGGTTCAGACTGTCGAACCCCTGCACCGCGCCGAGGGTGAGGCTGCCGCCCTTTGGCGCGCTGGCATTGGCGTAGGGCAAAGCGGGCGGCAATTGCGCCGCCGCGCCGTCCAGGCTGATGATGGTTCGCACCTGCGCCCGCGCGGGGGCGAGGGCCAGCAGCCAGAGGGGCAGGAGCCACGCCCCCGCCACCCGCATGTTTAAGCGAGAGCGGCCAGCGCCGCCGCGTGCAGCGCCGGGTTGGCTGCCGCCAGCACCGAGCCGTTGCCGCCCAGATGCAGGGGGGTGCCCTGCCAGTCCGTCACCACACCGCCGGCGGCTTCCACCACCGGGCCGAGCGCCGCCCAATCCCAGGGCTTCAGGTCGGCTTCCGCCACCACGTCAATCTGCCCCAGCGCCAGCAGCCCGTAGGCATAGGCATCGCCGCCCCAGTACACGCGCTTGGCCGCCGCTTGCAGCCGGGCGAAGCGGGCCGCGTTGGCGGGGGTGAACATCTCCGGCGCGGTGGAGGACAGCTCCGCCTGCGCCAGCGTGACCTTGGCCCGGGTGCCGATGCGCCCGCCGAAATTGCCCCGGAAGCGCGCCGGAATGCCGCGCCCGCCGAGCCAGCGCTCGCCGGTTACGGGCTGGTCGATGAACCCCAGCACCGGCTTGCCGTTCTCCAGCAGCCCGAGCAGCGTGCAGAAGGTGGTGCGGCCGGTGATGAAGGCGCGGGTGCCGTCAATGGGGTCGATAACCCAGACATGCTTCTCATCCGGCTTATACGGCGGGAATTCCTCGCCGATAATGCCGTATTCCGGGAAATCCCGCATCAGCCGTTCGCGCAGAATCTCTTCCGCCCTGCGGTCCGCCACCGTGACCGGGCTTTCATCCGATTTGTCGTCCGACTCAAGGCCAGTACGAAAATACGGGCGGATCGCGGCGCCGCTCTCATCCAGCGCCGCTTCCGCCGCCATGACCAGATCCTGCATGCTCAGGGCAGCTTTGCCGGGTTGTCGGAATTCTTGTTCAAATAAGCAATCACATCAGCCCTCGTCTGGTCGTTCTTAATGCCAGGATAGAACATGCGGGTGCCAGGTGCATAGGTGGCGGGGCTTTGCAGCCATGCGCTCAGGGCATCGGCGGTCCAGGGCGTGCCGGATTTGGCTTTCACCGCGTCTGAATACGAGAAGCCGGGGGCGGAGAACGCCTTGGCGCTGACAATGCCGTAGAGGTTCGGCCCCATGCCGTTGGCGCCGCCCTTGGCCAAAGTGTGGCAGGCGGCGCATTGCTGCTGCACCAGGGCCTGGCCCTTGGCGATGTC
>Ga0255356_1001132_pt1 | contig 17173 bp, 16 predicted proteins | sample HBST100metaG_FD_189944 | JGI IMG/M metagenome (GOLD analysis project Ga0255356, IMG submission 189944) | Peat soil microbial communities from Stordalen Mire, Sweden - H.B.S.T100 | ecosystem: Environmental > Terrestrial > Soil > Wetlands > Peat | place: Sweden: Norrbotten County, Stordalen Mire... | reverse complement strand
TATTAGTACAATAATACATACAGAATCGTTTGTCAAGAGGAAGAAGAAAAATCGCTGATTTTTGAGCGATTCCCAGTGGACGAGAGCAGGAGAGGGCTGAAAAATGTCGAGGCAAAGTGCCCCTTGCCGAGTTGGGTGTTTCCGGTTTAGCGGCCTGTTCGCGGATTGTCGCACAAATCGAAAACTACCATATCATCGAATCGGCAAATATTGCGGGTCGACTGCTTTCCTAGACAAGCTGGCGCACCGGAATGGGCCCGCTCACTTCGCGTGCTGCTTGTGATCGCTCATTTGCTTTAGCTGTTGCCTAGTTGGAAGTGCGCCGTCCCACGTGTGACTCGCCACTCGCGGGTCACACGTGCCTCTCGCATGTCCTGTGATTCCAGCCCTGATCCAGCGTCTCATACGACATTCAGGCGCATAGCATGCGTTACTCACGTGCATATTCAGCGTATTCCTTTCGCAATCTCATAATCCCTATTCTTTTTGCCTGCGACGGATCAAGCGCTGTCGCCTGATCCAAACACTTAACCGCAGGCTTATATTGCTTCAGCAGCCCGTAAGCACATGCTTCTCCAAGCAACGCTTGGGCTGTGAGCTTTGGATCCAAAGAAGCCGCCGCTTTATACTCGTGAAGTGCTTGTTCGTCGTCCTCAGTCGTGTTCCCCTGTGGTTCTGGAATACGCGTCAACGCATTTGCATACCAGAAATGGGTGGCGGCCCATTTTGGAGCAAGACCTACTGCCTTTTTCAGACAGCTTCTCGCAGCAACAAGGTTGTTGCCAAAGCCAACTTCAAGGCATATTCCGCGCTCAAAGAGAATGTACAGGTCGTCTGGCTTCGCAGCGAACGCTTTGTCACCGTAGTAGCCTGCCTCCATCTGCAACGACCGCGCCTTCATATCTGTGGGAGTCGAAACGGCAACGGAGAAGTCGTATGAGACCGTTGAATAAGCCATTGTTTGGCAGAAGCTGTACGCTGATTCCAAATAGGGGTCGTCACGCTTTCTCATCAACAGCGACCGGTAGACCAATGTCGCTTCAGCGGCCTTGTGTATTTCCCACGCTCGCATTATCACATGGTAGGTTGCAAGAGGATCACCGGCGTACTTGTTAATGGCCTCATCCATTTTTTGTTCGGACTGGAATGGCCAGACAGGATCGCTTTTAGGCGTGTCCGCATTCGCTTTAACAGCCGTGACAACGAGAGTAGCGGCAATCAGGAACATTAATCCGATTTTTCTTAGTAACATCGCAAGCACTTTCTAGCTTCAAACAGCCGGTGTCGTCACAACGGGCATGGGATCAGGATCCTGCACCGGTGCCGGCACGCCGCGACAGACGGAAAATAGGGATCAGGGCTTTTGAAGCGTGTCCGCCCTGATCCCTCGCCTCATACGACGTCCAGGCGCATAGCATGCCTCACTCTGCTTTAACGAATATCTTTCGCATTAATAGAAGCCCTTTGTTCTTGGCCTGTGATGGATCCATAGCTATCGCCTGATCTATACACTTAACCGCAGTGGCATATTGGTGCAGAAGTGAGTAAGGGCCAGACTCGCCAATTAGTGCCTGGCATTTGAGTTTTGGATCTAACGAAACTGCTTTTTCGTACTCGGAAATAGAGAGATGTTTTTCAACGTTCGATTTCACTTCCATTGCAGCTAGATCTGACAACGCATTTGCATACCAAAAGTGAGTGTCAGCCAAAGAAGGCGCAACGAGAGTCGCCTTTTTGAGACATTCCGCTCCCATGGTCCTGTCACTAAGCAACCCGGTATACGAAAGTTCAATTCCTCTCTCCATCAGTACAACCGGATCGTTTGGTTTTGCGGCATACGCTTGGTCGCGATAGATTCCGGCATTCATCTGCAATGACCTTGCCTTCATGGCGGCTGGGGTCGAGTATTGTACTGCGAAGTCATATGACAGACAGGAGTCCGCCATCATCTGGCAGAATCCGTACGCCGACGCCAGGTAAGGATCTTTTGGACTTCTCATTACGAGAGACTTGTAGACGAGCGTCGCCTCGCCAGCCTTGTGAATAATTGCCGCATGCATTATCACGTGATACGTCGACAATGGATCGCCGGCGTACTTGTATATGGCCTCGTCCATTTTTTGTTCCGTTTGGAACTGCCATTGTGGGGTGTTGTTCGTCACATTTGCGTTTACCATTGAGCTTAAAGACCAACTTATAGCGATGGTGCAGCAGATTAGCGCCATATTGTGTTTCATCATTAAAATATCCTGTATTACTGCCCAGTAGGAACCACTGGAGCTGGTGTTGTGGTCTGCACTGGGAAGGGTACGCTCGCCAACACTGGTTGGCACCAAGTGATACAGCTTCCACAGTACTGGTCGAACACGTCCGTCCCGGGTGCGTCCGCTCCTGTTGAGTTCACTGTAATCTCTCCTGAGGCTCCCCACTGCCGATACAATACGGTGTGGCGATTATATGCGTCTACGAATTCAGGGTATGTGTAACTCCCTTGCGCCACATCGAAAGGTAAGGTCGAAGTGGCGGAAGATACGGTTTCAACGTTGAAGGTTTTAGTGGCGTCGAAATCTATACCGAATATCCCCAGCCACTCGGCTGAAAGCCCTCCCTCTAAACCTTGCCCTTGCGAACTTGAAGTCCCCTGTGTGACGGCTTGCATGCCAGCGATGGCTGGCCCAATCACTATATCGAGACCATCGCCTCCGTTCGTAGGATCGCTACCGAATAGCGGCCCGGTCGCAGTAGCGGTAGTCACAGTATCGGACACCTCCTCGAACTGATCGTGGTATGTTATGTCGTAATTGGCGGTTGCTACCGCTTGGTCAACATTAGACGTTGCGGTATAGGAAACAGTGGTGCTGGTTGGCGGGTCGGCAGAACCAACCGGTTCCCCGTCCAGGTAAGAAATATTTCCAACAGGCGCCTCCACCGTACCCCAGTCCCAGGTATCTTCTGATTCGCTTGGAGACCAGGAAAAGCCTGCATTGGGTACGTCTTCTGTATGACCAAAGTGATCCTGTCCCGTTATCCAGCCCCATTTTCCAAAATATGTTGGAAGGTAAACCTGCCAGATGACTGTGCTCCAAACAAACATAAACTAGGACGTGTTAACGCCCGATGGTAGTTTTGGAAAATTGAATGTTCCCAAAAGAGCGGCGGAGCAGTAAAGCGGACACCATTGTCAAGACAGGAAATGCCGCCTGCGCGGGTTCCCGCAATAAAGCCTCCGTCACCGAGCACCTGCGCTTTTCTACAATCCGCGCTTCGGCACACCGCTTGTCGGCATGCACGGCATTGCCAGGAGCCGATACATATTCGCTCCTATTCGATCCTCACATATATCATAATGCACCATCGTTACAGCACCGTTACACCACCGTTACAAATCGAGGATTCTAGAGATTCGTGGTGATTTTTTTTGCAGGTGCCGCAGTAACGCCTCAGTGGGCCGGACGAGGAGCATCCGCCCTAGGCTCGGCGGCATGATGCCCCACGGTGCCCGTCGGAAGGGCACGCGGGAAAACACCGCCGTCGCGTCCGCATTGCGCCTGCGAAATGCCTGCAATAAGCTGGCGGGTTTTATCGGGGGCTGGTATTCCCAGATTTTCGCGCAGCAATGCGTCAAATTGAGCGAACGCGGCGACCGCAGTGGCGTACCATCCGCCTTGAACAAGCAAGTGGATATATTCGTGCGCTATCTCCTCGTTAAGAGGGGCGTGGGTCGCGGCCTGAACCGCCGAAAGCGCTGCACCTGCGTAGTCGCCGGATGACCTCGCGACTGACCAGTTGCTTCACGCTCTCACCCAGACGCTCACTGCTCTCTTCCAGCTCGGAGAGCGAGCCAGGGGCGACATCCAGCTCAAGGCGCAAACGGGCTTCGAAGTCACGCAGGATGCGACGGATCGCGTCCTCCTTCTCACCACTGTCCGTATGCACACCGCTGTCTGACGAAAACATGATGATTCCTCACATCATCTATAACGATGAATGTAGATTCGACATACAAACCAATAAAGACTCCCTAACGAGCATTAAGATAATGACTTTTTAGGTCACACCCGGCCCGCTCGGTTACAGAAAAGCAGTTGCTTTCTTCCCATCTCCACACCCGAACTGCTGTCAGCTCTCCCTACAATCAGCTCACCTCTTCTGCGGAACGGGGGCTCTTCCGCTTTAGATGCGCCACTTGTTCGACATAGAACGATGAATCGAGTGTCCATTTCGGCGGGCCGTTCGGCGCGGTGATAAGCTTTGCTCCAAATGAAAGGAGAAGAAAGGTGAATAACATGCATCGCGTTGTTCCGCACGCGTTTGAATTATCCGCACGACGCACTTCGGTGGGCGTGGTGCATATTATTGTTTATCCAGAATATTGCTCGATCGTCAGCCGACCAGCCCGACCTATCGCCACTTCGGCAGGTCGTCACAGTTGGGGAGGGCTTGCGGCGGACGCAGCCGACAATTATGAGCGGAAATTGGGAGCGTTCGATATTGACGTCCGCGATATCTACAAGGCTGATCTGAGATCTCACCCGCTCACTCACCGCGGCGCGACGAAAACAAAGTTCACTTTGCCGGACACCGGGTTCTGCGGCTACAGCCAGCATTACACTATGCGGGTCTCCGGTGCCCATTCATTTGCCCGCGCCGCCTATCACTCGGCAATGAATTCGTCAAGTGTTCAATCTTGACGTATATTATCTCATTAGATTGACTCCATTTCTCTTAGGTCCTACCCATCGCCGTTTACGGATATTCCTGGTCAAGCCCGGCCTGTTTTAGCGCAAACGCCTCATTGCCGGAATATGACGGCGTCACCTTATCCCATTTTAGTCTAAGTTCAACATCCCTTGGCGTGGCAAGGCCCATGGCATGAGCCGCATCCTCGCCGTCTTGATACAGACAGGCACCCCGGTATGCAATTATATTGTCCGTCATTCCGCTGGCTGGAAGCACAGACGAAGACGACGCCCCAAGTACTGCAAGGTAGCCAAGGCGCTCATGAATTGCATACCATCGTGGCGCACAGACGGATGCAAGTGAAAGGTCACGTGCGACGGTATCCGCAGCGCTATCAACCACATCACGACCGACAGATGTATGATCAACCGCGAAATCTGCTTGAAATCTGTTTAGCATTATCGCGGGCAGTATTGTGTTAACGGAACCATTTCGCGAAATTTGAACGTCGAGTCCAGCGGGTCCCACTACGATGAATCTCTTCCACACTCCTGGCCAAAAGTCCGATATTCGCGCAGTTACAACTACTGGAGTGTTCGGATCGAGAGCACTGGAAACTAACTGATTCGGTTTGCGAATACGAACCCGAATTTCATAATCACGGAAGCGATTAAGCCAATCGTGACCGTCTTTATTAACGTCGTATATAGACAAGAGGAAGACCCCAGGTGGAATTGTAATCGTACAGAACAAATCCGGGCCGTCGAGGGTCGGTGGATAATTCTCCCCATTGTCGTCCACTTCGTCCTCGCGACGTTTTTTGTCGCCCGATGTTAGGCCGGACCTTACCCGGCTGTCCAAGTAAGGCACCGGAAGCTCTAGGACGCGCGGGTCGGCGGTGTACAGCCACTGAACCCACGCGCGTGTGAACTCACCCTTCACGGAGTTTGGACCGACCCGAACTCTTCGCGCTACGTTCTCAGCATGCGCCCCCCACTCATAATCATATGTACCGCACATAGCCAATAGATCGGCCCAGTACATCCCGTATCTGCCCAACCAATCACCACGAGTTACCCAGTCGTCATCAAGCGGGTATACTTGCCCAGCATCAACGCGTGCGGTCGCTTGGGACCGGACATCTGCTTGGAACGCTCTGCAGTAGTCGCTCCGATCAGACGGGCTTGGTAACTTTACATTCAGTGGGGGCGATAGTGCAGGAACCGGCGCAATTTCCTCGTTAGCCGTGAGGCCCAAACCATACCAGCCAGTAGCTACGCCATGTTGCATACCCAGAAGAGATCGAGCAAGATCGCCACCTTTATCCCTGAGCGCCAACCGAACCAAACTTGGTGTAAGCTTCTCACTAAGTGCGTGGACGCCGCAACGTCTATAGCCTATCCATATGACCCCGGTTTCATCTACCGCCAAACTTTCTACAAAGTCCTCGGCCAGCGAACCATCTGGCATACTGTCCAGGCGTACCGGCCGGCCGGCAGCTCCTTTTTCCCTGTCTTTCCAATCTAGCCCGCGAACGAACTGCCACGATTTGCCACGGTCCCGACTAATCCCAAGTCCGTTAGGAGTTCCAACATAGACTTCGGAGCCGGTCGCCAAGACACAATTTATCATGTCGCTGGGCAAACCAGTGCCAGAGCTGGAAGGTGGTCGGGAGTCGGGTCCGTCAACCACACGCCACGTCGTGTAACCATCGCTCGGCGAAGCAATAGCCAGCCCGCTAGAATCGGTGCCAACGAAAACCGTGCCAAACGAATCGAAGCATATGGACCGGGCAGCATCGCTTGGAAGGCCCTCCGCCCTAGTGAAGTATGTCCAATAGTCTGATCGTATGCTGTATCTAAATAGCCCGGCTTCCGTGCCGCCCCAAATGCTTCCGTCAACAGGATCACTCGCCAAGCAAGTAACATGACTGCCAATTGGGCCCGATAACTCATCGTAGTTTCGCCAAGATACTCCGTCGTAAACTGAAACGCCATGACGGCACGTTCCGGCCCATATTCTCCCAAGCCTGTCACAGCAGACCGCGCCGACATCATCGTCGCCAAGAGATCCATTGGTGTTCTCAGCAGTGAATTGCGTCCACCTACATTTCCTCGCGACAGTTCCGGTACATACCCATAGTCCGTGATCCTCTGACGCCACCCACATATGTCCCTGGCTGTCATTTGCCAGGGACGTTATAAAGGCACCTTGTGAGCGCAAGTCCCAGCTAACCGAATTCTGCTCCGCAACACATACGGGAGCGAACACCTGTGCACCAAGCGCAATAACGACGCAAACGACCCACGCCGAGCCGCGCCTATCCCCACGGTTGCTCGTGGAAGGGCGATGATGATGTGAACGATGATTAACAGCACCGTTTATCATTTGACGCATTTCAGATTAGCCTGGAATCTTGATCAGACACATTTGGAGCTTGTCCTGCAATTTTCCTTTCTGGTTTGCCTGTGTTCCTCCTTAGTCCAACTCCCACAAGCGCCAATCCTCCAACTACCAATGCGCCGTCTTGCTTTGGATCAGGTCCCCCTTCACCAGGCGCGTACTGCTTGTGATCGCTCATTTGTTTTAGCTGTTGCTTAGTTGGAAGTGCGCCGTCCCATGTGTACCTCACCACTCGCTGGTCATAAATCACACGTGCCTCTCGCATGTCCTGTGATTCCAGCCCTGAGCCAAGTAGCCGATAGTCAGTTACTTTTGCCACGTTTTCCGGAAACGGTGCCGCGCCTTCGAACGCCGACAGGGACGTCAATCGGAAATGCATCGTGTCGGCGTATTCCCCGGGCCCGTCGTTCTCAGAGCGTGTAAAGTCGCCCGGAAGCCAGACGCCGTGCCAATTCTTGTAATCAGCAACCTTATACATAATTTCGCCATCGTCAGGTTGTGTGGGACCGTCAACGACGACTGTTTCTGGAGCGAACCCGAATCTTCGCGCCAAGGACACGGTTACAACATATCCCTTCATCTCGCCAGAGGATATCGTGTTACGCATTACGAGGGCGTCTCTGTTGCTCGTCACGACCGACCACGCGCCACCATAGGTGGAAACAGGGTTTTGCGCCGTCAGCATCATCATATCTTCGGGATTTATGTGAATCTGATTTGTGAAGGGCGTCACCTCCTGCATGCCGTTGCCAACAACCGAGAGAACTATTCCGCTTTGCTCCGTGTTTCTGCCTGGCTTACCTGCGGGCACCGAGGGTGGCCCGCTTCCAACCAGAACATATCCGGTTCCAAACCGAGTTGCCGCAGACGAGCTGTAACCGTCGATTATGCTCGTCATCGAGACGAGCACGCCGCCTGTCGCATCAATATCGACGAGCAGCTTGCTCGAAAAGTTTTTGTGCCCCCCTTTGGCGTCTTTGCGTGTAGCCGCAACCACTGCTGCCTGGTCGTTGGCGATTTCGGTTCGGTCCTTTACGCCTTGAGCCACAAGGGACCCTTTTACGGCGTTGCCGATTTGTGCTACCTCACTGTCGGAGACCGTCCTGCTTGGCCACTGTTGCGCCTCGTCGACGGAATAGGACAACGAAACGGAACCAAGCGCTGCATGCCTTGCCGCGAGGGACGTGGCGATCGAAGCCGGAACAGCCGCGAGGGCCTGCGATAGGGAAAACGCAAAAATGGTCATTACAGCCAACAGCTTCATGTGATTCACTTTGTTCATCTCCATTTCTAAACGGGAGTGCTGCCAGTGCAGTAGTAAATTCCAGGGATTACGTACCCGTGAGCATGCACAGGTCCCGCTGGTCCACTGCAGTTTGTGTTGCAGTAATACCAATACTTTGTCGCAACAACCGCTGTTGTGCCAACGGAGCATACTTCAAGGGGAATACTTGAATTTACGCACAAATCTCCGGAATACGTAATGTAATATTCACCTCCCTTGCAACCTGGCTTCCCTTCCTTGTTTATAACGGGTTTGCAAGTCGAGATCAACCCGATTTGCGGATAAACAACAGATGTGTCCTGGCATATCTGGCCGTCCGAAATAGAGCCTTTCTCAGCGCCGCGAACACCTACGTTACTAATGATCACGACAATCCCTACTGCAACAAGCGCGGATTTGAAAGCTAACCACGCTACTCTTATCAACATCGCTAACTCCTCATACTGCGGTAATCTACCGCTTGTCAACGGTTATAGGCTCCGGCACAACTGTAGTGCGTTGCGCGAAAACCTCGGTAATACTCATCCATCTTGTCCATCTCCCGGCAGGCAGATCAGAAAGGTCTATTGTTGTCGTAACCTCCGTAACGCTTAACGGTGAAAGAAGATCCCTCCCAAGTCTAACAGAGGTGCATCCACACGAGCCCCTAGCAAATAGCCTTACTGATTCAGCCGACAGATTTATAAGGAGGCGCTTATTGGTTACAACAGAGGAATGCGGTCGAACAGGCTGAGCGAACTCGTTCTGTATGAGAACAAGCGTCCACAGCCGAGAATATAATAGAGCGAATGCCAATAAGACAAATCCTGACGTAAGTAAGGCGAATCTTGTCCACGACCTTAAGCGCCACCCACTGACAGGCGGAAGCTGAGCATGCTCCACAATCGGACTACACATCGTGCACCCCCATGTTAATCAGTATGAAGTCGCATGTTGTTGCGCACCGAAGACCTCTCTGCGCGGTGAAACGCGTAGAGCCCGTGAGATCATCCACTCGTCCAAGAGCTTCAAACCGCCGTCCCCAAAAAGCTCTGGCTTTTGCGATGCCCTTGCCTGCTGTCCCGGCACTTGCAATACCACCGCTCTGGTCCATTTGGTTCATCCCCACCCAGAAGCTAAACACTATAATTGCGTGTGACATTTCAACTTCGCGACCGCGACCGAAGTTGCAAATGTCGAATGACGCAATTTGACTCGCACATTTCCGTTCACACGGTGTCCACGCCGCATGTCGCGCTTCCCGCAATAAAGCCTCCGTCACCGAGCACCTGCGCTTTTCTACAATCCGCGCTTCGGCACACCGCTCGTCGGCATGCGCGGCATTGCCAGGAGCCGATAAATATTCGCTCCTATTCGATCCTCACATATATCATAATGCACCATCGTTACTGCACCGTTACACCACCGTTACAAATCGAGGATTCTAGAGATTCGTGGTGATTTTTTTTTGCAGGTGCCGCAGTAACGCCTCAGTGGGCCGGACGAGGAGCATCCGCCCTAGGCTCGGCGGCATGATGCCCGCCGGTGCCCGTCGGAAGGGCACGCGGGAAAACACCGCCGTCGCGTCCGCATTGCGCCTGCGAAATGCCTGCAATAAGCTGGCGGGTTTTATCGGGGGCTTGTATTCCCAGATTTTCGCGCAGCAATGCGTCAAATTGAGCGAACACGGCGACCGCAGTGGCGTACCATCCGCCTTGAACAAGCAAGTGGATATATTCGTGCGCTATCTCCTCGTTAAGAGGGGCGTGGGTCGCGGCCTGAACCGCCGAAAGCGCTGCACCTGCGTAGTCGCCGTCCCGAGCCATGATTCCGCAAAGCTCAACCACGGCCCTGGTGTGCTGACGCGCCGTGAACTCGCGCGCGGCAACGACCCAATCCTCGTGTTGCTCGGGCAGAAGCTGCCCGCTGTAAACTGCAAGCGCCTCTTGCAGAGCGCTTATCTTCTCGTCGCGGCCTGAGTGCGATGCGGTGCGGATCGCCTGCTGAAACCTAGCAACGTCTATGTTCGCTGCTTCTTTGTTCAGGCAGACGTGAGTGCGTGTGACAGAAAACAGAGTCCCGCTCTTCACCGGTGACGGCTCGAGCTGCCGGCGGAGACTGCTCAACGCCACGCGCAGGCTGTTTCTGGCAAGCTCCGGCTCATCCTCTGGCCAGAACATCTCGGCGAGCGCCTCACGTGAGAACGTGACGCCCGCATGATATGCGAGGAACGAAACCAAGCCTTCCGCCTTCTTGGTTCGAAAGTTCGATGTCGATTGATCGCACAAAGCGATCTCAAGCTGTCCGAAAAGCGTTATCTTCCAGGGAATCTCCAATGCTGCCCTCCCGTGGTTATGCTTGCAGCACCAAAACTCGCGTCTCACCAACTGCGCTTGCGCTGCAAGTACCATGTCATGCCTATACTATTACTCAATAACACAGCCACCAGCTCCACTTTTTGACGGATTTTTGCCCGAAATTCCCTTAATGCAGCCAAGCCCGAATTTTGCCGTCTCAGGAAAACAACCGTATTTGTCGACAACGTGTCAAAGCCCCGACAATCCCCGCGTCAATGCTCGCCCGTTTGGATGCGGCGACACGGCGGTGATGCAACGCGGGCTATGCTCTCCATAATGCTGCACGGGTATAATCTCGTCTTAACCAAAGTCGCCGACAACACTTGCAAAATATGGCGACGCCAGGAGCTACCATTACCCATGATTGACCGATATTCCCACCCCCGCATGCGCGCCCTTTGGGAGCCTCAGGCGAAGACACAGCGATGGCTCGATGTCGAGATCGCGGTTTGCGAGGGATTGGCGCATTTTGGGCTTGTTCCCGCCGAGGACGTTGAAAAGATCAAGGCCGGCGCTGCGTTCGAACTGGACCGCATTGCCGAGCTGGAGCTTGAAACCCGGCATGACGTGATGGCATTCGTCAAGAACGTCCAAGAGCACCTCGGGCCCGAAGGCCGGTTCGTCCACTATGGCATTACGTCCTACGACGTGGTAGATACGGCCCTTTCCCTCTTGCTGCGCGATTCGGTGGACATCATTCTTGAGGACTGCGCTGCCCTTGCCGCCGTCATCGCAAAGCTCGCCCGTGAGCACCGGCACACGCTTCAGATCGGTCGCACCCACGGCATTCACGCTGAGCCGATCACTTTCGGCTTTAAGCTCGCCGTCTGGTACGCCGAAGTCAATCGCAGCATCGAGCGCATCAAATTTGCCCGCGAAGGCATTGCCTATGGCAAGATCAGCGGCGCGGTTGGCACGCACGCCAACATAGAACCGAAGGTGGAAGCGTGGGTTTGCGAGCGCATCGGCCTCAAGCCATCGCCCGTGAGCACCCAGATTCTGCAACGGGACCGCCATGCCTTCTTGATGTCCACCTTTGCCGTGCTTGCCGGCAGCCTTGAGAAGTTTGCCACGGAACTGCGCAACCTGCAGCGCACGGAGATCCTCGAAGTGCAGGAGTACTTTGCCCCGGGGCAACGCGGATCGTCCGCCATGCCGCACAAGCGCAACCCCTGGAACTCCGAAACTGTTTCTGGCCTGGCGCGCGTCGTTCGCGGAAACCTCATTCCCGCCCTTGAAAATGAGACGACATGGCACGAGCGCGATCTCGCCAATTCCAGCGTCGAGCGCATCATCCTTCCCGACACGTGCATGCTGCTCGACTGGATGTTGCGCAAATTCGCCAACATCCTTGGCGGGCTCAACGTTTATCCTGAGAACATGCTCGCCAATGTCGAAAAGATGGGGGGGCTGGTGGCCAGTGAACAGCTCATGCTCGCCCTGATCGAAAAGGGACTGTCGCGCGACGAGGCGTACACGGTCGCGCAGCGCAATGCGGCAAAGGCGTGGTCCGGCTCAGACTTCCGGAAATCGGTGGAAGAGGACGCCACCGTCGTGGCAAACCTGACCCCAGACGAAGTCGATCACATCTTCGACATCAGATATCACTTGAAACATCTCGACCACACATTCGAAGCCGTCGGCCTCTAATTAGCCCCGTGCGGCACTCGCGCTTGCCAAGAACCGCCAGTCGCTTCTTGGCAAGCCGCGCCGCTCCGCGCCCCCACGAAAACACGCGCGCAGAGATGATTCTCTGCGCTTGATAAAGAACATCCGTTCTATAATGTGCTATAATTTCAATTAACAAAGCAAGCTAAGGCTTTACTCGCTCGGCGATTAGGCGCTGAACGGCAATGCCTGGAAAAGGATGGAAAGACATGGTGGACGGGTTCGATGGACTGGACGTCGCGCGGCCGATAGTGCCGGCCATGGCACGAAAGCTCAAAGCGGACGGTTTCGATTTCTTGGGGCGGTACTACGGGCAGAATCGCGAGAAAATCCTTCACCCCGCAGAGGCGCACGCGATTGCCAGCGCCGGGCTCTACATTGTCAGCGTCTATGAGGACAGTCCGACAAAGGCGTCGTACTTTTCTCATGCTCGCGGCGAGGCAGACGCCCATCGCGCCGTGGCGCAGGCCATCTCCTGCAAGCAGCCGGAGGCGACACCGATCTTTGCCGCCGTCGATTACGACGCGCAAAAAGATCACTTGCCGATGATCGCGGCGTATTTTGCCGCGTGGCGCTGCATATTGCTGGGCGCCGGCTACAAGAGTGGCGCTTACGCATCCGGCCTTGTTTTGCGGCGTCTCATCGACTCGGGGCTTGTCAGCCATTCATGGCTCGCCCAATCCACCGGATGGGCGAGTTATGAAAAATTCAAGGCCTCCAACGATTGGAACATCGTTCAAGGCCCAGAGCGCTCGATCCACGATTTGGACGTCGATCTTGACAGGGCGTCCGGCAAAGGCGACGGCTGGATGCCTCTCGCCCCCGAATCGCAGCAACCCTGACCAGCGCCAGAAACCGGCACTGTGCGAATCCCGGCTGAGCTTGCCAATGCGCAAAGAGTCCAAGCTCAGCCTGGTGCTATTTGATTAAGCGCAACGTCGTTCCACGCGGCGTGTCGCCCACTTCATAGCCCATGGCAACAAGCTGATTTCGCAACTTGTCCGACAGCGCGAAATCGCGGGCCGAGCGTGCCTGATCTCGTTGGGCGACGATCAGCGTCACTTCTTCGGGCACTGCGGTGTTCTCGGACACGCGGCTCCGGCTGGCGATATCCAGCCCTAATATCGAATCGTACTCCTTCCACAGCTTGTACGATCCCGCCTGATGGAGGGTGGCAAGTGCCCGTGGCGCGTTCAAATCGTCGCAAAGGGCCTCGTTGATATCAGAGCGGGCCTCGGCGTATTCCGCTTCGGAAAGCCCGGCCCCGCCATCGTCCTCGCCGACCTTGGCTCTGAGATCGTAAATGCGGCGAAGCGCCGTTCGAGCCGCTTCCAGCGCTTCCCAGGAAAACGTCAGTTCCGAGCGATAGTGCGCCGTGAAGCCGAGGTAACGATAGGAGAGCGGATCAAAACCTGCTTCGACAAGGCGGTCGACCGTTAGGAAGTTGTCGCCTGACTTTGCCATCTTCACATGCCCCGGCCCTTCGGTGCCCTTGATATTCAAGAATGCGCCGTGAAGCCAAAATCTTGCGAACTGCTTGCCCGTGGCGCACTCGCTCTGCGCAATTTCGTTCGTGTTATGCACGGGAATGTGGTCGATCCCTCCGCAATGGATATCCAGCGTCTCCCCAAGCTGGTCCATGCTCATCGCGCTGCACTCGATATGCCAACCAGGATAGCCCCTGCCCCACGGTGATTCCCACTGCATGATATGATTCGGCTTGTTGGAGAACCAGAGAATGAAATCGGACGGGTGCTTCTTCTCCTTGTCGATATTCACCTCGTCACGTGCGCCCTGGCGTTGTCCCGCAAAATCCAGGTTCGCCAGTTTCCCATAATCGGCGTCGAGCGCCGTGTTGAAGTAGACACCTTCGCTCGTCCGGTACGTGAAGCCGCGCTCTTCTAGCCGGCTGACCAGGGCGATCATCTGCGAAATATATTCCGTGGCACGAGTGGCCACAGTGGGCGGCAAAATGTTGAGCCGTCCGATATCGTTAAAGAACGCAGCCTCGTAGAAACGGGCGATCTCCCAGGGAGACCGATGCTCGCGGGCCGCCGCCTTCATCATCTTGTCTTCGCCAGTGTCCGCGTCGCTGGTCATATGCCCGACATCCGTGATATTCATCACATGGCGCACTCCCCAGCCACGCCAGATCATCACCCGCTTCAGAAGGTCTTCAAACAGATACGTTCTCAGATTGCCGATATGGGCGTAGTTGTAAACCGTCGGCCCGCAGCAGTACATCTTGACCATGCTTGGATCAGCAGGCGTAAAGACGTCCTTGCGACGAGTCAACGTGTTATAAAGTCGTAATTCAGGCATAAATGACTTTCCTAATCAAATCTCACTTCAGCAGGGCAAGGCTCATCCTGGTTTGAGAGCTTCTGTCTGGCGCGGCCGATGCTTCCCCAGTTCCTCGTCCCAAAGCCCCGCATGCACCAGTTCGTTGTAATACAGGTACTGCTGTGCCCAGCCGGCGTGTTCGCCGAATCGCTGGCGGAAATGGTTGGCCGCGTCCTCGTACGCACGTCCCGTCAATGTCCGCATTTCTCGGGACGACGTGAAAAGCCGCTTGGCTACCCTCGCCATATGGACGTCGATCGGCACGGCATCGTTCTTGTCGAGGCTGAACAGGCAAACGCAGTCTGCGATCTTGAGGCCAACCCCTGGCAAGGCGCTCAATTGCGCTCGAGCTGCGGCGTACGGAAGCTCTCGCAGGCCGCGCAGCCATTCCTCGCCGCCTAGGTCGAGCACGCCCCGCGCGGCGAGCCGTATGTTTCCTCCGCGAAACCCAAGCCCCATTTTATCGTAGACAGCACGCGAAGACTCTGCTAGGCTCTCGATGCTTGGGAACGAATAGTGCGCCAGTCCGGCGACGTCCGCCACTTGCCCGCCAAGGGTTCTGCACATCGCGTCGACGCTTCGCCGTATCCTGTAGATCGGTGCGGCAGGCGTGCAAAGGAACGTGAACAGACACTCCACCGGATCCTGCCGAACCACGCGCAGTCCACGGAAGTTGCCAGTTGCGGTCGAAATCTCCTGCCCGGCCCGATCGATCCAGTGTTTGGTAAGCGCGGCAAGGTCGGTGTCGAGTTGGAAATAATCCCGAATTCGCGAGAAGCTGCGTGCCGCAGGCCGAGTCTCGTAAAAGATCTGATCCTCATCCTGCCACAGCCTCACAAGAAGGTGGTCCGGCTCCAACAGCGTTGCCCACCACCCCTCCTTGTCCTTGCGCCATCGAAACGCCTGCCCGCTGGCAAGCGTGTGTTCCAGGTCAAGTTCGTCGGGACTGCAGGCAAATGCGGCAACTTCGGAAACGGATGTGCGAGGCTGAGCGCCATAGAGCATGGCCTATTGTACTGGCAGCATGATTGCATGGTCAAGCAACATGGAACCAAAACGACCACAAAATAAGTTAAGATGTAACCAATGAGCACGATTCCTACCGCGCAACCAGAACCGACACCGGACCCGCATCGGTGGTTCATTTTGATTGGATTAGTTACGGCAGCGGTCATGGAGATTTTGGACACCACGATTATCAACGTGGCGCTGCCACAAATGGCCGGAAATCTCGGTGCGACGTACGATGAGATCGGCTGGGTGAGCACAGGGTACATCCTTTCCAACGTCGTGATATTGCCCATGACCGCGTGGCTCGCATCACACTATGGCCGCAAGAACTATCTCGTTGCATCCATTCTGATATTCATCGTTTCGTCCTTCCTCTGCGGCACGAGCAGGACATTGATCGAGCTGGTAGGTTGGCGCATTGCGCAGGGAATCGGTGGTGCCGCCCTGATCTCGACGGCGCAGGGAACACTGGTCGAGATCTTTCCACGGCGTCAGCAGGGCGTCGTGCAGGCGATATTTAGCCTTGGCATCGTGGTTGCGCCAACCCTCGGCCCTGCGCTGGGCGGTTGGATTACAGACAACTACTCATGGCCATGGGTCTTTTTTGTGAACGTGCCTGTGGGGCTGGTTTCTGTTTTCATCGTCAGCACGTTTCTGAAGGACTCGGCGCACCGGCGGGACACCAGTTCGATAGATTGGCTTGGCATCGGCCTGCTCACCGTTGGTCTCGCGTCTTTGCAGTACGTGCTTGAAGAGGGCAAACGATACGACTGGTGGGACAGCGTGGCCATCACACGTCTGGCCATTACCGCAGGTATCTGCCTCACTGTTTTCATATTCTGGGAGCTTTCGCCGCGCAATCGCCTGCCCGTGGTCGATCTTCACGTCTTGAAGGACCGCGGCCTTTCGGCAGCCGTCGTAATCGGCATGGCGCTTGGCTTCGGCCTTTATGGCGGCATATTTATTTTTCCTCTCTTCACGCAGTCTGTGTTGGGCTTTTCGCCCACGGAAACCGGCCTTGTGCTGCTTCCCGGCGGGCTTGCCACTGCCGTGATGGTGATATTCTGCGGTCGGGTTTTGCAAAGGGGATTTGATCCTCGAATATTGATAGTCGCCGGGATGCTGGTCTACATGGTGTCCATGTGGATGCTCGGACATCTCACGCCGCAAAGCGGAATACCGGACACGCAGCTTGGGCTCATCGTTCGAGGCTTGGGGCTGGGCCTGCTCTTTGTCCCAATTGCGGTGACCGCGTTCGCGGGGCTCAAGGGCGCTCAAATTCAACAGGGCTCTGCGCTTTACAATCTTGCCAGGCAGATCGGCGGATCGATTGGAATAGCCGTGCTGAACACGTACGTTACAGACATGGAAGCCTATCATCGAGCAGACTTGGTATCGAGAATCACGTCCGCCAGCACGTCCGTGTCCGCCCGTATCGCCTCCACAC
>Ga0255356_1001127_pt1 | contig 17206 bp, 19 predicted proteins | sample HBST100metaG_FD_189944 | JGI IMG/M metagenome (GOLD analysis project Ga0255356, IMG submission 189944) | Peat soil microbial communities from Stordalen Mire, Sweden - H.B.S.T100 | ecosystem: Environmental > Terrestrial > Soil > Wetlands > Peat | place: Sweden: Norrbotten County, Stordalen Mire... | reverse complement strand
CGAATTTTCTCGGCGGCTGCGGCTGACAGTCTCCCGATGCTGGCGACCTTGGCCTTGGGAGCCATGCTGATGGTGGCCATCTATGCTCGCGCCATCACGCTGTTCTGGTGGGGCCCGGAGATCTCGCCGCATCCGGCGGCGCCCTCCTACAGCCGGTTCATGCTCGGAGCCGCCGTTGTGCTGCTCGCTCTGGCCCTGCTGGTGACCGGATTCTGGCCCCGTCTGCTGGGAGGGGTCGCATGAGTGTGCCGGGGAAAGGAATTCTTTTCAGCCTGGTCGAACGGGCCCGTCGGCGCTCGGCCTGGCTGTTTCACTTCAACGCGGGCGCTTGCAATGGCTGCGACATCGAGTTGATTACCTGCCTGACGCCCCGGTACGACGTGGAGCAACTGGGCATAAAGCTCGAAGGAAGTCCCCGGCAAGCCGATGTGCTCTGCGTTTCAGGGCCGGTTACACGCGCAACCAGGGAGGCGCTGGAGTCCATTTATGGCCAGATTCCCTACCCCAAGGTGGTGGTGGCGATCGGTTCCTGCCCTGCCACCTGCAACGTCTTCGCCGGCAGTCCTATGATCGAGGGCCCGCTGGACCGGATCATTCCTGTCGACGTCTACGTTCCTGGGTGTCCGCCACGGCCGCACCAGATCATCGAGGGCATCGCTGAGGCGATCGAGCGGCTGGCGGCATATCGCGCCACACCGGCTGGAGGTGAGCGATGAATGCTTGGCGCGCGCTCTTCGCCCTGATGGTTTTCCCCGGTCTGCTCTATGCCTTGCCCATGGGCTGGTTCATGCTGGGCGCGGGGCGCAAACTGGTGGCTCGTTTTCAGGGGCGGATTGGCCCGCCCATTTCACAACCCTTCTACGATGTTGTGAAATTGCTGGCCAAGCAACCGGTGGCGCGCGTGGCGGCGGAGAACCGGTTGTTGACCAGCCTGCCGCTGCTCGCCGTCGGCGCCCTGCTCGGGGCGCTCGCGTTGCTGCCGGTGTTCTCCGGCGAAACGGGTTTTGTCGGGGACCTGGTGCTCCTGGTGGGGCTGCTCGAACTGCCGCCGCTCTGCATGATTCTGGCCGGTTACGCTTCGCGCTCGATCTACGGCGAGGTGGGCGCGACGCGTGAGGCAACTCTCAGCATCGCTTCCAATATTCCTTTCCTGGCCGCGCTGGTGGCGATGGCCAGCGCCGCGGGAAGCCTCCATCTTTCGCAAATCGTTGCGGCCACGCCGTGGCTTGTGCGCCTTCCCGCGCTGCTCACCATCCTGTTGTGCCTTCCGGTGAAGCTGCGGACAAACCCCTTTTCGCTCTCCAATGCCGAGCAGGAGATTCTCTCGGGGCCCCTCACCGAGTTCGATGGCCGTCAACTCGCGCTCTGGGAGTTGGTGCATGGCCTGGAGTGGGTCGCGCTGACGGGATTCGTGGCCACTCTCGCGGTTCCCGTGCGCAGCTCGCATGTTTTCTTCGATTTTCTTGGCTTTGTGCTGATTTCCCTCGCACTCGTCGTGCTGCTCAACCTGCTCGCCGCCGCCACGGCGCGCCTCAAACTCTGGCAAGCCACGCGCTTGCTCTGGCGGTGGGCATCTCTGCTGGCGGCAGTGGCGCTGGCCACGGCTTTCTATCTGCATCACGGAGGCTACTGAGATGTTCCGTATTCTTGCGGTGATCGCCGGCAACGTGCTTCATGGCCCAGGGACGGTTCGGCTGCCAGACAGTGTGCCCTGCCCCCCGAATTTTCGCGGAGCCGTAACGCATGATCCCGCGCTGTGCCTCGCCTGCGGCATCTGCTCTTATGTCTGCGTGGGCGACGCGATTACCGCGGCGGAGCAGGACAAGAATTACGTTTGGACGTATGAACCCGGCCGTTGCACCTTCTGCGCGCGCTGTGTGGACCACTGTCCAGGACTCGCCTTGACCATGGCAGCCGGGCCGGTTGCAGCTTACTTCAAGCCGGGCGAACTCAGCGTACAGCACCTGGCGCCGTTCCCCGCCTGCCCGCAATGCGGAGAGCCGTCGCGACCGGTCAACGAGGCGTTGCTCGGCCGCGCGTTCGATGAGGTGAACCCGGAGATCCGCCTGCTGGCGCGACTCTGCGAGCGCTGCCGGCAGCAGTTGCAGAGCAAGCAGTTCCTGGCCACGAACATCGACGACGAAGCCCAGATACGAACGGATCAGGAACGAACGGGCCAGAAACGAACTGACCATGGCCGAAAAGGAGAAGCGGAATGAGCGCCGCGGAGATTCGCGAACAGATGGGCGGGAGTTGGGAGGAGCGCAGCGACGGCTGGTGGCTGCCGTTGCCGCCGGAGCAAATTCACGCTGCCGCCGTGACCATGCTCGCCGGAGACGCTCGTTTCGTGGCGCTGGTCGTCAGCCCCGGCAGCCAGGGGGAGTTTGCGCTGTCATGGCACTGGGATCTGAAGGGCACGTTGCTATCGGTCACAACGACGCTGGCAGCCGCAAGGCCCGCGCCCAGTATCGTCGACATTTATGTGGGAGCCGATTGGGCTGAGCGCGAGACACGCGACTACTATGCCGTTCCCTTCGAGGGCCGTCTTTCCACGACCTCGCTGATGCTGCGCGAAGAAGATGCGCCCGGTATGATGCTGTCTCCAGAAGCGGGCCGTCCATGAGCTATCGCATTCCCATTGGTCCCTATCACCTCGCTCTTGAGGAGCCCTACAAGATTGAGCTGGACTGCCAGGGCGAACATGTCATCGGCGCTACGCTGAAAGTCGGCTTCAACTTCCGCGGCATCGAGTGGCTGGCCGAGCGCAAGAACATCACCAAGGCCATTGCTCTCATGGAGCGCGTGTGCGGCATCTGTTCCAATGTGCATTCCATGACCTTTTGCATGGCCCTGGAGCAGATCGGAGGGGTTGAGGTTCCCCCCCGCGCTCAATATGTGAGGATCGTCATGGCGGAACTCGAACGCCTGCACTCGCATCTGCTCTGGGCGGGCATTGCGGCGGAGTTGATCGGCTTTCAAACGCTTTTCATGCAACTTTTCCGTCTCCGGGAGTGCGTCATGGACGCCTTGGAATCGATCTCCGGCAACCGCGTGAACTACTCCATGAACCGCATCGGCGGCGTGAATCGCGACATCGATCACCCGGAGGCGGTGCGCAAGGCGGTCAGCGAAGTCCGGGACACTGTATCGCGCACGCTGATTCCATTGTTCACGACCGACCAGACGGTGGCCGCACGTTGCCGCGGCGTGGGGAAATTTTCGCGAGCGGAGGCGATCGCTTACGGCGCCGTGGGCCCGGTGGCGCGCGCTTCGGGACTGGACACGGACATGCGCCGCGATCATCCTTACCTTGCTTACAACGCTCTCGATTTTGCCGTGCCCACCCGCCCCGAAGGCGATGTGCTGGCGCGTATTGTCGTGCGCGCATTGGAGATTCTCGAAAGCTGCCGGATGATCGATCAGGCCCTGAAACGGATACCGGCCGGCCCCCTTCACGCCGGCGACATCTACACCGTGCCGCCCGGCGAGGCGGTGGCGAGAATCGAAGGCCCCCGAGGCGAGGTTTTCTACTACGTCCGGTCGGACGGCAGCGACACTCCTACCCGAGTCAAGGTGCGGACGCCGAGTTTTGCTAATATTCCCACGGTCACGGCCATGGTGCGGGGCAGTGATTTGGCTGACGTTCCACTGATCCAGGGCGCCCTCGATCCCTGTTATTCCTGCACGGATCGGTGACACAATCCTGTCGGCAATGGTGCCTGATGGAAAGTACAGAATCAGACGCCCTAGTTGTCTTCGGAGCAACCAGGGACCTCGCGCACAGGATGATCTTCCCCTAATTCTATGCGATGGTGAAAAGAGGCGCCCTGAAGGTTCCAGTCATCGGCATAGCTTTCCCGAATTGGAATCTTGCACGTCTTCACAAACGCATTACGGACAGCATCAAGCGGCCGGGAGGATTCGATAATAAGCGAGCTGTCCTCAGTTCCTCTGAGTTGAGCAAATTGAAACATCCAAGAGTGCCGCCTCAGCGAAATCATGGACAGAGCAAAAGTGTAGCCACACACAAGTATCCGGATGCTGATGCTTCGCGTACGGCATTTGTGATTCGCACCGGCCAATCACCTTACCTGGAACTCCCAGGTTCCTGACACGATCAAGGTCAAGGTATCAAACGGTTGGATCACGCTTCAGGGAACTGCCGAGTGGCAATACCAGAAGGAAGAAGCTGCAAGAGCTGTTCGGTCCCTGCGCGGCGTCAAAGCGGTATCGAACGAGGTCACACTCAACCCGACCTTGAACACAATCGACATCAAGATCAAAATCGAGGACGCACTCAAGCGCGATGCCCAGATTGAAGCGAAGGATATTACTGTCGAAACATCTGGTGCCATGGTAACTTTGCGCGGACGCGTGCATTCATGGAGAGAACACGACGACGCCGAGCACGCCGCTTTCTCAGCACCGGGTGTTGGCAGCGTTTCAAATTTGCTCACCGTTTCCTATTGAGCCCAGACGTCGTCAAATTCGAGGCATCGAAGCGAAGCCCCGTCTGGTGTCGCTCCGACCACGAACGGAAATCGGCGAGGTGGACTAGTCGGCAAGTCTGCCTGGCAAAGGCGGCATTTAGAGAATGAGAGACTGAAACACGCAAGCCCGAATCCGTCGCCATCTTGAATCGTGGACGTCGAGGGTAAAGGAAGTCAAGCCACAGACCTCTGCGAAAGCGTGGCCTGTGGCTTTTTCTTCCTTGAAGCATACATTCAATCTGGAACTACTCTGGAAGCCTATTGACATGCATTCAGACGGCCGCGAGTTCCTCTACCCAGTAGCCTTCACGATTGTAGTGCCCATACAGAACTGTTTCGTAATCCCGTGTGAGCAGAGACTCGTCGGTATACTCCGGCGCCGCCTTGATGGTTTCGCGAGTCAGGCCGATTGCAACCTCCCTCTCTTCCCAACTCACGTTCTCGATCCACTTTGGTGAAAGCAGAACTTGTTTCCCAGGCCACCAGTTCTTTGTTGCCACTACAAGGTACCGAATTGCCCATGTCTCGTCATCGATGATGAAGTCAACGACGTGGCCGATCTCTCCATCAAGCGCGAGAAGATGGTAGCCCGTTACCTCATGGGTGCTGCGAAGGTGGCGATCCCCTCCGACAGGCTCCGAGGCCATCGGACCCCAGGTTGCCCGATCTCGCGAAAAGCCCGAATAGCCTCCCCACATATACGGGCCACCCCAATAATTCGGATACCCATAATAGCCGTTGTACAGTTTCTCGAATTGACGGGACACTGGCTCGTCTGTGTTGATGGAAGGACTATCTTCGATCTGCTTTTTGTTTAATAGAACGAATACCTTTTCTTCAGCAGTATTGACGCCGTCAAGTGAGTAAGGCGAGATCAGGACCTTCCTGCCGCTAAGCCAGCCTGCCGTATTTGCGACAAGGTACCGAACTGCCCAAAACTGGTCGTCGAACAAGAACTCACTGGCCGAACCGATATCGCCATCGAGGCTCCTGAGTAAATAACCTTTCAGCCCTTTTGCCTTGATTAACATGATGTCTCCTTTGTGTCTGTGCTTTGTCTGTGTCGTTGTTTGAGGACTGCCCATGCCACGCCGCGACTGGCTCCAAAGTTTCCTTCGAAATCCAGCAGCGCAGTCCTACGCTGGTTCGCCTCACAACCCGCAGCCGAGCTGTGGATCACTTGCCCAGTAAGTGTTTCAGTATTGAAGGCCGTGGCACTGAGCAATTGCGTACACGGAACAGACTGGAGCCCCATTTCCAGGCTCATGCGGCCTTGAGCACTTGGCTCTTTGACGCAATGCAATCCAGAAGATCCCGCCAAGACCTGGCGAACGATAAGACCCCCTCTCCGAGCAACTGGGCGGCTACGGCGTTCGTGTCAATACCAGCCTTTGCGAACTCTGCCAGAATCTCGCCTGGATTCGAAGGTGAGGCTTGACCCAATTCTTCATGAGCCGCGAGGGCCTTTAGCGTGGCCTCAGGCATCGTGTTTACGGTGGAGGGCAACGCGAGGGCCTCGACGTACAAGATGTCGGACGCGTTGGGGTCTTTGGTTCCCGTGCTCGCCCAGAGTAGGCGCTGAGGCCGAGCCCCTTCGTTCAAAATGCGCTGCCACCGCGGGGAATCGAGCAGGGCGCGGTACCGCACATACGCCTCTCTGGCAATCGCTATGCCAAGTTGGTTGCGTAGAGACTCCGGCACCTTTTCCGCTACCGCAACGTCCCAGCGGCTTACGAAGAGTGAAGCCACGGAGTCAACATCGGGATTCAGTCCAGCCGCGATGCGCCGCTCAATCCCACACAAGTAAGCCTCGGCAGCTGCTCCATATTGCTCGCTGGAGAACAGCAGGGTTACATTCACTGGGATGCCAGCGAAGATCGCTTCTTCAATTGCCGGGAGGCCCTCGCTGGTACCGGGAATCTTAATGAAGAGATTGGGCCGTGCCGCGAGGTTGTGCAGAGCCCTGGCCGCGGCAAGAGTGCCAGCCGTGTTGTGGGCCAGCAAGGGCGAAACCTCAAGCGAGACCCAACCATCCACGCCATCGGTTCGGTCGTAGACAGGCCGGAAGAGATCGGCCGCCTGCCTCAGGTCCTCTAGCGCCAACTCGAAGAACAGCACCTCGCCTGACTTGCCTTCATCCAGCTTCCGGCGAATAACATCATCGTAGTCGTTGCTGTTCTTGATGGCGTGATCGAAGATGGTTGGATTCGAAGTGAGACCCGTAACCGAGAGTTCTCGAATATAGCTCAGCAGTGTACCGCTGGCAAGCAGACGATGTGTGATGTTGTCGAGCCAGATGCTCTGACCAATGTCATGCAGTTTCTCGGTCGTTCGATTCATCTCATTCACCTTCCAAAACCTTTAAGAGACGCGATTGCTTGCGCCCGTCCGTGCTCAATTGGTGGCGATAATCCAGTCATACGCCTGCGTGGTCTCCGAAGGCGAAAACAACTTTGTCGGGCAGGGCCAAAGGAAGCTAAATAACCTCATCATTTGTACGATCCAGTCCACGTCTGTGACCACTGCGACGCGCTCCCAGCGCGTGGGATGTTCCACTCCAATCTTCAGGTCCTCCCACATAGCGCCTAGGTCGTAGCCGGTGAAATCTGCGGAGGTCTTGTAGAGAAGCCGGATCTTGTCGTGCCGCTTGAGCGCTTCGAGAATGGCAGGAACAAGAATCCCGTCATAATCCTCTCTTGTGACCTGTCCCTTGCAGGAGAGCGCGATAACATTGTCTGGAAAGCTTGTTAGAAGCTCGATCATGGAAGATCCTCCATTGCTTGGTTAGTAAGTGCCAATTCCGGGCCAATGCCGACACATTCGGCTCTCGTCTTCGAGACCTGTGGAAACTCGACCTTCACAGACCGCAACTGCCGACCGTTCCTCATTCTCACCAGAATTCTGTCAGTCAAATGCATGCAGTCAAAGCGCAACCTCATGCACTTCGAGCGCTTTCACTTTGTCGACTCTGCGCTGGTGGCGTTCCGCGCCGCTGAAGCGAGCCTTCAAGAACGTCTGAATTAATTCCCATGCCAGTGCTGGGCCTATCACCTGACCACCAAGCGAAAAGACATTCATGTCGTCGTCTTCAACGCCCTGGTGAGCAGAGAATACGTCGTGGATAAGCCCGGCACGCACACCTGCAACTTTATTGGCGCAGATGGATGCGCCCACACCACTGCCACAGAGTGCTACTCCGCGATCAACTGTGCCTGCGGCAACGGCACGGGCCAGTGGGATAACGTAGTCCGGGTAGTCATCGCCGGGGCTCGGTTGGAGCGCACCGAAGTCGACGACCTCATAGGCTGCATCGCGCAGCAAATCCGCGATCTGCTCTTTCAGAACGAACCCTCCATGGTCTGAGGCGATTCCGACGCGCATGGTACTTTCTCCTTTGGCTTGTCGAGCACACGATGAGCCTGCCTGCAGACGTTCTCTACGGTGAAGCCGTAGTGCTTCATCACGACCGATCCGGGAGCCGATGATCCGAAGGTGTCTATCCCAATGACGGCGATCCGGGGGCCGACAAAGGACTGCCATCCTATCGGGGAACCAGCCTCAATGACCAGGAGTGGCACATCTGCAGGCAGGATCTCTTCCCGGTAATCGTCCGATTGCGACGCGAACAGGTTTGTACTCGGCATGCTCACGACTCTCGCGTGTACGCCCTCTGCCAAAAGCTGTTCACGACCCTCGAGCGCAAGATGCACTTCCGACCCTGTTGCGATCAGGATGATGTCGGGACGCCCAATTGTAGGCGAATCGGCGAGGATATAGCCGCCGAGCGGAACTCCAGCGGGAACGGCTGGATAGGAATTCAGGTCGAATACGGGCAGCCCCTGGCGTGTCAGGACCAGAGCAACGGGCCCCTGTTTCCTTCCAATTGCCACACGCCAAGCGGCCACTGTCTCGTTGGCATCCGCCGGCCGAAGGACAACCATACCAGGGATGGACCGCAAGCCCACCAGTTGCTCCACAGGCTGATGGGTTGGACCGTCCTCGCCCATGCCAATACTGTCATGAGTGAAGACATAAATCACCGGCAGGGCGTTCATGGCTGCAAGGCGCATGGGAGGACGCATGTAGTCGCTGAAGACGAAGAAGGTACCGCCGTATGGAATGAGGCCCCGATGTAATGCCATTCCATTCAAGATGGCGCCCATCGCATTCTCGCGAATGCCGAAGTGCATGTTGCGTCCCGCCCAATCTTCAGGCTCAAAGTTTCCAGCCCCATCAATATTCGTATGGGTGCTTGGACCAAGGTCTGCCGAACCACCCATCATCTCCGGCAGACGAGGACCGAGGATCTCGATCATCTTTCCTGAAGCGACACGGGTGGCCATCGGTCCATCCGCTGATGTAAACGACGGCAGCTCTGCGTCCCAACCTTCAGGTAGGTGTCTGCCAATGACTCTGTGGAACTCAGCTGCCAGGTCCGGGTAGTCTTTTGCGAAAGCTTTGAATCGTGACTCCCATTCCACTTGAGCAGCACTTCCGCGAGTGACTGCTCTCCGAAAGTGCTCCAGAGCGTCCTCGGGGATATGGAAGGAAGGCGAAACCGGCCAGTCCATACCTTCTTTGGTAAGACGCACCTCCTCTACACCAAGAGCTTCTCCATGAGCAGCTGCGGTGTCCTGTTTGTGCGGGCTGCCAAAGCCAATATGCGTGCGCACGGCAATCAACGACGGGCGGTCTCTTTCCTCGCGGGCGTTCTTCAGTGCGAGCGCCACAGTTTCGACGTCGTTGCTCCGTTCGACTCGTTGCACGTGCCAGCCGAAAGCGGCGAACCGCGCCATACGATCTTCGGTAAACGTCAGCTCTGTGCTGCCTTCAATCGTAATGTGGTTGTCCGCGTAAAGAACTATGAGTTTTCCAAGATGCTCGTGGCCTGCGATCGATCCAGCCTCCGATGAGATTCCTTCCTCAAGATCGCCATCGCTGACAAGGACGTAGGTGAAGTGGTCCACGATCTGGTGACCCGGCCGATTGAAACGCGCCGCCAGCGCCACCTCGGCAATGGCCATGCCCACTCCGTTTGCAAGGCCCTGGCCCAAAGGCCCCGTGGTAGCCTCAACACCCGGGGTCTTGCCATACTCCGGATGCCCCGGCGTACGACTGCCCCACTGGCGAAACTTCTTCAGCTCTTCAAGAGGCAGGTCGAACCCCGTGACGTGAAGCAGAGCATAGAGCAACGCGCATCCGTGGCCAGCCGACAAGATAAAACGGTCGCGGTCCGGCCAGTGTGGATCCCGCGGGTTGTAACTGAGTGATCTGTCCCACAGTGCATACGCCATGGCTGCCGACCCCATCGGCAGCCCAGGATGTCCCGAATTAGCCTTCTGCACCATGTCCACCGCCAGGAAGCGGAGAGTATTGATACACAGCTCATCCAATGCGGGCGGAGCGATTATTGTTACTAATGTTTCAGAAGGTGCCATGGCGCGTTTTGCCTTTCACTCTCTGGAAATGGGTTGAATATCGCACGGAGATTCGAGACTCACAGTTGAGAGACGATTCAAGCCTTCTACATCTTGAGGCCAATATCCCCGATGCATTCCGGGTGTTTGCATTGGCAGGGTGTCTCTGAGGCTTTCTTCGTGTCTGCACATGTAGTGCTGCAGTGCTTCTTTCCGGGCTCCGTCGGGCAGTTACAAGCTTTGTTTTCACATTTCGGTGTAGTTGTCATGAAAGCTCCTTTTCCTGAACATGCGTTCTGACCTTAGAAGGCTCTGTTGTGCGGGGAATATGCTCCTCAATCTAAATTGCTTGGTTACTCTGGTCTGAAGCGCGTTTGGAGGTGCAAGCACATCTAGAATTCCATGAGCTGTCACGTCTATCTGTTCCGTTTTGGTCACTATCGCAGTATGCCTATGAGTCGAATCGAAGATTCTGCCCTGCTCCCGACGTGTTGCTGTATTAGGACATGATTCGCATTCTCATGCTGAGGAGCGCGGTGGTATAGGCCTTGATTGCATGAGTAGTTTGGTTAGATACTTCCAGGTCCTGGCCGCCGGCCGCATCGACGGTCAGGCGTTCCCCTCGTTTACTATCCTGAGCGAAAAGATCTCTAAGATGGAGCGTGCGGCTCGTTGCGGCATGGGCCTCAAGTGCCTTCCACACCCCGCTTCCAATGAGTGATGTAATGCCTTCTGTCATCTTCAATCCACCTTTCGATCAATCATTGTCCTGAGGGTCCCCAGTCGCATCCCGCATCTGTTTTGGCCTGATTGGCAGATATGGCGCATTCGCACAAACTCACCAAGATGAGGAGAATAGTGAGTCGAATTCATCGTCAACGTCGAGCTCAGAACGTTCACGGGTTCTTTGAAGACACAAGTCGCGTGCGAAACCAGCAATTCATTTGCACACTTGCACATCTGCTCCTTACTGCTCATGCATCTTGCGTGCTTGCGCCAAGGCATTCTTTAGTTGCTGACCGGCGGGCGAACGACAGCCACAGAGCATCCGGCTCGACGAGCGACCGACTCGGCCACGCTTCCCAGTAAGAAGTCGCGGATGCTCCTTTGCCCGTGCGAACCGACCATTATGAGATCGGCACGCCATTCGGCAGCTCTGTCGAGAATGGTCTTAGTTACGTCTCCAATCAGGACTTCGGTTTGTGCTGTAAATCCCACCCTGCGCAGCTCGCCCGCAATCCGCTCGACCAATCTACGAGCTGGCTTCATCTGCCCTTCCAATTCGGGAGCGTAACCTTGAGCCATCTCAGGCGGAGGCACGGGCTCAACCGGTTGCAGCACGTGTAACACTAGGATCTCGGTATTCTCATGCCGAATCCCGATTCCAACAGCACGAAGCACAGTTTCAGAAAATGCTGAGTCGTCAACTGCCATTAGGACTCTCATGACTCCTCTTCCCTCACTCGCAATAGGCTGTGCGATCAGGCACCGCTATACGTAAAGAAAAGCATCTGTTGAAGTATCGTTTGTCGCGCGAGGCCAATTCAAATCCAGCCAAGTGCCCTGACCCTGCGTCGCCAGTATTGAACGGGCCAGCACAGGAATGCAGGTCACAATTGCTCACGGGAGAGGTCTGTTATCCCAGTGCGAGGATTCATGATGCGCGATCGTCCGGGTGAACCTTATCGACAATTTCCGATATTGAGCAAAACAGTACAGACTACTACGTCGGTCAGGCGCACGAATGGCATTATTACGACAGCCGCTTGACTTGGTGGATAAGTAGCTCAAATGACAAAGAATGCGAATAAGGAAGCTTCTGAACAACAAAAGTCGCGCTGGTTCCGAATTGGACGGTTCCTGTTTGTTGTTGTCTTGGCAGTCGCCGTTTTTCTGCTTGGCCTAAGCATGGTGCATCACCGCTTCTTTCGAGGCGGCTATATCAACCAGCACGGCGTCCTCAAACCATAGCGTGAACTGCAGAGAGTCTCGGTCGCAGCTCCGAATGATGTCAAGCTACAGATTACTTGGCATGAAGATCTCATTCGAAAGGCGCTCTCGCAAAGTGTTATGCTACGCCATCTCTCGCTATCGTGAGCCGATGCGGTCGATCCCATACGCATCGAGCACATCCGGCAACGTGACGACACCTTCCAGCTTGTGCAGATCCGCACGATGGATGACCGGCAAGACATCGAGATGGTATTTGCTCATGCGCTCAAGCGCCAGATGCAGGGCATGATCTGCGTGGACGTGCGGAACATCAAGGGTTTCCACAAGACTCGCCAATGGCTGCTCTTTTCGTCCATCGACAAAGGCGACCTCAAGGTCGTCCTTATTCAGGATTCCGAGAAAGTATCCCTTGTCGGCGACGGGCCAGATGCGGAAGGGCCCGGAGCGAGTTTGTTCAACTGCCTCCTCAACGCGCATCTGCGAGGAGAGCATCGGCGGAGACTTCCGCATGATCTTGGCCACTGTGCGTTGGCTGCTTTCGTCACGAGTGCTGTAGCTGGGCAAATGAATGCCATCCTGATGGGCCAATGCCTCGTAAATGGGCTGCTTCTGGAATCTGGAAGAAATGAAGAAGCTGGTCAGGTTTGCGATCATCAGCGGCACGATCACAGCGTAATCCCGCGTCATCTCAAAGATCATCAGGACAGATGTCATTGGGGCACGGACAATCCCCGCGAAGAGCGCGCCCATGCCGACGAGAGCGTAAGCGCCAGGTGTTGCGGTGTATCCCGGTAACAAGCCATGGGCTACCGTGCCGATGGCGCCTCCCAGCATTGCGCCGAGAAAGAGGCTGGGGCCGAAAATGCCACCAGCGTTCCCTGAGGCATAGCTGACAGTAACCCCAAAGAGTTTGAGAACGACGAGCAGCAACATCAACTTGAGTGCCATTGTTCCGTTCAGGGCGCTGCCGACATAGGTGTACCCGACACCCAGGACTTGAGGAACAAGCCAGCCCATTAGCCCAACCGTCACTCCGCCAGCTACGGGATGCCACCAGCGTGTATTTCTGGGGAGATGTAGAAAGTACTTTCGCATCCCCAACAGAAGCTTGGTAAAGGCTACGGACAGAAAGCCGCCAGCGATGCCCAGCAGGGCGTAAATGGCGAGTTCCAGCGGATGGACCAAAGTGTATTGCGGCACTTTAAATAGAGGGTTATTGCCAAGCAGGAGGCGCAAGACTGCCCAGGAGGTGGCAGAGGCGAGCACGACCGAGCCCAGGATAGGCGCGTGCATATCGCCCATGACCTCTTCGAGGGAAAACAACACAGCCGCCATCGGGGTATTGAAAGCCGCGGCAATGGCGGCGGCGGCGCCCACAGGAATCAGGGCTTTTACCTTTTCCGGGCGCAATCCGAGCCAGCGGCCTAGAACGGAGCCGATTCCGGCGCCTACCTGAACGGATGGTCCCTCGCGACCCAGCGGAATCCCGCTCGCCAGGGTGGTCGCTGTGCAGAAAAACTTGCCCAGGACGGTCCGCAAAGAGATGAACCCATCTCGTGCAAAGAGGGCGGCCTTTGTCTGGGGCACACCACTACCCCTGGCGTAGGGAAAATAGCGGTAGAGCAGGACGCCCATGGCCAACGATCCTGCCACGGGTATAAGTACGCGCCTCCACGCGGCGCTGCCCACGGGATAAAGACGCATTCCCAACCGCTCCGTGACCACGATAAACCCGACAACGGCGAGCCCGGTGAGCGCTCCAATCAATAGCGACAGAAGAAGAAATATCTGCTCCTCACGCTGTTGAAGATGAACAATCAAACGCGACCTGAAAATCGTCCACCATTTCTCTTTCGGCTGGTTTTCGGCGGTGGAGGCAGATGCCATAGGAACAGTTTACGCGAATGGCATCTCATGCCCGAGAGAGCAACAAACAGGCGTTATTAACGAATCCGACGCCGCTTCATTCTGGACGCTATTCCTGAGTTAATGGCTGCGTTGGCCTTACAGAGCGGGCGTCGCTGCGGTCGCAGCCTGCAACCCTATAGCTTCTTTCGAAGGTATTCAAACACAACATACCCAATCAGCGAGGAGATCGCGGCAATAAGAAAATTCGTGCCTGTAAAGATATCGTTCAAGGCGAATGCCAAACTTTTCCCCGGTCCATTTGTGACAGTAAATTCTCCCATCAAGAGATTCGAGTAAAAGAGAAAAACGATGAACGCGACTTCAACTACTGCTCTCCAGAGCTTGTTGAGCCGTCGGTCTTTTCGGTCCTCACGCACGGATGAATGATACCAAGAACTGCACAATTCCCCGTTTGCGTTGCCCCTCCTCTCTCTGTGCAGAAAGACACAGGTAGAAATGAGTGAACGGGGTCACAATCAAGAAATGAAGCAGGCTGAACAGCGTGACCCCGTGTGCGGGATGAAGGTCGATCCCTCGGAAGCTGCGGCAAGCATTGAACATCATGGCGCAACTGTCTACTTCTGTAGTGAGAGTTGTGCTGCAAGGTTCCGAGCCGCGCCAGAGAAGTATGTGCAGGCCAAGCCACGTGCAGCTCCGTCGCATCCAGCGGCGAAAACCGAACCGCAAAGAGAATACACCTGCCCAATGCATCCGGAGGTGAAGCAAACGGGACCGGGAAGTTGTCCAAAGTGCGGCATGGCGCTCGAACCTGCGGCCGCTCCCGCACCGCCCAAGCGCTCCGAATATACTTGCCCGATGCATCCGCAGATCGTGCGTGATGGACCAGGCTCCTGCCCAATCTGCGGAATGGCGCTCGAACCCCGCGAGGTCACCGCCGAAGACTCCAATCCAGAGCTGGCCGATATGACGAGGCGGCTATGGATCAGCGTCGCGCTTGCCGTGCCCATGCTAGCGCTGATGGTCTCGGCATTTCTACCTTCCATGCCCATGCAACACCTGTTCTCGGCTAGAGCATGGGGATGGATAGAGTTCGCGCTGGCAACTCCGGCGGTCCTGTGGTGCGCTTTGCCCTTCTTTGTCAGAGGTTGGCAATCCATCGTACATCGCAGCCTGAACATGTTTACGCTTATATCTCTTGGGACTGGGTCGGCCTACCTTTACAGCGCCTTCGCAACCGTTGTTCCTCAGATATTTCCAGCGTCGTTTCGTGGGGGCGGAGGACAGATCGATGTATATTTCGAGCCGGCGGCAGTAATAGTCGCTCTGGTTCTTCTCGGTCAGGTGCTAGAGTTGCGCGCTCGAAGCCAAACCAGCGGTGCGATTCACGCGCTGCTTGGCCTGGCCCCGAAGACGGCGAAGCGGCTTGACGACAAGGGCGGGGAGGCAGACGTTCCGCTCGACCAGGTGCAGGTCGGCGACCGGCTCCGAGTGCGTCCCGGCGAAAAGGTGCCCGTCGATGGCACCGTTCTCGAAGGCCACAGCTCCATCGATGAATCGATGATCAGCGGAGAGCCGATACCGGTTGAAAAGGACAAGGGCGCGAAAGTCACGGCCGGGGCGGTCAACGGAACCGGCGGATTTCTCATGCGTGCGGAGCGCGTTGGCGCCGACACGCTGTTGTCGCAGATTGTGAAGATGGTGAGCGAGGCGCAGCGTTCGCGAGCGCCTATTCAGAGGCTGGCCGATCGAGTGTCATCGTACTTTGTTCCGGCCGTAATCGTTGCGGCCATTGTCACCTTTGCGGTGTGGTTCTTCGTCGGCCCTCAGCCCCGCTTCGCTCATGCACTGGTTAATGCCGTAGCTGTCCTGATTGTCGCCTGCCCATGCGCTCTCGGACTCGCTACTCCCATGGCAATTATGGTGGGCACCGGCCGCGGGGCTCGCGCCGGCATTCTCATACGCAACGCGGAGGCGCTTGAGACATTTGGCAAGGTTGACACGCTCATCATCGACAAGACGGGAACCCTCACCGAAGGCAAACCAACGCTGAGTTCCGTCATTCCCCAGCCAGGCATCGACGAATCTGGCCTCCTGCAACTGGTCGCCAGCCTTGAGCGCTCCAGCGAACATCCTCTGGCGGCAGCCATTGTGAAAGGCGCGGAAGTAAAGAAGCTCGCCCTGAATGATGTAGTTGGGTTCAACTCAACGACCGGGAAAGGCGTGAAGGGAACGGTTTTTGGTAAGCAGGTCGCAGTCGGGAACGCAGAACTGTTCCGCGACCTTTCCGTCGATCCGGCCCCGCTCCTCGATCAGGCTGAAGCACTGCGCAAAGAGGGCCAGACGGTGATGCTGGTTGCCGTCGATGGAAAGGCGGCGGGCATCGTTGGTGTCGCCGACCCAATCAAAGACTCCACGCCCGATGCGATCCGCGAACTGCGGGCGGCAGGTCTCAAGATCATCATGGTCACGGGAGACAACGCTACGACGGCCAAGGCAGTCGCCGATAAGCTCGGCATCGAGTTTTATGCCGATGTATTGCCGCAAAAGAAAGCAGAGGTAGTCAAAGAGTGCCAGCAAAAGGGCTCCGTAGTCGCGATGGCTGGAGATGGAGTGAACGATGCGCCGGCGCTTGCGCAGGCTGACATTGGAATTGCCATGGGGACCGGCACGGATGTGGCGATGGAGGCTGGCGGCATCACGCTGTTGAAAGGCGATCTGCGCGGCATCCTCCGCGCTCGTCACCTCAGCAAGTCAACGATGCGCAACATCCGCGAGAACCTATTCTTCGCTTTCGTCTATAACGCAGTCGCGGTACCGCTTGCTGCGGGTGTGCTGTTTCCTGACTTCGGACTGCTTCTGAACCCGATGATCGCCGCTGCTGCGATGAGTTTCAGCTCCGTCTCCGTGATCGCCAACGCACTGAGGCTGCGAACGACGAAACTATGAATCGCTGTTGGCAGGCTCTTTTCGTCCCACGCGTTTGAGCATCCTGCAATCCGCCGTCATGAGCAATAGCGAGCAAAACTGACCAGAACTTGATGGGAACACAGTTCATCCTAACGACAGGAGAGTGCAACTATGCCGGAACAGTTTGAGAATCCAGAAGTGACCAAGATCGAAGACGAGACGGTCTCGGACGCAACAGCAAAGAAGCGGGTAGAGCGTGTTGCCGAAAAGGCAGCGGAGAAGTCCTCACGCACGGAACGGGATTACGACCAGGTTCACCAGATCATTTCCAAATAGACAAGATCAAGGGCCCACAATACCCGACGAAACCAAAGGGCCGAGCGAGAGTCCCGGGCCAACGTCTAATGCCGTCGATCCGGTTAAGCATTGGAGCATCGATATTCCGCCAGGTTTCCCAGCCCGATAACTTTCTTACCGATCAATGGCTTCCTCACTGGAGTTGGGAGACCTGAATCGAGGCTACCGTGACAGTCGGACTTCAGAATAACGCGGATTCTCCGAATCTCGGAT
>Ga0255356_1001125_pt1 | contig 17215 bp, 16 predicted proteins | sample HBST100metaG_FD_189944 | JGI IMG/M metagenome (GOLD analysis project Ga0255356, IMG submission 189944) | Peat soil microbial communities from Stordalen Mire, Sweden - H.B.S.T100 | ecosystem: Environmental > Terrestrial > Soil > Wetlands > Peat | place: Sweden: Norrbotten County, Stordalen Mire... | reverse complement strand
CAATTCTAAAGCCCGCGATCCCCACCACTACTCGATCAACCCCACCTATCTCCGTTCAATCTCTCCGCTAAAAATCAGTGCGCGCAGGGTATTTTGCAAGTGGCTCTATTGATGTGGTGATTCCTTTTGCACATCTTCACGGTGGCATAGTGGAACAATCTATATGGAAAGCTGAGCATCCTATCGGGCGCGGCAATATCGGCTTCCAATGCGCTGAAACGAGTCGCTGGAATCGGGTATGCTTATTGACGCTTGCCGACTGCCCATCTTTCCCAGAGGTGGCCAATGAACGCCCTCTTGATTTACCCCGAATTCCCCGAGACCTACTGGAGCTTCAAACATGCGCTCAAGTTTTTGGGCAAGCGGGCTGCACAGCCGCCACTCGGGCTGATGACGGTGGCTGCGTTGTTGCCGAAGGCCTGGAAAAAACGGCTAGTGGACACCAACGTCGAGCGACTCCACGACCGCGACCTAGCCTGGGCGGACGTTGCGCTGATAAGTGGAATGCACATCCAGCGCGAATCGCTGGTGGCAATCGTCGAGCGATGCCGCGCGCGCGGATTGCGAACTGTTGTAGGTGGGCCGATCGCGAGCAGCCTGTCGGCGGCTGAACTGAGGGCGGATCACGTCGTCATCGGCGAAGCGGAAGATTTGATCGCCGATCTGGCACGGGGGCTGGAACTTGGGACTGCGAAACCCGTCAGTCAGGCTGCCGAAAGGCCGGAGATGGAAACCAGTCCGCTGCCTGACCTGAGTCTCATCAAGATGCACCGCTATTCGACCATGGCTGTGCAATACTCGCGCGGCTGCCCTTTTGACTGCGAGTTCTGCGACATTATCGAAATCTATGGCCGACGGCCGCGAACCAAGACTGTGGCGCAAGTGCTGGCCGAGTTGGATCAGTTACGTGCGGCTGGTTGGCGAGAAACCGTGTTTATCGTCGACGATAACTTCATCGGCAACAAGGCGCGCGCCAAGGAGTTATGCGTAGCGCTTGCCCAATGGCGAAGCCAATACAAAACGAGCTTCGACTTCAATACGGAGGCTTCTCTGAATCTTGCCGACGATCCGGAGTTGATGCAACTGATGAAAGACGCTGGTTTTGTCTCGGTCTTCCTGGGCATCGAAACCCCCGATGTATCGGGCCTGATCTCCAGCAACAAGTTGCAAAACACGCGGCGCAGTCTGCTAGATAGTGTGGCCACTATCCAGAGTTACGGCATGCAGGTGATGGGCGGATTCATTCTGGGATTTGACACAGATCGCGACGATATCTTCGACCGCATGGTGGAGTTTATTCAGAAGAGTGGAATACCCATAGCCATGGTTGGTCTGCTGCAAGCCATGCCTGAAACTCAGTTATTTAGAAGGCTCTGGAAGGAGGGCCGGATTCTGGATGCGGGCCAGGGCGACAACACAGACGATAAGCTTAACTTTCTTCCAAAGATGGATGCTGCGCGGCTGGTGGAAGGCTATCGCTCGGTGCTTAAAAGAATCTACTCCTGCGAGGCCTACTATGACCGCGTCAAGCTCTACCTGAACCGCACGCAGCCCCGGGGCGGCGAGCGAAAGACAAGACAGCAGTGGCTCACCAGAGGCAATGTGCGCGCGTTCGCTACTTCGATTGTTCGCCAGGGATTCTTCAGCCGGCAGCGCTGGAGTTATTGGAAGTTTCTGCTTACCGTAGCCACGCGCTATCGCCATTGCATCGGTGCGGCTATGACCCTGGCTGTCATGGGTTATCACTTTCAGGTAATGACTCGAAGGTTGTCTTCCAACGCTGAATCAGCGGTTGCTTCACAGGCAATGGGAAAATGCCTGCCAGTCGATACAGGTGGACCCTCTCAATGAACTCGGCAGTCGGCCTGCCGCTGCGTGATGTAACTCAGTGCTGAAGATCCAACTGATCGAATCTTCAGTGCTGAGGGCTTTTCGTGTTTCAGCCCTCGTGTTGGCAACGAAGAAAACGCGAAATCTGCATATGCGTGCGCGTTTTGCGCTAAAATGGAAGACGAAGTGGCTCTCCATCGCCCCATCCCGGTCCTGCTATAGCGGCGCCCGCCGCCTATACGTATTTCCCGCCCATTTTCAGATCCCCCAAAAGAGCAGCACCAACGCGCCCTTGGTTTGGGCCCATGAGATTCAGCCGCATTGATGAGGTTTTGCCGTGATTGATCGTTTGGAACAGATGGAGCAGCGCTACGAGGAGCTTTCCGCACAACTCTCGCTGCCAGAAGTGGTCAACGACCGCGAGAAATACCAGAAAGCCGGCAAGGCGCTCAGCGACCTGGAAACTCCGGTAATGAAGTTCCGTGAATTGAAGCTGGTTCGCTTGGGTCTGGCTGAAGCGCGCGCGATGCTGGCAGAGAGCGACACGGAACTGCGCGCAATGGCCGAGGAAGAGATTGCCACGCTGGCTCCGCGCGAGCCGGCTCTTGAAGAGGAGATCAAGGTGCTGCTCCTGCCCAAGGACCCGAACGACGAGAAGAACGTGATTCTCGAAATCCGCGCAGGCACAGGTGGCGACGAGGCCTCGCTCTTTGCCGCCGAGATCTTCCGGATGTACCAGCGCTTTGCCGAACAGCATCGCTGGAAGATTGAGTTGCTCTCGATGTCCGAGTCGGGCGTGGGCGGCTATAAGGAAGTAATCGCCATCATCGAGGGCGATCGCGTGTACTCGCAGATGAAGTGGGAGAGCGGCGTTCATCGCGTGCAGCGCGTTCCAGCAACGGAGACGCAAGGGCGCGTCCACACTTCGGCAGTCACCGTTGCTGTGCTTCCCGAGGCCGAGGAAGTGGACGTAAAGATCGAGGCCAAGGACATACGCATCGACACCTTCTGTTCGTCGGGCCCTGGCGGCCAATCGGTGAATACCACTTACTCCGCCGTGCGTATTACTCACCTGCCGACTAATACTGTGGTTAGTTGCCAGGACGAAAAGTCGCAGATCAAGAACCGCGAAAAGGGCATGCGCGTGTTGCGCTCGCGACTGTATGAACAAGAGATGGATCGTCAAAACGCCATACTGGCCAAGGAGCGCAAATCGCTGGTTGGTACAGGCGACCGGAGCGAGAAGATCCGCACCTATAACTTCCCGCAGAATCGGCTGACTGACCATCGCATTGGGCTTACGCTGCATCAGCTTGACCTGGTGATGGAGGGTCGCCTGCAACCCATCGTCGACGCGCTCATCACTCACTACCAGGCCGAGCAGTTGAAGGCTGACAGCAGCCAGGCGGCCTGAGGCATCCGATGCCCTCAGTGCGCCATTATCTCGATCTTGCGAAGCTCGCGTTGGAGAGCAGTCCGCATCCAGAGCGAGCACAGCGGGACGCCGAGCTCTTGCTCATGCATGTGCTAGGAAGAAGCCGCGCCTGGTTGATCACGCACACTGAGGAAGAACTCGCCGAAGACAAGGCAACGCGTTATACCGAGTTTGTCGAGAGGCGCCGCCTAGGCAAACCTATCCAATACATCACAGGCGAAAGTGAGTTTTACGGCCTGCCTTTCCACGTCACGCGCGACGTGCTGATTCCGCGCCCTGAAACAGAACATTTAGTCGAGAAGGTTCTTTCACTGGCAAAGAATTCCGAGCACCCGAGGATCGTGGACATCGGCACAGGCTCCGGCGCGATTGCCGTTGCGCTGGCCCATCACCTACCCCATGCGCAAGTCACCGCGATCGATCTCTCCGCGCCCGCACTGGCCATTGCCCGCGAAAACGCAAAGCGCAACGGAGTTGCCATCCGCTTTCTGGAAGGCGACCTGCTTGCTCCTGTCTCAGAGGCGCGTTTCGACTTTGTCGTTTCCAATCCGCCTTACGTGCCCAACGCCGACCGCTCTACGCTTGCCGTCGAGGTGCGCGACCACGAGCCTGCGTTGGCACTTTTTGCCGGCAACGACGGACTCGAAGTCTACCGGCGGCTCATTCCCGCCGCTTTTGAAGTGCTTATCGCAGGCGGATTCGTAGTTCTCGAAATCGGCTATGGCCAATCGTCTGATATCACCAAACTTCTTAACCGCTCCGGCTTCGAGCAGATTGAGTTCGTCCCCGACCTACAATGCATTCCCCGCGTCGCCTGCGCACGACGGCCGTAAAGGACTATCGTCGACTTTTACCACATTCTCAAGCTGTTACCGATGGCCGGGCCTTCAGGATGCCCGACCGGTCTTTTTCAGGTCGCTGTAAAAGCCAAGATCCTTTCCACTTAGAGTCTTGGTGATATAGAGAATTTGCCCATAGTGCATTCCGAAGTGCTCCACGACCTGATAAACGGCATACAAACCGGTGACTTTGTAACCCTGAATCTCGTATGGAGCAATCAGGTCAGCTTCGGTCAGGCGCGAAAGCACTTGCGATGCTTCCTGGATGGTTGCGCCGAGTTGATCCAGAAGCGCAGAGGCAGAAACCCCTTCTTTTGTGTCGAACTCCGCAGGCCGGTTGCGGCCGTCTTCCAGATGGTTGAACGAGGACACCAACCACTGCCGCACGTTGCCGTTCAGATGCAGCATCAGATTGCCGATGCTGTTGCTGGCCTCGTTAGGACGCCACCAAACCTGCTCGTCTGTGAGTGACTCGACGCATCCCCGCAACCTTGGCCAGCATTGCTCCAGCAGTTTTTTGCGCGAGAACTGAAGAAAAAGCGTGCTTACATCCGCATCATTCACTGTCATTGGGACACAAGACTCCTTTTAGATGTTTTCTTTTCAGTAGAGTACGCCCGATTCTTCTCATTGCGTTCGCATCGTGATAGGTTTGCCTTTATCCCATCTGCAAACAGACTGGGCGGTAATTGCCGAAAGTCACGTCAACGGCATAAAATCTCTTCTGAAATCGTTTTCATGAGGATCGACTATGCGCGTTTCCACTTTGCTCTCAATGGCGGCTCTGGCCCTTACTTCTCTCACCGCCTCATCGCAGGCACCAGCCGCATCGCAGGTGGCGCTCACGCCGCCCATGGGCTGGAACAGTTGGAATTATTTTGCCGGGAGGGTGGACGACAAAGGTATCCGCGCCGCCGCTGACCAGCTTGTCGCCACTGGCATGAAGGACGCAGGTTACGTCTATGTCAACATCGACGACACCTGGGAAGGGGAGCGTGACGCGAACGGCGTACTGCACGCCAATGCCAAGTTCCCTGACATGAAGGCCCTGGCCGATTACGTTCATTCGAAGGGACTTAAGATCGGCATTTACTCATCGCCGGGCTCGAAGACCTGCGGCGGTTATGCGGGTTCGCTTGGCCACGAGGAGCAGGACGCCCAACTCTACGCCTCCTGGGGCATTGACTACCTGAAGTACGACATGTGCAGCTTCATAGGCGATGTATTGGAAAAGCAGGCCCCCAACGACAAGGCCGCCCAGATGCGCCTGATGATTGCCGCCTACGCCAAGATGGACAAGGCGCTCAAGGCTACCGGACGGCCCATTGTCTTTTCGTTCTGCCAGTACGGCTGGGACGCGGTGTGGGAGTGGGGCCCCTCGGTGGGCGCCAACCTGTGGCGGACAACGGGTGATGTCACGGCCGAGTGGGACCGCATCTACGCCATCGTCAGCCAGCAGGAAGGCTTGGAAGCCTATGCCGGACCAGGGCATTGGAATGATCCAGACATGCTCGAAGTGGGCAACGGCAAGCTCACCTTGGCCGAGAATCGCAGCCACTTTACCCTATGGGCCATGCTGGCCGCGCCTCTATTGGCCGGCAACGACCTGCCCAACATGAAGCCGGAGATTAAGGCTATCCTTACCAATCGCGACGTCATCGGCATCGATCAGGACTCGCTTGGCAAGCAGGGTGCGCGCATTTACTCCGACGGAGAGGTTGAGGTCTGGACCCGGCATCTGGCCGGCGGCGCGCTGGCCATCGCTGTCATCGACGTTGGCGATGCACGCTATTCAACCCACCCCTTCCATCTGAATCTGAGCAAGCTCGGCCTGACCGGGACGCAGACAGGCAAGGATTTGTGGACAGGTAAGGCTGTCGAATTGACCAACAATATGCCGCTTGAGTTGCTCAGCCACGACGTGCTGCTGGTGCGCGTGGATTCGCCGAGATAAGGTGGAACCTCGGATACTGCACACAGATAGAGCCTAAGTTGAGTCAATATGCTCCTCGCGTTCATTAGCTTTTCTAATGAGCGCGAGGAGCACTTTGTTTGGGCCTCACAAAGGCTATAATCGGCCCATGGCGGCGGATACGCACACGAATTTGGCGCAGACCGGAGACGCGGAAACCGAAAGCGGCCAGGCTTTCGGCGGTCTCGCAATCGCGGAACAAAAACTACGTGAGCTGGAAGTGTGCCTTGGGCAGCTAGACAGCCTGATGGTGGCTTACTCAGGCGGCGTGGACTCGGCATTCCTGGCGGCCACAGCACATCGCGTGCTGGGTGGCCGGATGCTTGCGGTGATGGCCGACTCTCCGAGCCTGGCTCGCCGTGACTTCGAGCAGGCCTGCGCTTTTGCACGAGCACAGGAGATCCCACTGCATGTGATCGTCACCGAAGAACTGGAGCGGCCCGAATATCAGCGCAATGACGCCAACCGCTGCTTTCATTGCAAAGACACGCTCTTTGATGCCATGGAGGCGTTGGGGCCAAAGCTGGGATTCGCCCGCATCGCCTACGGCATGAACGCCGACGACACCAAAGACTTCCGTCCCGGGCAACGCGCTGCCGAGGAACACGCCGTACTGGCGCCGTTGGCCGAGGTCGGACTGACCAAAATTGAGATTCGCACGCTGTCTAAGGCTGCCGGTTATCCGCTCTGGGATCGCCCGGCAGCTCCCTGCCTTGCCTCGCGCGTCGAGTATGGGCGCACGGTAACCCGCGAGGTTCTCGAACAGGTGGAAAAGGCCGAAGAGAGTCTGCGTCAGTTAGGTTTTCACGAGCTGCGTGTTCGCCATCATGGTGAGCTGGCCCGCGTGGAGATAACCCGCGCCGAGTTGCCGCGCGCTCTCACGATGGAGATGCTGGACGCCGTCACTGCAGCTCTCAAGCAGGTCGGCTTTCAATACGTGACGCTGGATTGCTCCGGCTTCCGGTCAGGATCCATGAACGCGATTCTGCCTGTGGATGTGCTGGCTCGGCGCGGCGCAAAGCCGACAGTTTAGAATCACACTGCGATGCGTATAGGTTATCTCGAGTGTTTTTCCGGCATCAGCGGTGACATGCTGCTGGGTGCCTTGGTGGATGCGGGCGTTCCTTTTCGGTGTCTTGAGGAAACAACGGCCGCACTGAAGGTGGGCGCGCGCGTGGAGATGCGCAAGGTGATGCGCGGCGGTCTGGCTGCGACCAAGGTGGATGTGATCACGCCGGACGATCCAGACCACCGCGAACACCATGCGGAGCATTCTCACGGCTCGCACACGCACGAAGCTCATTTTCACACCGCGGATGCGCACGAACACCCGCATGAGCATCCTGAGGCACATGCGCACACCGCGCATCGATCGCTCTCGGCCATTTTGGAAATCATTCGCTCGGCACAGCTTACCGACTCTGTAAAGCAGCGCGCCATTCACGCCTTCCAACTGCTCGGCGAGGCTGAAGCCGCCATTCATTCCGTTCCCGTCGAAGAGGTGCACTTCCACGAGGTGGGCGCGGTAGACACCATCGTCGATATTGTCTGTGCCGCCGCGGGTGCCGAGGCACTAGGCGTGGAGCGATGGATCGCCTCGCCGCTCAACGTGGGCAGCGGAACCGTTGTCTGCCAGCACGGCACACTGCCCGTTCCCGCGCCGGCAACACTGGCACTGCTGGGCGATGCTCCGGTCTACGCTGCGGGGCCACCGATGGAGCGCATAACACCGACCGGGGCGGTCGTGCTGCGGATGCTGAATGTGCAGTATGCAAAGCTGCCGCCGATGCGCATTCTGAAAGCGGGCTACGGCGCGGGCGGGCGCGAGACGTCAGGCCAGCCAAATCTGCTGCGTCTGCTGGTGGGCGAAGAAGAGGCTGCCGAGACAACAGCAACGCAAGCGATTGCCGTGATCGAAACAGTGATCGACGACTCCAACCCACAGGTGCTCGCCTACGTTAGCGAGAGGCTGCTCGAAGCCGGGGCATGGGATGTTTATCGCGTCGCGGTGCAGATGAAAAAGGGGCGCACTGGCGTGCAGTTGACTGTCCTCTGCCGCCCAGACCTCGTCGCAGCACTACAAGATTTATTGTTCCGTGAGACCACCACTATCGGCTTGCGCTGGAGGCTGGAAAATAAAGTGGCTCTTGCGCGGGACTTTTTTGAATTGGAAACCGCCTGGGGAAAAGTGCGTATCAAGATTGCTCGCTGGCCCAACGGCAAGATCGCCAACGCCGCGCCGGAGTATGAGGATTGCCGCAAGATTGCCACAGAACACTCGGTTCCACTGAAGCGTGTGATGGAAGAGGCCATGCAAGCCTTCGCTGCCATGAAGGAGAATCGCTGATGGATCGCACCAGCATTGAGGCATTGCTAAACGACGTGGCGGAAGGCCGCACCGAAGTCGCGAACGCGCTCGATCGGCTGCGCGATCTGCCCTTCGAGGATCTCGGCTTTGCCAAGCTCGACCATCACCGCGCGTTGCGTACAGGCATGCCAGAGGTTATCTTCGCCGCGGGCAAGACCGCCGCGCAGGTGGCGCATATCTTTTCCCACATGACACAAGCAGGAGGCAATGTGCTGGCCACGCGAGCCTCTCGCGAAATGTATGAAGCGGTCCATGCCATAGAGTTGCGTGCCGAGTTCCATGAGACTGCTCGCGCCATCACGCTCACGCAGGCCCCAACCATACCGGGAGTAGGAATGATCGGCGTGGTCTGCGCCGGAACCAGCGATCTGCCGGTAGCCGAAGAAGCAGTGGTCACGGCGCGCCTCATGGGCAACACCGTCGAGTTGATCGCCGACGTTGGCGTGGCCGGCATTCACCGTCTGCTGGCGCAAAAGACTTCACTGCAATCGGCTCGCGTGCTCATCGTTTGCGCCGGCATGGAGGGCGCACTGCCCACCGTCGTTGGCGGACTGGTGAACGCACCGGTCATAGCCGTGCCCACCAGCGTCGGTTATGGCGCTTCGTTCGGCGGTGTGGCGGCGCTGCTGGGCATGTTGAATACCTGTTCACCGAACGTCTCGGTGGTCAACATCGACAACGGCTTCGGCGCGGCCTGCATCGCTTCGCTCATCAATCACTTGTGACTGGCAGCGCCACCAATCGGACGGTCTGAACAAACTCTCCATATACGAGCGCGGGCGCCTTTGACGGCCATCTGGTGATGCAGATCACTGTCCAGTGCTTGCTTGAGCGCCATCATTCATTATGTAGGGTTAGCGCCTGTGCCCGTGGAGACGATTCGTGAGCCGGTCCAGATTGCCGCTGTTGCGCAGAATTTCGCAGATATTCTTTCTACTGCTCTTCTTTGCCCTGCTGCTTTTCACGTCGATAAGTCTTTTCCCTGGCGGCTCGACCGAGATTCATCTCAGTGCGCCGGTGCGCCTCTTTTTCGAATGGGACCCGCTGGTTGCGGTGGTCAACGCACTGGCCAGCCGTGCGCTCTACCGCGGTCTCATCTGGAGCCTGCTCATTCTTGTTCCCACGCTCTTTCTGGGGCGCTTCTTTTGCGGCTGGATTTGCCCCATGGGCACATTGCAACACTTTGTGGGCAATCTTCCCTCCGAGGCCAAGAGAGGCAAGCAGCGCATCGAGGCAAACCGATACAAGCGTTGGCAGACCGGCAAGTACGTCGTGCTGCTCGCCGGCTTGGTCGCCGCATTCTTCGGCTCGGCAGCTATCGGCTGGCTTGACCCCTTCAGCCTGCTGGTCCGGTCCTTCGGATTGTCCCTGTTGCCCGCCTTCAACTTTGCGATGCGCGCGGCGTTGGAACCGCTCGAGCACAGTCACATCGCCGCGATCAAGGTGACCGGCGAAACGCTGCATACGGTTTTGCACTACACCGTGCTCGATCTTCGCCAAGCGCACTTTGCGCAGGGGCTCTTCCTGGGGATTTTGTTTCTGGCGATTCTCGCCCTCAGTCTGCGCGTCACGCGGTTCTGGTGCCGCGCGATTTGCCCGCTGGGCGCATTGCTCGGCGCAGTCTCCCGCTGGTCTGTGCTGGGGCTCCACAAGGACTCAGCCGCCTGCGACAAGTGCAACCGCTGCATGCTCAGTTGCCAGGGCGGGGACGATCCCGTCGGTGGCGTGCCATGGCACAAGTCTGAGTGCCTGATGTGCATGAACTGCGTGGGCAGTTGTCCGCACGACGGCCTGCAATTCCGATTCTTCCGCAAAGAACTAGAGATTTCTTCACCTGATCTAGGGCGGCGCAAAGCGCTCACCGGCCTCGCCGTCGGCGCGGCTATTGTTCCGCTGATGCACGCTAACACGGGACTTGGAAAAGGCCGCCACGAACGCCTGCTGCGTCCGCCAGGCTCGCTCGACGAATCCGAATTTCTTTCTCGCTGCATTCGTTGCGGTGAGTGCATGAAGATCTGCCCCAACACGGCTCTTCATCCCACGCTCGATGAGGCGGGTCTGGAAGGATTATGGTCGCCCATGCTGGTGCCGCGCATCGGCTATTGTGAGCCTAGTTGCGTACTCTGCTCTGAGGTTTGCCCCACCGGTGCCATCTGGCAGATTACGCCCAAGGAAAAAGGTTGGGTGGTCGGCGTGGGCCAGCAAAGCCAGCCGATCCGCCTGGGAACGGCATTCTATGATCGCGGCCGCTGTCTGCCGTGGGCCATGGCCACTGAGTGCATCGTCTGCGAAGAGTGGTGTCCGGTTTCGCCTAAAGCTATCTATGTCGAAGAAGCCCAGGTAATCGACTCTGCCGGCAACACCAAGACGCTGAAACAGCCGCGCATCGATCCGAGCCGTTGCGTAGGCTGCGGTGCCTGCGAGTATGCCTGCCCGTTGCAGGAGCACCCTGCCGTCTACGTCACAAGCATCGGTGAAAGCCGCTCGCCGGGCAGTCAAATTCTGCTTAACAGAAAATAAAGGGAGATCGTCAAGTGAAATTGCGCTCAATGAACTGGATGTTAACCGCTGTTGCAATTGTCATCGTTGTTGCCGCCGCCGGTACTGGCTGCAAAAAGAAGGTTTCTAATTCATTCCCGGCATCGGACGCCGTTGCAGGCTGGCAAAAGACCAGCGACACGCGCACCTTTGCAGCCAAAGATTTGTGGCAATACATTGACGGAGATGCCGAGCAATACATCTCCGCGGGCGTCGTCACCACCTTTACCTCTGACTACAAATACCAGAGCAAGCTGGAGGCGGTTGTCGATGTCTACACGATGGGTGACGCGAACGGAGCGCGCAAGATTCTCGAAAAAGGACTAACTCCGGACGCCAAGACCGTCCAACTCGGCGATGCGGGCGTCGCCTACACACAGAGCATCGTCTTCCGCAAAGGTCCGCAGTTGGTGCGGATCGTTGCTTATGAATCCACACCCGACACGCCGCAGGCTCTGCTGGCCTTGGCGCACGGCGTGGAATCGAAACTGTAAACCCTCCGGTCGCAGCACGGGCCGGATTGAAAAGAGAATGCGAGGTTTGCGATGAAAAGCCGCCGTGATTTTCTGAAGACCGCTGCGACCGGAGCCGTACTCTTAGGTTCGCAGGGCAAGCTGGGGTTTGCCGGCATATTGGACAAACATGCTGACGCAGCCAAATCCAAAGTCGTAGTCGCCCGCGACGCTGCGCTCCACGGAACTGACGGAGTGCTGGACGGGAAGCGTGTGCAGGCGCTGCTCGATCGCGCCATCGCCACCTACACCGGGCGCGAAAAACCTGTAGAAGCCTGGAAGCGCATAGTGCCTACGGACAAGGTGATCGGCCTCAAGGTAAACGGCTTGGGCGGTAAGGGGATCTCGACTCATCTGGCGCTGGTGCTGGCCATCTGTGAACGCCTGCAACAGGCCGGCGTCAAGCCCGGCAACATTGTGGTGTGGGACCGCAACGCCCGCGACCTTCAGGCTTGCGGGCTGACCATCAACACAGATCGTAGCCGTGTTCGTTGCTACGGCTCCGATGTCAGCGGCTTTGAGGAGCAGCAGGAATCATGGGGTGCCGCGCGTGTCCGGCTCTCGAAGATTCTCACCCGCGAGTGCGACATGGTGATCAATCTGCCGATTCTCAAGGACCACAGCGGGGCTGGCGTCACCTTCTCCATGAAGAATATGTTCGGCGTGATTAACAACCCAGGAGATTTGCACCCCACCGGCTGCAACCCTGGCGTGGCCGACCTGAATTGCATTCCCGTCATCCGCGAGAAAGTGCGCTTTACCATCGGCGATGCCATGACTTCGGTCTATGACGGAGGGCCGGGCTTCCACCCTGAGCGCCTCTGGCAGCCCAATGCGCTGATTGTGGGCGAAGACCGCGTGGCCGTCGATCACACCGCGTGGCAGATGCTCGATCGCAAGCGCGTCGAGGTTGGCATACCCACGCTGGAGGCTGCGGGCCGTCTGCCGCGCTACATTGCCACCGCCGCAGACCAGGCTCATAAACTGGGCGTCAACGATCCCCAACAGATTCACCTCATGGAAGTTTGACGGGAGCGCAACCATGGCCGAGGATTCGGAACGAAAGCAGGAAGAGACACAAGCCACACCGCAGGGCATGACGCGACGCGAAGCTATGCTGCAACTGCTTCGTCTCGGCGGAGCCGCCACAGGCGCGGCAGGTGCGGCCGTCTGGCTCAGCGAGCACAGCTTTCGTCCGGTCCCGGCGCAGGCCGAGCAGGCGCGACGCGACCATCGCGCGGCCTCCAATCCGCAACTTCCGGCGATGACCGTGATCCAAGGCGGAGAACCGCGTGCGCTCGTTCAGAAAGCGCTTGAGAACCTCGGTGGTATCCGCCGCTTCATCGGCAATCAGGATGTGGTGGTCATCAAGCCCAACATCGCCTGGGACCGCACGCCGGAGCAGGCCGCCAATACCAATCCCGAGGTCGTCGCCGAGGTCGTTCGTCAGTGCTGGCAGGCCGGAGCCAAGCGCGTCATCGTCACCGATGTTAGTTGCAACGAACCCCGCCGCTGCTTTCAGCGCTCCGGCATTCAGGCCGCTGCGCGCGCCGAGGGAGCCGAAGTCATTCTTCCCGATCCCGAGCTCTACCGCGAAGTAGACCTGGGCGGCGTGGTGCTGAAGAGTTGGCCCGTCTTCACGCCATTTCTTGAAGCCGACAAGATCATCAACCTGCCCATCGCCAAGCACCATATCCTGACCGGCGCAACGCTCGGAATGAAGAACTGGTACGGAATCCTGGGCGGCGAACGCAACCGGCTGCACCAGCAGATTCACCAGAGCCTTGTTGACCTGGCCAGCTTTATGCTGCCCACGCTCACCATGATCGACTGCTACCGCATCCTTCTGCGCAACGGCCCCACCGGCGGCAATCTCGAAGACGTTGCGACCAAGAAGACCATGGTCGCCGGAACCGATCCGGTGGCTCTCGATGCGTATGTCGCGAAAGCCTACTGGAACCTGGACCCCGAGCACATGCCCTACTTACATATGGCCGCCGCACGTGGCCTCGGCACCGTGGACTTCGAGAAGTTGCAGGTGAAGGTTAGCCAGATGGGGTAGCGGTAATAGTCGGCTGAGACTTTTCCTAACGAAGAGGAATGTCATGGAGAATCTGCAATTCGAGGATCTCGTCGAAGTCATCCGCGAATGTAGCGGTTTTAGGCCGGATAAGCGTATATACCCGGATACGCAATTCGAGCGCGATCTCGGTGTTACCGGAGACGATGGCGAGGACTTGCTCGAAGCCGTTGAGAGGCGGTTTAGCTTAAAACTCACGCGCGAAAGCTTCAACCTTGAGCCCAATGAGTATCTCTTTGGTTCGGAAGCAGCCTTCCCCGATTTGCTTGAAATCTTCGGGAAGCGCCCGACAAAGACACTTCGCTCGTTTACCGTCGGCGAACTCTTTGAAGTAGTAAGAAGCGAAATAGAAAAACAGCTTGAGAAGCCTAAATAGTTCAAGAGCCTTTCCATTCTTTGCTGTTCCTCACCGCACACGAATGAAAAGGCTCAAGTGAATTGAGTAGCTGAAATCGCGGCCTAAGCCCTGTCGTAGAAGCGGAAGAACAGCGAGGGTTTTGAAACTGGCTCTGCGCGCTTGACCAGCTCAGCTGTCTGGCTGTCACTTAGTGGCGTGAACTCGCGGGCCAGTTGCACGTTTTCTTCGAGTTGCGCGATCGTGTCGCAGCCAATGATGACCGTGCTTACCGGACGCGACAAGGTGTAATACATGGCCTCGCGCATATTGATGGTGCCAGACGTGGTGGCCCGCACCGTCATCCCTTCCCAGGAGTGTTTCTGCTGCTCGATAGGCGGCGGCGTCCATGTGGAGAGAAGTCGGCCGCGTGCCGGAATCTTCATCCCGATAATGCCCATCTGCCGCTCGACTGCCAGCGGCAAAAGCTCCTGATTAAAGCTGAAGTGGTGCGGGTCGGCGGCGTTCATGGCCATCAGCACCGTGTCAAAGGGATGGCGCTTGATACATTCCATCAGCGCATCGGGCCGATAGTGGCCAGTGATGCCCAGGTTGCGCACTACCTTTTGCTGCTGCATCTCAAGCAGCGCTTCCATCGCGCCGCCCTTGGCAAAAACCTCATTCACGTCAGTCATCGTGCCAATGTCGTGCAACTGCCAAAGGTCCACGTGATCGGTCTGGAGCAGTTGCAGCGACTTCTCGATCATGCGCATCGAGTCATCGCGAGTCCGCTCCTTGGTCTTGGTGGCGAGGAATGCTTCATTGCGCCGGTGCGCCATCACCTTGCCCACGTACTGCTCGCTCCAGCGCTCCGGCCCGCCGTAAATCGACGAGGTGTCGATGTAATTCACGCCCAGATCGAGCGCCCGCTCGATGATCGGAACGGCCACGTCGAAGTTGTTCGCGTGTTCGATGGCCGCCTGGCCGCCCAGCGAGAAGATGCCGACGCGATAGCCCGTCTTGCCCAGGTTGCGGGTGGGCATGGCCGCAGGGGTCTTGGGGTTCGACGGCAGAGCGGGCAATGTCTTCGGTGTGTCGGCCAGCGCGGATGGCGCCAGTAACGCGGCCGTTATTGCGCCGCCTGCCTTCAGGAATTCACGGCGGCCCTGATTTTGCGCCGCAGCCGGTTGATTTTGGCTCATGATGACCTCCTCGCCGTTCTGCTTGCCTTGTGAGAACACATCATAAACTGGGGCGATGGCGACAGCGAAACGCGCCCGCTACAAGGCTTCCCTCATAGCGCCGCCTCTAAGTCCGGTGCGTACTCTTACTGCGGCTTTGCCGGATGCAGCGGCTGGGCTTGCGCGCGATCTTCGTGGGGCTCGGTTCCGACTTGGATGGCCTCGCCGAGGGCCAGCGGCAGCTCCTGCTGTTGCGACTTGACCGAGTCATAGGCGCGAACGATGCGCTGAACGAGCGCGTGGCGGACCACGTCGACGTCTTCAAAGTGACAGAAATGGATGCCCTCAACGCCGTTAAGAATATTGATCGCATCAAGCAGCCCAGACTTGCGCGGATTGGGCAGGTCGATCTGCGTGATGTCGCCGGTGATGACCGCCTTCGAGTTGTTGCCCATGCGGGTCAAGAACATCTTCATCTGCTCGATGGTGGTGTTCTGAGCCTCGTCCATGATGATGAAGGCATCGTTGAGTGTGCGGCCGCGCATGAAGGCCAGCGGCGCAACCTCAATGATGTTCTTCTCAAGCATCTTGTCGACCTTCTCCGGTTCGAGCAGGTCATAGAGTGCGTCATAAAGCGGGCGCAGGTAAGGGTCCACCTTATCCTGAAGCGTGCCGGGCAAAAAGCCCAGCCGCTCACCAGCCTCGACTGCGGGACGCACCAAGACGATGCGGCTGACCTTCTTGGCGTTGATAGCAGCGACAGCCATGGCGACGGCGAGATAAGTCTTGCCAGTACCGGCAGGGCCAACGCCGAAGACCATGTCGTTCTGCTCGATGGCCTCGACGTACTTGTGCTGATTGATCGAGCGCGGCTGAACGTTGCGTTTGGCACCAGCCGAGCGCTGCTTACCTGAGTCGGCCAGCGAACGCAACGTAGTGGCAGGGTCGGCAACAACCAAGCGCAGCATCCCGTTCAGTTCTCCATTATGCGGGTGAACGCCTTGGCGGCGCAGCGCTTCGAAGTCCTGAAAGATGCGCTGGACACGCACCACTGCCCCTTCCGGGCCCTCGACATGCACGGCGTCAGAGCGAAGATCGATGCGGACGCCAAGCGAGTCTTCCATGAGCCTGAGGTTTTCATCGCGAGTCCCAAAAAGGGGCTCCAGGTTGGGCGTGATCTCCAAAGCGATCTTCAATGGTTTCGATGACCTCCAAGAGGACGTACGGTTGAAGTGAGCTTGAATCGGGTGAAGGACAGGGCGAAGGGCCGACACACAACTCGACCGGCGTGCTGCGAGCTTGCTGCTGAATGTGCGGGAAACTGGCGGACTCTGAGCAGAGCCGAGCCGAAGCTCTGGGCTGAGAGACGTAACCGCGGGTTGGAGAAGGCTACCAAATCCGGTGTCAGTCTTCTGTATCTGGGCTTGAGAGTAGCGCCACTCGAGCCAAGAGTCAATGCCACCCGTGTAAAGATCGATAGAAAATCTTCACATGGCAGGTGCGAACTCTGCAGACGTCCGAAACAGAGCAGTGAACCGAAACACTATACTGCTTCCGCGCTAGAGCGCAGAGCCTGCAAACCAGCCCGCCAATCCCTGGCAGATTTACACGTTCCGCTCGTGCGTAGGCGCTTCATAGGTCTCAGCAAACGACTCGTCTGGCGATGTCGCCGGCCAGCCGACCATTGCCAAAAACACATCAAGCACAAAGAGTGCAATGGCAATGTCGTTGAAGAGTGTCGCCTGGGGCAGATCTGGCCAGAATTGATTGGCCGCCCAAAAGAGGAAGGCTATTGCGAGCAAGACTGCTTTGACGACCTCCAATCGCGCAGGCCGATGCGCCGCCTGATAGACGAGGTAGGCCAAGGCGATCAAGGCAAGCGGAAATGCGGCGAGAAAGTCATGCGCCCTTGCGGGAAAGAGCCCGGGAAATGCGTCCCAAACGAGGAGCACTGCGACACTTGCCAGCGTGACTACACCAAGGATCACAGGGAGGGCTCGGTGGTTCCAGTCAAGACGAATGTACATAGGCTATTGTCGCGTACCCTCCGTAAAGGGAACATAAGGAGGGCTGGAGCACCCTGAACAGTGATCGAGCATGGCCGAATGACCTTGTTTCGGCGATTC
>Ga0255356_1001124_pt1 | contig 17217 bp, 15 predicted proteins | sample HBST100metaG_FD_189944 | JGI IMG/M metagenome (GOLD analysis project Ga0255356, IMG submission 189944) | Peat soil microbial communities from Stordalen Mire, Sweden - H.B.S.T100 | ecosystem: Environmental > Terrestrial > Soil > Wetlands > Peat | place: Sweden: Norrbotten County, Stordalen Mire... | reverse complement strand
TGCAGGGGGTGGGGTACGGCATGGGAGTTGCCGTGGGCGACTACGACAACGACGGCTACGAGGATCTTTTCGTCACGGCGCTCGGCGGCAACAAGCTTTATCACAACAATGGCAACGGCACCTTCACCGATGTAACGGAAAAGACAGGAGTGGGCGGGAGCGGATGGTCTTCCTCCGCTGCGTGGGTCGATCTGGATAGCGACGGATATCTCGATCTCGTTGTGCTGCGCTATATCCAATGGGACTGGGACGATTTATGGTGCGGGCCGCAGGATAACCGCGGTTATTGTCATCCGGACGTCTTCAAGCCGATTTCCATGCTCGTCTATCACAACAATGGCAACGGCACCTTCACCGAAGAGGCCCACAAGCTGGGGCTGGACAAGCCGGCCAAGGCGCTGGGAATTGCAATTGCCGACTACGACCACGACGGGCATCCAGACCTCTTTATCGCCAATGACTCCATGGTGGAGTTTCTCTTCCATAACAAGGGAGATGGCACCTTCGAGGAAGTGGGCCTTGAGGCAGGAGTCGCCGTCAACAGCGATGGCGGCACCTTCGCCGGCATGGGCGTTGATTTCTCCGATTACAACAACGATGGCTGGCCCGATCTGGTGGTCGGCGACCTCGCCAACCAGAAGTACTCGATCTATCTGAACTCCGGCGACGGCAGCTTTACTTACGACAGCTTTGTGACGGGAATGGCTGGCATGACGCTGCTCCACTCCGGCTGGGGCCTGCGCTTCATGGATTACGATAACGACGGCTGGAAGGATCTGATGGTTGCACAGGGGCATGACCTGGACACGATCGAGAAGAGTTCGCCACTGCTGCATTATCGCGAACCCATCATGTTATTGCGCAATCTAGGCGGGAAGAAGTTCGTCAATGTGGGACCGGCTTCGGGAGAGCTTTTCCAGCAGGCCTGGGTGGGGCGCGGGTTGGCGGTCGGAGACATCGACAATGACGGTCTGCTGGACGCGGTCGTCAGCGAAAACGGCGGTCCGGCGCACGTCTTGATGAACAGAACAAAGACCGCGAACCACTGGATCGGCTTCAAACTGGTTGGGCACAAGAGCAACCGGGACGGCATTGGGGCCGTCATCAAGATCGAGACCTCCAAAGGGCCTCAATGGTATACGGTTACCACGGCCTCCAGCTATCAATCGTCCGGCGATGTGCGGGCACAGTTTGGCCTGGGAGCCGACACACAGGCCAAGACGGTGGAAATCCGCTGGTCCAGCGGCATCGTCCAGAGACTTCAGAATGTGCAGGGCGGGCAGTACCTGAAAGTGGATGAGCCGGTCGCCGTTGCGGCAGATACCGCCGCGACGAAGAAGTGAACGTGTAGGTCGTATAGCATTTCCGTGGGCTCTGCGAATGCGAGCGAGCGGCTTGGAGGTTTCATGACGATTTTTCATGTGCGTTTTGCTCTGGGATCGCGAGAGGTTCGCGCAACCGTTTTCGGCATGATTCTAGCCATCTCTGCTGGCCTGCCTGTGCGCGGCCAAGCTCCCTCCAAGGCTCGGGAATGGGAATTGCATTTCCAGCGCGGGACGCAGGAGTTCCAGGCGGCGCAATTCATTGAAGCGGAAAAGGATTTCCGTGAAGTCGTTCGTCTTCGTCCCTTGTTCGCGCCCGGTTATCTGAATTTGGGGCTGACGCTGGATTCTGAGCAGAAGCCGGAGGAATCCGTGCAGATGCTGGAGCGCGCGATCAAGTTGAATCCAAATCTGCGTGGAGCGCAACTGTTTGCCGGAATTGGAGAATACAAGCGGGGCCGATATGCCGAGGCCAGCGAGCATCTGAAGAAAGCTGCCGCAACATCGCCCAAGGATCCGCAGGCATGGATGTGGCTCGGCGTCGTGGACTTGGTGCTGGGCCGTTCGCAGGAAGCAGCGGCTGCGTTGGATAAAGCAGCGGAGCTCGATCCGAAAAATGTGGACGTGATGTACCATCGCGGCCGGGCGCATATGGAACTCTCCAAGAATATCTACGAAAACATGCTGAAGTCCGCTCCAGGATCCTGGAGAATCCACCAGGTTCTTGCCCAGTCCTACGATGAACAGGGCAATACCACCCAGGCGGTGCTTGAGTATAATCGGGCGATTCAGATTGTCCCCCACGAGGGCGGGCTCCATGAATCGCTTGGCGACGATGAATGGGAGCTTAACAACCTGGACAATGCCCGCGCCGCATATGAACAGGAAACGGCAATCGATCCCGACAATGCCAGTGCAATCTATAAGCTCGGCGCGATTCTTGTCGAACAGTCTCACCCCGATCAGGCCATTCCGCTTTTCAGGAGGGCCTTGGCTCTCAAGTCTGGGATGTATCAGGCCAATTTCTGGTTGGGAAGGGCTGAACAGGCACAGGATTTGAATCAGGAGGCGGTAAATGATTTCCTGACAGCAGCTTCCTATCCTGGAGTGGATGCCTCAACTGCTGAAACCGCTTGGTATCACCTCGCCCAGCTCTACCGCAGGCTCAACCGGAAAGAGGATGAGCGGGCGGCGATGCTAAAATTCAGAGAACTTCGCGCTGAGTCCGATGCGGCAAAATCTCATCGCTTGAATGAGAAAAAGAACAGCCAGTTGGGACACGAACCGGAGTCGACGGGAGTTCAATAGTCATCCTGTGACCGACTTAATCTAAATCATATGTTTGCCATGCAAACATATTGGCATAGCGGTTTGCTCGATTGCAGGCCTGACATCGACTTCTCTGTCAGGGGCGTTGTCTTGAGCCATTTCATTTTATTTAGACGGTTTTATCCAGCGAGATCACGCGCAACAATCTGCAACTAAAGATGGATAAAAATCTAGTTAAATAGTTCTTGACAGGAATACATCCATCGATATATTTTTCTCCTCGTTCTAGAAATCGTATTCTGGGTAAGCGTTTACCCTCAACGGAATGAAAGTACAGGCTGTTTAAGCCTAGGCTGCCCTAGGATGAAGGATTATTCCGGGGCTTTATGGAGGAAAGATGATGCATCAACTCCGCTTCTTTGGGAAGAGCGCTGTTCTCGTACTTTTCGTTGTCGGGCTTGTGGCCAGCTTTGGCGGCTGGACACAAGCCTGGGGACAGAGCAACCAAGGCGCAATCGCAGGAACCGTTCTGGATCCATCCGGTTTTGCTGTCGCCAACGCCAGCATCAACGCTATCGGTGTGGATACCGGAAGCCAATACCATGCAATCTCAACAGGCGCTGGAATTTACAGCTTTCCCAGCGTGAACCCTGGAGCCTACAACGTCACCGTGACGGCGACCGGCTTCAAAAAGGAAACACGTTCTCATGTAGTCGTGCAGGTCGGCACGACTTCAGCACTGAACATCACGCTTCACATCGGCGCAGCAAGTGAGACCGTCACCGTCGAGGCCGATGCTCCCAGTGTGCAGACAGAAACCTCCGACCTCGGCTACGTCATGTCGGAAAAGCAGCAGCTCGATCTTCCGCTTCCCTTGGGCGGCGCGGTTCAGTATATGCGCGAGCCTGAGTCGTTTGTCTTCCTGGCGCCGGGCACGGTTGGCCCGGGAACTTCCAGTGGTAGCGGCGGCACCTTCGAATCGAAAATCTCCGGTGGGCAGAGCTACTCCACCGAAGTTCTTCTGGATGGCTCCAGCACCTTCCGTTCTGAGAACGGATCCTCCTTCTCTGAAACGGCTCCTTCGGTCGATGCGCTTACTGAGTTCAAGCTGACGACCTCGACCCTTCCCGCCTATTTGGGACGGACGACTGGCGGCATTGAGAGCTTCAGCACCAAAGCGGGCTCAAACCAGTTTCACGGGGTCGCTTACGACATCATCGCCAACACCGCATTTGATGCCAACAACTGGGGCCACAACCTGGCTTTGGGGTTGGTGAAGAAGGGCATCCTTCCGGCTTCTGATAAGGCGACCTATCAGCGGGTTGCGGACAAGCAGAACGACTATGGTCTGACGTTCGGTGGGCCTATCAGGATTCCGTATCTCTATAACGGCCACGACAGAACCTTCTTCTTCTTCTCCTGGGAACAACTCGATATACACGGCGGTGGCGTTGCAACCGACACCGTGCCGACGGTGAAAGAACTCGGCGGAGACTTCAGCGAATTGCTGACGACCACGGTGGCCACCACCAATAAGGATTGCCAGGGCAATCCGATCTACAAGGGAGAGATCTTCGATCCCGCATCCACCAGCACCTACAACGGCGTGACTTGCCGTACGCCGTTCCCTGGGAACAAGATTCCTTCCACGTATGTCAATACGTTGGGCAGCACAACCATCGGAAAGAATTTGCTGGCTCACTATCCGGCGGCACAGACTTCTGGAACGCAGAATAACTATTCGTATGCGTATCCGTTCCCGACCGTGGGAACGACGATGACGGTGCGCCTCGATCAGAACCTGCAGCGGAACCAGAAGGTGTATTTTACCTATAATTCCCGCGAAAACGTGCGGCCTTCCACGACTTCCTCCTGGGGTGATGTTGCCGGGCAAGGAAGACATCAGGATTTCGCCACTCACTACCTTCGTTTCGGCTATGACGCTCCTATTGGTACTTCGATGCTGAATCACCTGAACCTTGGCTATAACCGCACCAACAGCAAGAACATTGGCGCTGGTGTGACTATGGGCAAAGGGAACGGATACTGGGACAACCAACTGGGCATTACCGGCGGCGGCAATGGCGGTGGCACTACTTTCCCGAACATCAACAACTACAGCAGTTATTCAGAATGGAGTCAGATGGGAGACAGCGTCGATGGAGATACCATCGACAATGGCTACCGCATCAATGAGGCCTTTGACTGGATTAAGAACAAGCACACCTTCAAGTTCGGCTGGGATTACCGCTATCAGGTCTTCGATCCGCTCAACTGGGCGAACCAGAGCGGCACGATCAATTTCAGCCAGTTCACCACAGCCGGATCAACGGATACCACTGGAACCACAGGGTTGGGGCAAGCCAGCGAATACCTGGGCCTTGCCGGATACGGCTCCACAACGGCATACGTTACCCAGCCCAAATGGGTTCAGTCCTACTGGGCGCTGTTTGCGCAGGATGACTGGAAAGTCACACCTAACTTGACCGTAAACCTTGGCTTCCGGTATGACGTGGATGTGCCCCGGCGCCAAGCGTACAACAACACCTCCAACATCGATACGTCCGTGCTGAATTCAGCTACTGACGGCAAGTACTACGGCGCGTTGGTTTTTTCCGGTATTGGAGCTGGACGCGACGGCAAGACGGGAGAAACATGGGCAAAGACATGGCGGCATGATTTCGGTCCGCGCCTTGGCTTCTCCTGGTCTCCCAAGCTGATCGATAGTCTGGCCGGCAAGACGGTTGTGCATGGCGGCTATGGCATCTTCTATGCGGCTATGGTCGTGGCTGATTTCGGCGCGGATATGATGACTGGGTTCGAGTCGACTCCGAGCTGGAGCAGCGGCAGCAACTGGGACCCGGCCTTCAATCTGGCCACCGGCTTTCCCAGTTTTTCTGCGCCACCGAACCTGAGTTCAACTCAGGCCAACTACACATCCCCGACGTATATCGCTCCTGATAACGGGCGTCCGGGTATGATCCAGAATTGGAGCTTCGACATTCAGGAGCAGGTTGCCAAGGACATGATTGTTGATGTTGCTTACGTCGGTTCACATTCGACGCACCTGCGCTCAAACTTTGACAATTACAACTCGACGCTTCCGGCCAACCTCTCATACGGCGCTCTGATGAACACCCCTCTCAACAAGCAGAGTACAATTACGACGCCGTATTCCAGTTACCCAACCTCCAATACTGTTGGCAACAGCCTTCGCCAGATGCCGCAGTATTACAACTTCAACTCCGATTGCTGCCTTGAAAACAAGGGGCAGTCGACCTTCAATGCGCTGGAAATCACCGTGCAGCGCCGCTGGCGCGACAGCCTCAATCTGCTGGCCGCGTACACCTGGGCAAAGACACTGACGGATGCCGACAGCGCCTTGCCTGACTTTGCCAGTTGGCATGGCGGTGGCGCCATTCAAAACCCCTTTAATTCCAAGGGCGAAAAAGCAGTCAGTAACCAGGACATCCCGCAGGTACTCACCGTTAGCTATCTGTATCAACTGCCGTTTGGGAAGGGAAAAGCCTACCTGAACAACAACAAGATTGTTGATGAAGTGATCGGCGGATGGCAGATCGGTGGAATTCACAGATATCAATCTGGTCAGCCGATCTCCTTTGGTGGTGCTCCTATTCAGGTTTCTGGATTTGATGGAACGCTCCGTTGGAATCGTGTGAAAGGGCAGCATCTTGGCAGCACGTATCAAAGAAGCGGCCATTTCAATCCAGCAAAACAGGCCACTATCTTTGGTATCGGAACCGACACTTACAACGCGAGTACCAATCCGAATCCTTACCGTTACTTTAACTATGCGGCATTGGTTGATCCGAACGCATCTGCTGGAGCAACAGGGGCCTATGTCTTCGGTGATACGCCGCGCACCACGGGCGAGATTCGCAGCGACAAATACCTGACTGAGGACTTCAGCTTGGTCAAGCGTTTCACCCTCTACCAGGACCGTTTGAAGCTGCAGGTCAAGGGTGAGATGATTGACGCCTTCAACCGGCATGTCTTCCAGCGTCCGACCACGGATGGGCCAAGCGACAGCACCGCCTTTGGCTATGTGGATCCAAGCGCAATGGCAAACGGCAACGTCGGCGGTGCTCCCGGCGACGGCGGTCCAAGAAGGATTCAGTTCACTCTGAAACTGGAGTACTAATCCAACTTGCAATCAACCAAAAGGAAGCCCTTGAAAAAGGGCTTCCTTTTTTTGATGCATCGTACATCTCCGGGCACAATGCGCGATGAGCTTGGCCTTCAATGAAAACGCCATAGTATTTAGCCCTGCGGTCACTGTAGGTGTAACGTGAGAGTTACACACCCGTATTTTGTAGCGGATGATTTTGTGCGGCGTCGCCGAATCCAATATCTACTTGCATCGGTATTGGAGATCAGCCGCATCAGCGTTTTCTTGGTGGTGCGTATCTGGCTCAGATAGAGCGTCGTCTTTCCTGCGTGCCTAATCGCTCTGCCCACGGCGGCCAGCAACAACGCCCGGCTGGTGATGGCCTCTATGTGGGCCTCTGGCCTAGCCGCCCGGCAGTACCAGTTCCACCAGTTGTAAATCAGCGCCACGCCGCGGGCGCTGGTCTGTCAGCGTTCGATGTCCTGGGCCGTAAAGCCGCCCCAACCCCATTGGTTCTTCAACTCGTTGAAGCCGTTCTCCGTGTCAGCCTGGTCGCGGTATAACTGCGCCATCGACTCCAGTTGATAGCCGCTGTTGGTCACCAGAACCGCGTACTTCCACAGTTCCACATTCCATTTGGTTTTTCAACGACTCACTACACCGCGGGACTGCCAAAGTACGCGGGAGTCGTGCAAAATAGCAGAATTTGTGGGTTTGGCTGTGGGTTGGAAATACTCAGCGGTCGTCCAAGATGTTGCATTTATAGAGTCACGTTCTGTAGTTGCATACATGATTCCCAGACGTCTCAATTGTCGTCTGAATGAGCTGCTTCGCCATTCTCCTGCTGTCGTTCTTCTGGGGCCGCGTCAAGCGGGAAAGACAACCCTTGCTATGGAGATTGGCGAATAGGCGGCTTTGATCTATCTCGATCTTGAAGACGAGAACAACCGCGCCAAACTCGCCAATCCCAGCAAGTATCTTGCGGACCACGAAAATGAGTTGGTCATCCTCGATGAGGTTCACCGCGTGCCGGAGTTATTCCAGCAGTTGCGGGGCATCATCGACCGTGGACGGCGGCACGGAAAAGCCAATGGCCGGTTTCTGCTGCTGGGATCGGCCTCCATGGATCTGCTCAAGCAATCCGGCGAGAGTTTGGCGGGGCGCATCTCCTGTCTCGAACTCGGTCCCTTTGATGCTCTTGAAATTGATCCCACAATGCTCGACACGCTTTGGGGCAGGCGTGGATTTCCGCGCAGCATTCTGGTCGAGTCCGACGACCTAAGTCTTCTCTGGCGGCGCAATTTTGTCCGCACGTATCTGGAGCGCGACATCTCGCAATTCGGCCCCCGCATACCGGCAGAGACGTTGCGGCTACTCTGGACGATGCTGGCGCACAACCAGGCTCAGATTCATCATGCCGCGACTCTGGTTCGTGGTTTGGCCGTCGATGGCAAAACGGTTGCTGTTGACCTTGATCTCTTGGTTGACTTGCTGCTGGTACGACGGTTGCCGGCGTGGCATCGAAATGTCGGCAAGCGGCTGGTTAAGTCGCGTATGTGCGCGATAGCGGCATCGCGCACGCGCTGCTCGGTATTCGCGATAAGGAAGCTCTTCTCGGTCATCCGGCTGTCGGCCAAACCTGGGAGAGCTTTGTCATGGAGACTCTGATCACCGCTGCGCCAGACGGAACCGAGGCTCACTACTATCGAACCTCCAACGGAACTGAGATGGACTTTCTTCTCACGCTTCCTGGCGGAGAACTTTGGGTCATCGAGGTCAAACGCACCATGGTTCCGAAGATCGAGCGCAGTTTCCATTCCGCCTGCGCCGATCTCAACCCACAGAAGCGGTTCTATGTGTATCCAGGAACCGAGCGATTTCCGCTCGACGACAAAACGGATGCCATCGGCGTAGTCGAACTCGCGAAGGCGCTACAGTCGGTCAAGTAAGGTTTGGATCATAAAAGAGAGAATGTATTCGTTATGACGCACAAGATTGTTGCTTTGATGGCATTTGACAGATTTCACAACACTGGGCGACTTATCGTTCTGAATCAAGTCTCGACGAGAATGCTGCATCGTGTCCGGCCCATTGATCTCCTGAGAACGCTGTCCATGCCCTTGCGATCTTAATTTCTGCTCACCACTGGGAAAGAGCATTGCACAGACTGGTGGAAAAGAACGCTGTGGACCTGAAGAAGTTTACAGTCGTGATCTTCGAAGTGCTATGGGCATGAAATGCAATTGAAAAATCGCTGCATCAACATGGATTCTCGTTTGTTTTCGTATTCTTGTGCAATGCTGTGGACCAGACAATTCCTGACAGTATGCAAAGGAAAGCGAACACCTCGCTACCCGTTGGCCATCTGCGTTCCCAGAGAAAGCTGTAGAGTAGTGCAAAGAGAGTCTCGAAGAGGATCATTTGCCCAGTCAGAGTCAGCGGTAGAAGACGGCTGGCCTGATTCCAGAAGCGATTGCCGACAACCGAGGCCAGGATAGCCACAGCTGCGCAGACCAGCCAAAAGCGTGACCACGCAATCTGGGAGTGGTTCATCGGTTGAGCAAAAAACGCGAAAGCCCCCATTGGCACGGCGAGCAGGCCAGTAACCACACCCGTGAGAAGGGACCATTCCTGAGAAGTTACCTGCGCGTGGCGGACAAGATAGCGGCTATTGCCTATCGCATAAATCGTCCAGGACAGCAGAGCGCAGAATGCGCAGAGGACGCCCGTCACCCGCTGCAACTGAGTTGCGCCATGCTGGCTGGATTGAAGCGCTTGCCAACTGATCATAAAGGTTCCCGCGCAGCACAGGCCGAGCGGCGCGAGCAGCCATCTCCATGGCGCAGCGCCTTGATCTCTGCATCCCCACAAGGTGACAAGAGCCGGCATGGCGCCAATGATGAGCGTGACGGGTGCTATGCCAATAAGCTGAACGGCGCTGCTGAGAAGGATGTAGTAGAAGATGTTTCCGAGCAAGCTGAGCCAAACCAGGGTCCACCAATTTCTTCGGTGCAATTGCAGACCAGATTTACGGCCCAGCAGCAGAAGAAACAGCGTAACGAAACCATAGATCAAATAGCGCCCAGTCGACTGTTCGACTGGCGTAAAGTCATGAAGAATTTGTGGAGCAAGGAAAACGAATCCCCATAGTGCTCCTGCAGCCATTCCATTCGCAATGCCCGGCAGAATTCGGTACGTCTGTTTCTGCATCTATCATTCAGAATGCCAAAGTAAGATAGAAATGTCTTGACCGGGACTCTTCGTTTTGACCGGTTCTATTGCTGACCGGAGCGCCTGAACTCAGCGGGCGTTCGCTGCAACCTGCGGCGCATAGCACGTGTCAGCGCAGTCTGGTCTGAGTAACCAAGATAAAGCGCAATCTCGGCGATGGGCCTGTCTGTATGCGCAAGAAGGTGCTGCGCATGACGAATACGCACTTCTGTTAGCCATGCCTGCGGAGAGGTTTGCAGTTGATTCTGAAAGATGGCGTATAGCCTGCTCTCGCTGATCTCAAGGGAGCCTGCCATACGAGCTACTGACCAGTATTCACCGAGCTTCTGCTCGATTCTGCAAAGCAGCGACGAGAGCCTGCTTGCGGGAGTCGAGGGCGCATCCAGCAAAGCATCAAGCAGAAGAGGAACGGCATACTTCGCAATGCTCGAATCAACAGATCCTTTCTGTTCAGAAGAAAGACCAAGATAATGAATGAGGTAATGCGCTGCGCCGGAGACCTCCAGCCGGGGAGTCTTGGTGAAGCAATCAAAAAGCTGTTCACTGATGTGTGAAGATTCAAAATCCAAAATAAGAAAACGATTGACGCCATTTGCGGACTGGCAATGCTTCATGCTGGGCGCAATAAAAATCCCCTGCCGCGCATCAACCTTGTCGCTAAGCCCTTCCACTTCAACTTCAAGTTCGCCAAGAACGGGCAAGACAATTTGCACATAACCATGCGCATGGATGTCGTATGTGGCGCCGTAGCTGCGAAAGCTTAGCAACGAAGGACCTTTTGGTTGTTGAATGAACTGGCCGGAGGAATGCGCCACTCGATATTATCCTCTTATTCAATTCTAACTGGTCCTGAACAGAATCGACAGACTCCGAATGGCTTTGCATCTTCTCGATAGATAGGAGAACGCAACTGGGTTGGAATAGCGATTGGATAGCGATACGGTCAATAAATTAAGGGGAGGTAATAGGCTTATTTCCTTAATCTTACACCTGCTCTTTCAGATCGATCCCGATAAACGCCGATTCCGCATGGAAAGCGACTGAGGTGATGCGGATCACGTCCGGGCAGACTCCAAGCTCTTGTAATACGCCTCGGCCAGTGATCGCGAGTTGAAGCCAAATTGTGGTTCCTCGGGGTTCGGGCAATAATATGCAAGGAAGTCAAGCAGAGCAGGGTACAAATGCATTTCCGGCATACTGGATGTTGCGATAGAGCTTCTGCCCCAAGTCAAACTGAGCTGGTCCCGGTTATTCAGACAGTATTTCCAGTTTCCTAAGTGGAAGACCTGTTCATTTTCGTATTCGTCGTGGTGGTGGTAATGTGAAAATCGATTTTTGATTTCCAAGGCTTGTGGGAAGAGCGGAAACGGTTGTTTCGTTTTCCAAGCTTTCCATAAGCCGTCATTTCCACGGCCTGCTTTGCTCAAGTTTATGCCGCCAAAGTTTCCGGCAGGTGGTTGAAGTAAACCTGATCGGGCGTGAACCCATCCAGGCTTGAGTGCGGTCTGATGGAGTTATAGAACTCCAGGTATTTCCCGATGGAAGTCTTAGCTTCCTGGACCGTCTCGTATGCGCGGAGATAAACCTCTTCATACTTGATGGACTTCCAGACCCGTTCGACGAAGACGTTGTCGCGCCAGCGGCCCTTGCCGTCCATGCTGATCCTGATCCCTTCTTCTTTTAGCCGCCCAGTGAAGGCCTGGCTGGTGAACTGGCTGCCTTGATCGGTGTTGAAGATCTCCGGTTTTCCATGCTTGGAAAGCGCTTCGTCCAAGGCCTCGATGCAGAAGGATGTGTCCATGGTGATCGACAGTTTCCATGCCAGCATCCGGCGGCTGAACCAGTCAACCACCGCGGCCAGAGAGACAAAGCCACGCGCCATCGGGATCTACGTTATGTCCATGGCCCAGACCTGGTTGGGCCGCGTGATGGCCAGATCGCGCAACAGGTAAGGATAGATCCGGTGTCCTGGCGCGGGTTTCGACGTGTTGGGCTTGCGATAGATCGCCTCGATTCCCATTCGCCTCATCAGCGTTTTGACATAGCGACGGCCGACTGTCAGTCCCTGTTGGCGGAGCAGGTCGCGTAACATGCGACTGCCCGCAAACGGATAGTTCAGATGCAACTCGTCGATACGGCGCATCAGCCACAGATCCGCTTCCGGAACCGGACGCGGCTTGTAGTACGCGCTGCTGCGGCTGATCTGAAGAATCTTCGTCTGCTTGCTAATGGGCGACTTATGTTCGGGATCGATCATCTGTTTGCGCTCAGCAAGCCCGCTTTTGTGAGCGCCTTTTCTAAAAAATCGTTCTCCAAGGTCAATTCGCCGATCTTGGCATGCAGCACGGTTACATCGACCTTCGGCGTGACTGTTGCCTCTCCGAAAACGACGGCGGCGCCTTCCTGAAGCCGGTTCTTCCATTCCGTAATCTGGTTGGGATGCACATCGAAGTGTTGCGCTAACTCGGCAAGGTCTTATCTGCCTTGAGTGCGGCCAAAGCCACCTTTGATTTAAAGGCCGCTGTGTGGTTCCGACGCGGACGTCTGCTCATCTGCTCTCCTCGTTTCGCCATTTTAGGCGGTTGGGGAACAGAGCTTCCACTTATCACGTTGTCCGAATTTCCAAGAACGGCTCAGAAGGCGCGGTGAACGGTTATGCTGAACTCAGCATAACCGTTCACCGCGCCTTGAGCAGCAAAGGTCTACCATGCCGCCCAGCGGAGTGAGTGAGTCGTGCATGGTATTGACGGCACCGCAACTGGCATCGGTGGTGACGTTGGCGAAGAGTGCCGATTGGCTGACGCCGAAGCGCACCTCCTTGCCCTCCATGTTGCCGGCCGGAGCGGTCAAGCTGCCGGTTTGCGCGGCGCCGTGAATGAGTAGATGAGGCTGCGATTCGGCCCAGTAGACGGTGGCAGATCCGGCGGCAAACAGCACAAACATCGCAGCGAACACGGCCCAACCGTGGCCCGGTGAGCCGGTCATGCGGCCCAGTGTATACGTGAGCCCAGCGCCGATTGAGAAGATCAAGAACATTTGGAACAGGTTGGTAAGCGGCGTGGGGTTCTCGAATGGATGCGCGCTGTTGGCGTTGAAGAATCCGCCGCCGTTAGTGCCCAACTCCTTGATGATTTCTTGTGAAGCCACCGGTCCTTGCGCGATAGTCTGCGTCTGAGAGGACTGTTCGAGCGGATGAGCTGTGGTGTAGGCGTGCAGGTTCTGCGGAACGCCTTGAGCAACCATAAGCAGCGCGCCGATGATCGAGGTCGGCAGCAGCACATAGAGCAGGGGGCGCGTCGTGTCTACCCAGAAGTTGCCGATGGTTTTCGAACTGGTCCGCTTGATGGCGCGGATCAGGGCCACAGCAACCGCGATAGCCATTGCTGCTGAAAGAAAGTTGTGATATGCGAGGCCGGCCATCTGAGTTAGATAGCTCATCGTGGTCTCAGGCGAATACGATTGCCAGTTCGTGTTGGTAATAAAGCTGGCGGCAGTGTTCCAAGCCAGGTCTGGCCTTACGTTGGCGAGTCCCTGTGGGTTCCCGGGCAGCCAATTCTACAGCCGCTGAAATCCGTAGGTAACGACCATGCTCACGGCAGAGATGCCTAGAACCGAATAGGCGTACTCGCGCCAGTTCATCTCATGGTCAGCTTTGACGCCGCACAGCTTGTAAATGAACCGTTCAATGGGACGAAGGATTGGATCCAGCCAGGTGCGTTCACCCTCCAGTACGCGGGCAAAATAAATGCCCACGGGACGAACGCTTGCCAGCAGAATCACGGAGAAAATGGCGAATTGCAACCAACCGTTTGCGGACATGTTAGAACTTCTCCGGGAAAAGCAGAGTGGTGACGAGGTAACCAAGCAGCAAAACAGGCAGAATCAGCGCAATAGCAGTCATGATATCCATGGCTTACCTCAACTTCTGACAAGCCTTGACGTAGCAAAACGCCAGGCCGAAGAAAACTACGGTGAACAGCAACATCGTTACTTCTTGCATGTGGGTCTCACTTCTCCATCCGGTGAACTGCATCCAGGGTTTTCACTTCCCAGGAGGTTGATCTAAGGCGCTGCCGCATATCGAGCGGGAGCCAAGGCGTATGCCCTATCCAGAAACTTGACGGTAAGGCCATTCCGTAAGGATGCTTCATTTCCACCTCAGTCCTGAAGCCGACGCTCGACCCTGTATATTGGCTCTTTTTTCGCGGTTCAATTCGCGCTGGGTACCGATCAATACATAAAGCATGAACGGTATGCCAATGACACAGAACGCACCTAGTACGATCATTTCAGCCATTGCGCACCTTCTTTCGGCAGGCTGTCTATAAATTCCCTGCACAATAGGAAGGTTATGGCTCCATCTCTAATGAAGTCCTGAAGGTTGCCTAAGCTTTGCATAAGGAAATTTGGACAGGAGCAGGGCTAAGCCTTGCTGTGTGGCAACTGGAATCTATAACCTAGCCATGGTTCTGTAAGAATATAACGCGGCTTTGATGGATCGGGCTCGATCTTCTTGCGAAGCTGATTTACTACAACGTGCAGGTATTCAACCTCGTCACCGTAGTCTGGTCCCCAGACTGTTTGAAGGATTTTCGCGTGCGGGATCGAAACGTTCGGGTTTGCAATCAGGTAGTTAAAAACCTCAAATTGCTTGGGCGTCAGGCGTATGTCACGGCCTTGAATTAAAACATGATGACTATCCAAGTCCACCTGGATTTCATCGAATGTAATAACGTTTGGCCCTTGGCGCGGCGACAGAGGGGTACGCCGCAGATTGGCTCGAATGCGCGCGAGTAGTTCGGGCATACTAAAGGGCTTTGTGACGTAGTCATCCGCTCCTGCGTCCAATGCTTCGATTCTGTCCAGCTCGGATTTCCGGACGGTAAGCATGATGATCCCGATGTCAGAATGTTCTCGAATCGAACGACATGCTTCGAGTCCTCCCATTCCCGGCATGTTGCGGTCCAAGATGACCAGGTCGTAGCGCTCTTCTCGTAACTTTTCCAGTGCCGCTTCGCCACTTCGGACATCTGCGATGATGTACCCCTGCTTGGTCAATGCAGCCTTCATCACTCGCCGAAGCTGCGGTTCATCATCCACAACAAGAATTTTTGCCGTTCTCATGACTTTCTATCCTCAGTGAAGACGGGCAACGTAAATGAGAATTGCGCTCCGCCCTCGGGCGCATTTTCCACCCACAATCTCCCTTGGTGCGCACGTACGATGTCGCGTGCAATGCTCAACCCCATTCCTGTTCCTGCTACCGATTCCTGCGTTCGCTTTCCTCTATAGAATCGCTCGAAAATCGGCTCAAATTCATCGGAAGGTACGCCCGGACCATGATCGCGGACCCGTATTGTGACTGTATCACCGGCCTGGCACGCCGACACCACGATGGCCGTTTCAGGGGAAGAATACTTGACGGCATTGCTGAGCAACTGCCTTAGGGCGAGGCCCATCATGTCTGGATCTGCATTGACAGATGAAATATTCTCTTGAATTTCGATATTCAGCGGACGACCATCAAGCAGATTCTTCATACGCTCAAGAGAGGAGCGAACGAGGGCTACGATCGGGATCTGGCGGCGGCGTATGCGTGGCTTGCCGGGCTCAATCCGCGCCATATCCGTACTCTCGTTGATCATTTCTCCCAACCTGTCCGCCTCTTCCTCGATAATCGCAAGAAATTCGTCTTCCTCAGCCTCATGCTTGTATTCGGAGCGAACCATTGTAATCGCACTTTTGACGGAAGTGAGAGGAGTAAGAAAGTCATGTGCGAGTGCGTCGAGGAGAACGGTTCGTAGCCGCTCATTCTGCCGCGCAACTTCCATTCGGCCAAAAGCGATCTGCTGGCGAGCGTGCTCGATAGACACTGCGGCAAGATTCGCAATAGCTTGCACGGCCGGTTCTGACAACGAGGAACTGATAATTCCAAGACTGCCGAGGATTCTTCCTCCAAGCGCAACCGGTACGACAATGATCTCTACACCCGCGGGAGTCGATTCCTTTCGTGACACGAACCATGCGTCCTCTCCAACGGCAATAGCGCGCAGTATCTCGTGCTCAAACCTCTGATCATCGATACCTGCCACATGGGTCTCTCCCGTCAATCCATCGCAAAAAGCAACAGCGAGACAGCCAAACTGTTTTTTGACGTTATCGGCGATCTGGGGACCGAGTTCCTTCGTCGTATCGACCAGCATTAGCGACAAACTCAGTTGATAGAGGTGCTCTACTTCGATTCTGCGAGCCTGGGCATCTGCAGCACGGCTCCGAACACTCGTTGAGAGTTTGCTCGCCGTAATTGCTGTCACCATGAAGGCAAAAAGAGCCACCCAGTTTTGCGGATCGGCGATAGTGAACGATAGGACAGGCGGCAGGAAATAATAGTTGAGGCAGAGCGTCGCAGCTATAGAAGTTACAAACGATTCCGTCAGGCCCCAACTCGCAGCCACGATGAGTACAGCAAGTACATATGCGAAGCCAACAATCAACGCATTGACGTGCATAGCAGAAAAAGCCATCCACGTGATTGCTGCGACAAGCGCAAGACTGGCCAGTATCCGCAGGATGTGGATGCCAACCAGTCTCACGGTTATGGATTTCGAGAAGTTCATGTGGCGCGACCTTCCGAAGACGATTTTAGCTCTCCGAAGGGAACCGGGAGGCCGGATCCCCGTCTTATTCCTGCACTGGCTTGTAGCCTGCTCACAACTCTACAGGATCAGGATGTGGCGATCGACCGCACCGGAGTTTCCCGGGATTTCTCTTTTTAGTCATGGAACGACTCAATTTCAAGGAGGGTTTGTGGACGCGCGTCATGTGGAGGATGCGCGCGAAGCAAATGTCCGCTGCTTCTGCTTGCAGACCAGCGTCCTGAACTCGGCCAAATAGAAGACCTTATTGGTAGGAGCATTGCATGCTGCGCTGCGGCCCAGGCATTCGATCCATAAATGCAGCAAATAAACATCGATGTGGAAGCGAGCAAAGGCCGTAGTCTCATGAAGCCACTGCCACAGGCCACTTTCTTGAAGCCATTGACAAGCGACCACCGAAGCTTCGGGAGGATCGGTCCTGATATGTCTTCGTTCAAGTCGCCAAGTGTTTAGAAATGTGATAAAAGGGCCGTGTTCTCAACTGGCGAGATCACCCAGTGTGCACACAGAACTTCCCTCGGCGATAGGTAACCGACGGTTGCGGCCCCCGGGGACGCTTCCCTGAGGCCTGCATGACCCTATAAAAACTAACTAGAAACGCATTTCAAAC
>Ga0255356_1001123_pt1 | contig 17219 bp, 16 predicted proteins | sample HBST100metaG_FD_189944 | JGI IMG/M metagenome (GOLD analysis project Ga0255356, IMG submission 189944) | Peat soil microbial communities from Stordalen Mire, Sweden - H.B.S.T100 | ecosystem: Environmental > Terrestrial > Soil > Wetlands > Peat | place: Sweden: Norrbotten County, Stordalen Mire... | reverse complement strand
CTCAAGCTGAAGGGGACCCTTCATGCTCGGACGCAGTTCCATCTCAGTTCAAGCAATTACGCCGGCGCGGATGCTACGCAGCCCACCAAAGGCACCGATCCCGCGGAGCGGGTTCGTACATGGGCGCTATGCAGCTATAGCCAGCAATGTATGACGCATTGTTTGCGAATAAACTGACGCCAGAGTCAGAGCTTGGCTGGGATTCCGTGGCGGGAATGGGTTCGGGAGAGAGGTTCTCGGCGCCCGCCTGGAGTTTTTGCCATGAATGTTACAGTTTCATCCCCCCGGTCGGGTCCCGGGGGCGTGCCTTCGTCCGGTTTTAAGGTCGATGTGTCCCGTGGCCAGCGGGTCAGCCGGGTGTCATCGGAATGGTTTTCCCGGCCGGACGATGAGCGGTATCTGTCCCTGTCCAGCCTATACGCATCCGTCCGAGGGCGAGCGGAGCGCGCCACCACCCGGACCGTGGACAGCCGCGCCGTCCGGGTTGAGGCCAGTCGCGATAATACCGAACGCTTGGCGCTGATCGTGCCGGGCCAAGAGGCGCCGGTCGCTCCAACGCATTGGAGCTTTGGCCAGCTCAGCAGCCTGGTCGGCGCACCCGTCAGCTATCTGCGTGATTTGCCAGCGCCATTGGCGGCGATCAATTTGCAGCACGGGCTGCTCTCACACCGGGCGGAACAGCTCAAGACGTTGGAGACCGAGGAGGGACGGGTCGAGTTGCGCGCGGTGACCGGTCCAGATTATGGCCGGATCTGGGACCATGAGCTGGTGGAGGCGGTGATGCGCATTGCTGGTGATGGCACCGGCGACACACGCTGGAAGGTCCCCGGCGTACTGGATTGGGCCACGATGACCCACAACCCTTACGTCGATGTCACCAAGGAGACCACGACGCTCTATGCCAGTGACCGGGATGTGTTTCTGTTCCTGGTGGACGACACCAACCCGATCGAGGCCGGACGGCTGCCCAGCGGCGAGCCCGATCTGTATTTCCGGGGATTTTATGCCTGGAATAGCGAGGTCGGATCCAAGACCTTGGGGATTGCCTCGTTCTATCTGCGCGCGGTTTGCGCCAATAGATGCCTCTGGGGCGTACAAGATTTCCAGGAAATCAATATCCGCCACAGCAAGTTCGCGGCGCAACGCTTCGCTCATGAAGCGGCGCCAGCGCTGCGGCGATTCGCGGACTCCTCACCGGCGTCGTTTGTTGCCGGTATCCAAACAGCCCGGGCACAGATTGTCGCCCACAAGGATGAGGAGCGCGAGACCTTCCTGCGCAAGCGCAGTTTCGGCAAGGCCGAGACCGCCAAGATCATCTCGACCGTATTGCAGGAGGAAGGGCATCTGCCCACCTCCATCTATGATTTTGTGCAGGGTATCACGGCCGTTGCCCGGGGCAAGCCACACCAGGATGCCCGGCTGGAACTGGAGGGCAAGGCCAGACTGCTACTGGAGCGCGCGGTCTGATGATCACCTGCGGCATTTACGTAGAAAAGGCTGATTCCCGTGCGGGTTGGCCATTTCGTCCACAGGATGAATCACAGAACAATCGACAGGCTGGTTGATATTTTTATTACAGAACGATTGCGCGCTGGCAGGTGCCGGGTTTTCCGGGCCGTTTGTGGATCGCCTGATTTGTTTGCCGTTGAATCTTTCCTATCTTCCATTGCCGCGGGCCGCTATCCGGCCCGCGGCTTTTTTCATGGAACCGGGTTGCGGGTAGGGCGAGAGTCAAAGGGCGGCGGGACGCTTCATGACGGGTGAGGGGCTGGAGGAGAGGCTTCCGGCCGCCCGTCATGGAGCAAAGACCCATGGCCAAGAATATTCAAAAAATTGCGCTCAGCGCTTCGCGTGACATTCCCTTCGACAGGCTGGTTCTGTCCCAGGCCAATGTCCGGCGGATCAAGGCGGGTGTGTCCATCGAGGAACTGGCGGCGGACATCGCCCGCCGCACCCTGTTGCAGAGCCTGACCGTCCGTCCGGTTCTGGACGAGACCGGTGCCGAGACCGGCATGTTCGAGATCCCCGCCGGCGGGCGGCGCTACCGGGCGCTGGAATTACTGGTCCGGCAGAAGCGCCTCGCTCGTAATGCCCCCATCCCGTGCGTGGTACGTACCGACGGCATTGCCGAAGAGGATTCCCTGGCCGAGAATATTCAGCGCGCGCCGCTGCACCCGCTGGACCAATTCCGTGCGTTTCAGACGCTGCGTGAGAAGGGGCAAAGCGAGGAGGAGATTGCGGCAGCCTTCTTCGTCTCGGCGCATGTCGTCAAGCAACGGTTGCGCCTGGCCGCGGTGTCGCCGAAGCTGCTGGAGATCTACGCCGAGGACGGCATGACGCTGGAACAGTTGATGGGATTTACCGTCAGTCACGACCATGAGCGGCAGGAGCAGGTCTGGGAGACGATCCAGCGCTCCTGGAACAAGGAGCCCGCCCAGATACGCCGCCTGCTGACCGAGGAGGCGGTGCGAGCCTCCGACAAGCGGGCGCAATATGCCGGCGCCGAATATCTGGCGGCAGGCGGGGCGGTGATGCGCGATCTGTTCCAGCAGGACGATGGCGGCTGGTTCCAGGATGCGGCGCTGCTGGAGCGGGTGGTGGCGGAGAAGCTGGACCGCGATGCCGCCGCGATCCGTGCCGAGGGTTGGAAATGGGTCGAGGTGGGGCAGAGTTTTCCCTATGGCCACACCTATTATGGGATGCGGCTGATCCCAGGTCAGCAGCGGCCATTGACCGAGGAAGAGACCGCGATGGTCGAGGCGTTGGAAGCCGAGGCCGTGCGGATCGAAGAGGAGCATGCAGATGCCGAGGAACTCCCCGAGGAGGCTGACCGGCGCTTAGGCGAGATCGAGGCCGCTCTGGCGACGGTGAATGAACGCCCGGCCCTGTATGAGGCCGGCGACATTGCCCATGCCGGTGTTTTCGTCAGCATCGATGGGTCGGGTCGGCTGCGGGTTGAGCGCGGCTATGTCCGGGCCGAGGATGAGCCGCCCTTACCCGCCACCGAGGACGCTGCATCACAGGTCTTCGCTGGAGCGTCCGGCGGGTTGGAGGCCGAGGAGGCAGGTTTCGGTGATCCGGCAGCGGCGGAGGGGGACGAATATACCGGTGGCTACGGCGTTCCTGGCTCCCAAGCGGCGTGCGACCGGGGTGATGACGAGGAAGAGGATGCCGGACGCCCGCTCTCCGATCGGCTGCTGACCGAATTGACCGCTTACCGCACCCTGGCTCTGCGCGAGGCGCTGGCCAATGATCCTGGCATCGCCTTCATCGCGGCGCTGCATGTGCTGTGCCTGAAGCTGTTCTACCCGTACGGGCTCGAATCCTGCTTGGAGATCGGCGCCAAGCTGGTGATGTTCGGCAGCCAGGCGCCGGGGCTCAACGATACCAGGCTCGCCGAACGGGCGGATGCCCGCTACCAGGGTTGGCTGGCGCAGTTGCCTGAAGATGCGGGCGAGCTGTGGGATGTGCTGGTAGGGTTCGATAGCGACAGCCGTGAGGCTTTGTTCGCCTACTGCATCTCGCTGACAATCAATGGCGTGCATGATGCCTATGTCCGCCGCCCCAAAGCGATGGCGCATGCGAGCAAACTCGCCGAAATTCTCTCGCTCGACATGGTCGCGGCGGGCTGGGTGCCGACGGCGGAGACTTATCTCGGCCGGGTCACCAAGGCCAAGATCCTCGAAGCCGTACGCGAGGCGAAGGGGGAAGAGGCCGCCGCGCGGATTGCCCAGCTCAAAAAGGGCGAGATGGTCAGCGCCGCGGAGCAGCTGCTTGCCGGTACGGGATGGCTGCCAGAGCCGCTGCGGACGAGAGGTGCATACACCGTCACGGTTTCCATGACGGAAACAGCGGAAGTAGGCGGGGCGGCGATGGGTGCGGTGACCGAGGGCGACGATGGTGAACGTGAGTACGCTCCGGCCGTTACCGCGTCTGATGCAGAGCAACTCGACACCTTGGATGTTGCTGACAATCAGGGCGCTCCTAACACCGGTGACGGCGATCAGCCCTCGCACGGCATCGCGGCGGAGTGAGGCCTGCCTTTGCTTCATCCCAATATCTGGAGCCCGGCCAAGTGCCGGGCTCTTTGCTTTCATGGAGGCCATGATGGCGGATTATTATTCACCCACGGTGATCTTGGAGATCATTCCGAATGCGGACATGACACCGCTGGAGCGTCTGCTCCTGTCACGTATGTTCGACGCCGAGCCGGACGGAGAAAGGACATATTTCCATTCCTGGGACGGACCGTCGGAACTGATTTGGCTCAAGCGCGCGGAACTGGCCGAAGCGCTCTCGGCCTCACGCGAGGCCCAGAGCCAAGTGCGGGCTTATATCGAAGAACGTCTCACCAAGACCTCCAGGCAGGACGAAGAGATCGAACTCGATCTCAGCGGCACGTCCTGGGAATTCATTCTTCAGGACATCGTGCGGCGCTCGTCTACATTGCGCTTCATCACTGTCACGACCGCCTTTACCTGTTCCAAAATGCGGCCAGATGGGTTTGGCGGCATGGCGCTGTTTATCACCGCCGACGCGATCAAAGGCTGTTCGACGGCGGAATTCCTCTCGGATTGCCACGCGGAGTTTGCTTCCGGTCCTGGGCCGGTGTAGCCTGAGGTTGTGCTCCCTAATCAACTGAGCAGTCTATGATGAGCCGGACCCGCTAAGGGTTCGGCTCTTTTTTATGAACGGCTATCGCCAGGGTTGAGCAGGTTCTCGGCTTTGCGTCTGCCTCATCTCCGCCGGTGACTTATTCAGGGAACTCGAACTGGTTCAGCCAAGCTGGGCCGTGGCTGTTGCGCAAAAGCGAAAGCAGCGGGTGGACCATGGGGTTCAGCCAATCCTTGCGCAGCCTGTCCTTCCAACCGGAGCCGTGATCGGCGGCATAGTCCAGGAGCGCCGAGAGCTGTTCGCGCATGAGCGGCGGGTAATCCGTTTCAGCGTCACGCGGCATCGGCAGAGTCCTCTCGGTATATCCAGTTTGTCGCCGGGCACGGCGTCATGGCTCGCGGCAGTGGCAGCCAATATGCAACCGTGCCGCGATTCGGGGCCAGCAAGGCATTGATGCGGGAACGTGCCGCGAATTGCCGGCAGGCATTGCCAACGGGGCTTTCCGTGCTGCCCAGCAGAACCCAAGTAGGAGTTCAGGGATCATCATATGCAGCAGCATGATACGGCTGATCTGGCGCGCCGGCTCGCGCGGAACGCGGAGGCGGTGTGCCGTTATTATCTATCTAATGGCCGCCGTGAGGGCCGTTACTGGCTGGTTGGCGATGTTCACAACGCGCCGGGGCGCTCGATGTATGTCCGTCTCACCGGCGGTGAAGCAGGCAGAGGAGCCGTGGGGAAGTGGACCGACGCGGCCGAGGGAACCCACGGTGACCTACTCGACATTATCCGTGAGGCTTGTGGCCTCACAGCCTTCCCGGACGTTCTGGACGAAGCGCGGCGTTTTCTTGGGGTGGAGAGTATCGGGCCGTCATCCCATCACGGCAATAGCATGCAACGCCCTCCAACGCCCGATGCTTTGCCAGCAGATATCGATAGCTCGCCGGACACGGCCCGGCGTCTCTTCCGTGCGTCACGCCCGATCCGGGGCACAGCGGCGGAGACCTATCTGCGCCGTCGCGGCATCTCGGCGGAGGCGTTGTGGGATGCCGACGCACTCCGCTTTCATCCAAACTGTTTCTATCGGGTGCGCCCCGACGCAGCCGGGCTGGCGCTGCCCGCACTGATCGCCGCCGTTATCAGCCTCGACGGGGCGATCGCCGGCGTGCATCGAACCTGGCTCGACCCGCTGGGCCGTGACAAGGCCGCCGTCGAGACGCCGCGCCGCGCGCTCGGGCATCTGCTCGGCAACGGGGTTCACTTTGGCCGTGCCGCCGATACGCTTGCCGCCGGGGAGGGCATCGAAACCGTCCTCTCGGTTCGCAGCGTACTGCCCCGGATGCCGATGGTGGCGGCACTCTCCGCTGCGCACCTCGCCGCACTTCTCCTCCTAACTGGTCTGCGCCGCCTGTATGTCATCCGCGACGCCGACCCGGCGGGCGACAGAGCGGTGGAACAACTGACCGGGCGCGCAGCCTCAGCTGGGATTGAAGTGCGCGTGCTCTCACCGCGACTCGGCGACTTCAATGACGATCTCGCCAAGCTCGGCGTTGCCCGCCTGCGAGCCTCTGTCAGGGGGCAACTCGCCCCCGGCGATGCGGCACGCTTCATGGGATCGGTGAGAAGCGCCCGGTACGGGGGATGAGGGCAGGGGCGGCGTAGCGTCTCCTCCTTTCCGGGAGTGCTGGATGTCCAATGCCGGGAGAGCCGCGCCGCGGTCCTGCCAGAGGGCGATCCGTGCCGGAGCCGTTTGCGGCCCGCAATGGCGGCAAGCCGCCATCCTCCGCTGCGCTGCGGCCCTGGCGGGTGCGGGCCGCCCCCGGCTCCGGTGGGGCTCGCCTTGTCAGGCCGCGATGGGCGCGGCCGTCCCGGACAAGGAGCATCCCCATGACGCCCGAAAACGACGAGAACGGCTACGAGCCCCCGCACGCATCATCCCCGACCGCCCGCATCCTCACTGAACTCCAGATGTACGCCTATCACCCGTTCGAGGACGAGCCGGACCCCAGGCCGATGCCGGACGGGGCCGAAGTCGCCGGCGCCATTGCCGACATCTTTGACGCCTTCATCGCCACGCTCGGCGACACGCGGCTTGAACCCGATCTGGAGGAACTGCTCTGGGGCGCGGTGAACCTGTTCCACCGCGCCGCCGACCGGATCGAGCGCGAGTTGGACAAGAACGAGCAGGCGCAGAAACACAGCCAGAAGGAGCAAGACGGCTCGGAGGTGCGCTCGGTCGAGCTTGAGCGCCTCACGGCGGAGGGGCAGACGCTGATCGAGCGGCGCGACGCGATGGAGTTCTGCCGTGACCAGGCGGCGGATATGTTCGAGCGGCACAGCGGTTCGGCCTGGCGGCCCCGTTCGGGCTCGATGGCCAACCGCCGCGCGCTGACAGCGTCGATGATCGACAGCCGCAATTTTATTGCCGCCCGGCGCAGGGCCGAGACCGAGACGCTGATGCCGCCCGGCCCGAAGATTGCCTTCACCGGCGGGATGGACTTCAACGATCACGAGACGATCTGGCGCCGCCTCGACCGCGCCCGTGAAGCGCACCCCGACATGGTGCTGCTGCATGGCGGAAACCCGAAGGGCGCTGAGCGCATCGCCGCCGCCTGGGCCGAGACCCGCAAGGTCACGCAAATCGCCTACAAGCCTGATTGGACGAGGCACGCGCGGTCGGCACCGTTCAAGCGCAATGACGCGATGCTGGAGGCGCTGCCTATCGGCGTCATCATTTTCCCCGGCACCGGCATTCAGGACAATCTCGCGGACAAGGCCAAGCGCCTTGGCATCCCGGTGTGGCGGTTCGGGGAGGGTGGCGCGTGAGCGCCCCCTCTTTTGGGTTGACTTTTATGATTGAGATTGGTGGAAGAGGCTATCAGTCCGGTTCGGAACGAGGGCAGAGGGTTCTGGATATTCTGTTCGTGGGGCCTGGGTCGGAAATATGAAACCCTTTGCTTTGGGACGTAATGGTGTCGATGCAGATGTTGAAGTCTGACTTCGGCGTGATTGGCGCTAAAAGAAAAAAGAGCAATCATGCTAGCCAATGATACGCGTAATCAACACTTCCTTACACAGGGGGAGCAGAGGCTCAACGCTTTAAACCCACAAGCTAACCCCAGTAATCTGCGTATCTATTCATTCAAGCTAGTCGATCGTGAAAATTACCTACTCGAACTGGAAAACCCAAAGGGCAGGCCGATTGGAAAAAATCTATCGCTGTTCGACTTATTTAGCTTCGATGTATTGGACGACAGCAGTTTGCGGCTCAATTTCGAATCACTCTTTCACAGATATGAAGGGTATATCGAAGTCCATACAAGGGCTCTGCTCGCCAAGCTAAATACAGGAGGCGGTGATATAAAGGCCGAGATTATCGAACTATTTGCCGCCAAGCTCCTCAATTTCGTGCGCAACCCATTTTGTATCGAGAAGGTGCTGAACACGTTCCCAGGTATCGCTAGCTACAATCCGACAGACCCAGCCTTGCTTGCGAGCTACAGACGCATTGTGACTGGAAAGAAGCCACAGCAGGAATTTCTGTGTCGTACGCTGGGTATCAGCGAAGCACAATATATCGAATGGTTGCGATTACTGTTTATGTTACTGACGCCAATGACCAACGGCCATGTCAATTTCTTTGATGACATGATCAAACGCCTGCTGGAGGACCGAAAGAAGTATATCGCGGCCTTTGTTTGCGAATACGACGACGCGAGCTGTCTCTTGTCCGACCGAGGGTTTAGTCAACCTATCGAAGACGGTGCCCACATGGCATTGTCTTTCAACCTCTGTTCGACGGCCTTTGTCCATTATTTCGTTTCAGATCCTGCTACCCTATTGAAGGACAAGGCACATCCTGAATTCTTGGCAAATGCCCTCGCCGCTCGTGAGAGGCTTTTGCCGCCGCAAATCAATGTGACATTTCGGCGCAACGACCTAGACATGCTCGCGCGCTATAACCGGAGGGTGGTGGAACAATGCTATGAGCGGGTCTTTTGCGCGACAAAAGATAACTTAATTTTATCTGAACCGCGATTTGCTACGAGTTGATGAATGGGATGCGTATGAGCAGTCTGGTGGCGTTAGCGATTGTCATAGGATTTATCGTCTTTCAAATACGCCAATCCAGGAAATCCTCGGTGCAATAGGGCATCGCGGGGCATGGCCAATGCGGCGTGTACCGTTGGCGCGCTCCAGATTTTCCTTCTCGGCCTGTCCCCGTCCAGTGGCGAGACGTTGGCTCCGAAGAACCGACTCACGGGCGGACGCGGCCAATTTGCACCCATCGCGGTTCCGCAGATCCGGTATCAGCCCCCTGCGCTACGATTACCGTTTGCACCTGCGAACCGGAAACAGGCTCATGCTTCACTTGCGGACGATTTCAGCCAGTGCGTCCGGGCGGTGGCTAAGCCGTGCAGAGCTACCCCTCATTGCCGCCATTTCTGGGCCATGGAGCGATGATGCCAGTGTTATCCCCTTGTCGGCTGCCTCCAGAACCATTTCCCGGACTATGACGCCTTTGTAGGGGGCTGGCCGCCTAATGCCGTCAACCCCGCAAAGGGGTTCCCCTCGCTACGCTCGGTGACGGCGGCGTCCTGCCCCCTTCTTTGGCGTCATCGGGAAATGGTTCCCGAGCAACCGAAGGAGTTAACATCATGGCAACCATCGCAACCCTGACCCAGAAGGACGACGGCAACTTCGAGGGCCAGCTCACCACGCTCAGCATCACCGCTCAGATCGCGCTGGTGAAGAACGGCCGCAAGGTGAAGGACAATGAGCCAGATTTTCGGATCGTCAGCCGCAAGAACGGCTTCGAGCTTGGCGGCGGCTGGTATCGGACGTCCCGGAACACCGGCGAGGAATACATCTCCGTCTCCCTGTCCGCGCCGGAGTTCGGCACCATCTACGGCAACGTCGCTCCGGCGCCGGGCGAGGACAAGGGCAAGAAGGTCATCATCTGGAACCCGCCTTCCTGACCCACCGCACCGGCCCCGCGCAAGCGGGGCCGGCTTCTTTCGTGAGACGCCACAAGCCCGCCCGGACATCCGGCACGGGCTTTTTTCGTGGCCGGATGTCAGAATGAGGCGGTGACGCGGTGGGGCGGGCAATGCGCGGTCCTCTTGCCACGCACATTGCCCGCCCCACCACGCCACCGCCGTTGGCTACGCGAAGACCACATACGTCAACGAGGATTTCGTGTAATTTGGCCCTAACGACGGGCAATCATGGAGGGACGGCCATGTTCTTGTTGATCCTGGGCCTGGTGATTTTTCTGGGCGCGCATTCGGTCAGAATATTCGCGGCGGATTGGCGCGGTCGGCAGATCGGCCGTCTCGGCGCACAGGGCTGGAAGGGCATCTACTCGCTCGTGTCCTTGGTTGGGTTCGTCGTGATGATCGTCGGCTTTGGTCAAGCGCGGGCGAATCCCGATCTGCTCTATGCGCCCCCTGTTTGGCTACGTCGCTTGAACATCCTTTTCACCCTGACCGCGTTCATCCTGGTCACGGCCGCCTATGTGCCGGGGAACCATTTGAAGCAGAAGATCGGGCATCCGATGCTTGCGGGCGTGAAGGCGTGGGCCTTGGGCCATCTACTGTCCATCGGCATGCTGCGCGATGTCATCCTGTTCGGCGCGTTCCTTATCTGGGCGATCATCGACTTTGCCACATCGCGCCGCCGTGACCGGGTTGCCGGAACCACCTACCCGGCGGGGACGCTGCGCGGCGATGTGCTATCCATCGTCATTGGTGTCATCGCATGGGCCATCGTCGCGTTTTGGCTGCACCAGCTTTTGATTGGGCTGGACCCGTTTGCCTGACGGGGAGGGGGAGCATCATGGCGGTGACGGTTGCACGCACGCGGGAATTGGCGTTGACCTTGCCGGGGGCGAGCGAAGCGCCGCATTTTCACCGGGTCGCGTTTCGGACAAAGCGGAAGAGCTTTGCAACGCTCGATGCGGCAGTGCCTGACCTCAATCTGATGTTCAATTCCGATCTGCGGGATTTTTACTGCGACCAGGCGCCGCACGCTTTTGCGCCTGTCCCCGGCGGCTGGGGCCGCATGGGTGCCACACGCTGCGACCTCACGGCGGTGGACGAAGCCACGCTGGTCTCCGCATTACAGGCGGCCTACGAGTTGGCTTTACCGAAGCCAAAAGTACCGAGCAGCTAAGCCTCCCTTCACGGGTGTCCGGTGAGCGGCGGGTCGAGCCAGACCGGCATGGAACAGGAGCGCCGCCCGTATTCGTCGGTGGCGATGTTTTTGCGGCAGGCGGCGAGTTCCGGCCCAGGGTTATTGTTGGCCATCAGCAATGCCCAATCCAGGGCTGCAACTGGCCCCGCTTTCATGGCGGCTTGGATAGTTTGGCTGGCGATTTCGCCATCGTTGCGCCCGGCGCTTAGCCCGGCGGTATAGGTCAGAATACCGACCACCACACAGAGAGCGACCAGCGCCATCGTCGAAAGGGCCAGCGTCTTCAAGCGAAGCGTTTGCAGCGCCTGGCGCATCGTCGGCAATGCGGCATGGATTAGTTGCGGCCCCAACTCCTTGGTGATGGACAGTGCCGACGAGTGGGCCAGCTCCGGGGTGATCTTCCCGATCGCCTCGGTATTGGCCTTGAGCATCCCCTGAAATTGGGTCTGCGTGCCGCGCATGTCGTCGCTGATGTCCGTCATGGTACTCAGTGTATAGAGGATGGCCTGCAACTGGGGTGCGACGGGATCGCCGTGGGCGGCGGCGGCGGCTGCGCGTTGGAGCAACTCTTGCGCGTGCGCTACCTTGCGACGCAGGAGATCGCGCCCCGAACCGCGCTCTACGGAATCCATGACCGGATTCCTGCAAAACGCTGGTCCATCGCCGACAGCCAGGCCCGCACGCGGGCGCGGTCGAAGATACCCAAAGGCGGGATGGCTTTGCCGTCACGCGCGTCCAGGAAGCGGCATTGCCTGGCCTCGATGGCATCCGCCGCAAACAGGCGCGGCATCCAGACGCGGACGCTCGATTGGGCAAGACGGGCAAAACTCTCGGCCCTGGTGATGCGGTCGAAGGCTCCGGCGCGCGTCAGCCCTTGTTCGATCGCGACCTCGTTCAGGATCAGGGCTTGCGCTTTGGTGGTGAAGCCGCGGCTTTGCAGGGTGACGGCCGGTGCCAAATCCTCGGGCTGAGTGCCAAGCAGGTAAAGCATCACGGGCGCCAGCCCGGCGGCTTCGATGGCGGTGCTGAGATTGGGCATTTCACCGGCGAGCGTGCGCAGCGTGGTGTCGCCGCCACCGAGATCGACGATGGCCGATTGCTGGTGAGCAATACAATGTTCGATCAGTTGTTGCAGCCAGCGCGCCACGCCCGCCGGATGATCCGTGGGCGGCCGCGCCACGTCGTGAAAATACCGGGAAAAGGTGGCGTTGCTGGGGTCGATGTCGGCCAGGATGGTCTCACCCTTCTGCGCCTCGGACATTTCCGCGATCCAGCGTAGCAGGGTGGTCTTGCCGGTTTTGCCCCGCCCCGCGGCGAACAGGATTTTGGCTTTTCCTGAAAGATCGACGCCGGCCTCGATCTCGGGCTTCGGCTCGGTCTGCGGGATGAGGCCACGCACATCGCCGTCCTTGCCCTCGATCCGTTCAATCCCAGGCGTGAAGAGGGCCGGGCCTTTTGGTTGACCGAGCGGAAGCTGTACATCGTCGGGGTTCACGTCGGGCATGGTCGTATTCCTCATCTTATGATCCGAACATCCGCCTGTGCAGCGCGGCCCGCTCTTCGATTTCGGCAGGGGATAGCTCGGGCGGCAGTTCCTGTGGTTTCAGGGAGAATGGCTTGAATTGCGGGACGGACGGGAATGATGCGGGAGTTGCTCGCGCAAGTTCATCGGGTACGGGAGATGGAGCATTTGCAGCGGAAGCAGAGGGCGTTTCAACAGCGAGCCGTGGCGCATCAAGTATTCGTCCGGTCTCCTCCGCTTTTATCAAATTCGTCGGATTTTTATCATGTTTGCGGGATTCGTCCGCCGCGCCGAAACCATGTTGCTGCAAGGGCACTTGCGCGCGTGAGAAGGCTTGCATCAATGTATCGGCAGTCCAGGGTTTGTCCGTGCGGTAGGTGATTCTTGCTTTATTGAAGGCGAGTGCCAACCCAGCCCATGACCAGCCTTCGCTTTGCAACTGGCGGATCATGTTCGCATGTTTGCGCAGGAACGGCCGCACGCTTTGTCCTGATGCCCAAAGCGGCTTGAGTCTCTTGGCCAGATCCCGAATCTCAGCATTGGATGGAGGTGGTTTGACGTTCATGGCAGGGGAGTTCAGTCCCCGCGGTACGTCAACGTCAATAAAAATCTCAGACAGGTTTCAAAACATTGGCTGTTTTGGTCGAAAAGGTCATTGGCCAAAACATTAGCCAAAACCTGACCTTTAATCCGTTGCAAAAAAATTTGTATCTCTAATAGACCAAGGAACCCTAGCGGGTGCTTCTCTGCGCCGCGAATTCCGTCTTTGGATAAAAATGCCACGAGACCAGCAAAAGGCGCATGAGTGCCTTCAGGTCAGCGAATATCATAATCGTCGGATTTTGTCAGAAAAGCTGGCAAGCAGAGCGACGAAGAAAAAACCGATGACCCAATACCAAAAGCGCAGGCGTTTATTCGTGCGCGGCCTTTTCTCCGGCCAGGGGCTGCCATCAGGCTGCAAAATACCCGCGGCAATATCTTCGGCATCAATACGATCCAGTTCCGCCGACCATGCCTCGAAATGGGTTAAATATTCGTGCCACTCTTTAGGAATGTCTGGACGGGCGAGGTAGGCGGCGCGCGCTTCGGCATCCAGCGATTGCCAGAACGGTGTCCATATCGAATGCCAATAGGACTCACCCGCTTCGCGCCAGTAATAATCGCCTGGTATCGCCTGGGGGCAGAGAAGCCAAGGCGGCTCTGGTTCCGTGCTCAAAGGTTGCTTATCCCATGAAATAGAGGTTCTCGGTCATTTGCAGTTCGCAAGATTTACAGTGAAAGCCTGAGCTGCTGCTCATCTGCGAGCATGGGTTCGTCAAAGGACGACAAGGTTATCCCAATAAGCCGGATACCTTTGGTCACAGGGAAAATAGCCTCAAGCAATGCCAAGCCGATTTGCTCGAACTCGGCGCATGTCCCGATGGATGTTCCGCCGGTACGGCTTCGTGTGACCTGGTGGAAATCAGCATATTTTATTTTCAATGTTGTGGTTCGCCCGCGCAAGCCAGAGCCTTCATAGTAATGCCAGACTTTCTCGATGAGCGGTTGAAGGGTGGTCTGTGCTGCCTCAAAGGTAAAAAGATCGTCTGGAAACGTAGTTTCGGCGCCAATGGATTTTCGGATACGGTCGGCTTGGACGGCGCGGTTGTCGATGCCGCGCGAAATCCAATAATAGAACGTGCCCGCCTTGCCAAAATGCTGGCGCAGAAAAGGCAGCGTCTGGGCACGCAGGTCGAGGCCGGTTTCAATACCGAGCGCGTTCATATTGGCCGCTGTCGCGGGGCCGATTCCATGGAATTTCTTGACGGGGAGGGTTTCGACAAATCCTGGCCCCATGGCGGGCGTAATGACAAATTGACCATCAGGCTTGCGGTGGTCAGAGGCGAGTTTTGCCAGAAATTTGTTGTAGCTGATGCCGGCCGATGCTGTCAGGTGAACGCGCTCGCGGATCTTCGCCCGGATTTCCTGGGCGATCTGTGTCGCGATCGAGATGCCTGGAAGATTCTCGGTTACGTCGAGATAGGCTTCATCCAGCGATAATGGCTCGATGATCGGCGTGTACTCGGCAAAGATGGCACGTATCTCCTGCGAGACGGCGCGGTAGACATCGAAGCGCGGCGGCACGAAGATGAGCTCGGGGCATTTGCGTTTGGCCGTGACGGAGGGCATCGCCGAATAGACGCCGAATTTCCTTGCCTCATAGCTGGCGGCCGCAACCACGCCACGCGCCTGCCCATAGCCGACGGCGAGCGGCTTGCCGCGAAGCTCGGGATGATCGCGTTGCTCGACGGAGGCGTAGAAAGCATCCATGTCCACATGCAAAATTTTGCGCTGACGCGGTGCGGGTGCCTGTGAAGCACCGCCTTTGTAGGACTCAGTATCGCCACGCCGATCCTGAGCGTCAGTGGACAGTATGGCAATCAAGCCGCAATGCCTCCCGCATCTTCCTTGGCGCCGCGTGCGACAATCCTGAGCATACCATCGGGAAGCGGGCGCTGGAGCGAAAGCGCGTCCTCGATCGGCGCCGTCAGCCAGAGATCGATCTCGGCGCGTGTTGTCAGGATGGCGGGCATGGCCTGGTGGTGGATCGGTGCGACATCGGCGTTCGCGTCTGTTGTCAAAATTGCAAAGAGGTCAGCGGTCACTTCCCCCTCCTTCATCTTTCGTACGGACGTCCAGCGGCACCAAATGCCCGCGAAAAAGGCGAGCGGCCGCGTTTCATCGAGGGCGAACCAGACCGGAGGGCGTTTCCCATCGGCAAGAGGACGGGGCTCCGGTTCGGCGAATGAGGTGAACGGCACGACCGCACGATGCTCGACACCCATCCAGGGTTGCCGCCAATATGGGGCGGTCGGGTTCCGAATATTCGTCCAGCCCGGATCGGTCTTTTTGCCCTTGAGCCGGTTCGGCGGTGTCGGCATCCCAAAGCGCGCCATCGTTAATTCGCGGCCGTCCGGGTGGTTGCGGACGATGGGTGCCAAGTAATCAGGGAAGATGCCGGGAAGGGGAGGCAGGTTACCGGTCCGGTCCAGCATGGCACCGGTTGCCTCTTTGATCGCCTGCTGCCCTTTCTGTTCCGAGTACAAATTGCACATGGCTGGGAATAACGCTCCGCCTTTACCGCCACATATTCCGCATTCGTGCCGCGACGTCGACCTTGACGCCTTGGCCCATGGCGCCGGGCTCTGTTCCATTGGCCGAGACCGGCCAGCTTCGCGCCTCGAACTGGTCCAGAATACTGGTAGGGATGAACCGGGTGCGGGAGGCATAGACATGCCGGTCGCCGGTTGAGGCTTGCCCATGCGTGAAGAACCGCTGCGGCACCATTAGATGCAGATCATCCTTGGCCCGCGTCATGGCAACGTAGAGCAGGCGGCGCTCCTCCTCGATTTCATGGGATTCGCCCGTGCCGAGGTCGGAGGGCATGCACCCGTCAACCACGTTTAGTACGAAGACGGATTTCCATTCCTGGCCCTTGGCCGAATGGATGGTCGAGAGGTTCAGGTAATCCTCATCCAGCACCGGCACGCCGGCCTGATCACTGGTGGCATCCGGAGGGTCAAGCGTCAGTTCCACGAGGAATCGCTCGCGCGACGGATAGCCCGCCGCGATCTGCTCAAGCTGGAGCAAATCAGCCCGGCGAGTGATCGCATCCTCATGCCTGGCCTCAAGGTGGGGCTCGTACCAAAGCCGAGCCATGCCGAGTTCACCCGGCCACCCAGCCCGGCCGGAGCGGAGCGATTGCACGGTTTCCACGAAATTATCCCAGACTTCCCCACAGCGTGGCGGGGGCGGCGCCTTGTCGAGACGGGCAATCGGATCGGCGCCCTCCAAGATGAAATTCAGGACGCGCCCGGCGGAGGTTGGGCCGATGCCTTGCATCAACTGCATGACCCGGAACCCGGCGACCCGGTCCCTGGGATTTTCGACCCAGCGCAGCAGCGCCAGCACATCCTTGATGTGAGCGGAATCCAGGAATTTGAGACCACCGAATTTGACGTAGGGAATGTTGCGGCGGGTCAGCTCGACCTCCAGTGCGCCGCTATGATGCGAGGCCCGGAACAGCACCGCCTGTTGTTTCAGCGGCGTGCCAGCCTCGCGGGCTTCCAGGATTTGCTCCACGATATAGCGGCCCTGGTCGGCATCATCCCGCACCGTCACCAGCAGCGGGAGAACCGATGATGGCCGGTCGGTCCAGAGATCCTTGGTGAACCGCTCTTTCGCCAGGCCGATCACGGCATTGGCCGCCTCCAGGATCGGCTGGGTCGAGCGGTAATTCTGATCCAGCGTGATGGTCCTGGCGGGCGGGCTGAACTGTTTGGGAAAATCCAGGATATTTCGCACCGTTGCCCCGCGGAAGGCATAGATGCTCTGCGCATCGTCGCCCACGACTGTCAGGCCGGTTCCATCGGGCTTCAGTCCAAGCAGGATCGAGGCTTGGAGCTTGTTCGTGTCCTGATACTCATCGACAAAGATAAAGTCGAACCTGCTGCCAATATCCGTGGCGATGGCGGGCTCAGCCATCATCTGCGCCCAATAGAGGAGCAGATCGTCGTAATCGAGAATCGATTGGCGCTGCTTGGCTTCGACATAGGCTCCAAAAAGTTTTTGCAGCTCGGCCCGCCAATCGGCACACCAGGGGAAGGCGTCATATATGACGTCATCCAGCGGCGCTTCGGTGTTGACGCATCTGGAATAGATCGACAGGCATGTCCCCTTGGTGGGGAACCGTGCCTCCATCTTCGAGAAGCCCAACTCATGCCGAAGCAGGTTCATCAGATCGGCTGAATCCTCCCGGTCATGGATGGTGAAGGCGGGGTCCAGCCCGATCTGCGGGGCGTACTCCCGGAGCAGGCGCGCACCGATGGCATGGAACGTCCCCGCCCAGGTG
>Ga0255356_1001120_pt1 | contig 17268 bp, 10 predicted proteins | sample HBST100metaG_FD_189944 | JGI IMG/M metagenome (GOLD analysis project Ga0255356, IMG submission 189944) | Peat soil microbial communities from Stordalen Mire, Sweden - H.B.S.T100 | ecosystem: Environmental > Terrestrial > Soil > Wetlands > Peat | place: Sweden: Norrbotten County, Stordalen Mire... | reverse complement strand
ATTTTTAGCAACCTCGCAGGCTGAAGTGTCTCCGTTCTGAAAGCTGCAGAGCGCTGTACCATCATGTGGTTTGGCAATTTGGCACGTCTTTCGATGTACTCTGGTGTTTGGTCTTTGTCGATTCGGCGCGGCAAGCGGCAGCGCGAGACGCGACAGCCATCAAAGGAGCGGAATCGTGAGTGTAGATGTGACTTCGCAGAAGCAGATTCGACGGGCGTTGCTGAGCGTAACCGACAAGACCGGTTTGGTCGAGTTTGCCCGGGTGCTGGCGAGTTTTGGCGTGGAGCTGGTTTCGACTGGCGGAACAGCCCGGGCGCTGCGTGAGGCCGGCTTGACCGTGGAAGACATCAGCGACCTGACCGGCTTTCCAGAGATGCTGGACGGGCGCGTGAAGACCCTGCACCCCAAGGTTCACGGCGGCTTACTCTACATTCGCGGGAACAAGGAGCACGAAGCCGCCGTGGCCGCGCATGGCATTGAACCCATCGACATGGTGGTGGTCAATCTGTACGCTTTTGAGAAGACAGCGGCCATTCCCGGTGTTGCTTTCGGTCACCTGATCGAGAATATCGACATTGGCGGCCCTTCGATGGTGCGCTCGGCCGCTAAGAATTTTGAAGACGTAGCCATTGTGACCAGCGCTGCCGACTATCCTGCCCTCATCGAAGAATTGAAAAGCGCTCACGGTGCACTTGGACGCGCAACTCGCTGGCGGCTGGCGCGACAGGCCTTTGCATTGACGGCCGCTTATGACACGGCCATCGCCAACACGCTCGACAGCATTGCCGAGGCTCCAGCACCCGATCTGCCCCTTACGCCAGACACCTCCAGCTTGCCCACCACGCTGCGCATCAACTTGCCGCTGGCCCAGTCGTTGCGCTATGGCGAGAATCCGCACCAGCGCGCCGCGCTTTATTCCGATGGTTCCGGCCTGGGCGTTGCCGGAGCTCGCCAACTCCAAGGCAAGGAGCTAAGCTTCAACAATCTCGTCGATCTCGATGCCTGTTGGGAGTTGGTGCAAGAATTCGACGAACCCGCCGCAATCATCATGAAGCACACCAATCCCTGTGGCGCGGCCACGGGCTCGAACATCCTTGAGGCTTACACTAAGGCTCTGGCCTGCGACCCGGTCTCGGCCTTTGGCTCGGTCATCGGCATCAACCGCGAAGTGGACGCCGAAGCAGCGGACGAGATCGCCAAGCTCTTTGTCGAGGCCATCGCCGCCCCGGCCTTCAGTGCTGCGGCCCGTGAGCGTTTCGCCGCAAAAAAGAATCTGCGCTTAGTCGAGGTCCATTCCGCTCCACCGCGCCCGGTCGTCAAGCACGTCTCTGGCGGGTTGCTCTTGCAGGATACCGACACAGGCCGGGTCAACGCGACGGCGCTCGACCCTGGGCTGAAGGTGGTCAGTTGGCGTCCGCCCACCGCCGAGGAGCTGCGCAGCCTGCTCTTTGCCTGGCGCGTTTGCAAGCACGTCAAATCGAACGCCATCGTCTACGCCAAGGACGGCCAGACCCTCGGTGTCGGCGCGGGGCAGATGAGCCGCGTAGACGCCGCCCGCTTCGGCGCCATGAAGGCCGTGCTGCCGCTCAAGGGCTGCGTCGCTGCCTCCGACGCATATTTCCCGTTTGCCGATGGTCTTGAAACCGTGGCCCAGGCCGGGGCCACAGCCGTTATTCAGCCCGGTGGTTCGGTCAGAGATCAGGAAGTCATCGAGGCCGCTGACAAGCTAGGCATGGCAATGGTCTTTACCGGAATGCGGCACTTCCGGCACTAGTCGTTGCACAATGTGAATGGGCCGGATGCCCCAGGCATGCTGCGTCTCCCGCTCTTTCCGTGTCTTTCTGCGGAATGAGTGAGAGACAGCGAACCCGGCACACAATGCATGCAGCGCTTCCACGACCTCCTTTGCCGGGTTGAGCCACAACCCGGTTTTCCAATCGGTTCAATCGTTTACAGCGGGCTCCAAACGCCCTTCCGCTTTGTTCGTTACACTAGATTTACGAACCCTGCACGCCGCTTTTCGCATCTACTGATAAGCGAAGATTTTCGGGCTTGCAGCCCTTCGCTGAGAGTCGAACGACCTTGATGGCATCAAAATTTTTAGGTAACAGACCGATCTTGCCCAGTGGACGCCCCTGCGCCCGTGCACCACGGCTGGGCCTCATGCTCTTGGCCGCCGGTTTGGCGATTGCTTCAAACGGCGGCTGGCTGGCTGCACAGAACGCCTCCAGCTTCCAGGGCAGCGTGACGCAGGGTGAGGTTTCAGCTCAGTCCATTGACCTCACACTAGACGACGCCATCCAGCGAGGGCTCAGAACCAACCTGGGCGCTATTCTTAGCCGAACGCAGACGGCCGGGGCGCGTGGCCAACGGCTCAGTCAGCTACAATCACTGCTGCCCGCGGTGGAGTTTACCGCCAAGGAATCCGTAGTGCAGACTGATCTGCCTGCCGAAGGGTTGCGCATACCGGGCTTTCCCACGATCATCGGCCCCTACGGCTTCACTGACCTGCGGGTTTCGCTGAGCTGGTCGCTGATTGACGTGGCTTCGTTGCGCAACTACTTGGCCGCGCGCCACAATTTTTCCGCCGCCGAATTGACCGCGCAAGACGCGCGTGAGTTGGTCGTGCTGACCGTGGGCAACGCCTACTTGCTTGTCCTGGCCGATGAAACGCGCGTTGCCAGTGTGGAACAGCAAGTGGCCACGTCTAAAGTTTCGCTCGACCAGGCGTCTGCCAACCACCAGGCCGGAACGGCGCCCCTGCTCGATGAGTTGCGTGCACGCGTGGATTATCAATCTCTGGAGCAGCAGTTGATTGTGGCAAAGAACGCTCTGGAGAAGGACGAGCTGGCTTTGGCCCGCACCATCGGGCTACCGTTGGCGCAGAGTTTTACGCTGGCTGACAAAGCGCCCTATGCGGCCTTCGACCAGTTGGATGTGGATGCCACCATTCGTCAGGCTCACGCCAACCGCAAGGATCTGGCGGCCATGGTCGAGCAGACTAAGGCGGTCGAGCAGCAACGCAAGGCAGCCACCGCAGATCGTCTGCCCACGCTAAAGTTTGACGGTGATTACGGCGACATTGGCGTGAATGTGAATACCTCGCACGGCACCGGCAACGCTTCGGGCACGCTGAGTGTCCCGCTGTTCAAGGAATTTGGCCTGCGAGGTGAGGCGCAGGTAGCTCAGGCGCAACTGGAAACAGCGCAAGCCCAGTTGAGCGACAAAAACGCGCAGGTGGATGCCGATGTGCGTGATGCGCTGTTGGATATTGCCTCGGCACAAAAGCAGGTCGAGGTGGCTCACTCCTCGGTCGAGCTAGCAAACGAAGCGCTCAGCGAGGCGCAGCAGCGCTACGCTAACGGCGTCAGCGACAATCTGGCCGTCAGCCAAGCCCAGCAGTCCGTGGCTCAGGCCAACGATCAATACGTGACCAGCCTCTACCGGCACAATGTGGCCAAGCTTAGCTTGGCTCGTGCCTTGGGAGCAGGCGAAAACTACAAGAGTTATCTGGGAGGAAAGTAGACGTGGCGGATTCGAACCCAACACCAGTCCCAACCGATCCTGACTTGGACTCTGAGAGTCTGCGGCCGAAGTCCAAGCGCAGAGGCCTCATCGTCGTCGTGGTCGTGCTTCTCGCGTTGGTTGCTGTCGGACTCTGGTGGCGCTCCACCTTCACCGAGGACACTGATGACGCGCAGGTCAATGGCCACCTGATCCAGGTGAGCTCGCGCATTTCGGGCCAAGTCGCCAAGGTATATGTCGATGAGAACCAGGTGGTCAAGGCCGGCGATGTGATCGCTGAACTCGACCCCAGTGACTACCAGGTTGCGGTGGAGAATGCCGAGGCCGCTCTGGCAAGCGCGCAAGCCAACGCCGCTGCCGCCAACGTGAATGTTCCCATCACCAGCGTCAACGCCGGCAGCAACCTGACTTCAGCCGACGCCAATCTGAGCGGTTCTCACGCCGGCGTCCAGCAGGCCCAACACCAGTTGGAAGCTGCGCACGAGCGTGTTGCCCAGGCCCAAGCCAACAACATCAAGGCGCAGGCCGATCTAGAACGCTACAAACCGCTGGTTGAGAAGGACGTCATTAGCAAGCAGCAGTTTGATGCCGCTGTAGCTGCTGCCGATGCCGCCAAGGCCGCGCTCTCTGATGCCCGCGCCACTGAGCGGGCTGCCGACGATGGCGTGAAGGTGGCCCGCGACCACGAGTCTCAGGCTCAGGCCGGTTTGAAGTACGCCCAAACGGGGCCGCAGCAAGTAGCCGCGCAGAGTGCCCGCGCCAAGCAGGCATTGGCTCAGGTGGCTCAGGCTCAGGCCCAGCTAGACCAGGCCAAACTCAATCTTGGCTACACCAAAATTGTTGCGCCCACAGCCGGCATCATCACTCGCAAGAGTGTTGAGGTCAACCAGAATCTCGCTCCGGGGCAGAACCTGCTCACGCTCGTCTCGCTCGAAGGCCTATGGGTGACGGCTAACTTCAAGGAGACTCAACTCAAACACATGGCAGCCGGGCAGCCTGTCGAGGTTGAAGTCGACGCCACCGGCAAGACCTATCATGGCAAGGTAACCCAGATCGGCGGCGCCACCGGCTCCGTGCTCTCGCTCTTTCCGCCGGAAAACGCGACGGGCAACTACGTGAAGGTCGTCCAACGCGTTCCGGTTCGCGTCGACTTTACCGATCTTGCCAGCGAAGACTCCAACCACGAGCTAAGGCCGGGGTTGTCGGTCGAGCCCAAGGTACGGGTGAAGTAGAAACGCGGATGTAGCTTTGAACTTTTAGAGTATTTCTATAGACGTTTATGCACCTCGGAGCCTCCTATCTGTCGCACTTTTTCGGCAGATAGAAGGCTTCAGATTTTAAATGCACGTAAAGGCTAGTACCATGATCGCGTGATTTGGTATTTACATGAGTGTAGCGCTGGCCTCCCGGTCGGCTGTAGTGCGGGCGTCCCCGCCCGCGCCTGTTAATGGCGAATTACCAATTTATGCAGTCATGACACCCGGACCCCTGGCACTCTAAACGCTCTATCAAAACCCCTGGTGCCTAGCGCTTTATTCCTTTGGTTTGGGCGCCACCATTGCTATGAGCGGGAGGTTTCGGAGTTGCCGAATGTACGGCTCTGATCGCACTGGGCGCCATGTTGATAAGTCTCTGGATAAAATAAATCCCAAGAAAATTCCCGACGAACCCGATCGTGAGGGCTCCCCAAAAGTCTGAAACATTTACCTGCACCGGGAACTGGGATTCACCCAGTCTGGAACTGATGATGACCACCGTGACGCTCAGTAGACATGCACCGAGCATATGCAGCACAGAGGAGCCGAAACCTCCAACCCGTTTGCGAAGGAAGTAAATGCTCGGCACAGTAGGGGGCGATGACTGATTGTTGGCGACGGTCTTGGGTATCATCTTTTTGACAATGAACGCCAATAGGCCACCTATTGAAGCTGCAAAAAGTATCATCCCCTCTGAAGCCGAGATCCGGACATCTTTCTGCTGGGATGCGAAGTGGGCCGTCCCTTCGCCCCCTTGTCCAGGCCTTGGAACCTCATAAAACTTCGACTGCAGAACGAACTTATATGCTCCGGGCTGGAACATAATCTTCTGGGATAGCTGTTCCCAGTTGAACTTAGGTTTCTGCTCGGAACCGTAGGGGTATCCTGCACATCCATTCGTATCGATATCCCAGAATACCCAGTAGCTCTCTCCCGGCTGAAGGAGCACGGACTTGCCCTTCGTCGAATCTCCTTGCACGGGCTTTAGCGCCGGATTGCCTTCAGTCGCGAAGAACACGCAGCCTCGTCGAGAGTCGTTCGTCCCATAGATATGCGTCTCGGCGGGTGCAATGAAAACAGTCTCACGCTCGTAGAAGATGAGAGATACGCTTGAGACATTCGTTATTTTGCCAAGGAGACCCAAGCGAGTGCCAATAACCCATTGCTGCTGAGAGGGTTCCAGCTCAATAGCTACAAGGGTTGCTTCGCCTCCCCGTGGTTGAGGCACTTCTGGGCGAGTGCCGACTTCGGTGATAACTGCGCTCGGCAAGCTGGCACTCAGGTTTGACTGTGCCGATCTGGCAAGAGGCAAGCAAGACCCGAGAAGCAGCAGCGCGCAAGCGGAGACTGTACTGCGGTGAAGCTTCATAGGTTTGCCCTCCAAAGCTCGCGCACTCATCTTAAGCCCATGATACAGCGAGCACAATAGTGTTTTTGAAGAGGCTCTAACAGTCGCATCGATCTGATGCATGCATCGCTTGTCGACAAGGAGGTTATAGATAGGCAGCTTACCTGGTTAGATAGGTACAAGCCTAGTACCGTGAACGCATGATTTTGTAATTGCATGAATGTAGCGTCGGCCTCCCGGCCGGCTGTAGTGCGGGCGTCCCCGCCCGCGCTTGTCCATGGCGAATTACCAATATGCAGTCATGACACTGGTAAGTTTTTGGCATCTGTGTTTGTACGAACAATAGGCGCCCCAACTGCCGATTTTGGGACCTGGGATCACACGAAACTAATGTACAAAATTGCACAGTCAGAGTCTTGGCCAGAATACTAAGGTGACACTTTGACCGGAGTAACCTCGGTTCCGTGGCGCGTAAATTGAAACCGTAGAAGCCACGCGCTGGAAGCAGGCTGACCATCTGCTTCGGCAGGCTTGAACTTCCAGTTCTGCGCTGCTCCTAGAGCAGCTTTCGCAAAGTACTTACTTGGTCCCGGCGAGTCCAGCGTCGCATCTGAAACCTTGCCGCTTGGATCAACCGTGACTCGAACCTTTACATTGACCTGACCCTGAATGGAGTTAATTGCACTCGGGAGCAAGTCGGGCAGCTCTTGCTCAGCAACGGCGCCTTTCACTATCGCACCGCCGGAGCTTTGAGTCGCTGGAGCTGGCGAAACCGCTGGTGCTGGCGGAGTCTTTGAAACTGGCGGATCAGGAGCGACGGCGGCGGTCGCAGGTGCGGACTGCTGTCCTTCGGTCGAAGACGATGATGGAGCCAGGCATGATCGCAGTTGCATAACCGCGATCACCGCAAGTACGGCGAGCACTACGGCAATGAGGATATTCAAGCCGAGTTTTGTGGGGGCCGTTTCACTGGTTTCGTCACTCGGAGCCGGAAGTGGTTGAACAGCTTCAAGACGAGCCTTGACATCGCGGAGAGTGCACCTGTACTGAGGATTGGCACGCAGACACTCTCGTGCAATCTCCGCAAAGGATTGCGGAATGGATTCCGGCACCGTCGGTTCCTTATATGTCGATCTATCCCAAACCGGCGGATGCTGTGTCAGAGCTTCGACCAGAGTCACGCCAAGCGACCAGACGTCCACGGCCGGGGCAATCGTTTCCGTAGCGCCTTCCGGTGCGCCGTACCCCCCCAGCGCCGGAGAGTGTTTCCCAAGCTCTCCCACGAGATGAAGGCTGTCAGAAGAAAGCTTGAGTTGATCGTTGACGACTAGAATGTTCGATGGCTTGAGGTGGCCATGCACGAGGCCTTTTTCGTGAAGATAAGAGAGCGCGTCGATAACTGGCCCAAGCATCTCTCGGGTCTCGGTGGGCGTCAGTGGCCGCTCCGGAAGAATCTCCGCAAGATTTTCTTCGGCATATTCCGTCACGGCATAGAGCAGTTGGGTGGCATCGATCTCACAACGTCCCGTCTGAAACAGGCGCATCAGGTGAGGATGAGACAGCGTTGCTGTAACCTCCCAGCCAGCGATGTGGGCTTCTGCGTCCGCAGCTTCGGCCGCCATGAGCTTGATGGCGGCTTTATGCGACGGATTTCCCTCGATTTCTGTGAGGAAGACGCCACCCGCTTCAGAGCCGCCTAACCATTGGAGGAGGGTAAATCTCCCGTCGATGACCCGTCCTACCCAATCACTACGAATTTCCTCTGTGTTCATGGCTAACCCATTCTATCCGAGCGCAGCAGCAACATAGCCACAGAAGTGCGGCTTCGAGTTGTCAAAGGATAGACGCCCACAGGATCGGCGGATGCAGGCTGCTTCCGTATAGACTGATTGCAGTCCCGCGATGAAAGACTCAATCCACGCCTCGAAAGAGAATTACCTCAAGGCCATCCTCGAAGCAGAAGCCGAGGGGCGCGAGGTGATTCCAGCCGTGCTGGCGCATTGGCTTGAGGTCTCCGCGCCGGCCGTGACCATGGCGCTCAAGCGGCTCAAGCGCGACGGCTATGTCGAAGTCGGCACCGATGGCATTGTGCGTCTAACTGCGACTGGACGAGAAACTGCCTATCGCACTGCCCTGCGTCATCACCTCATCGAGCGCATGTTGAGCGAGATCTTCGGCATGGAGTGGCATGAGATTCACGAAGAGGCCGAGCGGTTGGAGCACGCCGTCTCCCCGGCCTTCGAAACCAAACTCCGGGAAAAGCTGGGCGAAACCGGCGCCTGTCCACATGGCAACCAGGTGCTGCCCGAAAATCCTGCCGAGCGCAAGCGACGCGGTGAGATGCCGCTCTCAGAAGCCGTCGAGGGCCAGCGCTACACCGTTGCCAGCCTCCAGGAGCGCGACCCCAAGCTGCTGCTTTTTCTGCATGGCAACGGCATTGGCCCCGGAAAAAGCCTTCGCCTTGTTAGCAAAAACTACGACCAAACCGTTTCGATTGAGCTTCCTACAGGTATTACCATTCTGGGCCACCCGGCAGCCGAGGCGGTCTGGCTCCGACCTGAGAATCTACGATAATTAAATTTAACAAAAAAGGTTAACCATAGTTAACTAGCTGTGGCATACTCAATTTATGAGCACAACGGCCGAAGCCCCACTCCCCATCATTCCAGGCCTCGCTCCGGGGCCAGAGCACCAGGTTCCCTCGCTGCCAGAGGTTCATGCAACGGTGCGCCTCTCCCGGTCGCCTCGGTTTTGGCGGCGGCTTCTTGGCTTCATCGGCCCAGGATTTCTGATCTCAGTCGGCTACATGGACCCCGGCAACTGGGCTACGGACATCGCCGGCGGCTCGCGCTTTGGCTACACGCTTCTATTCGTCATCATGGCCTCGAACCTGATGGCTGTTCTGCTGCAAAGCCTGAGCCTCAAGCTCGGCGTGGCTACCGAGCGCGACCTTGCGCAGCTCTGCCACCAGGCTTACGGCCCCCGTGTGAGTTACGTCCTATGGATCTTCGCCGAAATCGCCATCGCCGCCTGTGACATGGCTGAGGTTATCGGCTCGGCCATCGCGCTCGAACTGCTCTTCCATATTCCGCTCTTTTACGGTGTGCTGATTACCGGTCTTGATGTGCTGCTGATTCTGGTTTTGCAGCGCTGGGGCTTCCGTTATATTGAGGCGCTGGTCATCGCGCTCATCGGCACTATTCTCGGCATGTTCGGCGTGCAGATGTTTCTTTCCAAGCCGGATTATTGGCCGGCCCTGCACAGTCTTCTCATTCCCTCGGCGTCCATCGTCACCAACCCCGAGATGCTCTACATCGCCATCGGCATTCTGGGCGCGACGGTCATGCCGCACAACCTTTACCTGCATTCCTCAATCGTGCAGAGCCGCCGCTACGAGCGCACGCCCGAGGGCAAGCGCGAGGCCGTGAAGATGGCCAACATCGACTCCGCGCTGGCGCTCACCGTGGCGCTGTTTGTGAATGCGGCCATCCTGATTGTCGCTGCCTCCGTCTTTCATCGCAGCGGACACTTTGAGGTCGCGGCCATTCAAGACGCCTACAAGTTGCTCAGCCCTTTGGTCGGCGCGGCCGGAGCGAGCACTTTGTTCGCCGTTGCGCTGCTGGCCAGTGGGCAGAACTCCTCGATCACCGGCACGCTGGCTGGCCAGGTGGTGATGGAGGGCTTTATCCACTTCAAGCTCTCGCCGTGGCTGCGCCGCCTGATTACACGCTCGCTGGCCATCATTCCCACCATCATCGTGGTCGCGGTCACCGGCGAGGAGGGCACGGAAAAACTGCTGATCCTCAGCCAGGTCATTCTCTCGCTGCAACTCAGCTTTGCCGTGATTCCGCTAGTACTCTTCACCGGCAGCCGCAAGAAGATGGGCGAGTTCGTGAATGCCCCTTGGCTCCAAGCCCTGGCCTGGACAGTCGCCGTCCTAATCGCCGGCCTGAACGCCTGGCTCCTGGTCCTGATGGCAAAGTGAAGTCAGCAACAGAGCTTCGATGGCCGCTGGGCGACATTTCGGAAGTAATCGAATCGGGAGAGCCCTGGTCTTGCAGAGTCATACCCATCAGTCGCCTCTTAGAAAATGAGGAAAGCAAAGCCACGCAGAGCCAAAGACGAGTGCGCAATCATTGGCCAGAGCCACCAGCGTGTGCCGGAAACGCGACCGGGGCGCATAGGTAAACCACTCGAGATGCGAGTGCAAGTACCACGTAGTCTTCGTCCCGAAGTATCGACGCAAGAAATTGTATAAGGAACTACTCCAGGATTTGGGCGAAGTATTCGAGTGTCAGGCCGCGCAGAAGGAGAGCCATGTCGTGGAAGGGCATTTGCAGCCTTGTCAGGTTCACATACTGCTCTCTATCCCGCCTAAGTACGCGGTGAGCCTGGTGGTTAGGTTCATAAAAGGCAAGAGCACGATTCACTTGGCGTGTGTATGGGCAGCGGAAGCAGAATTTCGTTGGCCAGAACCTCTATGCGCGCGGATTTCTGGTTTAGACAGTGGGCCGGAACGAGGCCGTGGTTCGGGGCTATATCCGCAATCAGGAAAAGAAAGACCAACGTCTGGAACAGTTGCGAATGTGGCAATGGCCTGCCACCGATAGAGTGGCTCAATAAAACCGGGCCGCGTTAGCGACCCCGCTCAATCTGCTTTGAGCGGCTCACGTAATCAAGCCCCCGGCTTTGCAGGAGGTGTTGACTCTGTCGACCTACACGAGCCAACACTATGAATCAGTTTTACAAGGACGCACAATCGCACTGAGAACTGCCAATTGCCTGGCGCTATGCAAGCCACATCAGGGCCAAACAATGAACGCTGTCATTACCTCCCGGGGCTCGCATGTCTTGGAGCTGCCTTTCGACGTAGTGCCAAAAACGACTTTGGATGGGCAGATTGCCAATATTACTTTGGTAATTTGACTTTTCTATGCTCGAAAGTTTTAGTATTGGCGGCGCAGTTTCATGAATGCAAATATGGCGGGATATGTCGTCATCAATGCACGTGTTACTTTGACGGCGGATCTTAGACCAGCTGCGACTGCGGTGCTATTGGTGTGTCATCTCGGAAAGTAATGCGCTTTTGATTGCATTCGAAGACAGGATGCATCCGTTTGCCTGGCTTGTAACAAGTCTGCATCTCTCCACCCCATGCACGAGGAATCCGTTTCTTCGCATTCTTTGATCTCACTCGTCGATAACCTGCACACGCTCGGACTACGGCTCAGGTTGCGATCATGTTTGTCTGCAGGATGCGACTCCTCATACCGGCATCATTCATCGAAGGCGCACGCGTCCACACGGATGGGTGCGGATATGTGATGTAAAGGAGAAATCATGTCTCAGCAGTTCACTCCCTCCTGTGGACGAGCACGCACTCGTCGACTGAGCGGATACTGTTTTACAGTACTCGCGGCTCTGCTTCTAACTCTTGCGGCACCGTACGCCGCCGCTCAATGCAAAGTCGTCTACACGATTTCCAGCCAGTGGTCGGGAGGTTTTGGAGCAGCCATCTCCATCCAAAACACGGGAACCACCGCACTCAGCAGTTGGACGCTGACCTGGACCTTCGCCAATGGACAGACGGTGTCGCAACTCTGGAATGGCACGGAAACCCAGAGCGGCGCCAACGTAACGGTGAAAAACCTGAGTTATAACGGCAGCATCGCTGCTGGAGCAACTTTGTCCGGTATTGGATTCAATGGAACCTGGAACAATGTAACTAACGCTATTCCGGTGTCGTTCGCGGTTAATGGAACGACGTGCAACACATCATTGACCGCAACAACCACCGCTCTCGCGGCCTCCTCCACAACCGTAACGACTGGCACCAGCATTACGCTGACTGCTACGGTTGCGCCCTCTGCAGCCACTGGAACCGTTACGTTTCTTGATGGGACAACTTCGCTGGGAACCGGAACGCTGAGTTCTGGAACGGCAACATTGTCCACCTCATTCAGTACAGCCGGGACGCATTCGATTACCGCTGTCTACGGCGGATCCTCCACCTACGCAACGAGCACATCGAGCGCCGTCACCGTGACGGTGAGTACAGCCACCAAGACGGCCACTACGACCGCGCTCGCTGTATCCACCACCACGCCTACGGTTGGCGCCAGCGTCACGCTGACCGCCACGGTTTCGCCTTCCGCAGCTACTGGCACAGTCACCTTCTATTCGGGAACAACCTCGCTCGGTACGGGAACGTTGAGTTCAGGTGTGGCAACACTTGCAACTTCATTCGCGACAGCCGGAACGGACTCACTGACGGCGGTCTACGCTGGATCAACGACCTACGCAACCAGCACATCGAGCGCCGTTTCGGTGACGGTCAGTACAGCAACCAAGACGGCCACCTCCACCGCGCTCGCCGTATCCACCACCACACCAACGGTTGGCGCCAGTGTCACGCTGACCGCCACGGTCTCGCCTTCCGCGGCAACCGGCACAGTCACCTTCTATTCGGGAACAACCTCGCTCGGTACGGGAACGTTGAGCTCAGGTGTAGCAACACTTGCAACCTCATTCGCAACAGCGGGAACTGACTCGCTGACCGCGGTCTATGCTGGATCAACGACCTATGCCACCAGCACATCGAGCGCCGTAAGTGTGACGGTCTCTTCCGGAACCAGCGCTGGCTTTGCGTGCAGTGTTGTCTACACGATCACGCCGCAAAGCTCGAGCGCTTTCGGCGCGACCATCGCTCTCGACAATACTGGAACTACGGCCTGGACCAGTTGGACGCTACAGTGGATCTTCGCCAACGGACAGACGATCTCGTCTCTTTGGAACGGCATTGAAACACAGACCGGCGCGTTGGTGACGGTGACCAATGAGAGCTACAACGGTTCCGTCGCAGCGGGTGGAAGCGTGACCAATATAGGCTTCAATGGAGCCCTAGTTGCCGGCAATGCAGTTCCGACGGCATTTGCGGTGAATGGAAATCTTTGCGCTCCACTGAGCGGCGATCCTCCGCTAGCGCCGACTGGTTTGACAGCCACATCCGGTAATGCGCAAATCGCGCTTTCATGGACGCCGAGTTTGACTGCCACTAGTTACAACATACTGCGGTCGACCACGAATGGCGGACCATACACAGCGGTAGGCACATCGACCACAACCAGCTACACCAACACCGGATTGACCAACGGTACGATTTATTACTACGTGGTCGCGGCGATAAACACGGCTGGCACCGGCGCCAATTCAAATCAGGTATTCGCGGAACCCGGCGTAGTGCCTCCCAATGTTACGATCATTGTCAATACCTCCCAAACCCAGAAGATTTCGCCCTACATATACGGAATCAACGGGAACAACAATGGGAGCATTCCCAACGTTCCAGACGTAACCATCTACCGCCTTGGTGGCAATCGTTGGACAGCCTACAACTGGGAGACGAACGCTTCCAACGCAGGCAGCGACTATCTCTACGAGAATGACAACTTCTTGAGCAGCAGCTCTGTTGCAGGAGCAGCCGTACTGCCGACGATCACAGCCGGCATAGCTGCGGGACAAGCTACCCTGATCACAGTGCCGATGCAAGGTCTAGTATCTGGAGATGAGAGCGGTCCGGTCAGCGTTACCAACCCTCCCGACTTGACGCGGTTCAAGACCCTGATCGCTGCGAAGAATACGGAGAGCTCCGCTGCGTTCACGACTACGCCTATCACGACCGACGCCTATGTCTATAACGACGAGTTCGTGTGGGCCATGAATCAAGAGGCTCCCGGGCAAAACATTTTCAGCAGCACCACGGCCACACCGACTTTCGTTGACCTGGACAACGAACCTGAGCTCTGGAACACGACTCATTTGGAAGTGCAGGGCTCGACTGAAATTACACCTGCCGCATATATTGCCAAGACACTGGCCTTGACGCAGGCTCTGAAGAATCAGTTCCCGAACATGATCATCTTTGGACCTTCGCACTACGGATTCCTCGGCATTTACAACTGGCAGGTCGGAATCACTGACACCACTCCAACCGGCGCCAACTGGTTTCCAGATGTGTATTTTCAGGCTCTGGCCACCGCTTCAGCGACCTACGGAAAGCCGCTCGTGGATGTCTATGACTTCCATTGGTATCCTGAGGACTACGACGCGGGCGGCACGCGGGTGACCAGCATGACAAGCGCAACTTTGTCGGATGCGGATATGCAGCTGATCGTGCAGGCTCCGCGCAATCTATGGGATACGACGTTTACGGATCCCGGCAACAGCAATCCGTGGCCCAGCTCAGTGCTTGGAGGCGCGCCCATTTACATGCTGCCAAGACTGCAAGCAAAGATCAATTCAGAATTCCCCTCGATCAAACTTTCCATCAGCGAGTACGAAACGGGCGGATTCAACAACATTGCAGGCACGGTCGCGCAAGCGGATCAGCTGGGCGTTTTTGCCAGCAACGGTGTCTTCGCGGGCATGTTCTGGCCGCCGAGCGGAACCTACGATTATGAGCTTGCTGGCTTCCGAGCATTCCGTAACTATGATGGTGCCGGTTCTAACTTTGGAGACACTTCGGTGGCAACGACCTCCAGCAACCCCGGGAGTGTGATGATCTACGTGAGCACAGACAGCACAACGCCCGGCCGGGCTGTATTGGTGGCCATTAATCGATCTAACACGACGCAGGTCGCAGCGCTCAGCGGGCTCAGCCTGTCGGGCACGGCCAGCATGTATCAAATGACAGCGGCCACAGCTTCGGCACAAAGCGCGGCTGGGAGCCCGGTAACGCCGGAGTCCATTGGGACGATGGCAGTCAGTGGCTCATCACTGACGCTGACTCTACCTGCGTACAGCGTCACAACAATCAACGTTCCGTAAACCTGCTGAATTTGGCATAACACGAAACCAGAGTTGGTGTGTCCCGGTGATTTCCGAACAAGTCATTGCTCCCTGCGGGTCGTACCGGCTTGAGAGTTGGGGCTTCGGGATACAGCGACTCTGGTTTTGCTATAGCTTTTCGATATAGGCAGGTCTATGCCACCCCGCGAAAGTAAAATATGTCCGGTTCCTGTTCAGGAATGATCGCAGAGTTTAGTTGCTACTAACTGGGCTCTCGAGCTCTCCCACCGTAAGTGATGCGCCGTAGGCTCCTTGACCTTTGTTCGTCTCCGAATACTAATCTTCGGACGTGGCCTGGAACTGCGCTTAGCGTCAAGGGCAATCTTGACCCTGTTCGTGCGCTAGCGAGACAGGATTAAAATGCGCGTTGAAATAAATAGTAGGCTCTGCTTACCGGTTTGAAATCTCAAGACAGCCAAGGCTGTTTGGCAGGCATCGCATGCGCTGGCTGGAGAGCCTACCCTCTTCGATCGAGTTGCTCGCCAAGCCACAACATCGTGTCCACGTGGGCGATCTGGAAAGCAACATCTTCGATCTGTTCGCCGCAGCCCATCAGTTTGGGACGCACTTTCTGCTCCGCACGCGTGCTGGACGACTGGCCGATGGAGGACCCGAGAGCGAACCCGAGGTTATCGGACTAAGTCCACGCCAGGGCCTTTATCGCATCGCCGCGCACAATCGCAAGGGCGAGGAGTCGGAAGCAGTTTTGGAAATCCGCTACCGGCGCATGCGTTTTCAGACGCCCAAAGGCAAGAAGAAACGTTATCCGGATCAAATGGTCACCGCGAATGAGTCGCGGGAGCAACACAGACGCCGCCCGATCGGGACCGGATCGACTGGACGCTGATCACTGATCTGGCAGTGGGTTTACGCCGCGAGGCGGTGGAAAAAGTGCAATGGTATGTGCTGCACTGGAAGATAGAGATATTACCTAAGATCCTCAAATCTGGCTGCCGAGCCAAACAAGCCCAGCTAAGAACCGCTCCGCGGCCGGTGAATCTATTGGCAGTGTTCTGCATTTTGAGTTGGCGTGTTTTTTGGCTCACCATGACACATAGCATCGCGCCTGATGCAGATCCCGAACAGGTCTTCACCGATCTCGAATTGCGCATTCTGGATCGCTTGGTCGCCAACAAGTCCCGTGCCCAGTTGCCTTAATACTTACTTTCGCATTATTTGATCAAGCTGGCGCGTAACGCAGATTCGCCTCCCAGAAACGAAACGGTTTGGAGAGGATTAGTACGCCTTGTCGACATCCAACTGGGCGTCACGCGGGGGGACAACTTGTGGGTAATTGAAAGGGCTACCGGTGGATATTTACTCGAGGTGGACCAAATCAGTGGTCAGATCAATATCAATCTCTCCTCCGGGAAATGGCAGCACTACCAAAGGGCACGGTGGCTGCATCAACAGAGTGCATGCGCCCTTATCACCACGAAGCGCACGCAGTTCGGCAAAGATCTCGCGGGGAAACACAGCGGGAATGCCAAAGACGTCCTTGTAAGTCGAGGCCACAATGGCTGCCGTTACTTGCGTACAAAACAACTCAAGCATTGTGCGCAAGTGCACAACTGAGAGTTGTGGCTGGTCGCAGGCGAGGACCAAGGCACCGGGAGTTTGCGGGAAGCTGTTCTCAAGAGCAGCAAGGCCTGACTGAATTGATGTCGAGATCCCTTGCTCCCAGACGCGGTTGACGATGGGAATGGCATTGCGCATCAGAGCGGTTTTGCGAATCAACTCGTGATGGGCGCCAAGCACGGCAATAACAGGGATCGCACCGCTCTCGTTGGCGATGCGAATCGCACGGTCGATCATAGTTTCGCCGCCGAAAATGAGCAACTGCTTGGGTTGGCCCAGGCGGCGGCTGGCTCCGGCGGCGAGAACAATGGCAGCGATGCTCATCGGCTTCAGTGTACCGGGAAGCCCGAAAATTCGTTCGCATTTTCAAGCCATCTTGCCAAGAAATGAGATTTCGATGCTCATCGGCGCATAAGGCTGAGCGAGAATAGTTCCATGACGGATCTTCAGCGCATTTTACCTTTGTGGCGCGAGTTGGAGGCTGAAAGGGCGGACTACGTCCTCGCCACGGTCATCGCTGTTGAAGGCCCAAGTTATCGCAAGCCTGGCGCCACGATGCTGCTGGCTCAAGATGGCCGCCGCGCTGGCACCGTCAGCGGCGGCTGCCTTGAAGCAGAGGTCGCTCGCCGCGCCTGGTGGCACACCGCTAACGGCCCATCCGTTCAGCGCTATTCCACCGTTGAAGAGGACGGTGATCGCCCCTATGGATCCAGC
>Ga0255356_1001119_pt1 | contig 17272 bp, 16 predicted proteins | sample HBST100metaG_FD_189944 | JGI IMG/M metagenome (GOLD analysis project Ga0255356, IMG submission 189944) | Peat soil microbial communities from Stordalen Mire, Sweden - H.B.S.T100 | ecosystem: Environmental > Terrestrial > Soil > Wetlands > Peat | place: Sweden: Norrbotten County, Stordalen Mire... | reverse complement strand
GGATGATGTGTACCTGCGGCTGCGCGCAACTGCTGGGCGAGTGCAACCACGTGGGCTGCCCTGAGAGCGGACGGGAGCGCAACGAACTGAGCGCGGCCATCGCCGCCGGCCTGAGCGACAAGGAGATTCTGGCGGCGTTCTCAGCAAAATATGGCGCCACCGTGCTGGCCGCGCCCACCACCCAGGGCTTCGACCTGGTGGCCTGGATTGCACCCTTTGCGGTCTTCGCCGCGGCGCTGCTGGGCACCATTCTGCTGGTTCGGCGCTGGGCGGGTGTGTCGGTGGGCAATACCAAGGCAACTGCGGGCCTCGATGCTGCAAACGAGGATCCGGCTGAACGGGCGCGCCGTGAAAAGATTCGTCGGGAAACCGGCAGCGACGGAGGTTTCTGAGCTATGACCAACCTGCAAGGCGAAGTGGCGGGCGCGCTGTTGACGCTGGCGCTGCTGTTTTATACCTTCTGGCCAGAGAACGTCTTTGCCAGCCAGCGCGAGAAGACGCGCCTCGATTACCTGTTGGAGCGCAAGGATCAGCTTTACGAGAACCTGCGCGACCTGAGCTTCGAGTACCGCGCCGGCAAGTATCCTGAAGAAGATTTCGTGGTCCAGCGCGCGCTGCTTGAAAACGAGACGGCGCAGTTAATGGCCGAAATCGAGCATTTGCAGCAGGGTTGAGAGGCCGTCTGGCGTTTCGCCTTCGCCCCATAACTGCTGTCATTCTGAGCGAGCAACAAAACAGGCTGTCATTCTGAGCGAGCGAAGCGAGTCGAAGAACCTGCGGTTGTTTTTAACTTCCTCCGATGACTAACTCAGGTAACTGACTCAACCACGACGCACCCATAGGATTCCACCAAGACCATGAAATCGACCCAGTTACTTCTTCGCACTTTTGCCTTGACCCTGCTGGCAACAGGCGCACTCACGCAGGCTGCCACCGTCACTGGCACGGTGACCGACAAGACCACCGGCAAGCCCGCAGCGGGCGATACCGTGGTGCTGGTGGACGTGCAGGCAGGCATGAATGAGGCGGCCCACGCCACCACCGACGCCCACGGACGCTATTCGCTGAAAGAGCCCGGCAACAATCCGTATCTGGTGCGAGTTACTCACCAGGGCGCCGGCTACTTCATCGCCGCGCCACAGGGCGGAGCGCAGGGTGATATCCCGGTCTATGACGTGGCCGCCAAGGTCCAGGGCGTCTCCATCGAGGCCGACGTAATTGAGGCGGAGACCGACGGCGGCCAGCTCAAAATAGCCGAGCGTTACTATGTCCATAACACCAGTTCGCCGCCGCTGACCCAGTGGAGCACGCGCTCCTTTGAGATTGTGCTGCCCGCCGGGGCGGTGGTGAGCAGCGTGGGCGCGCAGCGGCCCAGCGGCCTGCCCACCTCGGTCAAACTCGACCCGGACGGCCCCGCGGGCCACTACTCCTTCAACTTCCCCATCCAGCCGGACGAAGGCGAGAAGGACACGCTCTTCCAGATCAGCTATCAGGTGCCTTACAGCGGCGGCAAGTTCACCTTCGACTCCCAGGTGTCGCTGCCGGCCGATAACGTGGCCGTGCTGCTGCCCAAGAGCATGACCTTCACAGCGGGCTCTGGATCGGCCTTCAAATCCGTGGCGGAAGAGCCCGGCGTCATGACCTTCCTGGCCAAAAATGCGGTTCCCGGCAAGGTGCTCGAATTCACTCTCTCAGGCACAGGATCGATTCCCCGCGATGCACAGGGCAGCCAGGCCGGACAGCAGCCCGCGACGGACAACGGAACCCAATCGCAGGACGCGAGCGCGCCCGCCAGCCAACCCGGCGGCGGCATCGGCAACCCCATCGGCACCCCCGATCCGCTTTCAAAATACAAGTGGTGGATTCTGGGCGGCCTGGCGCTGCTGCTGGCGGCCGGAGCGGCCTTCCTGTTGCGCAAGCCGGCGACGGAAGGGGCAGTAGCCGCCGCAACTGAAGCGGGTGCGCTGGCGGCTGCTGTTGCACATTCCGGCGGAGCGGCTTACCCGCCCTTTGGCAGCACGGAGGGGAAGAATGCAGCCTTGCTCAATGCCCTGAAGGAAGAGCTGTTTGCTCTCGAAAGCGCGAAACTCTCCGGCACGCTGGCGCCGGGCGAATACGAAGAGGTAAAGGCGGCGCTGGAAACCGTGCTGAAGCGGGCGCTGAAACGCAGTTCCTAGCAGCCAGCCGCTGGCTTCTGACTGCTCTTCCATGTATGGAACATCGTTGCGCCCCAGGGCGTAGCATTGAATCCGACGGCTCTTGGCCTCCTCATCCCGCATATGCGGCGCACGGAGGCCGGACCGGATAAGCTGGCAACCAAGAGCCGGCAGCTAGAGGCCCGGAAAATGAACCTTTTCAAGACCACCATCCTTCTTACCGTACTCACGCTCGTTCTGGTTCTGGCCGGAATGTACTTCGGCGGCGAAGACGGCGCAATCATTGCTTTTGCCATTGCGGCAGCCATGAACTTCTTCAGCTACTTCTACTCTGACAAGCTGGCGCTGCGCATGTACCGTGCGCAACCGGTCACGCGGGAAGAGTTACCGCGCGTCTATGCGGTGGTGGAGCGGCTGACGGCAAAGGCCGGCATTCCGATGCCGAAGATTTATGTGATTCCCACCGAGTCGCCCAACGCCTTCGCCACCGGCCGCAATCCCAAGCACGCCTCGGTCGCCGTCACCCACGGCATTCTGGCGCTGCTCACCGACGACGAGTTGGAGGGCGTGCTGGCCCATGAGCTGGGCCATGTACGCAACCGCGACATCCTCACCAGTTCCATCGCCGCCACGCTGGCCGGAGCGATCACCATCCTGGCCCGCATGGCCTTCTGGTTTGTCGGCGGACGGCGGCGCAACGGCGGCTTCATCGGCATGATCGTGATGATGCTGCTGGCGCCGCTGGCTGCCATGCTGATTCAGTTGTGGGTCTCTCGCACCCGCGAGTACGAGGCCGACGCCTCCGGCGCGCACCTGACCGGCAACCCCTACGCACTGGCCAGCGCGCTGGAGAAAATCTCCTCCGTCAGCCGCCAGGTTCCGCTGCTGGCCTCGCCCAACTCGGCGCACATGTTCATCATTGCGCCGCTGCTCTCGGGGCAAACCTTCGCCAGCCTCTTCAGCACTCATCCGCCCGTCCAGAAGCGCATCGAGCGGCTGATCGGCAGAACGTCGGTGTTAGGAACAGGGATCAGGCAGTAGGGAGTAGGGAATAGATGGTCATAACTGAGCTTTCTCTTCGGTGCAGCCGGTGCAGCCACTTACGGCTCGCAACTGCTCTTCTTTGCTGGATAGCGGCAACGGGCGCCTATGCACAGGCTCCGAGTGCTTCAGCACCGCAGGCGCAGACTCAGCAGAGCAGCTTCAAAGGCTTCGATGTGATCTCTGTGAAGCAGAACAAGCGCGAAGACAGCGGCATGAGCATCAGCAACGCCCGTGGAACATTCAGCGTGACGAACACCACGCTCACCGTGTTGCTGATGAACGCCTACGATGTGCGCGATACCTGCGTCTTTGGAGTGCCGCCGTGGGCCGGGAAATTGCGCTGGGACGTGACCGCCAAGGTCCTGGACCCACCGGCAGCCAACAAGGATCATCCGCCATCACAGCAACAAGAGAACGCGGACTACGAGGCAGAGGTGCGGAATATTCTCTTTGAAAGATTTGGCCTCAAGGCGCACATCGAGGAGAAGCAATTGCCCGTGTTCGAGATGGTGGCGGTAAAAAGCGGCGTGAAGTTCCATAAGTCCACTGCTCCCGCTGAAAAACACGGATTCTGGTTACAAAAATTCGGCGAATTCACGGCCACGGGTGTCTCGTTGAGCAGCTTTGCGGAAATCATCACGTATGACGTAGGGCGAACCGTTATCGACAAAACAGGATTGCAAGGGGACTACGACCTGAGCCTGAAGTGGTCTCCCGAGGAGCAGGCCGCGAACGCGGAAGACTCTGGAGCGGTAGATAGACCAGAAATCATTACCGCGATGCAGGAGCAGCTTGGATTAAAGCTGGTGTCGGGCAAGGATCCGGTGAAGACGCTGGTCGTCGATTCCGTGAACATGCCCACGGCAAACTGACCTCTCGTACGACGCGCCATCCCTGTGCCGGCAGTCAACAGGGAAACCGAGCGCCTCCAATCGGTTCCGTGTTCCCTATTCCCTACCCCCTGTTCCTGTATCATCGAAGAGGCCCTGTAGCGCGCAATGTATGGTGCAGGGGCCGAAACAGGAAGTGCATGAAGACTGGCATTATCGGCCTGCCGCAGGTGGGCAAAACATCTCTGTTCAAGATCCTGACCAAAGCCCGGCTCGAAGAACGCGGCCACTCGCGCGAGGCGCACATCGGCGTAGCGAAGGTGCCCGACGAGCGGCTGGACAAGCTGTCGGCGCTCTACTCTCCGAAGAAAACCACCTTTGCCACCGTTGAGTACGTAGACGTGGCGGCCATCGGGCAGGAGGCGCTGAAGGAGACCGCGTTCCTCGCCAGCCTGCGCCAGGTGGACGCGCTGATTCACGTGCTGCGCGCCTTCGAGGACGATGCGATTGCCCACGTAGGCCCCATCGATCCCCTGCGCGACATCAAGAACGTCGAATTCGACCTGATGATCAGCGACCTGACGCAGGTTGAAAAGCGGCTGGAGCGCCTGGAGAAGGATCTGAAGAAGGGGCGCACCGGTGAACTGGAGCGCGAACAGGCCCTGCTCATCCGTTCCAAAGAGGCGCTTGAAAAAGAGCAGCCCCTGCGCGAGTTGGAGATGACGGCCGAGGAAAAGAAGCTCATCAAGGGCTTCATGTTCCTGTCGCAAAAACCCATTCTCTATGCGCTCAACATCGGCGAAAGCACCACGCTGGGCACGGACCTTGAAGCGGCGGTGAGCCTCTTCAAGCTGGACGAGATCGCCCACCGGCCCAATGCGGGCGCCACGGCCATCTGCGGCAAGGTGGAGGCCGAACTGGCCGAGATGGACGACGAAGAGGCGGCTGAATTCCTGGGCAGCTACGGACTCCACGAGAGCGGGCTGGTCAGGTTGATCCGCAAGAGCTACGAGTTGCTGGGGCTTATCAGCTTTTTCACCGCCGGCGAGGACGAATGCCGCGCCTGGACGGTGCCCGTGGGCTCGAAGGCTCCACAGGCGGCCGGCGCCATCCACTCCGACCTCGAGCATCACTTCATCCGCGCCGAAACCATCCGCTGGGACACGCTGCTGGAGGCCGGTTCCGAGGCGGTCGCGAAGAGCAAAGGCACGCTGCGGCTGGAAGGCAAGGAATACATTGTGCAGGATGGAGACGTCATGCACATCCGGCACAGCGGGTAAGGACCGATGCTCAGGCTTTCACTCATTCTCGGTACGATTGCCGCGCTGGCCGACGTGGCCGGCGGGCTGGTGCTGGTGCGCGCGCGCGGCGTCGAGCGCTACCTGCGCTACTTCGTGGCCCTGGGGGCCGGCTTTCTGATCGCCACCGCTCTGCTTGAGATGATGCCCGAGGGCCTGCGCCTGAGCCCGCGCCTGGGACCGGTTCTGATCATGGGCGGCTATTGCGTGGTCCATCTGCTGGAACACACCATCAATGCCCACTTTCACTATGGCGAAGAGACGCACCACGGCGAGTTTGTCACCCGGCATACCGGAAACTCGGTGATGGCGGGCCTCAGCCTGCACGCGCTGTTTGACGGCGTGGCTATCGGCTCGGGTTTTCTGGTTACCAACTGGCTTGGCTGGCTGATTTTTCTTGCCATTTTTCTGCACAAGGCGCCAGAGGGCTTCACCATGGCCAGCGTGATGCTGGCCAGCGGACGCAGCCGGACCACGGCGTTCTACTCCGCGGTGGCACTGGCCGCGGCTACCCTGGCCGGAGTGCTGGTCATCGAGCTGATTCCCAGTTGGCTGCCCTATGGATTGCCCATCTCGGCCGGCGTAGCCCTCTATGTGGGCGCCAGCGACCTGGTGCCGGAGGTCAACCGCGAACCCGGCATCCGCATGGCGCTGGTGTTTTTCGCGGGTGTGGGCGCATTCCTGCTGCTGCGGATGTTTCTGCCGGCACTATAAGCCGCTTGATGCCAATCAGTGTGCTGAAAGGCCGCGGGGCTCAAAGCGCGCTTTTCAATCCAGACAAAAATTCATGCCTGAACTATCCCATTGCGGCCTTGGCCTATCCAACTGGGATGATTCCCCCAGGGAAGGGGCTTATTGGGTAAATGCCTGGAGATTGCAGAGGAATACCGCGGCCGGTTGGGGATGGTGAGCTCGCTGGGGCTCGAACCCAGGACCCACGCCTTAAAAGGGCGTTGCTCTACCTACTGAGCTACGAGCTCTCACCAACTACAACTTATTTTGAATCAACAAGTTGCAGTATATCAATCTTCTTGGCCTTGCATGGCTTTTTGGCGTTGGTAGCCAATTTGTAGCCGCTTTGTACCGAAACTGCCCCCGGACGTACCAAGGTCTCCAACGCCCGCAACTTGTGAGTCGGAGCGAGGTGGGCGTACCGGGCGGTCATGGCGATCGTCTTGTGTCCCATCAGTTCCTGCACTGTATTCAAGTCTACCCCATACATCACCAAACGGCTATAGCGGAACCAGAATTGCCATACCTCGAAACCATTGCACTCAAGTCGACGCGACCCCAAGAAGCGGCGACCTCTCACAAGTCCAAATAGGGTACAGTTATTCTGGTTCCGCTCTAGCGAAGCCGCGCCTAATGTCAGGCACATCACGACTGAAGAGTCGTTGAAGGTGCCAATGTTCCGCATTCGAATCATTCTCACAACATCAACGATTGAGCGCGCAAAGCTCTTTCTGGCGCGTGGAGGAGCGCTGCTTCTCTGCGTATTGCTCGTCCCAATCGCTGCTCACGCTTCGCCATTTGATTCCGGTATCAGCTCCTTACAAACACTGTTTACCATTACCTATCTGCTTGAATACCTGTTTGTTATTGATTTCTTGGTTTCTGCTCGGCTATGATCTCCTCGGTTGCTGTCGGTCTTACGGTTCTTATCGGGCAAAACGCCTTTTTGGAAGTTCCACGGCATGGATAGAGACCTCAAGTTCTAGGTTTATGACCGGCGGTCACAATACGAGAACGTTTATAGTTGATGCCGGAATTGAAGTTCCGCCCTGTCGTTCAAACGCGTTCATCTAAACGCTCAGTGCCCGTCCGAGTGCAGATCAACTTTGCCGCGGAACTTGCCGTAAACAAAAACGACGTAGCCGATGGCCAGCAGCATTCCGAAGCCCCACCAGATCAGGCCCACAGCGAGAGTATGCGGGCCGGAGATGGCGCGAGTTAAGGTGATGTCGCGGTCCGCCCCAGTGGTAGACGGCAGTAGCGTGGGATACAGCCCCCAGCAGGCTCCAGCCAGCATGAAGAACAGGTAAAGGCACGAAGACAGGAACGCTTTCACCGGCTGGGCCTTGCGATTGAAGAGCCAGATGCCGCTAAGCGACGCTACAACGCCGATGGGAACGATGAAGGTTGCCGGGTAATTGAAGTAGTTATTCAGGCTGGCCGGGCGCACGGCGATGGTGGCCACGAGGCTGACCGCAGTTAGGACGACCAGCACAAACCAGAGTGGCGTGATGACGTGGCTGGCGCGGTCTTCCAGTTCGCCGGAGGTTTTGATGGTGAGCCAGAGAGCGCCGTGGAGTGTTAGAGCAACGAGCGCAAGCAGGCCGCCGATGACGGTGTACCAGTCGAGAATGCCGGGGTGAAGTCCGGGCTGCCAGTTGGTCCACAGAGGCAGAAAGAAGTAGCCATCGGCCTGCAGCGGAACACCGCGCAGGACGTTGGCCAAAGCGGCGCCGAAGAAGATCGTCAGGAGGGCGCTCGATAAGCCGAAGACGCCGTCCAGCAGAGCGCGCCAGACGCCGACTTCGACGTGGTTGCGCAACTCGATGCTTATGCCGCGCAGAATCAACAGCCAGAGCACGATCATCAGCGGCAGATAGAAGCCGCTAAAGGCCGAGGCGTAGAGCAGCGGAAATGCGAAGTAGAGTGTGCCACCGCCAGCCAGCAGCCAGACCTCGTTGCCGTCCCAGACCGGGCCGATGCTGGCGAGAGTGGCATGGCGTTCCGCCTCCGAGCGCACCAGAAACAGATGAAGCACACCCACGCCAAGATCGAAGCCGTCGAGCACGACGTAGCCGACGATCATTACGGCAACCAGCCAGAACCAGATGAAACCCATCATGACCAAGCTCCAATTTTCTCTCTTCTATGGCGGATGAAAACATCAATCGGCATGAACCGCATCGGCAGCGATGGCCTCTGGCCCGTTGCTGATCTCTCGATAGATCAGCACGGTGAACAGGAGACCCAGAAGCGCGCAGCCCGGTCCCACTGCTCGCCGCCGGTTTTGAGCGCGACCGATTTGAGCACCACGATCAGAAGCGCCAGGCCCATGGTGAGCTGAGGAAAAAGGTAGTGGAAGGTGATGGTGAAGGCAAAGTGCAGCCTGTGGATCAACTCAGCGGTCATTAGAGACGCTCCAGTGTCAGGACGAGCGCAGGGCAATGCGGCTGCATTCCTCTCCGCATAGGTTCACCTGTCACAAGAGTAAACGAAAGTGATGGGTAGCGAAACTAACCCGCCTGCCAGAGCGGGGTCTCCGGTTCGATGCTCACACGCGAATCTTCGCATAAGTGTGACCCGACATGTAAGGTCAAGATTCTTCCAACAAAAAGAGGCAGACAGTGACACTCGGCTCTGCCAGCCGAACTCCAACTATCGAAGACTCTATCGATCCCAGAACCCCCAAAGATTTGTCGTCTTGTGGGGCATCCGTGAAATCGAAGACCCAATCGGCAAGATTCAGGCGGAACGCATTGAGCGGATCGCCTCCGACCACGAAATCCGCAGTCGATTCATCGGCCCGCACCACACCGCAAAAGGCCGAAAAATCAGCCGAACCAAAGCGGCCTAAGACTCGTATACGCCGTTCATCCTCAGCCCAGCCGCGCAAGATAAGCGATATTTCAGGTAGTGGAATCATAGAGTCCCTCGGATTGCTGTATATCCCCACGTGGGTACAGCGTCGAATCACTAAACTTCAAAATTCATTACAATCAGCCAAGTATATTATTGTTGGAAATACTGACTTAAAATCCGCAGGCCGCAGGGCCGTGGGGTTCAAGCCTCCCCCCTCCCGGCACCAATGATTGTAAGCAGCTTATCATCAATGAGTTGGCGTGATAGTTTCAAGACTCGCGGACTGACTTTTCGTCAGAGAAATCTGTCCATCGAACCCCGATGGGGTACATATTCAGGCACACACGGACCTATTTTCAGACAGAACGTATCGCTTTCTTGAGCGACCAACAAACCCGTTCTGCAATAAACTTGGCAAAGGGGCTCGCATCTACATCAATGCTCGCGCGGTCCAGAGCGTTCAAATACGTTGCGCGATCCTCAACGCAAACCACAGTCCACGGATACCCGCCAGACGCCAGCAGAACATTCATCAGAAACCGGGCCATGCGGCCATTGCCATCGGAATACGGATGAATGTAGCCAAAGAGCCAATGACCGAGCACAGCTCGAACCGATGGCTCAGGTTCCGCTTCAATCAAATCGAACAGCGCAGGCATGGCATAGCGCACCGCTTCCCAACGTGGAGGAACATACCTGGAATTTCGCAGATAGACAGCATCATTGCGATAGCCAGCCAGGGCCGAGGCCGGGATTAGGCCGGATACGACGCATGGCTCGAAAAGCTCTCTGTGCCATTCCCTGTGGTCCACTCTGGCAATCGCTCCCGCGTTTCCGCCAGCCAGCACTTTGGACACGGCTCCCTTCACTTTTTGGAAGGCTTGCCAATACCCACGCGCCGCCAGGGCATCGCGGCTTTGCCGGTCTGCCTCGTGATGCGCTGGATCCCATGCCCCCGATATGACTCTCTCAATCAACTCTGGGCTTACGCGGTAACCTTCGATTGAGAGGGAATGATATGCATCGCTTTGATAAATCCCGTCGACAAAATTCAGATATGCCGTCTGGTTCATGGGCAACCCAGGTGGTTTGGGGAAGACCTCAAGCACTGCATACCGTGATACTGACCAGATAGCCTGAAGCCTTCCGACGATGGGCGCGTCCACAGCTCTGCCTATTGCGAATACACGCTGCACAGTTTCAAACGGGTCTGATTCTCGAACATCATACCCCGCGGCCTTCATCGTCGAGAGAATTTCGTCAGCCTGTTCTGCGTGGCCCACACGCCGCAAGGCGCCTGCCAGACGACCAGCAATGGCGGAGTGTCCTCCGTCCAGCAGAGGTCTGAGCAGTTCAGATGCATCGCGGATGCTCGCTAGCAAAACTTGGGCTTCAATCGGGTTTCGGATAAAAACGGACTCTGGTACTCGAATCAGCGCGGCGACAGGAGAAAAGAGTCGCAGGCCATTGCGGACGACCAAATCTTTGGGTGCAGGGTTTTGCTGCTCCTTCAGATCGTACAGCGAGGTGCGAAAGAGAAGCCCTATCGTATTGTTATGACCTTGGGGGCTATAGACAATGACCTGAGACGGAATAATGGTGTTTTCCGCGTGCAGTAGAAGGGACTGTTCCGGCGAGAGATGCCATTCTCCGCCGAAACGCTCATTGCAATATTGAGCGCAAAATTCCCAGAAGGACGCGAACCACGGCGTGCTGTCTCCGGCCTGAGCACCAGGGTTAGAGGAGATAAGCCAGCCTTTCATCACTGACAGCAGGAATCCATGTTTCAGCAGGCGATCTCGATGAACCCGGCTCAGTTCGTTCGACTGAAAGACGCGCCGCCCGTCCTTCTGCAGTCCCTGAAGGATGCTCAGTGATGCCGCGAGCTTTTCATTCGGTGCCGCCATATGTACGCCCTCGGGCTATTGCAAGTTTATAGCGACGTGCGAATGCAAGTATATAACGACGCGCCAGGACAAGTAAATTACGTAGAGCTGGTACAAGTGTATTTGGCGGACAACGATGATTTGCAGGCCTCCCCCATCCCATTTCGACTGCACAAGGGAGCTATGCCCGGCTCCGCAGGAGCAGGCTGGCCGTCCACACCCGGCCATCCGGGCCGGACGGCGTCTGCGCCTCGCATTGGAAAGAAAGTAAATATCCCCGGGCAGAGCCGGAAGCTTTATGGTTGGTGGCCCCTCAAAGGGGCCTGACTTCGTGCCTTGCCAAGGGAAGCTTATTGCTCACGTAGGCCTGAAATCCCGCGCCGGAGACGCAGTGTTGGTTAGCCCCGGGCTTCAGCGTGGGGAAAGCGATCCCGCCATGATAGAGCCGGAGTCCCGTAGGGACGGCGCATTCTCATCGCACGCATTCTTTCAGCTCCTTCGCAAAATAGAATGGAAAAACACAAACTGGGGCGACTCCCGAAAGTGTCAAACTGTTACTGCCACCCCGGCAAAGCCGGGGGGTTTCCCGGTTGTAATAAGGAGGTTCGCGCCTCCGCATGACAGGAAAGTGGTAGGAAGGTAACCGTTCAAGTGCTATTGTTTTGACAATAGTGTTGCGGCTAGGATTTGCAGTGAAGATACTTTCCGCCCGAGTACGCGAGACCCGGTCTTCCGCAGAGCAAAAGAGGCATCCACCGGAAGCCTGCGGACCGGTTTTATAGGCGAAAGAAACTGGGGTGGAAAATGGCAGACCGCAAAGCGCTGGTTGATCAAAACGAGACTCCCGAAGACGTTGCGACCCTTTATTCCTGGGCCAATCTGCACGGCGCCAAATACTTGGATTTCTCTGCCTCGTGGGCCCAGATGAGGGAGAAAGCCAGACTGCGCGTGCAGGAAGCCATTGAACAGGAACGCCGCCGCACCCGCGAAGAGGCTGAGGCTCAGAAGATGGCAGAAGCGTCGCGTGCCATGGAAGCAGCACACCAGGCCGAGTTGATTGCACAACAGGAAGCGCAGCAGGCCGCCCAGTTGGCCGCGCAACAGAAAGCACAGCAGCGCACATGGCAACATCCGAGGACCGACCGTTTCTCCGCGCTGCCCGCTCCTCCCCTCGTGCAGCCGGCCGCGCCCTATTATCCGGCGCAGCCCCAGCAGCCCGAATATCCAGCCTATCTTCCGCCTCAGGCGTACCGGCCGGCTCCCGCCCAGCCCGCATATGCGCCGATGCGCGAAGACAGCTACAGCCAGCCGCGCAATCAGTGGGCTCCGGCTGATGCAATGCCGGTTGATGCGAGGGAAAGCGCGGGCCGTCCGGCATGGCTTGAAACGAACCGCGTGGACGAGCCTAGCCAGCCCGCGCCTCATGCGCCTGAAGACACGCTCCAGGGATCACGTGATCGCCTTGCCTCCCGCTGGTTCGCACTGAAGGGAGTTTTTGAGGGAGCTGGCGCGCCCGCGGAGTCGTCTCCCGCTCCGGCAACGGCGCGCGTCCCGGTTCTGGCCGTTTTTTCGCTGGCCGGCGGAGTGGGCAAGACCAGCCTGGTGGCCACGCTGGGCCGTGCCCTTTCAGCCCGCGGCGAGCGAGTGTTGCTGGTGGATACAGCGGCTTACGGGCTGCTGCCGTTTTTCTTCGGCGCGCGCGATCAGCGTCCCGGCCTGTTGAGGACATTCAGCCCTCCGGAATCGAGCGCCGACGCGCCCGTCCAGATGGTAACGATCGATCCTGAAACCCTGGCCCCGGAAACCGCCGGCCAGGAGAGCCTGACGCAGGAGATTACCCGGTATTCGCATGGAGCGAGCCGCGTGATCGTAGATCTGGCTACCGCCTCCGGCGCAACCACACGGCGCGTGATGCGGATGTCCCCCATGGTTCTGGTCCCGGTAATCCCGGACATGAACTCCGTAGTGAGCGTCAGTTTGATCGACGCCTTTTTCCAACGCAATGGCGGCGGTGCCGGCAACCGCGTGCTTCCGTACTATGTTCTGAACCAGTTCGATCCCTCTCTCCCGCTGCATCTGGATGTCCGTGAGGTGCTGCGCGAGCAGTTGGGCGACCGGTTGCTGCCGTTCGCACTTCGCCGTACCCCCGCCGTGAGCGAGGCTCTTGCCGAGGGCATGACGGTGATGGATTACGCTCCCAATTCCAACGTGACCGAAGATTTTGGTAGTCTTGCCGGGTGGGTCAAGAGTGTTTCTGCACCCGCTAGCACCGGCTATCGCGGCGTACGCTGGAGTGAACGATGACAGCAACGGGCCTTTGGCAGAATATTGGGGCCGGGGAAAACATCCTAACCAAGTTTCTCCGCCTGGTGTTTCTGCTGGCGGCGGGAGTGGTCTTTTACTTCCTGGCCGTCCTTCCCCTTTCATGGCCGCAACAGGCGGTCTTGGGGCTGCTGACCCTGCTGATGGCCATGGCTCTGGCTCGCAGTTCAGATTCCTATCTGATTACGCTCGCCTTTCCTATCCGCACTACGCGCCGCTGCCCAACCTGGAGATTTTTGCCAACGCCGGCTTCCCATTCACGCGCTTTGCCGATTTGAGCGAGACGACCGTGGTGCTGCCGCCCACGCCGACCGAGCAGGAGATAGAGACCTTTGTCACGCTGATGGGCCACTTCAGCCGCCAGACGGGCTTTCCGGTCTTGCGGGTTACCGTTGCCGGCCCCGATGTCCTCCAGGCCGGCGCCAAAAGCGGCTTTCTCATCGTGGGTGGCCGTGCCGTAAAGAGGCCGGAATGATAGGGCTTTATAGGCTGCGGAAAAACGCGATCCGGAGGGAGGCGGGGTTTTAACCCCCGCATAAAGCCAACAGAATCAACGATGGCTTTAGCCGCGGAGGAACGCTTTGCGCCAATTCCACCTGAAATCCGAGTTTTTCCGCAGCCTGTTTAGCCCCTGAGGGAACGCTCCGCCCTCTACACCATCAGTAAAAATGCTTCAGGGCCGCCGCAGCGGCTTCTGCATCGGGACCACCTGCACGGTAACGTCGCGAACTTCAGAGAGAAAGCGGTTCAGCACCGAACCGCGCAGCAGAATATCCCAGCGCGAACGAACCGACTGGCCGAAGACCACATGGGAGATGTTCTCCTGCTGGGCAAAGCGGATGAGGGCGTCGGAGACGTTGCGGTCGGTAAGCGAAACAACCTTGGCCCCCAGGTCGCGCGCCATGCGCTGGTACTCTTCGAGACGGTGATAAGCCTCGGGGTCGCCATGGCCCTTGTCGTCTTCGGGGCGGGTGACGTAGACGGCGTACCAGTTGCTGGCCAGGCGGCCGGCCACGCGGGCGCCCACCCGCAGCAGCCGCTCGGTGCCGGGCCGCGTGCTGAGGCATACCATCACCTTTTCCGGAATCGGCGCCTGCTCCAGTCCCTGGGTGCGGCGGTACTCTGAGGCGCGGCTGCTCACCTGCTCGGCGGTGGTGCGCAGGGCCAGTTCGCGCAGCATGTTCAGATTGCCCTTGCGGAAGAAGTTGGCCAGCGACTGCTCGACCTTTTCCGCGGCGTAGATTTTTCCCTGGCGCAAGCGCGACCGAAGCTCCTCCACGGTGATGTCGATGTTCACGACCTCGTCGGCGCGCTTGAGAAAGTTGTCGGGAACGGTCTCGCGAATAATCGTGTTGGCGGAGCGGTTGACGGCGTCGTTCAGCGTTTCAAGATGCTGAATGTTGACGGCCGCCATCACGTTGATGCCGGCATCCAGCAGTTCCAGCACGTCTTCGTAGCGCTTCTTGTTCTTGCTGCCGGGAACATTGGTGTGGGCCAGTTCGTCCACAATTACGGTTTGGGGATGGCGGGCCAGGATGGCGTCCACGTCCATCTCTTTCAGATTGACGCCGCGGTATGGAATCACGCGCTGGGGCACAATTTCCAGGTCGCGGATGCGGGACTCCGTATCCTTGCGGCCGTGGCTTTCCACCAGGCCGATCACCACATCGATGCCCTGCTGGTGTTTCATCAGGTAGGCGTCGTTGAGCATGTGATAGGTTTTGCCCACACCGGGAGCGGCCCCAATGTAGATGCGCAGCTTGGCAAGTTCAGGCTTCTTTTCCAGAATGATCTCTGCCATGGCTCAGCCCACCTCCACAGGATGGCGAACTGCTTCGACCGCCGCCACGGGAAGAGTAAACCGGAAGGTGGTTCCGTGGCCCAGGCGGCTCTCAACGGCGATCTGCCCCCCCAGCGACTCGACCAGCCTCCGGGCCAGCGCCAGCCCCAGGCCGGAGCCGCTCTCTGAGAATGCGCTGAAGCGGTCGAAGATGGTGCTCAACCGCTCCGCCTCGATGCCCCGGCCGGTGTCGCGCACGGTGAATTGAACAAAGTCCTTGATCTCCTCGGCGGCCAACAGAATCTCGCCCTCGGGCGGCGTATACCGGATCGCATTCGACAGCAGGTTGTCCAGGATGGAGCGCAATGCTCGCCGGTCGGCCTGGACCACAGCCAGATCGGCGTAGGCGCTCACCTCGACCCGAATGCGCTTCTGGGCAGTCTCGTCGCAGAAGCGGTCGCGGGCCTCGCCCAGGGCCTGGAACGGGCGCAGCCGCTCGAGCTTCAGTTCGCGCTTGCCTGTGTCCAGTTCGGCCACTTCGATGAGGTCGGCCATCAGATCGTCCAGTTTCTCCGACTCATGACTTGCGGCTGCCACCAGTTCAGTTTGCAGTGGGCGCAACTCCCCGCCAAAGCCCTGGCTTAGAGCATAAAGCCCGCGTCGCAACTGGAGCAGCGGATCGCGCAGCTTGCGGCTTGCCACGGTGATGAACTGCGTCTTGAAGCGGTCGGTGTCTTGCAGGCTGGTCACGTCTTCCAGCGTGGTCACCGTGCCCAGCAGCCGCCCTTCTGAGTCGCGCATGGGCGTGGTGCGCAGGCGGTAGCTGCGCTCCTGCTTGCCTATGCGCATGGGCAGCATGGACGCTTCGCCCTCGGCGGCCACTGCCTTCTGCATTTGGACGGCATCGCGGATGGCGCTCAGAATCTTGTCGCCTCCGGGCGTGTTGGTCAGCGCCATGCGGTCGGTGGCGGCTTCGCCCAGCAGCTCGGCTGCGGCCTGGTTCACCTTGAGCACGTGGCCCTTGCCGTCGGTCACAATGATGGGCTCAAAGATGGATTGCAACACCGCGTCGGAGAGTTGAAACTCCATCTGCCGGCGTCCAGCCTCCGAGTCCCGCAGCTCGCGCAGCCGTACCGCGATCCGGTTCAGTTCGGTGGCGATCATGCCAAAGTCGTCGTGGCTGCTCCACTCCACCCTGTGCTCCAGGTTTCCCTGGGCGATTCTGTGCGCATCGCGGGCCAGCATGTGAATCGGCCGCAGAACAAAATAGACGGTGCCCAGTTCAATCAGCAATGCGGCAATGACGAAGACGTACGCCAATGTGGACTGCCCCGCTGCCGTCAGGGCGCTGTGCGTAACAGCCACCAGTCCCACCGTGAGGCAGGCTAGTAGCGCGCAGCCGAGAATCAGTCGCTGGGAAAGGTTGAGCATGGCCCGGTCTCCGTGCCGGCAAGGGATAACTCTTCCATTTTCGCGGAAATAGCCCCAACACGCAAAGTGTCATAACCGGCACATCCCAAGAACAGCGTCTTTTGGGAAGAAACGGGACTCCGCAAGCTGAGGATCGACCCTCGGCTTTGAAAGGGCGCGGCTTCAACCGCGCCACAGGGCTTGGCGTGTGTGCTAAGGTTCAAGCGTGAAAGTTGGCGCACAGGGAAAGTCCATTGCGAGCCAGCCTGTGCAGGCCGCAAAGGGCGCGCGGCGTCTGTTGCCGGGGCTGGCGGTGCGGGATGGGTTCATGCGGCATCCGTTCGACCTAGAGTTTGGAGTAAGGACGAGCGGGTTGATTGCGGGAAGGCATCTCAAGTGCGGCCACCGGAACGACCGGCACAACACGGCCTACTATGGCGTTGCGCCTTCGGTGTTTCAGGCGATGGTGGCGCGCTGGCGGCGGTGCCGTCAGGTAGCGCCGATCGACGAGTATGCGTTTATCGATCTGGGGGCGGGAATGGGACGGGCGTTGCTGCTGGCCTCCGAGTTCCCTTTTCGCGCCGTGGCGGGCGTGGAACTGCATCCCACGCTGGCACGGATTGCGCGAAAGAATGCGACCCTTTGGAGGGCGGCGGGACGGGCGCGGGCGCCGATGCGGATGGTTTGCCGGGATGCTGTGGAGTTCGAGTTTCCGGCGGGGCCTTGCGCGGTGTTTCTGTTCAATCCGTTTGGAGCGCCGGTGATGCGGCGGCTGCTGGGGGCGCTGGCGAAGAGCTTTGCCGGCCGTCCGGGGCAACTGGATCTTCTATATGTGAACAATGAGCAGGAGCACGTACTCGAGCGGCAGGCGGGTTTTTCGCGCCTGTATCTTGGGCAGGTAGGGCGGTCGCGGGCAGATGCGATTGCCGATCACAAAATTCTGGCCAATCAGCCG
>Ga0255356_1001116_pt1 | contig 17286 bp, 17 predicted proteins | sample HBST100metaG_FD_189944 | JGI IMG/M metagenome (GOLD analysis project Ga0255356, IMG submission 189944) | Peat soil microbial communities from Stordalen Mire, Sweden - H.B.S.T100 | ecosystem: Environmental > Terrestrial > Soil > Wetlands > Peat | place: Sweden: Norrbotten County, Stordalen Mire... | reverse complement strand
CCCCAACCCCACCAGCCGCCAACCACCACCGGGGCGACATAAACCGGCTGGGCGGCGTAATAGCCCGGCGCATAACCGCCGCCATAGGCATAGCCCGAAGGGTAGTACACACACCCGGCCAGCGACGCACCCGCCAGCCCCAGCGTTGCGATGCGCACAAGCGCGCGCGACGGCAATTTTATATGCTTGTTCAGCATGATCGATATCCTCGCCTCAACTCCGGCACAAAAGCCTTCTGGCTGCGTGTTTGCCAATATTTTGCGGCGCCTTTGCGGCGATGATCGCGCAAAAATGTAAAGCATTGCAACGCCAGCGCCTTGTCCGCCGCCACCGGGCTTGCGATGATGCGGCATGAGCCTCGCCACCGCGCATCTCGCCCAGGCCGACCCGCGTCTCGGCGCGTTCATCGCCCGTACGGGGCGGCTCAAGCGTTTGCCGCCTGAGCATACCGAGCCGTATTACGCGCTGCTCTCCGCCGTGGCGCACCAGCAATTACACGCACGGGCCGCGGGGACGATCCTCGGGCGGCTGAAAGCACTCACGGGCGAGGCATTGCCTGAGCCCGCTGCGTTGCTTGCCCTCTCTGACGAGGTTTTACGCGGCTGCGGATTTTCCGCCGCGAAGATGGCGGCAATCCGAGATGTAGCCGCCAAGGCAATCTCCGGAGTGATCCCGAGCCGTGCCCGCGCGCTGCGCCTTTCCGATGCCGAGCTGATCGAGCGCCTGACCAGCATACGCGGCGTGGGGCGCTGGACCACGGAAATGCTCCTGATCTTCACGCTCCACCGGCCGGATGTACTGCCTGTGGATGATTTCGGCGTGCGCGAGGGCTATAGGCTGCTGCACGGGCTGGAGACGCAGCCCAAACCCAAAGCCCTGGCGCGGATTGGTGAAGATTTTGCCCCCTACCGCACGACTGCGGCGCTGTATTTGTGGCGGGCGGCTGATGCGGGGAAGAATAATATCTGAATTATCTACACTATACCTGCTTCATATGTTTAGTAAAATGATAAGCACATGAAAATCTCTAAATTATGGACGCCCTTATGAAACGCCCTAACGAAGACCTCGTCACGTTAACGTCTTACCAGTGGCTCCAAAAGGCTTTTAAACTACCAATCCGGGAGCTTGCACGAAGGATCATTTCTATATCAACTTCACTTCCTCTCAATTTATTGAAAATTTTGAAATTCAATCAAATCGCCGCCAAAAGCGGAAAGTCGATTCACCTAGTTATCCTCTCAGGCCGAATTGGCGATATCATTTCAGCCGAACCAAGCCTGGATTATATAAAAAGAAAAAATGACTATATAATTTGGCTATGCAGAAAAAATTTTTTTGAGACTGTCAAGTACAACCCAAATATTGACTTTGTCCTTCCCATAAGTTCGTACACAGAAACAATATTATTGCGAGCACTAACTCCAAAATTAAAATGGACCAACTTGGAAGTTGATGGTGCACTCTGCAATATGTTTGGCTTGCGCGTAAATAATAAAAACAAAGCAGAAATTAACATCACAAACTATTATGATTACCCGCTCTGTGATACCTACTGCCTAATCAGCAGCGGCAAGCTCGCCACCCGCCAACCAAACCTATACATACCTCAAAATTTTGATACATCAATCTATTTGTCTAAGAATTTTAAGGCTCCCCGGAACCCTCTTATCATATTACATTTAACTTCAGAAGAAGCTGCCAGATCATGGAATAAAGCAGAAGCCAAACTGCTACTAGACTGGCTTGTTCAAAATACAAATTTCAATATTATTGAGGTTGGACTTAACCCGCTGCTGCCGGAAAATCCAAGAACAATCCAACCTCGGAACAAACTGACACTTGGCCAGCAAATGTCCTTAGTCGGAAAAGCATCGTTCTTTATTGGAGTAGACAGCGGTTTTACTCATATCGCAAACGCACAAAAAATTCCAACGATTCTTCTAATTGGAGTTTATCGGCATTTCATTGAACAAAATCCATGCAGAATGAACAAGCACGATATTATTATAAGATCAAATGCACAAACAATAAGCATTACATCAACACAAGTAATTTCTGCAATTCAACAAATGGACAATCACTTAAACCTTATATTCAACTAAAATATAAACCCAGCACCAATCGTAACAGGAACAACATGAGATTACTTCAATGGCTTAAAAACGCATGGAATGAACCTAAAGAACCTTGGATGGTTCACCGGCCATCCCAAATATTTCAACGAGCAAGACAGCAACTGCGCTTCACCCTTGCCCCGGAAGAACTCCATCGAACTTCCTGGGGGGGAAATCTGTGGTGCTATCCAAAGAGATCAATCGGAGAAAATATTAGGTATCGAGGTATCTTTGACATCGCGGTTTCTGAACTTCTAGCTCGCCTTCTTTATCCATCATCTACTTTGATCGACGCAGGCTCTAATATCGGCTACATGAGCATCTTGGGCGCAAAAATCGTTGGACAAAATGGCCATATAATTGCCTTTGAACCCAACCCTGAAATTCTACCCCTACTAAAAAAAAATATTGAAATCAACAAAAACGATAAGAAATCTGGTCTCATTGAGCTTCACTCCAGCGCCCTAGGAGAAAAACCAGGAAAAGCAGCGCTATACGTCTCTGACGATTATGTCTCAAACGAAGGCATCGCTCGCATAAATGCACGAAATACCACAGACCGTACACTCGGCGAAGTCGAAGTTACAAATCTCGATATTGAAATGGCCGAAAGAAAAATCGATGTTCTGAAAATTGATGTCGAAGGCTTCGAACTTGAATTACTTAAGGGAGCCAAATCACTTCTGGGAAAGAAAAACATCAACCATATCATTTTCGAGGATCATGACGTTAGAAACAGTCCCGTACCAAAGTTTCTAATGAATTTTGGCTATAATATCCATCAAGTCGGATACAAACTTTCGGGGCTAGACATAGAAAAGTTAGACGCTACCCGAACTCCAAGACCGGATGGAGCACCAAGCTATCTTGCAACAACCTTCACAGACGCAAGAATTTCTGAACTTTTAACACCTCGCGGATGGAGGGTATTAAAGCAGCTTTCCGCTGATTAGTTCTGCTCCAAAAAAAACGGCGCCCGAAGGCGCCATTTTCATTTGTCTCAGCAGCTAAGTGCTTACGCGCTCTTCTTCATGATCTCGTCCGCAACGTTGCGCGGCACGGGGTCATAGTGGTGGAACTGCATGGTAAAGGAAGCGCGGCCCTTGGTCATCGAGCGCAAGTGCGAGATGTAGCCAAACATTTCCTTCAGCGGCACATGCGCGCGCACGAGCACGGTCGAGCCAGAGGATTCCTGGTTCTGGATCATGCCGCGGCGGCGGTTCAAGTCGCCCACCACGTCACCCACGTGATCCTGCGGCGTGGTGACTTCCACGTCCATGATCGGCTCCAGGATGATCGGGCTGGCTTTCTTCATGCCCTCACGGAAGCAGGCCTTGGCCGCGATTTCGAACGCCAGCGCGCTGGAGTCCACGTCGTGGTACTTGCCGTCAACCAGCGAGTAGCGGAAGTCGACCGTGGGGAAGCCCGCGAGTACGCCGGTATCGGCCTGGTTCTTGATGCCCTTTTCCACGGCCGGGATGTATTCCTTCGGAATGGCACCGCCAACAATCTTGTTCTCGAAGTGAATGCCCTCGTTACGCTCCAGCGGCTCGAAGATGATCTTGACCTCAGCGTACTGGCCCGAACCGCCCGACTGCTTCTTGTGGGTGTAGGTTTCGGTGTGGGTCTTGGAGATCGTCTCGCGATACGCCACCTGCGGCGCGCCGATATTGGCATCCACGCCATATTCACGGCGCAGGCGGTCGATGATGATTTCCAGATGCAGCTCGCCCATGCCCGAGAGAATGGTCTGGCCGGTTTCCTGGTCGGTCTTCAGGCGCAGGGAGGGATCTTCACCCGCCAGCTTCTGCAGGCCGAGGGTCATCTTCTCGACGCCTTCCTTGGTCTTCGGCTCGACGGAGATGTCGATCACCGGCACCGGGAACGCCATGCGCTCCAGCACCACCGGGTCCTCGGCGGCGGCCAGGGTGTCACCCGTGCCGGAATCCTTCAAGCCCACAAACGCGGCAATATCGCCGGCATGCACTTCCTTGATTTCCGCGCGCTTGTCGGCGTGCATCTGGAACATGCGGCCGATACGCTCCTTGTGGCCCTTGGTGGTGTTCAGCACCGTGTCGCCGGATTTCAGCGTGCCGGAGTAAACGCGCACGAAGGTCAGCGTGCCGTATTTGTCGTTGATGATCTTGAAGGCCAGGCCAGCAAACGGGGCGGACGGGTCCGCCTTGATGCGGCGGGCGTTCGGATCTTCCTCCTCACCTTCCGGCGGGGCGACCTTAATGCCGGGCACGTCAACCGGGGACGGCAGGTAGTCGAGCACGGCGTCCAGCAGCGGCTGCACGCCCTTGTTCTTGAAGGCAGTGCCGCACAGCACGGGGCGGAAAGCGCCGGTGATGGTGCCTTCCTTGATGCAGCGCTTCAGGGTCTCGACAGAGACGTCGCCCTTATCGAAATACTCTTCCATCGCCGCGTTATCGACCGAGAGCGCGGTATCCAGCAGCAGCTGGCGGTATTCGTCGGCCTTTTCCTTCAGGTCGGCCGGAATTTCCTCGTCGTGGAACTTCGCGCCCAGCTCGCCGCCTTCCCAGACGATCGCCTTCATCTCAACCAGATCGACCACGCCGAGGAAGTTGTCCTCGATACCGATGGGCAGCTGCAGCGGCAGCGCGATGATGTCCAGCTTCTCCTTCAGCGTGTCGAAGGCGCGATAGAAATCGGCGCCGGTACGGTCCAGCTTGTTGATGAAGATGATGCGCGGCACGTTATAGCGGTCGGCCAGGCGCCAGTTGGTCTCGGATTGCGGCTGCACGCCGGCAACGCCCTCGATAATGAAGATAGCGCCGTCGAGCACGCGCAAGCTGCGGTTCACTTCGATGTTAAAATCGATGTGGCCGGGCGTGTCGATGATGTTGATGCGGTTTTCTTTCCACTCGCAGGTCACGGCCGCGGAGGTGATGGTAATGCCGCGCTCACGCTCCTGGTCCATGTAATCGGTGGTGGTGTTGCCGTCATGCACTTCACCGATCTTGTGGGACACGCCGGTGTAATACAGAATCCGCTCGGTCGTGGTGGTTTTGCCCGCGTCGATATGCGCGGTGATCCCGATATTCCGGATCTTGCCAAGGTCAAAGTCAGCCATAAAAGCCTCCACGGGCGGAAAAATTTCAAACGGATGCGGCGCCACCCGGGTGGGTGGCGCGCCTGAGCGGCTTTTGCGGCAGAGCGCGCGGTTTGGCAACCCTAAAACGTGGTCTCCCGGCCCCAGTATGGCGGCGGTTTTCCCGCTGCGCCGCAAAAACCGTTTGCATTCAGGCTTGTGCCATAAGCCTCCTTGCGAAAATCCAATCCCGCCGCTTAAATTCCCGGCATGGCTTTCATCTGCAATATCCCCGCGATACCCACCGTTCAGCGCGATGACGAGGAGGTCCGAATCACCCGCTGGGATTTCACCCCCGGCGCGGTAACGGGCTGGCACAACCATGGCTGGCCGTATTTTGTGGTAATGTTAACGGATGCGCTGATGCGCGTGCATGACGGCGAGAACGTCACCGATATTCCGCGCCAAGCCGGGGAGAGCTACATGCGCCCCGCCGGCGCCCAGCACGACGTAATGAACGGCGGCAACGTGCCGATGGCCTTCATCGAAATCGAGATCAAGCGTGTCGGCCCGTATTTCAGCGGTTTGCCTGTGGCCTAATAGGTGCGGGCCGGGAGCTTTTCCACCCGTGCCAGCAGGGCGGCACGGGCGGCTTTCGCGTCCCGCCCCACCGAAAGCAGGCTGGGAATCTGCCCTGGCTTCCTGAGCACCGAGAGCAGGATTTTCGGCAGGTCGACACTGCCATCGTCCTTCAACGCCGTGGCCGCGGCCAAGGGCAGGTCGCGTTCCGCCGGGTCCGCCACGGCGCGCAGCACGGCGAAAGGCAGCCCCTTGGCCGCCGCGACGCGCGCAACGGCGCCGGATTCAAGATCGATGGCAACAGGATGGTTGCGCCGGTAAAGCAGGGCCTTCTCATGCGCCGTGGCGGCAATTTTCATACCCGCAAGCATCGGCGCGCCGGTGGAGCCCCCCAGGAACGCCATCAGCGCATAATCACATACATAGGTGCGCTTGCCCTCCATGATCGCCGGCGGCACCACTATGCTGCCTGGCGCCAGATGCGGCTTGAGCCCCCCGGCCAAGCCGAAGCTTATGAGCCCCTGCGCGCCCTGCCTCGCCAAGGCCTGCGCCGCGCGCTCGGCCCCCAGCGGCGTGCCGCCCCCGGCCTGGACCATGAATCCGGCCTTGCGCAGCCAGCGCGCCTCCGCGGTAAGACCTGTGATGATGCCAATTTTACCGCGTTCCATACTGCGCGCTTAACATACTCCTTAGCCCTACGAAACAATCACAAGGCGAGTAAAATTAGACCGGATAAACCGCCTCATACAAGGTCACCAGCTCGGCCACGCTCGGCACACGCGGGTTATTGCCGGGGCTGCCGGAGGCTAGCGCCTGCTCGGCCATCAGGGTCTTCTTTTCATGCCAGGCAGCGCTGGCAATGCCGAACTGCGCCGGGCTGGGCACGCCAAGCTCAGCGTTCAGCGCCTCCAGCCCGTCGAGCAGCTTCGCCCCCGCCACCTGATCGGCATCACCGGGCGACGCGAATCCGGCAAGCCGCGCGGCCTGCGCGTAGCGCGGCAGGGCGGCGTGCAGCGAGAAGCGGGTGACGGCGGGCAACAGCATGGCGTTGGAGAGCCCATGCGGCACATGAAAATGCGCGCCGATGGGCCGGGACATGCCATGCACCAGCGCCACGGAAGCATTGGAAAAAGCCAGCCCCGCCTGGGTGGCGCCAAGCATCATGGCCGCGCGGGCTTGCGGGTTTTTCGGCTCATGGAAGGCCAGGCGCAGATTCTGCCCAATGAGCCGCATGGCGGATTCGGCCAGTGAATCGGAAATGGGATTTGCCCGGCGGGAGACATAAGCCTCCATCGCATGGGTAAAGGCATCGATGCCCGTATCCGCCGTAACCCGCGGCGGCACGGAGATGGTCAGCTCATAATCCACGATCGCGGCCAGCGGCAGCGCCCCCAGCCCGGTGATGAGCATTTTCTCATCACGCTCGGCATCGGTGATGATCGTGAAGCGCGTGCACTCAGAGCCCGTGCCCGCAGTCGTGGGAATGGCGATCAGCGGCAGCCGTGCGGCATCAGCCAAAGCCGGCGCCTTGTAGTCGCGCATCTTGCCGCCGCCGGTGGCGAGAATCGACATCGCCTTCGCGGTATCGATGGGCGAGCCGCCGCCAAAGGCGATCAGACAATCATGCTCCGGCTTCACGCGCGCGACACCAGCCTCCACCACCGTATCAGTGGGTTCGGGGATCGTATCGCTGAAGATTTCGAAAGCAATGCCCGCATCAGCCAGCGGCGCGGTGAGGCGCGCGATCAGCCCGGAGGACACCATGAACGGGTCGGTGACAATGAGCGGGGATTTAAGCCCCAGCCGCGCCAGCAGCTCAGCGGTTCTGGCGACCGCGCCGCCGGCGATGTCCATGATGCGGGGAGATTGGAAAGTGAACGGGGTCATAGCGGTTTACGGTTTCTCGCCTGGCTGTTTAAAGTGCCACGCCCTGCCCGTCGCGACCGCCCACTCAAAAACCAGGCGATGATGAATTGCTGGTACGCCATCGGACAGTAGCACTCACATTTTTTCCCGGTAGCAGCTTTACCGCATTATGGCGAGAGCGGAAAAACTCGTTATAATATGCTAAATAATTTCCAACCCTAATAATGCACTGGCGATGCACGCGACAGCTCAAGACTAGCTTGCTGATGATTCGTCAGCCAGCGCGTCAGCTTCATGCTGACAAGCTGCTCATAGAGCTCCTTATCCGAGAGCTCAAAATGCTCCAGATCAACAAACTCAACATCGTTGAATTTCTGGGCCAGATCCTTGAGGACGACGAAATCGCCCGCCCCGACGCCGACCAGGGACCAGAATACCGGAATACCGCTGGCTTGGCGGATCGTCTTCTCGGTTTCCTTGCGGTCAGTGATCTCCTCGTCGGTGATCACGATCCCCAGAACCGGCGGACTGGCCCATTCCGATCCGGTGGAATTGGAGGCCTTGTGCAGCCAGCGCCTCAGAATACCGCCCAGCCCCACCATCCGCCGCGCCTCCTGGCCGAAGAAATGGTCCTGAAACCCGTTCAGCACGGGCGAACATCGAGACTTGCCCCAGGGGGGAATTACCTTTTCAGATAAAATATGCTGCTCAACATACCCGGCATAATTCCGCGTTGTAATCGGCTCCGGCAGCTGGGCCCAGGTCTCGTCAAACACAAAGACATCAAGGCTATGCTGTGGATCGAAATTCATCGCCAAACCGAGAACCCGGTTCAAAACCTCTTGCACATGGCCCGAATAATATGCGCCGCGCATACTCGCGGACAAATTCATCATAATCCCGACGCGGATGGTCGGCATGTCGGTCATGCCGAGCGATTTCAGCAGGTTATTCGCAGCTTCCGCATTACGGCTCAAGGTGGATGACATAACCCACATTTCCTTATTCCAGTTGAGCGTCTGGGCAACATAGGCCCCTTATGTTGTGGTTGTCACGGTGAAAAGCCACAGGAAAGACACATTCTACCGTTGCAAACCGCGAATTGCTAGCCGCCCCATTCCTAAGGCCCTTCCCCGCCATGCCCCGCGGAGGCCGCCGGAGCCGTACAAATTCCACCTGATCACGCTTCCGCTGGCCAACATCCAAATCACGCCTCCTGGACCACCCAAACGCCATGACCTCTGACCGGGCAGAATTTTGGGCTGTTTTCGGCCAAAATCTTCCCGAGGGGATAACCCTTTGATATCACTACTTCAACTATGAGTTTCCGAAAGTCCTTGATTTACCCAGCAGCCTTACAATAGATTAACAATTAATAACTTCACGTCCAGCGATAAGGCACCCATCAATGTCCAGCACGACCAGTGAAAATTTTCAACAATTATATGCTGTAGCCTACAGCTCCACGAATGGAACCTATACCACAACCAGTTCCAATCTGCTGACTAAAGGCAACACAAATGAAACCGTGGGCTATAGTTCCGCCACAGTAACAGCCCCTGACAAAGTAACATTGACCAGCTCGGCAACCGGCGGATTGAACGGCACTTATACCTATGTGGGTGCTGTCGAAACTGGCGGTAGCTATGTGGGCATTCTCGTGACGAATGGCTCAAACTACTATCTCGTTGATAGCAATCCCGGCGGTAGTACTACACTCGCCTCCGGCACCGCCCTCACCGTGCAAACCGGCGTGGGCTGGGATCTCGCCACATCCTCCCCCGCCTGCTTCATGGCCGGCACGATGATCTCCACACCAGGCGGCGACGTAGCCGTAGAAGCTCTGAAGGCCGGCGACCTCGTTACCCTGAACGATGGTCACGCAGGCCCTATCTCCTGGCTCGGCCGCCGGACCGTGTCGACCGTATTCGCTGATTCGCTGATTCGCTGCGCGTGAACCCGGTCCTGATTAAGGCCAATGCCCTTGACGAAGGCGTCCCCGTCCGCGACCTGCGACTCTCCCCGGACCACGCGCTGCTGGTGGATGGCGTCTTGGTCCAGGCCGGCGCTCTGGTGAATGATGTTTCGATCCTCCGCGAGACCGATGTTCCCGCAACCTTCGTTTACTACCATATTGAGGTCGCGGACCATTCGCTCATTCTGGCCGAGAATACGCCCGCCGAGACCTTCATCGACAACGCCGACCGTATGGCCTTCGACAATTGGAATGAGCATAATGGCAACGCCGTCGGCGCTGAAATGAACCTGCCGCGCGCGAAAGCCGCGCGCCAAGTTCCACAGGCCACCCGCGCCAGGCTGCTCGCCCGTGGCGCGGAACTATGCGGCACACCTGACATCGTCATTGCCGCCTAAACGCTACAACAAGCATTTTTTCTCCCGCCCGGCCTCACCGCCGGGCGGTTTGCTTTTATTACGGCCTGCCGAAGCGCGAAAACAGCATGCGCAGGGCAAAGCGCCCCACTAGCCCAAGCCGAGGCAAGAATGGAAGCCAGCTGAGCTATCCCTGTCGCCAACATGAACTGAGCTTGGCCTCATCCCGCATGGCGGAGGCTGGCGCCAGCAACCCGCAAATTCAGGCCGTAACAGGGGCAATACCCGGCGAGCGATTGAACATTACCCAAAGCCGTTCAGCCGATTTTTTGCAATTCTCTGCCGCAATATCAGAGAGCGGCTAAGCCGCTGAAACTTGGTGAGCCCGGTGGGGGTCGAACCCACGGCCGTCCGATTAAAAGTCGGATGCTCTACCACTGAGCTACAGGCTCTTACCAAGATTTAACGGGGCGCGATGCACGCGCCCCGTTGGTTGGGCAAAAACCATCTTTTACCCAGGTTCGTCAAGTGAGGCGGGTTAGACCACCACCATCTTGATGATGGAATCCGGATCCTGCACCTGGCCGCTGGAGCCGGTGCCTTTTTTAATCTGCTGTACCGCGTCCATGCCCGCCGTCACTTGGCCGACAATGGTGTACTGGCCGTCCAGGAAGGTGGCCGGGGCGAAACAGATAAAGAACTGGCTGTTGGCGGAGTTGGGGTCCTGCGTGCGGGCCATGCCGACCGCACCGGTGAGGAAGCTGGCATTGTCGGTAAACTCAGCCGGCAGCGAAGGGAGCTTGGAGCCGCCCATGCCGGTGTTGGACGGGTCGCCCGTCTGCGCCATGAAGCCGGCGATGACGCGGAAAAACTGGCAGCCGTCATAGAAACCCTCGGCGGTCAGCGTGCGCAGCCGCTCGGAGGCCAGGGGAGCGAGGTCCGGGCGCAGCTCAATGGTGACGTCGCCGTATTTCAGCGTCATCTTCAGCGTGTTGGAAATAGGGGCGTCGGCTTTCGAGTCGCTCATGGATAGTCCCGTCAGAATAGGGGTTGCGGCAGCGGCGGTGAGGAGAGTGCGGCGCTTGGTCATGCTTCGCCTTTCAGTTTCGCCATGGTTTTTTCGCAGGTGAGCTTGGGTACAAAGCTCGATATGTCCCCGCCGAAGGCGGCGATATCCTTCACGAAGCGGGAAGAGATGAACTGGTGGCTTTCGCTCGCCATCAGGAAAACGGTTTCGATGCCCGAATCGAGCCGGTAATTCATCCCCGCCATCTGGAACTCGTAATCAAAATCAGAGACGGCGCGCAGCCCCCGCACGATCACTTTCGCCCCCACCTCGCGCGCGAAATGGATCAGCAGCGTGGAGAACGGGCGAACATCAAGCACGATGCCGGTCTTTTCAGCGATAGGCCGGACCTCGGCCTCCACCAGCGCCACCCGCTCATCAAGCTCGAAGATCGGGCCCTTGCCGGTATTCACCGCGATGCCGATGACCAACCGGTCCACCAGCCGCGCGGCGCGGGTGATGATGTCGATATGTCCATTCGTGATCGGGTCAAACGTGCCAGGGTAGAGCCCAATGCGATCAGCCATCTTCAGCCTCCTGCTCCAGTACGGGGAATACGCTGGTCACGCGCTCATCATCATCCAGCCGGAAGAGCGTGACGCCCATGGCGGTGCGGCCGGTAACACGCACCTGGTCGACCGGCACGCGGATCAGGCGCCCGCCATCCGTCACCAGCATGATATCGTCGCCCGGGCGGACGGCGAAGCTGGCGGTAACAGCATTTCCGTTGCGCTTGGCATTGAGCGTGATGTTGGCAATGCCCAGGCCGCCGCGCCCGGCGACGCGATACTCGTAAGCCGAGGAGCGCTTGCCGAAGCCGGAATCAGTGACGGTAAGCAGAATCTCCTCTCCCGCCGCCAGCTCCGCGATGCGCTCTTCCGAGAGCACGACATCGGAGACCGGCTCTTCATCGCTCGTCGGCTCAACCTCATCCTCGGCGCTGTTGCGCTGCTTGAGGTAGGCGGAGCGTTCCTCGGGTGAGGCCTCGACATGGCGCAGCACCGAGAGGCTCATCACCTCGTCATCCTGGCCCAGCCTGATGCCGCGCACGCCGGTGGAATCGCGGCCGGAAAATACGCGCAGACTCTCATCAGTGATCTGGAAGCGGATGCAGCGCCCGCGCTTGGTGGCAAGGAACACGTCATCGCCGTCGCGGCAGGTAGCGACGCCGATAAGGTGGTCCCCCTCATCCAGCTTCATGGCGATGAGGCCGGAAGACCGGACATTTCTGAAATCCGCCAGCTTGTTGCGGCGCACGCCGCCGCTGGAGGTGGCGAAAACCAGATGCAGATTCTCCCACAGGCTTTCATCCTGCGGCAGCGGCAGCACTGTGGTGATCTGGTCCGCGCCAAGCTCGGGCAGCAGATTGATCAGCGCCCTGCCCTTCGCGGTCGTCGTGGCTTCCGGCAGGCGCCAGACCTTCTCGCGGAAGACCTTACCGCCGGACGAGAAGAACAACACGAATTGATGCGTATGCGCATTAAAGCTGCGCGTCACCACATCGTCCCCGCGCGTGGAGGCGGCGGAACGCCCGCGCCCGCCGCGGTTCTGCGCGCGGAATATCTCCAGCGGGGTACGCTTGATAAAGCCATCCCGCGTCAGCGTCACCACCATCTGGCCGGGCTCGATCAGGCTTTCATCATCCAGATCAGCATCCACATCCTCAATCGAGGATTTGCGCGCAGACGCGATCTTCTCCCGGGCAATCATCAGCTCGTCACGCATGACCTCCAAGCGGCGGATGCGCGAGCCGATAATCTCCAGGAATTCCTTGATCCTCTCGGCAACATCCGTCAGCTCGGCCTGAATCTTGTCGCGCTCCAGCCCGGTGAGGCGGGCTAAGCGCAACTCTAGAATGCCGCGCGCCTGCGCATCCGTCAGATGAATGGTGTTCTGCTCGGAAACAATATTCCCGGCATCATCGACAAGTGCCAGCAGCGGCAGCACGTTCTCCGCCTGCCAGCTGCGCTCCATGAGGGCGATGCGCGCCGTGTTGGAATCCGGCGCGGCGCGGATGATCTTGATCACCTCGTCGATATTCGCCACGGCGATGCCGAGGCCGATCAACAAATGCGCGCGGTCTCGGGCCTTGTTCAGGTCGAACCTGGCCCGGCGGAGGATCACCTCCTCGCGGAATTCGATGAACAGGCCAAGCAATTCTTTCAAGCCCATCTGCCGGGGCTTGCCCCGGTCCAGCGCCAGCATATTAATGCCGAAACTGCTTTGCAGATTGGTCATGCGGTAGAGCTGGTTCAGCACCACCTCGCCGGTGGCGTCGCGCTTCAGCTCGATGACAATGCGCATGCCCTCACGGTCGGACTCGTCGCGCAGATCGGCGATGCCTTCGATCTCCTTGGCCCGCACCAGCTCCGCCATGCGTTCCAGCAGGGCGGATTTGTTGATCTGGTAAGGGATTTCCGTAACCACGATGGCGTCGCGGTCCTTGCGGATCTGCTCAATGCTGGCGCGGGCACGCAAGATGATGCTGCCCCGCCCGGTCTCGAACGCGGAGCGGATGCCGGAGCGGCCGAGAATGATGCCAGCGGTCGGGAAATCCGGGCCGGGCACGATTTTCATCAGCTCTTCGAGCGTGATGTCCGGCTCAGCGATCATCGCCAGCACGGCGTCCATGATCTCAGTGGGGTTATGCGGCGGAATATTCGTCGCCATACCCACGGCGATGCCGTTGGAGCCATTGACCAGCAGGTTGGGGAAGGCGGCGGGAAGCACGCGCGGCTCCTGCTCGCTCTCATCATAGTTCGGCTGGAAATCGACCGTGCCTTTGTCGATATCCCCCAGCAGCAGCATGGCCGAGGGTGCCAGACGCATCTCGGTATAACGCATGGCGGCGGGCATATCGCCGTCGATGGAGCCGAAATTCCCCTGCCCGTCGATGAGCGGCAGGCGCATGGAGAAATCCTGCGCCATGCGTACGGCAGCCAGATAAATCGCGCTATCGCCATGCGGATGGTACGTACCCATCACGTCACCGGTCATGCGCGCGGATTTACGGTAGGGCTTGTCCGGCGTGTTGCCTGCCTCGTGCATGGCGTACAGGATACGCCGGTGCACCGGCTTCAGCCCGTCCCGTGCATCCGGCAGCGCGCGGCTGACGATGACGGACATGGCATAATCCAGATAGGATTTGCGCATCTCCTGCTCAATAGAGACAGGTTCCTGCCCGCGCGGCGCCAGCGGCTCAGCGCCGGGCTCGTCCGTGGTGTCGCTCATGTCAGGTCACAGACTCGCGGCGGGGCGCGGAAAGCGCCCCCTCATTGCGGCTCAAGGTACTGAAAAATCTAAATAAATTATAGTGCATCACGTGCCATCTATAGCATGGCACGGGGGGTTTTACAAATTAGCCCCCCCGCACGCGCCGCCAATGTATAGTGATCCCCGGACGATCAGCGCGCGTGCAAGCCCACACAAGAAAAGCAATGTCCGGCAGGCACGATCATCACCCGCGGCATCAGCCTGCGCCCGCGACGTTGCGGCTGGCACGAAGAGATCCCCCACAGGCGCAGCCGTCCGCGCGGCCTAAACCTGCCGCTTCGTCTCCAGCCGGCAGGCGCGGAGAATGGCGCGCAGATCAGCGAGCGCCACGTCCAGATCCCGGTTCTCAACGATATAATCGAACTCTCCGGCATGGGAGATTTCCGCCTCTGCATGCTGCATGCGGGCGGCCACCTGCTCGGGGCTGTCGCCGCGCTTGGTCAGGCGCTCGTGCAGCACGGCCAGCGAGGGCGGCTTGATGAACACGCCCACCACATCGCCCGGCATGGCGGCGCGGATCTGGCGGAAGCCCTGCCAGTCAATATCGAACATCACATCCTGCCCCTCGGCCAGCGCCGCCTCCACCGGGGCGCGCGGCGTGCCGTAAGAACGCCCGAACACGCGGGCATATTCCAGCAGCCCGTGCTCGGTCACCATCTCATCAAACCGCTCCTGGCTGATGAAATGATAGTGCTTGCCCTCCTTCTCCCCCGGCCTGCGGGCGCGGGTGGTGACACTCACGGAGAGGTGCAACCGGTCATCCTGCTCCAGCAGGGCGCGCGACAGCGTGGTTTTGCCCGCCCCCGAGGGGGCGGCCAGCACCAGACAGAGGCCACGCCTATTCAATGTTCTGCACCTGCTCACGCAGCTGCTCAATGGCGGCTTTCAGCGCGAGGCCTATGGACGTAAGCGGCAACGAGGCGGATTTGCTGCACAGCGTGTTCGCCTCGCGGTTGAATTCCTGCATCAGAAAATCGAGCTTGCGCCCCACCCCGGCCCCCTCCGCCAGCAGCGCGCGGGCGGCGGCGATATGCGCGGCAAGGCGGTCCAACTCCTCCCGCACGTCCGATTTCGTGGCCAGCAGGGCGATTTCCTGGGCGATACGCTCCTCCGGCAGGCCGGGCGTGCCGCCAATGATCTCGGCCAGCTGCGCCGCCAGCTTGGCACGATGCAGCTCCGGCTGCTTCAAAGCTTCCAGCGTGGCCGCCTCATGCAGCAGCTCGATCTCACGCAGATTCGCGGCCGCGATTTCAGCCAGCTTCCGCCCCTCGGCGGCGCGGGACTCAGCCAGTCCCTCCAGCGCCAGCACGAAGCCGGCGCGCACGGCATCAGCCAGGGCGGCGCGCTCTTCCTCGCTCTCTTCTTGCGGCGCGCTGCGCAGCACGCCGGGCAGCCCCAGAATCAGCTCCGCCCGCGGCGGCAATGCACCCGGAATATTATCGGCAAGGTCAACAGCCAGATCCTTCAGCCGCGCCAGCACCGCCATGTCCGGCGCGATGGAGGCCGCGGCGTCGCGCTTCAGGCTCAACGTGCCGGAGACGTTGCCACGCTTCAGGCGCTTAGCCACCAAATCGCGGAGCGGAAACTCCAGCAGGTCCAGCCCGTTCGGCAGACGCAGCTTAACGTCCAACCCGCGCCCATTAACACTGCGCAGCTCCCACACCCAGGCGGTGGCGCTGGACTCGCCCTGGGCACGGGCAAACCCTGTCATCGAGGCAATTTGCGGAAATTCGTTCATGGGCTGGCCTCATAGCAGCAGGCTGCTAGGCTGGCGATATGCTTCGCCAAACAGCCTCTCCGCCACGCCTGATCTGGTGCCTGGGCATGTACGCCAGCGGCTCCACCTGGCTGTACAACGCCACACGGGATGTGGCGGCGCGGCTCTACCCAGAGCTGCCGGTGAGCGGCCTCTATGCCGAGGGGGTGGACGCGCTGAGCCGCTTGCCCGGCGGGCTGACCGTGGTAAAAACGCACCACCTGCCCCCTCCGGCAGCGCGGCTCATGCTGGGCCGGGCAGAGCGCATCATGCTCTCTTTGCGCGACCCGCGTGACGCCGTGACCTCGCTGATGCAGCATATGGGGCAAAGCTTTCTGCAGGCGCTGCACTGGGTGGAGGACTCCGCCCTGTTCTGCGCCCGCCATGCCGCAGACACCCGCACCGCGCTGTTCATCTACGAGACCGGTTTTACCGAGACACCCACCACGTTCGACCTTTTGGGCACCGCGCTGGGCGGCACACTAACAGAAACAGCGCGAGCAGAGCTGTTCGCGGCAACCCGGCGCGAGGCCATAGAGGCAAAAATCGCCCGGCTGAGGATGCTGCCCACCAGCTGGCGCAACCCGGCCACCGGCGACCTGCTGGACCGCGAAACGCAATGGCACCGCCACCATGCCGGGCGCAGCGGCGAGGTGGGGCGCTGGCGGCGGTTACTGCCGCCAGAGGGCGCGCAAACCATCGAGCGGCGGCTGGGCGGATTCATGCGGGATTTCGGCTACCTGCCCTGACTGTTGCAGAGATTTCACGCAAAAGTTGCCGAATTCAGTTGCCCACCCCAGCGCCGCGACGGCATAAGGGCGGCGCCCGTACCGCGACGGATGCTGAAGCTTTTCATATAAACGCACAAAAATTTCCTTAAATGCGTCATAAAAGATAAGTCATATAGAATATTTTCACCCAGATGGACAGATTTTAATTTTCCGTAAAGGGCATTCTGCTAGGAAGCATACCAGTTCGCGGCTATGGTGCCACCACAACCCAGGGACTAACCCAATGACCACCAAGACCTTCCACGGATTTACGCTATGGGCGGTGCCGCGCTTCCATAGGCCGGAGGCTATTCGCAGCCTGCCTTTCAGGGATGAACCAGCCCGAGCCGATAAACGCCCGAGCCTCGCCCAGGAGAAACCCGCCGAAACCGGGCTCGATAACCGCGCCCCGCTGACCCTGGCCTGCCCGATCCGCACCTGCCACTAACAGCAGCGGCACGGCGCTAAAAATG
>Ga0255356_1001115_pt1 | contig 17286 bp, 10 predicted proteins | sample HBST100metaG_FD_189944 | JGI IMG/M metagenome (GOLD analysis project Ga0255356, IMG submission 189944) | Peat soil microbial communities from Stordalen Mire, Sweden - H.B.S.T100 | ecosystem: Environmental > Terrestrial > Soil > Wetlands > Peat | place: Sweden: Norrbotten County, Stordalen Mire... | reverse complement strand
TGGTCTGCCTCCACTTGGCCGGCTTTGGCGTCGGCGATTGAGATGCCATACTCTTCGAGAACACTGCCAGTGGCACGTCGCACTTCAATGCGCGCCTTTTCGTAGGCGGTCTCAGCGGTCACCAGCGCCGACTCTGCCAAGGCGAGATCGTGCTCAGCCCCAAGCGTCTGCTGATTCGATCCCGCACCCAGCTTCTGCTCCTTTTGCATTATATCCAGTGTACGTTGAGCCAAATCACGTGCCTTGCGAGCTGCCTCGACACGACTTGCGCCTTGTTCGAGTGCGTAACGCGCGTTCCGCACTTCGATGTGAATGCGCTTCTTCAACTCCTCAGCGTACACCTGCGACTGCCTATACTCGAGTTCGGTCCGGTATTGGTCGGCCTTGGCGATGCGGTTGCGCAGCGGGATGCTCAACTGGAGACCGACCTGATATTCGGGCGCACTGTTATCGAAAGCACTTTGCAGGGCGCCTGTATAGCTTGTCGGCAGCGAGGAAGTAATCGCAGCTCCTGCGGGGTAGTAATTGGAGCTTTTTTCGCCTGCCAATCCGGTACCGGCGTAAACGCCATAGATGCTCAGGGCAGGCAGCAATGCGTTGCGAGCGGTCTTGCGGCTCAACTCGCGATTCTTGAGGTCGAGCACCGATTCAGCAAGCTCTGTCCGATTCCTAAGAGCAGCTTCTATCATCTGCTGCGTAGGTTCTGGAGAACCGACCGCGGTATTTCCAATTCTGTCAGTTGGGACTACCGGCATTTCTTCCAGGGTCGGATCGTCAAGGCTGCGCGTGATGGCGTTCTTCATATAGAGTTCCTGCAGCTCCAGGTTAGTGCGGGCCATTGTGAGATCTTGCTCCCGCATGGCCAGTTCCCCCTCCTCTTTCAACACATCCATCTCCGGAATCGCCTGAAGTTCAAGCTGCTTGCGGCTGGTATCCAAAGTCTCCGTGGCAAACCCCACGGAACGCTCCTGAACCTGTTCGTCATCATAAGCGCTGACCAGGTCCCAGTACAGGTCGCAGATCTGAGTTACTGTGGCAATCACCTGGGCTTTGAAGGCGATATCCGAGATCTTCTGATTGGTCCGGGCAATGCGAAGAAAACGCAGGTTGGGTCCCGGTCCAAAGCCTGCCAGCAGCGGTTGCGATACGATCGCCTGCATCTTTGAGTTCAACTGGGGGCTGAAGAAGTCATAGACACCGTTCGACGTTTGACGGGCATTGGCCCAACTTATCTGGAGGCTGCCGCCTGTAGCGAAGGCCTGGCTATAGCTCACGGTTCCAGAAATGCTGTTGACCTTGTAGACATTCACGTCCTCGAGCTGAAAGTTGGAGAGTTGCGTTGCAGCGTGATCCACATACCCTTGCGCAGAAATGATGGGATCATAACTGGAAACTGCAGTACCGGTTCCGAGCGTGGACGACACAATGCCCGATGCGCCTGCGCCTGCGCCACCTGCACCGCCTGTTGTGCCACCTGCTCCACCACCAGCGCCGGAGGAACCCTGACCACCGCCAGGCGTTCCTTGCACGACACCGGTATTCACGCCGCGCACTTGGCCGCCGGCTTGAGTGCGGAGGATATCCATTTGCGCAATGGGAAGATTGTAGCGCGCAATCACCAGATCGAGATTGTTCTCCAATGCAAGATCGATGGCATCGTGTAATGAGAGGTAAAGTTTGCCGTCGCGCATCAAGGAGCTAATACGCATTGAATTGGCTAGCACCGGCGGAGGAGCGGTCTTGCCGCGATAGGCATCGAAGGGATTGCGCGAAGAGCGCAGCAGTTGGTCAAAGGGAATAGTGCTTTGAGCAGGCCGTACAGTCGCTGCTGAAGGCGCGGATGTTTGCGCGGCAGCCGTGCTGGTCGCGGGTTCTGCCGCCAAAGAAAAGTTCGTCTGCAACAGCAGAATTATGGCAAGTAGCTGCGTGCATTTCAATAAATGTGCCTTCGAGCGATTCACTTAGCGTTGACCTCCGGTGCGTTTGCCGCAAACGTTTCATCGTGCGTAAGCCATCCGTCGCGCAATTCAATCACGCGCTTGCCATAGCGCGCGTTTTCTTCCGAGTGAGTTACTTGCACGATGGTTGTGCCTGAGCTATTGAGTTCGCGAAATAGCTCCATGATCTCCCGAGCCTGCGTGGAATGCAGGTTGCCTGTCGGTTCGTCCGCCAGGAGTAGCGCGGGAGCGTGAACCACGGCGCGCGCGATACCCACTAGTTGCTGCTGTCCGCCGGAGAGTTGCGAGGGAAACAAGTCCTTCTTGGCGACAATTCTGAAGCGGTCCAGGATGTCAGCCACCATTCCCTGTCGCTCTTTCGCAGGCAGGTTCTTATATGAGAGCGGAAGGTCAATGTTTTCGGCAACGGTAAGATCGTCCAGCAGGTGATAACTCTGAAAGACCATGCCGATGCGCTGACGTGCAAGGTCAGCGCGCTGCTTGCGGTTCAATGTGTGCACCGGAGTTTCGTCGAACCAGTACTCGCCCTTCCAACCATCGTCGAGTAGCGCCAGCACATTCAGCAGCGACGACTTTCCGGCTCCCGACGGTCCCATGATGGTGACAAACTCGCCTTCGCGAATAGTGAGCCCGATGCGGCGCAGCACCCAGGTTTCAGTCGGTCCTGTCTTGTAACTTCTTTCGACGTTTTTCAGCTCAATCATGATGCCACTCCATTCCGTTCTCAGAGAAACAAATTGCTATTCGTTGCGCAGCGCCCGCATGGGTTCGACCGCCGCCACGCGGCGCGTCGGCAAGACTGCGGCAGCCAAGACCATCGCCGCCACAACGCCGAGCGCAATCGACAGGGAGGGAAGATCGAAACTCTTCAGACCGTACAATTGGCTGCGGAAGAGCCGCGCCAGGGCAGCGGTCGCCGGCAAAGCCAGCGCGGTTGCCGCCGCCACGATCCAGATCATTTCACGCATCACCAGCGACACCACGCTCGCCCGCGATGAGCCGAGAGCCAGCCGAATGCCTATCTCCCGCGTACGCTGTTCGGTCGAATACGCCAGCACGCCGTAGAGTCCAACGCCGGCCAGCAGCACAGCCAGCACGGCAAAGCCAAGAGCAAGAAAAGCCAACGCCCGCTCGTCCGAGGAAATGCGATCTATCTGCGCATCCATGGTGCGCAGGCCATCGACAATCAAAAGCGGATCAAGTTGATGAATGGCTCCGCGAATTCCGGTCATCACGTTCTTAGGATCGCCCGAGGTTCGCACATACATCTGCACGCCCGTCGGATGCTCTATCTGCAAATATGAGAAATACACGGCTCCGGTCATCGGCGTACGCAGATCTCTATGATGTATGTTGCCGACGACGCCAACGATCGTTCTATCGTGGTTGGTGTCGCCGGGGTTATCGTTCGAGATACTGCGCCCAATGGCGTTCTGCGGCGAGCCGAAAAAACGCGTGGCAAAACTCAGATCAACAACGGCCACACGCGGCTGTCCAAGAGCGTCACTCGTGGCGAACTCGCGCCCCGCCAGCACAGGTTGATGCAAGGCGGCGAAATAGCCGGGCGTTATCGCGCCGGCTTCAAAGTCCATGCGTTCTTCTTCGCCGGGCTTGTACCCCTGAACGGAAAAGCCGCTCGTGCTGGATGAACCCGATAGCTGCGGATCGTCCGTTGCCCCTACGCCGACAACGCCGGGAATGCGGCTCACGGCATCAATCCCGTTGTGAACAATCGCCGCCGTATGCGCTTCGTCGTACCCTGATGCCGACGGATCGAACGAGAAGGTCACCAGATGATCGGTCTCAAAGCCAACGTTGGTTGCACGAAGATTGGCGAGCGTGTGTACGAACAAGCCGGCCGAGCCAAGCAGCAGAACACTCAACCCGACTTCAACGCCGACGGCGATCTTGCGGAAACGCTGCGAGCCACGCGAGACAGTGCCGGAGTTTTGGCGGAGCGAGTTGGCCAGATCGGGACGAAGGAAATAGAAGAGCGGCGCCGCAGAAAACAGCAGCGTCACCAGCAGCGAGATTCCTAGCGTAAACAGTAGTACGCGCAGATCGATCGTCGCCGAATACGGTTCCTCGCCCGGATCGGACGCGGTCACCAGACGCACCAGCAACAGCGCCACCGGATGCGCCAGCAAGACGCCAGCCGCTGCGCCGGCCAGTCCCAACAAGCCGCCTTCGACCAGCAGTTGCAGCACAATACGCGCACGCTGCGCACCCAGTGCATAACGCATTGAAATCTCGCGGGCGCGCGCCGTCGCACGCAGCACCAAAAGCGTCGCCACGTTGATGGCGCACAACGCGATCAGCAGCACCGACATGCCCATCAGGATAAACAGCGGCTTGCGCAGAGTCGTGCGCGAGGGCGCAAAGCCGCGCGCATTGTCGATGATTTTGAGTTGCGAGGCATCGACAAAACTGTGGTCGAAACGCGCCGTGTGCGATTTGTCGAGCGTCAATTCGTTGGCGCGCAACGAGTGCCAGACCGGCCCGAGACTCGCTTCGGCCTGCGCCGCAGAGATGCCGGGCTTGCGACGCGCCACCAGCGTCAGCCAAATCGATTGGTGATTGTGAAGATCGTTCAACACATTGCGCCAAGGGTAGGCCTCATCGACCATGGTGATCGGGACGAAAATGCCAGGCCTAAAATCGCCGATGGCCGAATCGAAGCGAGCCGGCGCAACGCCAACGATGGTGAAAGGATGGCCGTTTACCAGCACCGTCTGGCCGACAACATTACGATCCTCGGCGAAGCGGCTTTTCCAGTAATCGTAACTGAGCACGGCAACAGGATTGGCGTCCCTTGCCGTCTCGTCGCGCTCGTTGAAAAGTCTGCCGACAGCAGGCCGAAGCCCGAGCAACTGAAAGTAATTGCCGCTGACGATCTCTGTGTCTTCGTTCTCCGCAGAATTGTGCCAGGAAACTCCGACGTTGGCCTGGTCGGTGGCGAGAATATCACTGAAGACCTTATTCTGCTGGCGCAAATCCCGGTACATCGGGTACGAGAAAAAGTCGTGCTGATCGCCGCCGAAACTGCTCGATGTGCCGTGAAACACGCCGGTCCAGTGAAATCGCACCAACTCCTGCGGATAGGGAACTGGCAACATGCGCAAGAGCACCCGATCGAATATCGTGAAGACGGCTGCCGTCGAGCCGATGCCCAAAGCCAGCGTCAAAATCACCATGAAGGTGAATCCCGGCGATTTGCGCAGTTGGCGCAGCGCATAGCGTATGTCTTGAAGCAGCGTGTTCATCTTCGTATCTCCTCGCCCACGATTTATTCGGCGCGCAAAGCCTGCATGGGTTCAACGGCGGCGGCGCGGCGCGCTGGAATCAGCGAAGCCGCCAGCGCCACCACACACAACAGAATTGCCGCCGTCGAAAGGGTCAGCAGGTCGTTGGCGCCCACTCCGACAATCATGCTGCGCAGAAAACGGGTGAGGACAACGGACGCAGCCAGGCCGACGACTAAACCGGCAAGAGCGAGCCGAAGACCCTGTTTCAACACTTGGCCGAAGATAGAAGCCTTGCCAGCGCCCAGCGCCATTCGGATGCCAATCTCATGGGTGCGCTGTTTCGTCGTGTAGGCCACCACGCCATAAATTCCTATGCTTGCGAGGATCAATGCGAGCAAGCCGAAGGAGCCTGCAAAAATCACCGCAATTCGCTCAAACATGCTGCCGATCTGCATATTTTCCTTGAGAGTCGTCACGTTATAGAGCGGCACATTGGGATTGAGTCCGCCGACAGTCCGCTGAACGGCGGAAGCGAGCGCCAGCGGATCGCCCGCCGTGCGTACGTGAAGAATTGCGTCACCACCGTAGGTCTGCGCCATGGGCAGCAGGATCAGGGGGGCCGCGTCGGAATGGATTCTCCGGTACTTGCCATTGGCCGTCACTCCGACGACCGTGAACCAGCGTTCGTGCCACTGCACCCGCTTGCCGATGACGTTTTGGCCTGTCCAGTAGCGGTCGACAAAGGCCTGGTTAATGATGGCCACCGGCTGCGTGCTGGCATTGTCCTGATCCGTGAAGTCGCGTCCGGCCATCAGCGGCGTGCGCATTGTTTGCAGATAATCCGACCCTACCTGGCCGCGATCGATTTCCATCGACTCATGCGGCTGCGGCACGTAGCCTTCGGGCAGCACTCCATCGGAGTGGATGGTGAAGCTGAGCGGCGAGAAATCCGCCACCGTGGCCGACTGCACGCCGGGCAGCGCCCGCAGCCGCGTCAGCAACTGCTGATTAAACTCGATTTTCCTGGCGTTGTTGTAGCCCAGCGGGCCCAGATCGTATGACGCGAGCAGCACATGGTTGGGATCGAAGCCCAAGTCGGTTCTCTGTGCCTTGTCGAGGCTGCGGAAAAACAGTCCCGCGCAGGTCAGCAGCAGCAGAGACAGCGCAATCTGAGCAACCACAAGCCCTGAAGTAAGACGCGACTTTTGAAGCCCGCCGGAGGTGTTCAGTGCTTCGTCTTTCAAAATCGACATCGGAGAAACGGCTGAGGCGCGCAGCGCCGGGGCGGTGCCGGAAACTACGGCCGTAAAAATCGAAACAAGAATCGCAGCCAGCAGAACCCTGCTGTCCACTCTTCCATTGATTGAAAGCGGAAGAGTCCCGGAAGGCAGAAAATCGCTAATTGCGCGGGCTGTCCATACAGTGCCAAGAAGCGCAAGCCCTCCGCCGGCCAGGGCGACCATCAGGTTCTCCGCCATGAGCTGCCGCACAAGCCTCCAGCGGCTTGCGCCCATGGATAAGCGAATTGCGAATTCGCGGCGGCGCGTCACCGAGCGCACCAGCAACAGGTTTGCCACGTTGGCGCAGGCCAGCAGCAGCAGCAGCGCGGCCAGGGCCAGCAGAATCGGTAGCGTCCCAGCCAGATAAACATTGGCACCGAACGGCGAGCGCCAGAGAGGATCGGTAGAGATTTGATTTTGCCCTTGGTGCACCGTCGGGTACTGGGCAACAAGATGCTGCATGAGCAGATTCAATTCATTTTCAGCCAAGTGGCGATCGGCTCCCGGCCTGAGTACGCCAAGAACGTTGAGGACAGATATGCCGCGATCAGCGATCGGAACCCAACCCCAGACTTGGCGATACATTCCCAGCGGGATCCATATATCGGAGCGCAATCCAGTCTTGCATCCCTGAAAATCTTTAGGCGCGACGCCCACGATGGTGTAGGTATGCAGGTTTACCTGAATCGTCTTGCCAACGACTGACGGATCCCCAGCGAACTGACGCTGCCACAGCTCGTAGCCGAGCACGGCCTCTGCTGCGCCTATACGCTCATTCTGTGGCGATGAAAGAAGCGTCCGACCGATAATCGGTCGTACACCAAGCACATCAAAATAGTTCGCCGAGCTCAGCGTTCCATAGATGCGCACCGGCTTGGCCGTCCCGGTGATGATCATGTAGTCGTCGTGATACGCCAGCAGGCCGGAAAGGCTTTTCGCATTATCGCGCAGATCTGCGTAGTCCGGATAGGAAAGCGGCGGCGAAGGGTACTCGGTTCGCTCTCCTCGCATGAGCGCGAACATGTTGTCCGTCTGGCTGACGCCCGGAATAGGGTTGAGCAGGGTCGAGCTGATCCAACTAAGAATCGTGGTATTGGCGCCGATACCCAGCGCCAGCGTCAGCACCGCCGTCAGCGCAAATCCCGGCGACTTGCGCAACTGGCGTAGCGCGAAGCTGACATCTTGAACGAGCGTGTTCATTTCTATCTCCTCGAAGGTACGCTACTCGGAACGCAGAGCCTGCATGGGCTCAATGGATGCGGCACGGAGCGCCGGAATCAGAGCCGCGGACAGACCCGCGATAACCAGCAGCAAGGCCAGCAACAAAAATCCGCTGGCTTCCTTTTGCGCATCGAAATAGATCACCATGGCGATCACCTTGCGGACTACAACAGTAAGGATGAGTCCAGCGATCGTACCTGCGCCCAGCATCCAAGCAACGCGCCGAAGAACCATGGTCAGAATGCGGTTCCGCGTCGCTCCAAGGGCCATACGCACGCCGATGTCGCGCGACGACTGCTCCACCTCGTTGCTGATAAGTCCGTACAAGCCGACCAGTGCCAGCAGAAGCGCCAGCCCGGCAAAGATGCCGAATAGCCAACTCTCCATGCGCTCAAAGACTAGCGTCTCTGAGACAACTTCGCTCATGGTGCGCGGGCCGTTGAAAGGAATCGTGGGGTCCAGGTCGTGCACGGCGGCACGCACCGCGGGAATGACCAGCGCCGGATCGCCCACGGTGCGCACCATCAGCACCATGTTGGAGAAAGTGTCCGTGCGGTCCGCAAGCGGAATCTCGTCCATCAGCCAATCGCGCTCCGCCAAGGGCGGTTCGTAAATGTTCTGGCGCACGTTACTGGCCACACCCACAATCCGTGTCCACTTCTCCTGATCTTTGTCATCGTCAATCTTCTGCATGACCGGATCGAGTCCGTTGGGAATGAACTTGCGTACAAAGGCATCGTTGACGATAACAGTCGGCGCCGCAACGCTGGCATTATCCAGGCTCGCAGTCAGATTGCGCCCGCCATGCAGCGTCGTGCCCATCACGTCGAAATAACCAGCGCTCACAATGCGCTGCTCGGCCAGCATCTCCTGCTGAGGCGGGATGGGCGGCTGCCCTGCAATGTGCGTATCGCCATTGCTGCCCCACTGCTCGATCGGCAGCAGCGTATTGAATCCCGCCGCCTTCACGCCGGGCAAGTGACTCACTCGCTCCTCCAGCGGCTTGTAGAAACTGGCGAGCATGTCGCGCCCCTGATAGTGCGCCCGCGACAAATTAAGTTTGACGGCAAAAATATGCGCCGGGTCGAAGCCAAGATCGGTGTTGCGATAGCGCGTGACCACGCGCATCAGAAGCCCGGCCACTACTAGCAGTACCAACGTCAGAGCCACCTGCGTAATGACAAAACCCGAGCGCAGACGATATTGTCCGCGCCCAGTTCCTGCGCTGCCGCCAGCCTTGAGGGTGCGGTTGGGATCGATGCCAGACAGATGCAGCGCCGGGATGAGTGAAGCGGCCAGACTGACCGCTGCGGCAACAACAATGGCCGCAGCCAGTACCATCCAATTCATGTGGATGTCGGCCCCGCGTGCCAGGGCTTTGATGAGAAATGCGCGCATCCCGTCGAGCAGGGTCCAGGCCAGCAGCACGCCGCTCGCCGCGCCCAGCAAGGCCAGCAATAGTCCTTCTGTGAGCACCTGGCGCACCAGGCGGCTCCGTCCCGCGCCGATGGCCACGCGCATGGCCATTTCGCGCTCGCGCTTCACGGCGCGGGCCAGCAGCAGTCCGGCCACGTTCACGCAGCCTATCAGCAGCACCGCTAGCACCGCGCCCAACAGCGTCCACAACGGCCCTTTGCTCTTGCCCGTCACGCTCTCCGCCAGCAGTTGCAGATGAACGGTTCTTCCACTATCTGTGTCTGGATAAGCCCGGCCCAAGTTATCGAAGACATGCGCTATGTCGGCCTGTGCCTGCTCGTTGCTTATTCCGTCCTTAACGCGCCCCACGGTTTGCAGCCAGTGGTTGCCGCGCCCGAACATCCATTTCTGATCGAGGCGCATGGGTATATAGACGGCGTTGTGCGTGCCGAGCGGAAAGCGGAAGCCCGCAGGCATGACGCCAATCACGGTAAAGTTGGCTCCGTCTACCTTGACAGTCTTGTTTAGAATGCCGCGATCGCCGTTGAAGTAACTCCGCCAGACGTCATGGCTCAACACCACGATATTGTTCTTGCCATCCTGATCTTCGCCCTGCAGGAAGGTACGCCCAAGTAGCGGCTGCACGCCGAAGACCTGGAAAAAGTTGTCGGTACCGCGCACGCTGTCTAGCGCCACCGCGCCCGCGCCCGGCGTCTCCACCGTGGCCTTGAAGTAGTTGATAAAACCTGCCAGTGCGCTGAAGGTGCTGACCTGGGCGCGTTCATCCTGATAACTCGGCCACGAATCCGGCTGTTGGTAGCCGCTATGGCTATGGCCTTCGACAGCGACGATCTTTTCCGGGTGCGCATAGGGCAGAGGGCGCAGGATCACATTGTCAATGACGCAGAAGACAGCAGTGGCCACGCCCACGCTGAGTGCCAGTGTAAGGATCACGGTGAAAGCAAATCCCGGGGCGCGGCGCAACTGACGCAGAGCGTAACTCAGATCTCGATTTATGTTTTGGAGTAACATGGCTATGCCTCTACTTCCGCTTCGAGCTTCTTCAATTCAGTCTCTGAGACGACCTTGCCGTCGAAGAGATGCACTTCGCGCTGGGCGTGCTTGGCAAAGCGCGGATCGTGCGTGACAATGCAGATGGTCGAACCTTCGCGGTGCAGATCGGCAAGCAGGTGCATCACTGCTTCGCCATTCTTCGAGTCCAGATTGCCAGTGGGCTCGTCAGCCAGCAGAATTGACGGCGAGCCTGCCAGAGCGCGCGCCACGGCCACTCTCTGCTGCTGGCCGCCGCTGAGTTGCGCCGGATAGTGCCTCATGCGGTGCGCCATGTTGACCCGCTCCAGAGCTTCCTTCACGCGCTTCTTGCGTTCCGCTGAAGGCATCCCAGCGCGATAAGTCAGAGGTAGCTCTACATTCTCCTCGACGGTTAGATCGCCGATAAGATTGAAGCTCTGAAAGATGAAACCTATCTCCTGGTTGCGGATGCGCGAACGGTCCCCGAAGCTCAGATTCTCGACCGGTTGGCCGTTCAACAGGTACTTGCCTCCGGTGGGCGTGTCGAGCAGACCCAATATGGAGAGCAGTGTCGATTTACCGCAGCCCGAGGGGCCAGACATAGCTAGGTACTCGCCACGTGAGATGGTGAGATGAATGCCGGAGAGCGCGTGTGTCTCCACTTCGTCGGTATAAAAGACTTTGGTTAGATCCTCAATTTCAATCAGAGTGCCGTTCGTTGCCATTCTGTCCCCCTTGATCTGCAAATCTGTTTTTTCTGTTCCCCGTTTCCTGCATTTCTAGTTCAGCCGGATGCGGTCCACGTTATCCCATCGCGACATGTCGGAGAGGATCACGGTATCGCCTTCCTTCAAGCCTTCGATCACTTGAATGCTGTTTACCGACGCGCGGCCAACCTTCACCGGCACGCGCGTTGCTCCCTTGCCGTCTGGGTCGATTTTGAACAGGCTTAACGTGGAATTCTCATTGCCAAGCGCCGGTCGGCCAACGTAGAGCACATCGGTCATGCGCTCCAGGTCGATCGTCCCATCGACGCTCAGGTCGGGCCGCGCGCCCTGCGGCAGGGGCCCCATAAGCTCTACGTCAACCGTGACGGTTCCGTTCTGCACTGCCGGATCGATGCGCTGCACGCGTCCCGGAATCACGCCGTTGTGCGTATCGATAGAGGCCGGTTGGCCGATCTGAATGTCGCGCGCCTGGGTCTCGGCGATTTTGAGAGAAGCCTTCAATTGGTCGGGTTGCACCACCTTGGCCAGCGTAATGCCGGGAGCCACATGCTCGCCCACCTGGTGCGGCAGGTCTACAAGAACGCCGCTGATCCCGGCGGTCACATGCAGAGCGGCCAGTTGCTGCTGCTTCAGTTGGAAGAGGGCGCGTGCTTGGTCCACCTGCGTCTGCTGCACGGCCAATTGCGAGACAATCACTTTCTGATTCATGGTCAGACGGTCGGCTTCAATCTGGTTGCGAGTGGTCAGTTCGTCGGCCTTGCCCTGCGAGGCCTTGTAGGTCAGCCCGGAGATGACTCCCAGATCGTAGAGCGCCTTGTCGGTCTGCGCCTGCAGTTTTGCCTGGCTGAAGTCAGCGCTTACAGTGGCCGCCCCAGCCTTTTGCGTCATTAAGTCGTTTTGCAGTTTGATCTGTGTGTTGTGGTACTCGCTCTCGGCAGCTTTCAAAGCCAAGCCAGCGTTCATGGCTTCCTGTTCAAGCTGCGGATAGGCCAGATCCATAATGACCGTATTGGGCTGAACCTGCGTACCGGGCAGAACCAGAATCCGCGTGACCGTAGCCTCGGTCTCGGCCGGGATCAGACGCAGCCTATCTTCGCGTGGCACCAAAGTTCCAGTCGAGCCGCGCACCTGGCGGATCATCGGCCCGCGCTTGACCGTATCCGGCCAGATCGTCGAGCGATCCACCGTTGGCGCAGCCGGTTTGAGCCGTAAAACGGCTACCACTCCCACCGCCAGCGCAACTAGCGCGACGGCGACAAACGCCACAAAGCGGCGCTTCCTCTTTTGCAATAAGTCTGGGCGTGCGATATCCATCGATTACAGATAAAGCATTTGGCGCACCAATAGACCAACCGTCGATTGCGTTGGCATTATGCGACTTAGCGCCGCCAGCTTGTTCTTGAAGAAGCACTTCAGTGTTCGTTTGCAGTAGGAACTGTCCGATTTCGGACGGTTGGTTTGCTAGGAACATGCTGGGGGGCACGCTAGCCTATGACACCACCGAGCAGTTGCTTCAAGGCTTGAACGTATGCGGTGAGGGCTTGGCGGCCAGATTCGGTCAGGCGATAGAGAGTTTGCGGCTTGCGCTGCACAAACTTCTTTTCGACCGAGACGTAGCCGGCTTCTTCGAGCTTGGCGAGTTGCGCGCCCAGATTTCCATCAGTCGATCCGGTCTTCGCGCGCAGCCATGTGAATTCCGCCTCCTCGACGCCAGTTAGCAGCGAGAGCAGGGCCAGGCGTAGCTTCCCGTGGATCACGGGATTCAACTCCGGCAACTCAGGCATGGTTGGCTCCCTGCTGCTTACGCAAGCGAGCTTCCCAGAGCATCCCATAGCCGCCGAAAACGATCTGGCAAAGGAAGATCACCACCACAAACACCACCATGCATTGGTCATCCGAGCCAAAGCAGGCCGCCACACTTGCCGCCCACCAGGCAAACGCCGTGGCAATCTGCGCCTTCCAACGAAGGAGCATTCCGGAAGCGCCATTGGCGAAGCCAAGCATGGCGGCAACGATCGCCACAAAAATGTGCCAGTTGAAGCGGCCGCTGAAGCCCAGAGCCGATAGCAGCAAAGACATCGACACTCCCATGGCGAGCCAGATGGACGAGATTGCCCGGCCACTCGTGGTCCACGGCCTTCGCTCTGACTGGTTCTGCCGCTTTCTCCGGATAATGGCCCAGCAAAGCGACCATGCGCTCATCATGGTGACAAGCCAAGCCCACGGCCAGTGGTACACAGCAGTCCAGAGGATGGCGACATAGTAGGCAACGCCCCAGAAGACGAAGATCCAGCCCCAACTGATTGTGGTGCGCCGGCCTTCGGCGATCATGGTTTCGATCAGGCTGAGCCTGTCCTTCAATTCCTGCGCTTCATTGCTTGCTGTCATTTCAATTCTCCTGGAGGTGCTGGCGATGAACGTGGCCGTCTGCGGTTTCTGGCACCCATCTGGCTCAGCAGACCCAGCCTCATGCGATCTCCCAGCGCCGGGCGATCCTGCGGGCGAGAGCAAAGAGCACAATGCCGACGGCCAGAAGAACGCTGACTTGCGGCCAAAGTTCCCTGACCGGGAGATCGCGCCAAAAGACCTTAGTAAAACCGTCGATAGCCCATGCGTTGATGGTGAACAGTCCCACCTTCTGCATGGCAGCAGGCATCAGAAAACGGGGAAACATGCTGCCGCCGATAGAAGACATGGTCAGGATGAGCAGCGTGGAGAGCGCACCCAGCTGCGCGCGCGTGTGGCAGATACTGGCTAGCAGCATGCCAAAGGTTGCTACAGCAAAAGCTGTGCACAGGCCCATGACCAAAAAACCCGGAATATGAGGAAAGAAATCGAGTTTGAAGACAGCCCAGGCCCAGAGAAACATGACCGTAAGCTGCGTAAACGCCAACAGCGTGTTGTACGCCAGCTTGCCGGCCAGCAAAGTGGTCATGGTGACGCGCGAACTGAGCACGCGATCCAACGTTCCACTCTCAACTTCATCCAGCAGCACTCCTGCCGAATTGCTGGCCGTGAAGAGCAGGAACATGACGCCGATGGCGGCGGCATAAAAGGAAATCATGGGATTGCGCTTGTTTTCACCAACGACGGCGCGGGAGTGGACCGCAATGAGCCCGCCGCTATCCGAGGCATCCGAAGCGGGACTGGCCGCTGCTGAGTCCCGGCTGCTCTCGAATTGCCGCATCTGATCGAGGTTGGCGTTCATCCGCTTGACCTGCTCCGGCGTGAGTCCGCCGATATATTCGCCGGTGTACTTCATCCCCTGCTCTGCCATCGTTTCAGGCATGGCGGTCATGGCCGCTTTCTGCAGCAAGCCGGAGACCATCTGTGGCGCGATTGCGTCGCTGGAATCGTTGAGGAGTTGAATCGCCTGGGTGGAGTTGCCACGGCCGAAGGAGATTGGATTTTGCCCAAAGCCGCGCGGAATAATCAGCGCAACTGGAGCGTCGCCCGCCTTGACCGCAGCCTCCGCAGTTGCTGCCGTGTATTCCGGCAATGGCGCAGCTCCTTTCTTATCGGATGCGGGTCTTAAACTGATCGAGAGGGAACCCTCGCGCTGAAGGCCCTGCACGAGCTGGCGCGATGCATGGCTCTGGTCTTCATCTACCAGGAGAACGGAGACTTTTGGCATGGTGTCGTGCCGGCCACCAAAGATGACGGCAAAGATCGAGAAGAAGCCGATGGGCAGGATGAAGCTCAATGCAAGCGCGGCACGGTCGCGGCGTAAGCCCATGAGTGCTGTCCGAACAATGGGGATAATCAATCGCGTAACTCCCTTCCGGTGAGGTGGAGGAATACAGATTCCAGATTGGGCCGCCGTAAGGTGATGTCGACCAGTTCCAGTCCCGCCCTGGCTGTGTCGTCGAGTAAGCCTGCAATTTGTGTAGAGTGCTCTATGGTGAACTCCGCGACGCCATCAACCAGTTGTCCTGCGTGTCGCTCGACAAACGCGCCGATATCGCCGGGAGGGCCAGCAAGGCGCGCCAGCACCTGGCTGCGCGAAGCGAAAGCGATGCGAACAAGTTCTTCACTGGCGCCCGAAGCAATGATGCGGCCGTGATCGATAATGGCGACGCGATCGCAGAGCCGTTCCGCCTCTTCCATATAGTGTGTTGTATAGATGATTGCGGCTCCTTCGCCGCGCAATGCTTCGATCATCTCGAAGATGCGATTTCGCGACTGCGGATCGACCCCGACGGTCGGCTCGTCCATCAGCACAACTCGGGGGCGGTGGATGATGCCGGCGGCCATGTTGAGTCGCCTCTTCATTCCGCCAGAGAGGTTTTTCGCCAGCTCCCCTGCCCTGTCCGTGAGAGCGGCCCAGTCGAGACACCACGCCACCGACTCCTTCAGCTTGCTGCCGGAGAGGCCGTGGTAACTGCCAAAGGCCGCCAGATTCTCCCTGCAAGTGAGCCGTGGGTAGAGAGCCAATTCCTGCGGAACCCATCCGAGGGCCGCGCGTGCCTCGGAGGAACTGGCCGAAAAACCGAAGACCGCGACGCGGCCCGCGTCGGGAATGACTCGGCCAACGATACAACGAATCAACGTGCTTTTGCCTGCCCCGTTTGGGCCGAGCAAGCCAAGGCATTCGCCGGCGCGCAGCTCAAGAGAGACGCCATTAACGGCGGTCACCTGCCCGAAGCGCTTGACGAGTGAATCGGCTTCGAGCGCGATCGATTCGATGAGGATCGACGATGATTGGGGCGAAATATCTGGTGTTATCTGAGCGTTCATCCGGTTGGTCTACTCCCTGCTGAACTTTTTACGAGAGATCGATTTTGCCGTTGGCAAGAAAGTGATCTGCCGCGTGCACCCTTGACAAGGAGTACTCTATTTTACAGAGCACTCCTTGTCAAGGATAATATTGGCCCTTTGTGTTTTGGGAATCAAGCCGGGGTAAGCTGGGAATTCGGAGTTTCGACAGGTACTCCACTGATTGCCTGTCGCAGCTGCATAGGACGTAATGCGCTCAACTCGCCGATGACACGATCCAACACTCCAGCCCAGTCACCTGGAGTGCGTTGCCGGAAGAGGCGCGCAGTCGGATACCAGGGAGTGGTCTCGATCTGCTGCATCCAGCGCCAGTCGGCGAGATGGGGTAGAAGAATCCAAACAGGCTTGCCCATGGCGCCCGCCAGGTGGGCGATGCAAGTATCTGTAGTAATGATCAGGTCGAGCGTAGCCACCAAAGCGGCTGTCTCGGCCAGGTCGCGGTCACGGCTGGAGCCGTCCCAGACACATGCATCATCGGGCAGTCCGGCCAACTGCTCCGCAGCTGGTCCCTTCTGCAGCGCGATCCAGGTGATTCCGGGACGACGCAAGAGGGGCAGCAGCGTAGCCAGTTCCGTGGAGCGTTGGGGATCGGCCTTGTAGCGAGGATTGCCTGCCCAGGCGATGCCCACGCGCAGAGTTCTCTTTCCATGCCGTTCGTTCGGCCAGAGGTCAGGAAACTGCACCCTCTTCTTGAGGGCAGCTTCCTGATCAACCCCCAAGTAAGCACCCAGCCAGGGAACAGTCTCCACTGTGGTTCCAAAAACGGCGGGCAGGCTCATCAACGGGCATTGCAAATCGAACTCTGGCGGCGCGGCACTCAGTAGAGCCGTCTCAGCCAGTCCGGCACGCACTGCCGCGAGAGATTGCAGCAGACGAAGAGTCGGCTCCTGGGCGTGCAGGATTACCGTGCCGCCACGGGCCGCAACCAACGCCGTGTAACGGCAGAATTGGATGGTGTCGCCCAGCCCCTGCTCAGCGTGCAGAAGAATACGGCGTCCGTTGAGGGCCTCACCCTGCCACATGGGTTGACGATAGACCCTGGGCCTGCGATGAACTTCACGAAAGCGCCAGCGAGCTTCGTAGCCACGCCAACCGCGCTCCCAATCCCCCAGCCGCAGGCAAGTGAGAGACAGATTATAGAGTGCGCCGGGGCTGGAGGGTTCGCGCTCGACCGCTGTCTCATGCGCGCTCAATGCTTCGTCCATGCGGCCCGAATCCAACAAGGCGTTTCCCCGGTTAGAGGCCGCAGCGTGATGCCCCAAGGCCTCAGCCTGCTCAAAGACATCGATGGCTTCGCCGAAGCGGCCCTCCATATGGAGCAGGATACCGTGCATATTCGTGGCCTCGGCATGAGAGGAATTGCGTGCCAAGGCCCAGCACAGCCACTGCCAGGCTCCGGCCAGATCGCGCTCGGCGGCGCGGAACTGGCACCACGCCACCAATGTTTCCACCTGTTCCGGGTTGAGGGAAAATGCCTTGCGCAGATGCGCCTCGGCCTCGACTGGCCGGCGCCCCTCGCGCTCCAGAATCGAAAGATTGATCCAGCCCGCGACTAGATCCGGGCGCAGTTCAACGGAGCGTCGCAATGCGGCTTCAGCGTAGGCCTCGCTTCCCTGCTCACGCAGCAGGC